>Ga0207865_100192_pt1 | contig 72760 bp, 68 predicted proteins | sample HigsolmetaAR204D_FD_184836 | JGI IMG/M metagenome (GOLD analysis project Ga0207865, IMG submission 184836) | Ionic liquid and high solid enriched microbial communities from the Joint BioEnergy Institute, USA - AR20-4-D (SPAdes) (version 2) ... | reverse complement strand
CAGGCCTTGATGGCCGGCCAGGACGCCTGGTCCAGGGAGAATGCGCCCTGGTCGACCAGCCAGCGGCCGACCGAACGGTAGGGGTGGTCGTTGTGGCCGGCGAAGGCCGCGCGCACCAGGCGCTGGCTGCCGTCGGGCTCGGTCACCAGCAGCCGGCCCGACCCCTGGATGTGCAGCACCAGGGCGTCCAGCGGGTCGGCCACGTAGGCCAGTTCGCGGCCCTTGAGCGCGGCGCGCGCGGCCGGCAGGGTCTCGAGCTGGGCGCGCGACCAGTAGGGCTTGCGCTTGCCGAAGTCCGCCGGCGGGCGGTACAGCGGCACGCGGAAGGTGGCGTCCGGCTGCCGGCGTGCCTCGATCAGCGGTTCGAAGTAGCCGGTGATCAGGCCTTCGGCGCTGCCGTCGTGCGCCTCGACGCGGTAAGGTTGCAGGCGCCGCTGCAGCCAGGTGCGCACCGTGGTTTCGTCGGGTTCGGGGATCGCCGCGGCCTCGGCGCACAGGCGTTCCCAGCCGGGGGCGGGCTTCAGGCAGCTGCGCAGCAGCGCGGGCCAGGCCAGCGCGAGCTGGTCCTCGCCCCAGCCGGGCAGGGCGTCCCAGCCGACCGGCACCCAGCGCGAGCGCGGCTGCTCGATCACCCGCGCCGCGGTCGCCGGCGGGGGCTCGGACGGGGTGGCCGCCGGACCTGGCGCAGGCGGCTGGCCGGCGCAAGCGACCAAGGTTCCTAGAATGAGCGCCCGTCCCGCGCGGGACAGGCGTTGCAGGCTACGCAAAGGAAAGGACATGTGGTTGATTCTGCTGGAGGCGCTGGCCGCCCTCCTGATCCTGATCTTCATCGTCTGGTGGACCATGTTCTCCGGCCGCAAGGACCGCAAGCCCACCGACGCCCCGTCGCAGGACGACGGGACGCCCCGCCCTTGAGCCGGCTGCGCGGGCGAAAGTTCACGCCCGCTCATGCCGCCTGCGGCCTGGGCGTGCCGACCGGCCACAGGAAGCTGAACGGCTGGCGGCGCAGGCGACGGCGCACCGCGGCGTAGACGCGGGCGCGGTCCTTGAGGCGGATGTTGCGCGAGCGCAGCGCGAGCCGGAACGCGAGCACGAAGCTCACCGTCACGTTGAGCACCCCGGTCAGCGCGATGCCGGCCACGGCGAGCCAGAACCCGGGCGTGGACACCAGCTCCCAGCCCAGCGCGCCGAGTGCGGCCCCCAGCTGGCCGCTGGCCAGGGTCACGTGGCGCACGTCGAAGTGGATGCCGAAGAACGCCGCCACCGCCGGCACCAGCCCCAGCATGAAGCCGAGCGAGATGTTGCCGGCAAAGCCCGACACGTTGGCCTGCAGGTAGGCCGACCAGCGCTGCGCGCGGGCCTCGCCCAGGCGCGCCAGGATGCGCGGGTTCCAGCGCAGCGCGCTGCCCAGGCGGTGCAGCACGAACCAGTTCTCGGCCCAGCCGGCGACGATGCTGGAGGCAAACAGCAGCACCCCGGTGGCCGCGGCGTACAGCGGCGTCCAGCCGAGCAGGCTGAGCGAGGCGACCGTGTATTCGGCCTTCCCGACGCCGACCAGCGGCGCGCCGAAGGCGGCCTGCCAGGCCAGCTGCACCAGCAGCACGCAGGGCAGCACCACCGCGACGTTGCCGAGGATGCCGGCCACCTGGCTGCGGATCAGGTGCGCGACCTCGTCGACGAAGCGCTCCACCGCCTCGTCGGAGGCCACGTCGTGCAGCTTGGCGGCCATCGCCGGGGCCGTCATCGCCGGCTGCTTGGTCGCCAGCGTGAAATGCGCGAGCTGGATCGCGACGAAGCTGACCGCATAGTTCAGCCCGGCGGCGAAGCCGGTGAAGAACGGCGACAGCCCGAGGCTGGTCAGCATGAACTTGACGAACACCGTGATCGCGGTCAGCGCCCCGCCGCCGGCGGCACGCCAGACCATCTGCAGGTACTCGGCGCGGTTGCGGGTGATGTAGTGCTCGCCGGTCTCGGCGCTGCGCTCGACCATCTTGCGCGCCAGCAGGGAGTAGTTGCGCGCCAGCAGCGCGCGCACGCTGCGCCGGCCCTGCGCGGTGTCGGCGAACTGCACCATCAGCTCGCGCACCGCGCGTGCCGGCTCGCGGCTGAGCAGGCAGTCCAGCAGCAGCCGGATGCGTGTCAGGCGCGCCTGCAGCTGCTGCAGCGAGAACACGATGTCGACCGAGACCCCGTATTCCTCCAGGTGGTCGTAGACCGTACGGGCGTCGCGCCGGCAGGCGTCGAGCAGGGCGTGGGCATGGCCCAGCGCCGGCGCGAGCCGGGCGGGCTGCGGCGGATCGGCCTCCAGCAGCGTGCGCAGGTCCTCGAAGGCGCGCGCCAGCTGGCGGAACGACGACAGCGAGCGCGCCGGCTCGGACATGCGGGTGCGGATCTCGGCGGAGAAGGCGGTGGCGCGCACCTGGCTGACGCAGAACATCATCGCGTCCAGCAGCGCCGAGCGCCAGCGCGCCGCCGCCTGGGGATGGCGCGAGCTGGCCACCGCTTCGCGCAGCAGCGCGGCGATGCGTTGCAGGGTCGCATCGTCGATCGCCTCCAGCCAGTGCCGGTCGCCGGCGTCCGAGAACACCAGCTGGAAGAACTCGGCCAGGTCGTGCGTCTCGGCGGTGCCGGGCAGCAGCTTGCGCTGGATGCGCTCGGCCAGCTCGCTGAAGAAGGCCATGCGCTGCGCGAAGCCGAAGTCGGCCAGCAGCAGCGTGGCATCCATGTCCTCCAGCGTGCGCGCGAGCAGCTCGATCACCTGCGCGCGGTACTCCGGCTGGCGGTCCAGCACGTTGAGCAGGTGGCGCAGGCGCAGCACCGGCAGCGGCGTGCCGGCCGTGGATTCGGCCGCCTCGACACCCTCCTTGCGCAGCGGCGCGTGACGCAGCCATTCGGCCAGGCGCACCCACCACAGGTTGCGCTCGGCCAGCTCGGCGCGCGGTCTGAGGACCGACAGCAGGGCACTGAGGTCCCACGCCGCCGGGACCAGGGCCGAGCGGAGCCAGCGCATCAATGCAGCCCGCTGCGCTGCACGGCCAGCGAGAAGGCCGGCACCACCGCTTCGAAGCGCTCGCCGTCCTCGGCGACGCAGAAGTAGCTGCCGCTCATCGTGCCGCGCGGCGTGGCGATGCGGGTCCAGCTGGTGTACTCGAAGCCTTCGCCGGGCCGCAGGAAGGGCTGCTGGCCGACCACGCCCAGGCCCTTGACTTCCTCCACCTTGCCGTTGGCATCGGTGATCACCCAGTGGCGCGAGATCAGCTGCGCGGCCACGTCGCCGGTGTTCTCGATCGTGACGGTGTAGGCGAAGGCGTAGATGCCCCGCGCCGGGTCCGACTGTTCCGGCAGGTGCTGCGGCTCGACGCTGCAGGTGAATTCGTAGGTGCTCATGGACGTGCTGTTGTTGGCGAGCGGCGTTTTCCGGTGGCGATGGTAGCAAGGCGTCTCTTCCTACAATGGCGGATCGCCTTTGGACTGCCCGTCATGACCACCTACCGCATCGCCCCCAGCATCCTCTCGGCCGACTTCGCCCGCCTGGGCGAGGAGGTCCGCAACGTGATCGACGCCGGGGCAGACTGGATCCACTTCGACGTGATGGACAACCATTACGTCCCCAACCTGACCTTCGGCCCGATGATCTGCGAGGCGCTGCGCCCGCATGCGCGCCGGGCCGACGGCACGCCGGTGCCGATCGACGTGCACCTGATGGTGCAGCCGGTCGACGCGCTGGCCCAGGCCTTCGCCAAGGCCGGCGCCGACCTGATCAGCTTCCACCCGGACGCCAGCACCCACGTCGACCGCACGCTGCAGCTGATCAAGGCCGAGGGCTGCCAGGCCGGGCTGGTGTTCAACCCGGCCGCGCCGGTCGACATCCTCGAATGGGTGATCGACAAGGTCGACCTGGTGCTGATCATGAGCGTCAACCCCGGCTTCGGCGGGCAGAGCTTCATCCCGAGCGCGCTGAAGAAGATCGAGCGCGTGCGCAAGCTGATCGACGCCAGCGGCCGCGACATCCGCCTGGAGGTCGACGGCGGCATCAAGGTCGACAACATCCGCCAGGTGGCCGACGCCGGCGCCGACACCTTCGTGGCCGGCAGCGCGATCTTCGGCAAGCCCGACTACAAGGCGGTGATCGGCGCGATGCGCGAGCGGCTCGCGGCATGAGGCTGCCGGCCGGACTGCAGGCGGTCATCCTCGACCTCGACGGCACGCTGGTCGACACCGCCGGCGACTTCGTCGTCGCGCTCAACCTGATGCTGCACGACCTGGGCCTGCCCGCGATCGACCACGGCTTCGTCGCGCGCACGGTGGGCAAGGGCTCGGAGCACCTGATCCGCCAGACGCTTGCGCAAAGCCAGGACGAGGCCGGCGTCGCGCGCCTGTACGACCAGGCCTGGGCGCGCTACCAGCACCATTACCTCGCGATCAACGGCGAACATGCTGCGGTCTACCCGGGCGTGGCCGAGGGGTTGGCGCGGCTGGCGGCGCTCGGGCTGCCGCTGGCCTGCCTGACCAACAAGCCGACCGCCTTCGCGCGGCCGCTGCTGGAGCGCAAGGGGCTGGTCGGCCACTTCCGGCACGTGTTCGGCGGCGACGCGTTCGAGCGCAAGAAGCCCGATCCGCTGCCGCTGCTCAAGGCCTGCGAGGCGCTGGGCAGCGTGCCGGCACGCACGCTGATGGTGGGCGACTCGCTCAACGACGCACAGGCCGCGCGTGCGGCCGGCTGCCCGGTGGTGCTGGTGACCTACGGCTACAACCACGGCCGCCCGGTGCACGAGGTGCCGGCCGACGGCTACGTCGACCGGCTCGACCAGCTGCAGCCGGCGGGCTGATCAGCCCTCGTGCGCGCTCGCCGAGGGGCGTGCCTTGCCGAGCAGGGCCTCCTTCAGCGCGGCGTCGGCCGGGTGCGCGCCGAGCCAGATCTTCAGCAGCGCGTTGTAGAACTCCGGTTCCTTGATCGGTTCGCCCATCGGCTGGCCGTTGACCAGGATCTGCGTGCCGGTGCCGGGGATCCAGTCGACCTGGAACGATTCGCCTGCGGCCAGCTTCTTCTTCGCGGCGAAGATCTCGCCCAGGCGGATCGTGCCGGGGATGGACTTGACGAAGTCCTCGCGCGAGGCGTTCTGCTCGATGCCGCGGGTGAACAGCTTGCCCAGTTCGTTGGCGTCGATCTCGCGCAGCATCACGATGTGCATGCGGCGCGGCCCGGCGGCGCGGAACACCGCCTCGGGCGTGGCCGCCTTCTGCGTCAGGTACAGCCCGGCGGCGTAGACCTTGAAGATCGCCTTGTAGCGCACGCCGGCGCCGTTGAGCTGCAAGGTGGCGCCGTGCAACTGGATCTGCGGGTCGTAGCGCACGCCCGCGGTGTCGGGGGACTGCGCCCGGGCCGGGCCGATGACGGCCAGCAGGAACGCCGTGGCGCAGAGCCATGTACGCAGCATGGAGGCCTCCTCGAGTGATGTTGCGGTGTCGCCAGTGTTGGCGGCCGGGCCCGGGGCGTCCATCGGTAAAAACGCACGACCGTTCGGAAAATTGTCACGCCCGGCCCGGCGGCTTGTCCCCGCCCGGGCCCGGGCGGCGGGTCGATTCCGTCGGCAGGCGCTGCTACACTCCGGGACCATGTTCATCTCGCGCAAACAAACCAAAGGTCCGCACGACCGGGGAGCCTGGCCCTGGCGTCGCCCGCACGCACTGGTTTGATTTGCCGCCGGCCGTGGGCGGTGCCCCTGTGCACGAGCCCCATGCGCCTTCCCGGCACGCCCGGAATCTCCGATTCCTCCCACCGTCTTGACTGCCGCGAGCACCTGCGGGCACCGGCCGCAGGCCTCGCAGGGCTTGGAGGGCCCCACGCGTGATCACCGAACTCGAATTCAAGAGCCTCAGCCAGCAGGGCTACAACCGCATCCCGCTGATGCTCGAGGCATTCGCGGACCTGGAAACCCCGCTGTCGCTGTACCTCAAGCTGGCCCATGCCGAAGGCAACGGCCGCTATTCCTTCCTGCTGGAGTCCGTCGTCGGCGGCGAACGCTTCGGCCGCTACTCGTTCATCGGCCTGCCGGCGCGCACGCTGCTGCGCGCGCGCGGCTTCGGCGCCGAGGCACGCACCGAGGTCGTCACCGACGGCGAGGTGGTCGAGGTGCACGAGGGCAACCCGCTGGACTTCATCGACGCGTACCAGAAGCGCTTCAAGGTGGCGCTGTCGCCGGGGCTGCCGCGCTTCTGCGGCGGGCTGGCCGGCTACTTCGGCTACGACGCGGTGCGCTACATCGAGAAGAAGCTCGAGTCCACCTGCCCGCCCGACACCATCGGCTGCCCGGACATCCTGCTGCTGCAGTGCGAGGAGCTGGCGGTCATCGACAACCTCTCGGGCAAGCTGTACCTGATCGTCTACGCCGATCCCAAGCAGCCCGAGGCCTATCCGAAGGCCAAGCGGCGCCTGCGCGAGCTCAAGGACAAGCTGCGCTACTCGGTGAGCGCGCCGCAGGTGAAGCCCAGCCAGGGCTTCCATCCCGAGCGTCCGTTCGCCAAGGCCGACTACCTGAAGGCGGTCGAACGCGCCAAGGAGCTGATTGCCGCGGGTGACTTCATGCAGGTGCAGGTGGGCCAGCGCATCAGCAAGCGCTACACCGAGTCGCCGCTGTCGCTGTACCGCGCGCTGCGCTCGCTCAATCCCAGCCCCTACATGTACTACTACGACATGGGCGACCACCATGTCGTGGGCGCCTCTCCCGAGATCCTGGTGCGCCAGGAGCGCCTGGTCGACGGGCAGCAGAAGATCACCATCCGGCCGCTGGCCGGCACGCGTCCGCGCGGGGCCACGCCCGAGCAGGACAAGGCCACCGAGGTGGAGCTGGTCAACGACCCGAAGGAGCGCGCCGAGCACGTGATGCTGATCGACCTGGCGCGCAACGACATCGGCCGCATCGCCAAGACCGGCAGCGTCAAGGTCACCGAGGCGTTCGCGGTCGAGCGCTACAGCCACGTGATGCACATCGTCAGCAACGTCGAGGGCATCCTCCAGGACGGCATGACGGCGATCGACGTGTTCAAGGCCACGTTCCCGGCCGGCACGCTGACCGGTGCGCCCAAGATCCACGCGATGGAGCTGATCGACCAGCTCGAGCCGACCAAGCGCGGGCTGTACGGCGGCGCCTGCGGCTACATCAGCTACGCGGGCGACATGGATCTGGCGATCGCGATCCGCACCGGCATCGTCAAGGACCAGATGCTGCACGTGCAGGCCGCCGCCGGCGTGGTGGCCGACTCCATCCCCGAGATGGAATGGCGCGAGACCGAGGCCAAGGCGCGTGCGCTGCTGCGCGCGGCCGAGCTGGTCGAAGAAGGCCTCGACTGAACCCCGTCGCTCCTGCCTGCCCGGGCGTCCGGGCGGCGCTGGCCTGTCGCGACGCCGGAGTGCGGCAGGCGCACACGTATGCGTCGTTCAATGAACAGCAATCTCGTATGCGTCGTTGAACGGGACGCGGGGATGCGCCGATCATCCGGGTCCTCACCCACTACTGAGAGCACAAGCCATGAAGAGGAGACATGCACTGGCGGTGCTGCTTTCGGCAGGCATCGCTCCGTTGCAGTTCGCCCATGCCGCCCCCGCGGACGCTTCCCCCCTGACCATCGTCGTGCCCTTCGTGCCCGGAGCGGCCACCGACGCCCTGACCCGCCTGATCAGCCAGCAATGGACGAACAAGACCGGGCGCATGGTCATCGTCGAGAACCGGCCGGGCAGCAACGGCATCATCGCTGCCGACGCCGTCAAGCGCGTCGCGCCGGATGGTCGCACGCTGCTGCTGTCGAACTTCGGCAGCAACGCGGTCAACTATTCGCTCTATTCGAAGCTGCCGTACAGCGAGCGTGACTTCACGCCGGTGACGCTGCTGTTCCGCCTGCCCAGCCTGCTGGTGGTGCCCGCGGCCAGTCCCGCGCGCACTGCGCAGGAGCTGGTGGCGCTGGCCAAGCGGTCGCCGCAGGGCCTGCTGTACGGCTCGGCCGGCTCGGGCTCGGGGGCGCACCTGCTCGCCGAGCTGATGAAGTCGATGACCCAGATGCCGGCCACGCACGTGCCGTACCGCGGCGTCGCGCCGGGGGTGGTGGACCTGGTGGCCGGGCGCATCGACTTCATGTTCTCGTCCTACTCGTCGGTGCAGAAGCTGGTCGAGGCCGGCCAGCTGCGCGTGCTGGCCGCGGCCACGTCCAAGCGCCTGCCGGCGCTGCCCAACGTGCCGACGATGAAGGAGGCGGGCCTGAGCGAGCAGATCGTGATGGACCAGTGGTTCGGCCTGTCGGCCCCGGCCAACACGCCGGCCGACGTGGTCGCCGCGCTGCATGCGCAGTTCGCCGAGGTGCTGCGCGACCCGGCCATCGTGCAGCGCATGAACGAGCAGGGTGTCGAGGCCGTCTCGGCCACGCCGGCGGAGTTCGCCGCGCTGATCAAGGCCGACACCGAACGCCTGGGCCGCCTGGTCAAGGCCGTCGGCGCCAGCGCCGACTGACGACGGCGGGGGCGTCGCGCCCCGGCGGGGTGCGACGCCTTTTCACCGACACGCCGTGGCGGCCCCGTTCGGGGGGCCGCCCCTTCCTTCAGTGCGCCCGGCCGGGACGCGTCGGCCTTCCGCGGCTGCCGCACGTGCCGTGCGCAGCCGGGCTTTTCCTCGGCCAAATCTTTCCCAGTCTAGCGGCGATGGCGGGTGGCGCGTTTGCGCTCGATCAACTTGGTGGCGCATATCTGCGCGGCGTGAAGCGTTTGATGCGCTCGTCTCATGCGTTTCTGGTTTCCGAATAGCAGGATTAGCGCCTTTGATGCTTGTTGATGACTGACTGTTGCACAGAATGAATAGGTCCCGCGTGACCCGGCGGGCGTCACCCGGATCCGGCGTGGTCCCTGAGCGGCACGACCCGGCTGCAGGCCGGGTGGTGCGTCATGTCCGGTGGACCAGCTGCGCGCGACTTTGAACGGTCCTCGCTGCCCCCAAGGAGGCGGGAGGGCATTCCCGTTGGCAATTAGGAGACCACGATGACCTACCTCGACGAGCGGCGCCAGGAGCGCGCCAAACAGTTCCTGCGCCTGACCGAATGCGCCAAGGGCACCGAGATGGGCACCCTGCTGCGCAAGTTCTGGCATCCGATCGAGCTGTCGGAGAACGTTCCGCTCAACACCGCGATCCCGGTGAAGGTGCTGGGCGAAGAGCTGACGCTGTACCGCGGGGCCAGCGGCGCACTGCACCTGGTCGGCGGCCGCTGCTCGCACCGCCGCACGCTGCTGCACACCGGCTGGGTGGTCGGCGAGGAGATCCGCTGCATCTACCACGGCTGGCAGTTCGACGCGACCGGCGCCTGCACCAACCGTCCGGCCGAAACCGACACCGGCATGCCGCGCACCAAGATCCCCGGCTACCCGGTCAAGGAGTACATGGGCCTGGTGTTCGCCTACCTGGGTGACGACGAGGCGCCCCCGTTCGAGCTGCCGCGCAAGCTGCAGGCCGAGCGCGAAGGCGCGGTGATCGCCAACGGCATGGAGCGCTGGGACAACAACTGGTTCCAGCAGATCGAGAACTCGATGGACGCAGTGCACGTCAGCTTCGTGCACATGGCGCTGACCGTCGGCCCGTTCGGCAAGGCCGTGACCGCCGCGATCCCCGAGCTGTCGTACGAGGAAACCAGCGCGGGCATCCGCCAGACCGCGCGCCGCTCGAACAACAACGTGCGCGTGAGCGACTGGACCTTCCCGAACAACAACCACATCACGGTGCCGGGCCTGACGCCGGAAGACCCGTGGCTGGACACCTTCGTCTGGATGACCCCCAACGACGAGCTGAACACCACGCGCTTCATGATCTACTGCCTGCCGCCCGAGGCGAGCGAGGTCTCGAAGATGCGCTTCCGCCAGTACTTCGCCAAGTACGGCAAGTACGACCCGGCCAAGCACCACGACAAGCTGTTCTCGATGAAGGTCTGGGACAATCCCGAGGACACCTACGTGGGCCTGACTGCCGCGCAGGACTACCTGTCGATCCGCGGCCAGGAACGCCTGACCAAGCGCGAGGACGAGATCCTGGGCCGCTCGGACCTGGGCATCGTCACGCTGCGCAAGATCTTCTGGCGCGAGCTGGACCTGATCCGCGAAGGCAAGCCCACCAAGCAGTGGTCGCGCCTGGAAGAGCCGCTGACGCTGCCGACCCAGCCGGGCGAGGAAGGCCAGGCCGAGGCGGCCTGAGCGCGCCGCCAGCCCGATCCTGTGGCGCAGCGCACGCCGTGCAGCAGGATGCAAGACCCGGCCCCGTGGGCCGGGTCGCCATCGGCACTATGATGGCGGGCAGCACGGGCGCCTCGGGCGCCCGTGCCGTTCTCGACTCCCGAACCCCCCTTTTCGCCGTAGACCATGACTCCCCTGCGCGTGCTGGGCGATCCCAAGCTGGACGCCGACCATGACGAATTTGCCCGGCACATCGATGCCCTGGGCGCGGCGCGCGGCCGCGAGGCCCTGGACGCGCTGCGCGCGCTGCGTGCGCACGTCGCCGAGCATTTCGCGGTCGAGGACGTGGAACTGCGCCAGATGAAGGACGGCAACGCCGCCTGCCACATCGACGAGCACGCCGCAGTGCTGCGCTCGCTGGCCGAGGTCGACGAGATCCTCGAGCAGGCCCCCGAGGCCGAATCCTCCGACGAGTTGAAGGAGGCCCTGGTGGCCGAGCTGATGCGCTGGCTGCCCCACCACGTCGAGGCGATGGACGCCGCGGTGGCGCACTTCCGCGCCAAGCGGCGCCTGGGGGGCGCCCCCGTGGTGCTGACGCGCCCGTCGCGCAGCGCAGCCTGAGGGGCGCACGCCCTGGCCGGGCCCGGGGCGGGTCAGCCCGTGTTCTCCGTCACGTCACACGGGCCCCGGGCGGCTTGGCCCGTGCGGTGCAGGGGCAGGAAAGAGCAGCGCCTCGTGCGGCAGCGTCGCACCGACGTAGCGCTGGATGCGCGGCGGCGCCGGGTCGACATGGAAGGCGAGGCGCTGCGCGCGCAGTTCCTCGTCGGCGGCGGTGTAGCGTTCCAGCCAGCGCTGGTGCGCGGCCCAGTTCTCGTCGACGAAGTGCTCGACGAAGCGCCCGGGCTGCGCGGTGTCGCGGAACAGCCCCCAGGACAGCACGCCCTGGCTCAGCCGCGCGCGCCGCGTGGCCTGCATCACGTCCAGGAAGGCCGCCTCGCGCTGCGGGTCGATCCGGTACTCGACCAGCACCATCACCGGCCCGTCCTCGGGCTTCACGGCGATGCGCACGTCCGGCTCGGGCCGGGCCTGCCCCGGGTCGCGCCGGTCCTCGTCGCCGCCTTCGACCGACAGCCGCCAGGTCAGCGCCAGCAGCAGCACGCCGAGCAGCGACGCGACGCTGACCGCGACGGCCACGCCGGCCACCTCGGCCACCTGACCCCACAGCCAGGCGCCGGCGGCCGTGCCGCCCATCAGGGCCATCTGGTAGATCGACATGCCGCGCGCGCGCACCCAGTCGGGCAGGGTCAGCTGCGCGGCGACCGCCAGCGTATTGGCCACCGCCATCCAGGCGGCGCCGGCCAGCACGGTGGCCGGCAGCACCACCCAGGGGGTGGGCATCAGCACCACCGCGAGGGAGGCCAGCGCATGCAGGACCGTGCCCCGGCGCGTGAAGGCGTCGCGCCCGTGGCGTTCGCGCCAGCGCGGGAACTGCAGCGCGGCGGCGATCGCGCCGGCGCCCATGCAGGCCATCATCGAGGTGTACATGCCGGCGCCCGTGCCGCCGAGCTGCAGGGCCACCAGCGGCAGCAGCGCCAGCAGCGCGCTCGACTGCAGGAAGAACATGAACACGCGCAGGATCACGGCCCGCAGGTGCGGCGAGTGCAGCACGTGCTGCACGCCCACGCGCACCGCGCCGAGGAAGCGCTCGCCGGGCAGGGCGCTGCTGCGTTGCCGCGAGCGCCAGCGCAGGATCAGCACCAGGGCCACGGCGGCCAGCACCGCATTGAGCGCGAACACCAGCCCGGGCGCGGTGCTGGCGAGCAGGGCGCCAGCGATGACGGGGCCGACGATGCGCGACAGGTTCATCGAGATGCTGCCCAACGCCAATGCCGCGGGTAGCTCGTCGCGCGCGACCACGTCGGGCACGATCGCCGAGAACACCGGCCAGCGCAGCGCCAGGCCGATGCCGTTGGCAAAGGTCAGCACCAGCAGCAGCTCGGCGCTCAGCCGTCCTGACAGCTGCAACGCCGCGAGCACGAGGGCGGTCAGGCACACCCACAACTGCGTGAACGCGAAGTAGCGGCGCCGGTCGACGATGTCGGCCAGCGCGCCGCTGGCCACGCCCAGCACGAAGATGGGCAGCGTCGCGGCGGTCTGCACCATCGACACCATCACCGCGCTGGTGCTCAGCTGCGTCATCAGCCACGCGGCCGAGACCTCGTGGATCCACATCGTCAGGTTGGCCATGAGCCAGGCCGTCCACAGCCCGCGGTAGGCGGGGCGCCGCAGGGGAGCGAGGGCCGGCGAGCGCAGCAGGCCGGAGAAGGGCAGGGTCATCGGCTCATGGTGCCCGGTGCCGGCGGCAGGCACGGCGCCCGTGGCAGAATGCGTTAAATTCATTGTACTGAATGTTTTCAAGCGGCAGGCGTCTCGATCCGGGCGCCCTGGCTGCCCGCGCAAACGACAGCGATGCGTCAGCCAGGAGGCAGTAGCATGGCAGCCACGCGGATGGACGCCTTGCACGACACCTGGCGCCTGCAGCCAAGGGTCGCGGACCGGGGCGCCTGACCTCCGGGCGGCATGCCCTGCGTCACACCCAGCACACACCATGACCACTGGTTCCCGTCGAGCGACTCCCGCGGCCGTGCCGGCCGGCGAGGCCACCGAGCTGCACTTCGAGCCCATGAACCACCCGGGCCACCTGGTGCGGCGCCTGCACCAGATCTGCGTGGCCGTGTTCCTGGATGCCGCGAAGGACTACAACATCACCCACGTCCAGTACGCCACGCTGAAGGCCATCGAGCGCTTCCCCGGCGTCGACCAGACGCGGGTGGGCAAGCTGGTCGCGCTGGATCGCCAGACCACCAGCAACGTCGTGACCCGCCTGCAGCAGAACGGCCTGATCGAGCGCACCCGCAAGGACAAGCGCACCTACGCGCTGCACATCACCGGGCCGGGGCGGGCGCTGATCGAGGTGATGCAGCCGCGCATCGCCGAGATCGACGAGGTGATCCTCGGGCCGCTCTCTCCTGACGAGCGCCAGACCCTGATGAGCCTGCTGCAGAAGCTGGTCAACTCCAACAACGAACTGAGCCGCGCGCCGCTCGAGGCCGACGTGCTGCCCCAGGTGCGCGCGCAGGCGATCGGCGAGGCCGTGCCTCAGAAGACGGCGCGCGCCCCGGGCCGCAAGGCCGCCGCGCCACGGGCCGCGCGCGCTGCGAGCGGCCGCGCCTGAGCGCGCCTCACGCCCTGGCGGGCGATGCGCCGGGGCCGGCCCCGGCCGCCCTTCGCCGGCCTTCTTCCCGCTGCGTTCCCCTCGTCCTGACGCGCCGTCGTGCCACGTCCGTGCGTTCGCGGCGCCCGGCCGCGGGCCGTCGGCTGCCGCCCCGGCGCGGCGCTGCGCCCTAGGGAAATCACTGAGTCCGTGCAGGCTCTCAGCATGATGATTGTCAGTATACTGATCATCACGACGTCGCACCCGTGAGCATGTGAGTTGAAGTCAACGGACAGGACGAGAAGGATGAAATCTCAAGATGAAGTCGTGATCATTGGCGGCGGGATTGGCGGCCTGACGCTGGCGCTGGCGCTGCACCGGGATGGCGTGCCGTTCCGTGTCTACGAGGCGGTGCCGGAGATCAAGCCGCTGGGCGTCGGGCTGAACCTGCTGCCGCACGCGATGCGCGAGCTCGCCGGCCTGGGCCTGGAGCCGGTGCTGCGACGCAAGGGCATCGCCACCCAGGAGTACCGCTTCTACACGCGTCACGGGCAACTGGTGCTGCGCGAGCCGCGCGGCCAGTACGCCGGCTACGAATGGCCGCAGATCGCGATCCACCGCGGCGACCTGCAGTTCACGCTGCTGGAGGCGCTGATCGAGCGCGCCGGCCCGGACGTGGTGGTGCAGGGCCACCGCTGCGTCAAGGTCGAGCAGGACGAGGACGGCGCGACCGTGCACTTCATCGACCCCAAGGGCCAGCCGCTGCCGCCGGTGCGCGGCCCCGTGGCGGTCGCCTGCGACGGCGTGAACTCGGTGGTGCGCGTGCAGATGCACCCGAAGGAGGCGGTGCCGCGCTACGAGGGCACGCTGCAGTACCGCGGCACGACGCGCTGGAAGCCCTACCTGACCGGCGCGACGCACGTCTACCTGGGCGCCAACGAGACCGGCAAGCTGGTCATGTACCCGATCCGCGACAACATCGACGGAGAGGGCACGCAGCTGATCAACTGGGTCATCGAAGTGAAGCGCCCGACCGAGGACCTCAAGCGCGACTGGAACCGCCGCGCCGAGATCAGCGACTTCATCCACCACTTCGAGCACGCGAAGTTCGACTGGATGGACATCCCGGCGATGATGCGCGCTGCCGAGGCGGTCTACGAGTACCCGATGATCGACCAGGACCCGTTGCCGTTCTGGACCGAGGGCCGGGTCACGTTGCTGGGCGACGCAGCCCACCCGATGATGCCGCGCGGCTCCAACGGCGCCGCCCAGGCCATCATCGACGCGACCACGCTGTCGCGCCTGCTGGTGCAGCACGAGGACCCGCGTGCGGCGCTGAAGGAGTACGAGCAGCTGCGCCTGAAGGCCACCAGCGACGTGGTGCTGGCCAACCGCAAGATCTCGCCGGACGGCCTGCTGGAAGTCGTCAACGAGCGCACCGGCGGCAAGCCGTTCGAACGCCTCGAGGACGTCATCACCGAGCAGGAGATCATCGAGTGGCAGGCCCGCTACAAGAAGATCGCCGGCTTCTCGCTGGATGACCTGCGCCGTCCCGTGAACGCCTGAAGGATCCGTCGTGCTGAACCAGCTTCAATTCCATGGTCTGGGCGCCGTCGTGACCGGCGCCGCCGCCGGCCTCGGCCGAGCCACAGCGCAAACCCTGGCCGGGCTCGGAGCCCACGTGTTCGCGATCGACCTCGACGCTGCAGGGCTGGAGTCGCTGGCCCGCGAACTGGGCGAGGCCGCCTGCACCGCGATCGCCGCCGACGTCACGCGCGAGGACGAGGTGCAGCGCATCGCCGACCAGGTGGCCGGCAGCGGCGTGGTGCTCAAGTCGCTGGTCAACAACGTCGGCGCGAACTTCCGCAGCCCGGCGCACGAGCTGCAGCTGGCCGACTGGAACAAGTACCTGGGATTGAACCTGACCAGCGCCTTCCTGGTGACGCGCGCGCTGCTGCCGCGCCTGCTGGCCGCGCCGCGCGGCGGGACCATCGTCAACGTCTCGTCGGCGCGCGGGCTGATCGGCAGCCCCAGCACGCCGAGCTATTCGACCACCAAGGCGGGCCTGCTGGGCTTCACGCGCCAGCTCGCCGCCGAGTACGGCGACCGCGGGCTGCGCGTCAACGCGGTGTGCCCGGGGCTGGTGCTGACCGAGCGCATCGCCGCGCGCGGCATCGGCCCGGCCGAGGAGCGCCTGCGCGAGCGCGTGCTGGAAGGGCGCTTTGCCGAGCCGCACGAGATCGCCAACGCGATCGCCTTCCTCGCCTCGGACGCGGCCTCCTACATCACCGGCGTGACGCTGCCGATCGACGGCGGCTACGCCGCACGCTGAAGGGCGACAGGCATTCCAGAGTAACGGCGGCCGGGCGACGGCCGGGCCGCATCCCCCAACTTCCCGAAGGAGTATCCCAGTGACCAAGAACTCCCTGACCCCGCAGCAGGTCCAGGCGTACGAGCGCGACGGCTACCTCTACCCGCTGACCGCGATGTCGCCGGAGCGGGCAGCTTCCTATCTCGCCAAGCTGGATGCGCTGCAGGAGCAGTATGGTGCCCGCGCGGCCGAGATCCTGCGAGCGAAATCCCACCTGGTGCTGACCTGGGTCAACGAACTGATCCGCCTGGAGCCGGTGCTCGATGCGGTCGAGAGCCTGATCGGCCCGAACATCTACTGCTGGTCCACGTCCTTCTTCATGAAGAAGCCGCGCGACCCGGGCTTCGTGGCCTGGCACCAGGACGGCCCGTACTCGGGCACGCCCGAGGGCGCCGGCGACATCGTCACCGCCTGGATCGCGCTGACCGAGAGCAACGAGGCCAACGGCTGCCTGAAGGTGGTCGCGGGCTCGCACAAGACGCTGTACGAGCACGTCTACAAGGAAGGCACGGCCAACCTGCTGTCGCTGAGCCAGGAAATCGCCGTCGAGGTCGACGAAAGCCAGGCCACCAAGCTGGTGCTGGCGCCGGGCCAGTTCTCGTTCCACCACGAGAAGATCGTGCACGGCTCGGCCCCCAACACGAGCGACAACCGCCGCGTGGGCATCGCGGTGCGCTACATGGCACCGTTCCAGCGCAAGACGCCCAACACCATCGACCACGCCACGCTGGTGCGCGGCAGCGACCCGTACGACACCTTCATCCAGGACCCGGTGCCGCGTGCCGACATGGATCCTGAAGCGGTGGCCTACCTCGACAGCGTGCTGATCAAGAAGTTCGGCAGCCGCTACCGTCGTGGCGTCGACGCGCCGGCGAAGAACTGAGCGGGGTCCCGGGGCATGGACAAGCTGAACCTGTCCGTGGCGATCGGCAACTACGACCGTTGCCGTCCGCTGCTCGACGGCGACGTGCAGATCGACGGGGTGAACCCCGTGTTCATGACGCTGCCGCCGGAGGAGATCTTCTTCCGCGCCTTCCGCGGCCGCGAGTTCGACATCTGCGAGCTGTCGCTGTCGAGCTCCACCGTGCAGACCGCCAACGGCAACTTCCCCTACGTCGGGCTGCCGATCTTCCTGTCGCGCGCGTTCCGCCAGACGGCCGTGTACGTGCGCACCGACCGCATCAAGTCCCCCGAGGACCTGCGCGGCAAGCGCATCGGCCTGCCCGAGTACCAGCTCACCGCCAACGTCTGGGTGCGCCAGTTCCTCGAGGACGACTACGGCATCAAGCCCTCGGACGTGACCTGGGTGCGCGGGGGCATCTCGCACGCCGGGCGTCCCGAGAAGATCAAGCTGAACCTGCCCGCGGACGTGCGCCTGGAAGACGCCCCCGAGGGCGAGACCATCTCCAGCCTGCTGGCCAAGGGCGAGATCGACGCGTTCGTCGCGCCGCGCCCGCCCGACGTGCCGCCGGGCACGCCCAACATCGGCTGGCTGTTCCCGGACCCGGTGGCCGAGTCGATGGCGTACTACCGGCGCACGCGCATCTTCCCGATCATGCACATCCTGGGGGTGCGCCGCGAGCTGGCCGAGCAGCACCCGTGGCTGCCCGGGGCGATCTGCAAGGCGTTCGAGCGTGCCAAGCAGCAGGCCTACGAGCACCTGGCCGACACCTCGGCCACCAAGGTGCTGCTGCCGTTCTTCGAGGTGCGCATGGCCGAGGCGCGTGCGCTCATGGGCGAGGACTACTGGTCCTACGGCATCGACGCCAACCGCCACGTGCTGGAGACCTTCTTCCGCACCCACCACAGCCAGGGCCTGTCCTCGCGACTGGTGACCCCGGAAGACCTGTTCCATCCCGGCACGTTCGAGAGTTTCCGCCTCTGACGGGAACCGCAAGAAAAAAGGAGACCCCACCATGTCGCTGACGAACGAAGACGTCCTGCGCCGCTGGCACGAGGCGCGCCTGGCCCCGCTGTGGGAGAGCCCCAACGCCCACAAGGAGGCTGCCCCGCCGATCCCTGCGCACATCTGGCGCTGGGAAGAGATGCGCCCGCTCATCGAGCTGGCCTTCCAGGAGCAGTCCCCCGCGGCCGTGCAGCGCCGCGTGCTGCAGATGTGGAGCCCCGCATCGCAGTCGCTGGCCGACGAGTTCACCTGCGGCAACGTGCTGGCGGCCTACCAATGCCTGCTGCCCGGCGAGACCGCGCGGCCGCACCGCCATCCGATGAACGCGCTGCGCTTCATGCTCGAGGGCAGCGGCGTCATCACGCTGGTGGACCGCAAGGAATGCCCGATGGAGTTCGGCGACCTGGTGCTCACGCCCGGCATGACCTGGCACGAACACCGCCACGACGGCAAGGTGCCGGTCGTGTGGCTGGACGTGCTGGACGTGCCGCTGCACCTGAAGATCGGCACGGCAATGTTCGAGCCGGGCCCGATCCACGACAACCCGGTGACGATGCCCGACGCCTGCTTCGCGTCGCCCAACATCCTGCCGGCCGTCACCTACGGCCGCGCCGACCACTCGCCGGTGTTCCGCTACCCCTATGCCGACGCGGTGCGCGCGCTGCAGGCCGCGCCCGAGTCGCCCGATGGCGCCCGCCGCATCCGCTACGTCAACCCGCTCAACGGGGCCAGCGCGATGGCGGTGCTCGAGTCGACGATGATGCAGATCGACGGCGGCGTCACCACCAAGCCGATGCGCACCAACGCCAGCCTGGTCTGCGCGGTGGTCGAAGGCGAGGGCGAATCCCGCATCGGCGACCAGACCCTGCGCTGGAAACAGCGCGACGTGTTCACGATCCCGCAGCGTGCCTGGGCGTCGCACACCGCCTTCGGCGCCGGCGCGCGCATCTACATCGTGTCGGATGCCGACATGCTGCGCCGCCTGGGCCTGCTGCAGGAAGAAATTCAGGAGAACGCTGCATGAAGATCTGCTGGTACGACGACGACCGCCTGGGCGTCGTCCAGGGCGATCAAATTTTCGACGTCACGGCCGCGCTGCGCGTGCTGCCGGCCCCGCAGTACCCCGCCGGCTGCAAGGCCCAGGGTGACCTGCTGATTGCCAACCTCGACGCCGTGCGCGCCGAGATCGAGCGCGTGCTGCCGCAGGCCGCCGCGCGCCCGCTGGCCGGCGCGAAGCTGCTGTGCCCGGTGGCGCAGCCCGGCAAGATCATCGGCGTGCCGGTGAACTACGCCGACCACGTCGCCGAGGCCAAGGCCGACGCGGCCACCTTCACGACCCGCTTCACCGGCTCGATCGAGGAGCAGGGCCTGTTCCTGAAGGCCACCAGCTCGCTGATCGGCTGCAGCGAGCCGGTGCAGGTGCACCTGCCCAACCGCCTGACCCACCACGAGATCGAGCTGGGCCTGGTGATCGGCAAGAGCGCCAAGAACGTCAAGGCCGAGGACGCGCTGTCCTACGTGGCCGGCTACGCGATCGCGCTGGACATGACCGTGCGCGGCGGCGAGGACCGCTCGATGCGCAAGTCGGTCGACACCTACTCGGTGCTGGGCCCGTGGCTGGTCACCGCCGACGAGATCGCCGACCCGCAGGCGCTGGACCTGGAGCTGACCGTCAACGGCCAGCCGCGCCAGCGTTCCAACACCGCGAAGATGATCATGTACATCGCGCAGCAGATTGCGTGGGCCTCGACCTTCTACACGCTGATGCCGGGCGACATCATCATGACCGGCACCTGCGAAGGCGTCGGCCCCGTGGTGCCGGGCGACCGCATCCATGCCCGCGTAGAGGGCATCGGCGAGATGGACGTGGACGTCGTTGCGGCAGGAGCCTGACACCATGAGCGAACAAAGCCTCGACCGCGTCCCGGTGCGCCTGCAGTCGGTGCGCTACGCCGCGCGCGACACGCACCTGTACGAGTTCGTGCGCCTGGACGGCCAGCCGTTCCCGTCGTGCACCCCGGGCGCGCACATCGACGTGCACCTGCCCAACGGCATCACGCGTGCGTACTCGCTGGTCGAGTCCGGCGAGCAGCGCCGCAGCCTGGTGGTCGGCGTCAAGCGCGACCCCAACAGCCGCGGCGGCTCGCGCTGGCTGCACGAGCAGGCGCGCGTCGGCATGGAGCTGCACGTCTCCGGCCCGCGCAACCACTTCCCGCTGCTCGAGGACGCCAGCCACACCGTGCTGGTGGCCGGCGGCATCGGCATCACGCCGATCTGGTGCATGGCGCAGCGCCTGAAGGCGCTGGGCAAGCCGTTCACGCTGTACTACTCGGCCCGCTCGCGCGCCGACATGGCCTTCCTCGAGGAAGCGCAGGCGCTGGGCGACGCCGCGCACCTGCACTTCGACGACGAGGCGGGCGGCGTGATGGACATGGCCGCGATCATGAAGGCGGTGCCGGTCGGCGCGCACCTGTACTGCTGCGGTCCCACGCCCATGCTGGACGCCTACGAGGCGGCCGCCAAGGCGGCCGGCCTGCCGGCGGACAACGTGCACCTGGAGCGCTTCACCCCGGTGCAGGCCGCGGCCACCGACGGCAACTACGTCGTGCAGCTGGCGCGCAGCGGCAAGGAGATCCAGATCACGGCCGGCACCACGCTGCTCGAGGCCCTGGAAGCCAACGGCATCTGCGTGGGCGCCTCCTGCCGCGAAGGACTGTGCGGCACCTGCGAGGTGGTCGTGCTCGAGGGCGAGGTCGACCACCGCGACTCGGTGCTGACCGACGCCGAGAAGGCCTCCAACCGCACGATGATGGTCTGCTGCTCGGGCTCGCGCAGTGCGCGGCTGGTGCTGGACCTCTGAACGCATCACGAGAGACAACCCCTAGGAAAACCACGACACCATGCGTTTCGTCACCTACCGTGCCAACGGCCAGGCCAGCTACGGCCTGCTGCGCGGCACCGACATCGTCGACCTGGCCAGCCGCCTCGGCGCCCAGGCCCCCACGCTGCGCGCGCTGATCGAGACCGGCCGCGCCGCCGAACTGGTCGCCCCGCACGCCCAGGCCGCGGCCGACCACCAGCTCGGCCAGGTCGAGCTGCTGCCGGTGATCCCCGACCCGTCGCTGATCGCCTGCATCGGCCACAACTACGAGGCCCACCGCATCGAGACCGGCCGCGAGGTGGTCGGCAACCCCTCGGTGTTCCTGCGCATCCCCGATTCGCTGCAGGGCGCCGACCAGCCGCTGCTGATGCCGCGCGAGTCCGACCGCTTCGACTACGAAGGCGAGCTGGCCATCGTGATCGGCAAGGGCGGCCGCCGCATCCCCGAGGCCGAGGCCTGGGACCACGTGTTCGGCGTGTCCTGCTTCAACGACGGCAGCGTGCGCGACTACCAGCGCCACACCGCCCAGTTCATCCCGGGCAAGAACTTCCCGCTGACGGGTTCGTTCGGCCCGGCGCTGGTCACGCTGGACGAGCTGCCGGCCGACCGCGTGGTCGAGCTGACCACCCGCCTCAACGGCGAGGTGATGCAGAATGCCAAGACCGACCAGCTGATCTTCCCGATCCCGCGCCTGATCGCCTACATCTCGACCTGGGCGACGCTGCGCCCCGGCGACGTGATCGTCACCGGCACGCCGGGCGGCGTCGGCGACAAGCGCAATCCGCAGCGCTTCATGAAGGACGGCGAGGTCGTCGAAGTCGAGATTTCCTCGGTCGGCCTGCTGCGCAACGTCGTCAAGAAAGAAGCCTGAAGGCCGCATGCCGGGCCGGTCACGGCCCGGCGGCCTGCCATGCCCCCCATCCCGCGAGATTGAAGCCATGAAACTCCTCCGCATCGGTGCGAAAGGCCAGGAACGTCCGGCGCTGCTGGACGGCGAAGGCCGCCTGCGCGACCTGTCCGCCCACATCCCCGACGTCACCGGCGCCACCATCGGCCCCGAGTCGCTGGCCCGCCTGCGCGCGCTGGATCCGGCCTCGCTGCCCGTGATCGAAGGCGAGCACCGCGTCGGCGCCTGCGTCGGCAACGTCGGCAAGCTGATCTGCACCGGCCTGAACTACGCCGACCACGCCGCCGAATCGAACATGCCGCTGCCCACCGAGCCGCTGCTGTTCATGAAGGCCACCTCGGCCATCTGCGGCCCCTACGACGACGTGACCCGCCCGCCCGGCGCCGAGAAGCTGGACTGGGAAGTCGAGCTGGCCATCGTGATCGGCTCGCGCGCCAAGCACGTCCGCGAAGCCGACGCGCTGAAGCACGTGGCCGGCTACTGCGTCATCAACGACGTGTCCGAGCGCACCTACCAGCTGGACCGCGGCGGCCAGTGGATGAAGGGCAAGAGCTACGACAACTTCGCGCCGATCGGCCCGTGGCTGGTGACCACCGACGAGATCACCCAGCCCAACGAGCTCGACATGTGGCTGAAGGTCGACGACGTGGTGCGCCAGAACGGCAACACCCGCACGATGGTGTTCAGCGTCGCCAAGGTCGTGTCCTACATCAGCCAGTTCATGACGCTGGAGCCGGGCGACGTGATCGCCACCGGCACCCCGCCGGGCGTGGGCATGGGCATCAAGCCCGAGCCGGTCTACCTGAAGGATGGCCAGGTCATGCGTGCCGGCATCCAGGGCCTGGGCGAACAGTGCCAGCGCGTGTTGCCTTCGCAGGTCTGAAGAGAAGCTGCCCTGCGATTCCTCTCTCACGAGAGCATTTGGAGCCCTCCCTCGCGGAGGGCTTTTTTGTGGGCCGCCGGGACGCGGCGGCCGGTCCTGCGGACGAGGTGGGCTGCCACAAGGCGCGCCCCGGCCGCGCTGGCCGGGGCGCAGGCCGGGATCAGGCCTGCTTGGCGCCGGGGATGACGGCCGCGGCCGTCAGCGCGCCGGCATCGGCCAGCGTGTCCAGGCGCTCGATCTGCTGCAGCAGCGAGGTGGCCTGCCCCGCACCCATGCCGGCGTAGGCGGTGCAGTCCATGAACTTCTGCTGGAACTCGGCGCGGCTCATCGGGTTGTTCGGCTCGCCCTTGGCGTGGCTGACCGTCTTGCTCACCGTGCGGCCGTCCTTCAGGCGCATCTCGATGCGGGTGCCGCCGGGGCCGCCACCCGGACGTGCCAGGCCGGCGTCCTCGACCGCGGTGACGCGCTGCGTGACGGCCAGCAGGTCGGCGCGCTTGAACGCGGCCGGCGCGAAGTGCTCCAGGCCCACCTTGCCGTCGACCAGCGCGGTGGCGACCACCCACGGGTTGCTGAACTGCGCCTCGACCACGGTGGTCGGCACGCGCTTCTTCTCGATCGGGGTGTCCAGCAGCGGGTACTCGCCCGGGCCGTTGTAGATCGTGATGGCCTCGACGTCCGTGGCCTTGAGCTTGTGTTCGTTGACCAGTTGCAGCGCCGCGTCGGCCGCGGTGTGGCTGCCGCGGCACGACGGCCAGGGCTTGAACGACAGGCCCTGCGCCGCGTAGGTGGTGCCCAGGCCCTCGAACAGGATCTCGCGCGAGTAGTTGCGGTTGTGGTACTGGTGGTAGAAGCCGCGGATGCCTTCGAGCACGCCCTTGGCGCCGCGCACGCCGCGCTGCGCCAGGCGCGCGGCCATCACGCCGGCATAGGAGCCGAAGCCCGGGCCCATGCGCTTGGTCAGCGCGCCGTCGACGTGGGCCTGTGCGTTGCCGGCCACCTGGTGCAGCACGATGCCCAGCGCCGAGACCAGCTGGTCGCGGTCCAGGCCCATCAGCTTGCCGGCGACGATGGCCGAGGCGAAGTAGCCGTAGATGCTGGTGTTGTGCCAGCCGAGCTTGAAGCCGTCCACGCCCGGCTGCGACGAGTTGGCCAGGCGGCAGGCGACGTCCGTGCCCAGCGCGATCGCGGTGATCAGGTCCTTGCCGCTGACCTTGCCGAGCAGGTCGGCGGTCGCGAAGGCGGCCGGCACCGTGATGACCGCCGGGTGCACCACCGAGCGTTCGTAGGTGTCGTCGAAGTCCAGCGCGTGCGAGGCGGTGGCGTTGACGCGCGCGGCGTCCTGGGCCGGCACGCGCACGTCGGTGCCCCAGATGCGCGCCTCGGGCTTGCCGCCCATCTCCATCGCGAACTCGCGCAGCTCCAGCGCGCCCGGCTCGCGGGCGCCGGCCAGCGCGATGCCCAGCGTGTCGACGATCTGGTTCTTCGTGACGGCGACGACGTCGGCCGGCAGCTTCTCGTAGGTGGTCTGCAGGCAGTAGTCCACCAGGGTCAGGATGGCGTCCGGGGCGCCCGAGCCGATGCCCACGGCGGGCTTGGCGGGGGCCGCCGCGGTCGAGGCGAGCGCGGGCGACAACGCCAGCGCACCGGCAGCCATGAGGGAGGTCTGGGCGAACGCCCGGCGGTTCATTGCGGTCATCTTGTTTCCTGAATCGTTGTGTCGGGTCGTCCCTGCATGACCTGGGTCGGCGGCCACGGCCTCCCGACGCGGCGCAGTCTGCCGAGCGGCTTGGGCAGGAGCAATGCGAGACGGGCCAAGGCTGCTATGCGGCAGCGCCATAGCTGCGCGCAGCGGGCGCGGAGGAGGGGCCGGGGCAAAAAAACAGCCCGTCCGGAATCGCCCGGACGGGCTCGGAAGTCCTCGGTTAGAAGGACGTCGTTGGGAGTCGGTGGGCGCCGCGCCGCAGGCGGGGTGCGGGGCGTCGGCCCGAATCCGTGTGACAGCAGATGAGCAAACTGTAATCTTGCGCATCGCACGTGACATCCCTCATATGAGGGTACCGTGGCGTCCGCGCCGCACGGCGTGCACCGTGATCTGCAAACGGAGGTTACGGCGCGGTCGCGGCGGCGCGGGGCCGGCCGGCTCGCACGGCGCGCGCCGCGGCCGGCTATCATGGCTTGAGCAAGGTCAACGTGCGGCCGCGACGACGGTGCGATGCTGGGTGAGGTGGTCGCTCGTCAGGGCAGTCCCGCTGCAGACCGCTTGCCGCTTTCTTCCAACGACAAGGAGCTCACCATGAAGATTCTGATCGCCGTGGACGGCAGTGCCTACACCAAGCGCATGATCGGCTACGTGACGGCCCACGACGAACTGTTCGGCCCGGCGCAGGAGTACACCGTGCTGACCGTGGTGCCGGCGGTGCCCCCGCGCGCGGCGGCCGCGATCGACAAGCAGACCCTGACCGACTACTACGCCGACGAGGCCGAGAAGGTGCTCAAGCCGGTGCGCACCTTCCTGGAGAAGCAGGGCCTGAAGGTCAAGGCCACCTACAAGGTCGGCTCGCCGGGCGACGTGATCCCCAAGACGGCGACGGCCGGCAAGTTCGACATGGTGGTGATGGGCTCGCACGGCCACTCGGCGCTGGGCAGCCTGGTGCTGGGGTCGGTGGCCGTCAAGGTGCTGGCCAACTGCAAGGTGCCGGTGCTGCTGGTGCGCTGAAGCGACGCGACGTCTTGCGGATCGAGCCGGTCGAGGTGCCCTTCGGGCGCCCGGCCGGCTCGCTGTTTTCTGCAGGACTCAGTAGCGCGGCAGGTCGCCGAAGTCGGTCGCGGCCTCGTGCGGCTTGCGGTGGCGCGGCGCGGCGGGCGACGGTTCGGACGAGAGGCGCGCTTCCAGGCCCAGCACGGTGCCCAGGTCGGCCGGGTCCGGCTCCCGGGACGGCTGGTCCGGGTGCAGCAGGGATTGCATCCAGGTCGGGAAAACGAAACTGCCCATGGCGGCCTCTCGGGGTGCGGCGAAGACGGGGAAGAGCTTGCGGTCCAGTGTGCGCCAGCGGTCGCGTTCGCGGTATCCCGAGAAGGAGGGACAAGCCCGTTTTGTTCCCCCCGGTTCACGGGAAGTGTGGCGCGAGCGCCACTGCCCGTGGTCTCAGCGGTCGCGCTGCACGCCGGCGCGGCCGCGCTCGACCGCGTACGCCGCCTGCGTGTGCAGGCGCGCATCCTGCGCGACGGGATGGGCGGTGGCGCGGAACTCGCAGCGTGCCGACGCCGGCGTGAACTCGACCAGCGCATAGCCGCGCTCGTCGCTGCGTGCGTGGACCAGGTCGGGGTTGGCGTAGCGGATCACGCCCATCACGCTTTCGGGCAGGCCGCGCGAGGTCACCGAGGTGGTGACGAACTCGCTGGCCACGACGGGCGAGCGCGGGTCGTTGGGACGCAGGCGCAGCTGGGCGGCGACGTGGCGGTGCACGTCGCCGCCCAGCGTGACGACGTCGCGCACGCCGGCTTCGGCGATGCCGGCCAGCAGCCGTTCGCGGGCACGCGGGTAGCCGTCCCAGCTGTCGCTGTAGACGCTGCGGCCCACCGGCGTGTCCACGCCCCAGGGGCTGATCTGGGTCGACTGGGCGAGCAGCTTCCAGGCGCGCGTGCTACGGTGCAGGCCGGCCGCGAGCCACCGTTCCTGCTCGGCGCCGAGCAGGCTGCGGCGGTCGTCGACCAGCTCGGCGCAGCGGTGCAGCAGGCGTCCGCCCGACAGCCGCGGGTGGGGGCTGCAGGCCGGGATGCTGCGGTACTGGCGGGTGTCCAGCGTCCACAGCTCGGCCAGCTGGCCCCAGGTGTAGCGGTCGTGGATGCGCATCGCCGGCCCTTGCGGTGCCATCGCCGGCGACACGGGCATGTGCTCGAAGTAGGCCTTGTAGGCGGCCGCGCGCCGGCGCAGGAACGAGGCGGTGTCCAGGTCGAACCAGGAGTGCTCGCCGGCGTAGTCGTTTTCCACCTCGTGGTCGTCCCAGGTCAGCACCCAGGGGTGGGCCGCGTGTGCCGCGCGCAGGTGCGGGTCCAGCTTGTAGGTGGCGTGCCGGCGGCGGTAGGTGTCCAGCCGCGTCGGCGTCGGCCCTTCGTGTGCCCGCACCATGTGGTCGGGGTGGCTGGTCTCGTAGATGTAGTCGCCGACGAACAGCACGAAGTCCAGGTCGCGCGCGGCGATCTCCCGGTGCACCGCGTAGTGGCCCTGCTCGTAGTGCTGGCAGGAGGCCAGCGCCAGCCGCAGCCGCCGCACCGGCTCGTGCTCCGCCGGCGCGGTGCGGGTGCGGCCGATCGGGCTCACCGCATCGCCGCTCATGAAGCGGTAGTAGTAGGTGCGGCCGCTGTCCAGTCCCTGCACCTCGACATGCACGCTGTGCGCGTGCGCCGGCTGCGCGACCGCCTCGCCTGCCCGCACCCGGTGGCGGAAGTGCGCGTCCTCGGCCAGTTCCCAGCGCACCGCGAGCGGCTGCCCGGGCAGGCCGCCTCCCTCGGCGTACGGATCGGGCGCCAGCCGCGTCCACAGCACCACCGAGTGCGGGCGCGGCATGCCGCTGGCCACGCCCAGCGTGAACGGGTAGCCGGTGAAGCGCGGTCGCGCGAAGGCCGGCGCCTGCGCCTGCGGGCCGTCGGCGCCGAACAGGCTGCCCAGCGCGAGCAGCGCGGCGCTGCGGCTCAGCAGGGTGAGGAGGTCGCGTCGTTGCATGGGAGGATGCGGTCGTCGGGCTGGCGATGGTGCCGGATCGCCCAGACGATGCCCGCGGCGAACAGCACCGCCGCGGCCCATTCCAGCGCCGAGGGCCAGCGCTGCTCGTAGGCGAAGCCGTAGGCCAGCGCAAACAGCGTCTCGCTGACGATCAGCTGGCCCGCGAGCGAGGTCGGCAGCCGCTGGCTGGCCAGGTTCCACAGCCAGGTCGCCAGCCACGATGCCCCCAGCCCCATCGCGAGCGAGATTCCCACATAGAGCGCCCATTGCGCGTCGCGTTCCGCAGGCAGCGCCGCGCCCGGCTGCGCCAGCGCGAACAGCGGCAGCAGGCCGAGCAGGGTGGCCAGGCCCAGCAGGTTGGTCCAGACGTCGTTGGGCAGCGCGGTGTGACGCTTCATCCAGCGCGCGTTGAGCACCGCGTAGCTGGACCAGGCCACCAGCGCCCCGGTCGCGCAGGCGATGCCCCAGCCGAACATCGGGCCGGCGTGGATGCGGCTGGCGCTCCAGTGCATCAGGGCCAAGCCGGTGGCGGTGCACAGCGCCCCCGGTGCCAGCCGCGCGAGCCTGAGCCCCGGCGGGCGGCCGATCAGCAGCAGCCACAGCGGGATCGTGCCGATGATGAGGCCGGTCAGCGCCGTGCCGGCCCAGCGCACCGCGAACACCACCATCAGGTAGTACAGGCTGTTGCCCAGCCAGCCGAGCAGCAGGGCGGCGACCAGCACCTGCGGGCGCAGGTGGGGACGCGCGCGCCGCCAGGTCCAGGCCAGCGCCAGCGCCGAGACCGCCGCGTAGGCGCCGTAGCGGCCCAGCGTCACCTCGATGCTGCTGTAGGCCGGCACCAGCCGTGGCAGCACGAACACCAGCCCCCACAGCGCGCCGGCGGCCAGTCCCGCGGCGATGCCGGCCGGGATGCGGTTGCCCTGCGGGCTCATGCGCCGCTCCCGGTGGCCGGCAGCGGCTGCAGCACCGCGCGCGCGCCGGCGACCAGCGCGTCGCCGATGCGCCCGAGCGTGCTGCCCGGGCGGTGCTGGTCCCCCAGCTTCCAGCAGTGCCAGTACAGCGGCACGTGCACGCGCACCTGCGGGTGCAGCAGCACCAGCTCGCCGCGCGCCAGTTCGGACGGCACCTGGGGCAGCGGCACGATGCCCACCCCCCAGCCCATGCGCGCGGCCTGCACGTAGGCCTCGGAGGAGGGCACGAAGCGCTCGCGCAGGCGCGGCCCGCGCACGCCGAAGGCCTGCTCGACCCACAGCTGGGTCATGTCGTCCTTGCGGTCGAACACGAGGAACGGCACCTCGGCGAAGTTGCCGCGGTGCAATCCCCGCGGCAGTTCGCGCGCGACGAACGCCGGGCTGGCCACCGCGACGTACTCCATCGCGCCCAGCGGGTCGAGGCTGCAGCCGCGCAGCGCCTGGCTGACGGTGGAGACGCAGCCGAGCACCGCGCCCTGGCGCAGCCGCTCATGGGTGAAGTCCTGGTCGTCGACGATCAGCTCCAGCAGCAGGCCGTCCTGCACCAGCGGGTCCAGCGCGGGCAGCACCCAGGTCGCCAGGCTGTCGGCGTTGACCGCGATCGGCAGCCGCTCGTCCGGGCGCACCGTGGCGTCCAGCTCGCGTTCGGCGTCGGCACGCAGGGCCTGCCACTGGCGGGCGTAGCGCAGCAGCACCCGCCCCGGCTCGGTCAGGCGCAGCGGGCGCGAGCGCACCACCAGCAGCTGGCCCACCGAGGACTCCAGCGCGCGCAGCCGCTGCGAGACGGCCGACTGCGTGATCGCCAGCCGCACGGCAGCGCGCTCGAAGCTGCCCTCGTCGACCAGCGCGGCCAGGCACTCGAGGGCGGAAGGATCGAGGTTCTTCATCAGAGGCGCTAATGAGGCGCGAGAAATATTCAACTCGCTTCATCCATCCTACCTTGCCCCGGACAATCGCCGGATGCTTCACGAAACGACCTCGATGCAGCCGCTGGCTTCCGCCGCCTTGCAGGGGCTGCTGACCATGGGCGGGCTGATCGTCGCGATCGGCACGCAGAACGCGCTGGTGCTGCGCCAGGGGCTGGCGCGCTCGCATGTCGCGCCGGTGGTGGCGTTCTGCACCGTGTCCGACTGGGTGCTTACCGCGCTGGGCGTGTTCGGGCTGGGCGCGCTGATCGCCGCCTCGCCGCGCTGGCTGGAGGCGTGTCGCCTGGGCGGCGCCGCGTTCCTGCTGCTGTACGGGCTGCGCGCCGCCTGGCGTGCGTGGCGCGGCCCGGCACAGACGCTGGTGGCCGAGGGGGCGGGGCAGCGCCTTGCACCGACGCTGGTCGCCACCGCGGCGATGACCTGGCTGAACCCGCACGTCTACCTCGACACCGTGGTGCTGATGGGCTCGCTCGGCGCGGGCCACCCCGGTGCGGCCCGGGTGGCCTTCGTCGTCGGTGCCGGTGCGGCCTCGGCACTGTGGTTCGCCTTGCTCGGCTTCGGCGCCGCGTGGGCCTCGCGCTGGCTGCGCCAGCCGGGCGTGTGGCGGGCGATCGACGCCGGCATCGCGGTGGTCATGCTATGGATGGCCGTGCAGCTGGCATGGCGGCCGCTGGGCGCGCCATGAGCGCGGCGCGGTCGGCGCCGGCCTGAACCGCCGCGGCGTCGTCGGGGAGCCGGAAGGTGCCGACGGCGGCGGCCAGCTGGGCGGCCTGCGTGCGCAGGCTCTCCGCCGCGGCGGCCGACTCCTCCACCAGCGCGGCGTTCTGCTGCGTGTTCTCGTCCATGTGCGCCACCGCCTGGTTGACCTGGGCGATGCCGGCGCTCTGCTCGCGACAGGCGATCGAGATCTGTTCGACGATCTGCGAGACGCGCTGGATCGCGCCGACCATGTCCAGCATGGTGGTGCCGGCCTGCTCGGCCAGCGAGGTGCCGGCCTCGATGCGCCGGCTGCTGTCGGCGATCAGGGCCTTGATCTCCTGGGCGGCGCTGGCGCTGCGCTGCGCCAGGCGACGCACCTCGCCGGCCACGACGCCGAAGCCGCGGCCCTGTTCGCCGGCGCGCGCGGCTTCCACCGCGGCGTTGAGCGCCAGCAGGTTGGTCTGGAAGGCGATGTCGTCGATCGCGCCGATGATGTCGGCCATCTGGTGGCTGCCGCGCTGGATGTCCTGCATGGTCTGCACCATGCGGCCCACCGTCTCGCCGCTTTGCTGCGCCAGCGTCGCGGTGTCCTGCGCCAGCCGGTCGGCCTGCCCCGCGTGGTTGGCGTTCTGCGCGACGGTGCCGGTCAGCTGCTCCATGCTGGCGGCGGTTTCCTCCAGCGAGCTGGCCTGCTGTTCGGTGCGCGTGCTGAGGTCGTGCGCGCCGGCGGCGATCTGCTGGCTCGCGGTGGCGAGGCTGTCGGCGTTCGCGCGCACCTGCGCGACCATGTGCACCAGGTTGTCCTGCATCGCGCGCAGCGCCCCCATCAGCTGGCCCAGCTCGTCCTTGCCGGCCGGCTCGATGCGGCTGCGCAGGTCGCCCTGCGCGACGGCGTCGGCGGCCAGGCGCGCCTGGTGCAGCCGGCCGACCGTGCTGCGGGCGAAGACGAACGCGAAGCCGCCGCAGGCCAGCGCAAAGGCGAGCACGGTGCCGGCCAGCAGGGCGGCGTCGCGGCGCAGCGCCCGGCGGCGCTCGCCGAGCGAGGCGCCGAGCAGCTCCGTGGCGTGCCGGTTCAGCTCGAACTGCCGGCGGATCGCGCGCGTGCCGGCGTCGAAGTAGGCGTTGGCGTCGTAGCCCAGCGCCGGCGCCTCGACGATCTCGTTCAACGCCAGGGCGAGGGCGGCGCCGACCTCGGTCTTCAGCGCCTGCAGCTGCGGGGCGAGCGCCTGCCGGTAGTCCGGATGGGCGGCCATCGCGCGTTCGAGCCCTTCGACCGTGCGGGCATGGCTGTCGCGCGCGTGCACCAGCAGCGCATGCATCTGCAGCCGCTCCTGCGTGCTGGCCTGGCCCTGGGTCAGCAGGCGTGCCCCCATGCCGCGCAGCTGGCCGAGGTACTCGGTGAAGCGCACGCCGTCGATCGCGGTGGCCGTCATCGTGTTGAAGGTGTGCGGCTCGGGGTCGAGCGTCCAGCGGTACGCGTCACGCGCCTGCGCCAGCAGCTGCAGGAGGCCGTCGATCAGCGCGGTGTGGCGCGCGAACGCCGTGCCGGCGTCGACGCGGGCCTGGCGCACCTCGCCGGCCAGCGCCTGCCACTGTGCCGTCAGCGGCTGCCAGGCCGGCCGCAGCGCGCCGCTCATCAGCTGCCCGGCAGCATCCAGGCTGGCCTGGACCTCGGCTTCCTTGGCGTGGCGTGCCGCCGCGGCTTTTTCGTTGCCGGCCAGCGCGGTGTTGGACAGGCCGCGATGCTCCTGCGTCGTGCGCAGCACCTCGTAGAGCGCGGTCATCACCGGGATGCCGGCCTGCTGGTCGGCGGCGAAGTCCAGGTCGCGCTGCGCGGCGCGCAGGTAGAGCAGGAAGGGCAGGGCGGTCGCGATGCCGGCCAGCAGGCCCAGCAGCGCGAACTTGCGTGAAAAACGGAGGTTGGCGAGCCAGTTCATTCGATTCTCGGGCGCAAGGCGCCGGTTGCGTGACGCACGGATATCGGTGCGTCATGGCCCCGCTTGACCGCCCGGGCGTCCCGGCTTGCGCTGGCTCAAGCCGCAGGCCGCGCGGTGCGATCAGCGCCCGGTGCTCGCATCAGGCGACCGGTTCCCGCGCGCGCTGGGCCGCGGCGTCCAGGATGCGCTCGCGCATCCAGCGGTGCGCCGGGTCGTGGTCGTGCCGCTGGTGCCACAGCACTTCCACGTGGATGCCTTGCAGCGCGATCGGCAGCGGCTTGATCACCAGCGCGTCGGCCATCCCGGTGGCCGGCACGAAACGCCGCGGCAGCACGGTCAGCAGGTCGGCCTGGGTGACCACGCGCCCGGCGGTGAAGAACTGGTTGACCGTCAGCACGATGCGGCGGCTGCGGTTGAGCGCGGCCAGCGCCTCGTCGACGAAGCCGTGCGGCCGGCCCGAGAAGCTGACCAGCAGGTGGTGCGCCGTGCAGAACGCGTCCAGGGTCAGCTCGGCCTGGGCCAGGGGGTGGTTGCGGCGCATCACGCAGACGTATTCGTCGTCCCACAGCCGGTGGTGGCGCAGCCGGGCGGTGTCCCCCTGCGAGGACAGCGCCGCCACCGCCACCGGGAAGTAGCCCAGCGCGAAGTCCACCTCGCCGTGCTCGAGCAGCCGGCGCGGATCGCGCGTGGTCAGCGGGAGGATGCGAATGCTCACTTGGGCACCGCGGCGCTCCAGGTCCGAGGTCAGCAGCGGCAGCAGCGTGGCGGCGGTGGCGTCGGCCATCGCCAGGCGGAAGCCCGCCTGGGTGTGCTGCGGGTCGAACTCCGGCGGGTCGATCGCCTCGCGCAACCGGTCCAGCGCGGCGCGCACCTGCGGCCACAGCGCCTCGGCCTTGGGCGTGGGCTTGACCCCGAAGGCGGTGCGCACCACGAGCTCGTCGCCCAGCGCCTCGCGCAGGCGCTTGAGCGCGTTGCTCACCGCCGGCTGGGTCATCGCCAGGCGTTCGGCGGCGCGCGTGAGGTTCTGTTCGGCCATCACCTGGTCGAAGACGCGCAGCAGGTTCAGGTCCAGGGTGCGGAAGTTCATCGGGCGGCAGTCATCACCATCATGAATGGCGATGATTCACAAAATTCATTTGCGACATACATAGGGTAAACCCCATAATGGTTACACCTGATCCCACAAGGACCACCACGATGAACGCCACCACCGTTGAAGTGCAGGTCGCCACCCGTGACCGTGCCCCTCGTGGCGCCACCATCCTCGGCGCCGCCGTGGCTCGCCGCCTCGGGGCCGTTGCGCGACTGTTCCTCTCGGGACGTCCGCAGGCGACCCGCGTGGCGCATGAACTGAACCTGCTGGCCAACCGTTACCAGGCCACCCAGCCGCGCGAGGCGGCTGAGTTGCGCCAGGCCGCGCGAGCCTATCTCGCCGCTGCCATGTCCCGCTGACCTCGCAAGGAGAACGACCATGACTGCTGCTACCACTGTGGAACTGCAAGTCGCTGCCCGCGAGATCAAGCCCTCGGCAGCGCAATTCCTGGGCACCCTGTTCGCCAAGGCCTACGCCCTGCTGGCTGCCGTCGGCCCCCTGTTCGTCAAGGCCTGGGTCGGCGCCTGGAACCTGGGCGACCGCATCGGCCGCCTGATCAAGCGCGAGCCGTCCGGCCCCGAGTCGGTCGAGTACGTGCTGCGCATGGCGCGCTACTACGAGCGCACCCAGCCGGGCTTTGCCGCCGACCTGCGTGCCGCCGCCTGCCGCTACGATCCGGAACTGGATCGCTGATTCCCGCAGCGCGCGCCGCCGCCCATGAAGAAAAACCCGCCGGGCCCCGGCGGGTTTTTTCGTTCCGGGAGGCGCCGGCGCTCAGCCGATCACGGCCTCGAAGCGGCGCTTGACGTCCAGCAGCGCGGCCGGCACCCGCTCGCCGAGCTGGCGGAACAGTTCCTCGTGCAGGCGCAGCTCGGCCTGCCAGGCCGAGGTGTCGATGCCGATGACCTGCTGGTACTGCTGCGGGCCGAAGGCGAGGCCCTGCCATTGCAGGTCCTCGTAGCGCGGCGAGATGCCGAACACGTGCTCGCTGCCGGCGCCGCGCCCCTCGACGCGGTCCAGCATCCACTTGAGCACGCGCATGTTCTCGCCGTAGCCGGGCCAGACGAACTTGCCGTCCTCGCCCTTGCGGAACCAGTTGACGCAGTAGATCTTCGGCAGCTTGGCGCCGCTGGCCTCCAGCTGGCGGCCCAGCTCCAGCCAGTGCCGGAAGTAGTCGGCCATGTGGTAGCCGGCAAACGGCAGCATCGCGAACGGGTCGCGCCGCACCACGCCCTGCGCGCCCGCGGCGGCGGCGGTGGTCTCCGAGCCCATGGTCGCGGCCATGTAGACGCCCTCGGTCCAGTTGCGTGCCTCGGTCACCAGCGGCACGGTGGTGGAGCGGCGCCCGCCGAACACGAAGGCGTCGATCGGCACGCCGCGCGGGTCGTCCCAGGCCTCGTCCAGCGCCGGGTTGTTGGTCGCGGCCACGGTGAAGCGGGCATTCGGGTGCGCCGCCTTGCGGCCGGTCTCCTTGCCGAGCTGCGGCGTCCAGTCCTGCCCCTGCCAGTCCAGGCAGTGCGCCGGCGGCTCGCCCATGCCTTCCCACCAGACGTCGCCGTCATCGGTCAGCGCGACGTTGGTGAAGATCACGTCGCGCTGCAGCGAGGCCATGCAGTTGGGGTTGGTCTCGGTGTTGGTGCCGGGCGCGACGCCGAAGTAGCCGGCCTCCGGGTTGATCGCGTACAGGCGCCCGTCCGGGCCCGGCTTGATCCAGGCGATGTCGTCGCCGATGGTGGTGACCTTCCAGCCCTCGAAGCCCCGGGGCGGGATCAGCATCGCGAAGTTGGTCTTGCCGCAGGCGCTCGGGAAGGCCGCGGCGACGTGGTACTTGCGGCCCTCGGGCGAGGTCACGCCGAGGATCAGCATGTGCTCGGCCAGCCAGCCCTGGTCGCGGCCCATGGTCGAGGCGATGCGCAGCGCGAAGCACTTCTTGCCCAGCAGCGCGTTGCCGCCGTAGCCCGAGCCGTAGCTCCAGATCTCGCGGGTCTCGGGGTAGTGGACGATGTACTTGGTCGGATTGCAGGGCCAGGGCACGTCGCGCTGGCCCGGCGCGAGCGGGGCGCCCACCGAGTGCACGCAGGGCACGAACTCGCCGTCGGTGCCCAGCACGTCGTACACCGCGCGGCCCATGCGGGTCATGATGCGCATGTTGACCGCCACGTAGGCGCTGTCGGAGAGCTCCACGCCGATGTGCGCGATCGGCGAGCCCAGCGGGCCCATCGAGAACGGCACCACGTACATCGTGCGCCCGCGCATGCAGCCCTTGAACAGGGCGTTCTCGCCGGTCTGCAGGATGGCGCGCATCTCGGCCGGGGCGACCCAGTTGTTGGTCGGGCCGGCGTCTTCCTGGCGCTGGCTGCAGATGAAGGTGCGGTCCTCGACGCGGGCGACGTCGCTCGGGTCGCTCCACGCCAAGTAGCTGTTCGGGCGCTTCTCGGGGTTCAGGCGGCGGAAGGTGCCGGCCTCGACCAGCTGCTGGCACAGCCGGTCGTACTCCTCCTGGCTGCCGTCGCACCAGTGGATGCGCGCGGGCTGGGTCAGCGCGGCGATCTCGGCCACCCAGGACAGCAGCTTGGCGTTCTTCACGTAGGCGGGCGCATTCAGCTGCAGCCCCTGCATGACAGGCTGGTTCATCAGACTCTCCAAACGTTGAAACACGGGATCCGGGAAGCCGGCTGCCGGGGAGGCTCGAAACGGCGTCGAGCAGCTCGGGGCTTTCCGGATGCCGCGCTGTGGAGCGGGAGAGGGCCCGCAGCCCCCGGAGTCGGGGCGCCGGGCCGGTGAACCGGGCGAGCAAGCGTCGTGCGCAGCGTCGCGCGGCCGGGCGCTCCGCGTGCGGATGGGCACGGGCTGGCGCCGGGGCAGGGGGCCAGTGTAATCGCGTTGTACCCGGGCTGCGCCAGGCTGTTATGCAGATCACGAATGGCGCCATGCGACGCAGGCAAGCCCGTCCCGCGGGTGCCGCCGGGCGGCCGGGCTTCAGTAAGATGGCGCTCGCCTTGTCCCGTCCGTCCAGATTCCCGTCGTCACCGATGACCGTGCACCGCCGACTGTTGCTGGCCGCCTCGCTCGCGGCCGTCCTGCCTGCCCAAGCCCAGCAGCGCCGGCCCCAGACGGTGCCGCTGCTGGTGGGTGTCGCGACCGCGCTGTCCGACAGCGGCTTTGCCCGGCACGTGCGCGCCGCGCTGGCGCGCGACACGGGGCTGGCCGTGACGATGACCCCGGGGGCCAGCGGCAAGTTGCTGGACCTGCTCGAGCGTGGCGAGCTGGACGTGGCGATCACCCACGCGCCCGAGATCGAGGCGGGGCTGGAAAAGGAAGGACTGATCCACGACCGGCGCTTCATCGCGGCCAACCGCTTCGTGCTGGCCGGGCCGGTGGCGACGCAAGGCAAGGAACGCGGCAAGGACCCGCTGGGCCTGGCCGGCGGCACCGACGCCGCCGCGGCGCTGGCGCGCATCGCCGAAGCCGGGGCGCAGGGGCAGGCCCGCTTCGTCTCGGCGGTGGACGGCTCGGGCGCGCAGCTGAAGGAAGCCGCGCTGTTCCGCACCGCCGGCGTCGTGCCGCAGGGCCCCTGGCTGCTGAAGTCCGCCGGTGGCGCCGGCGAGACGCTGGCGCAGGCCGCGGCGCAGGGCGCCTACGTGCTGGTCGACCGCGGCACCTGGCTGGCCTCGAAGCAGCGCGCCGGCCTGGGCGTGCTGGTGCAGGACGACCCGCGCCTGGCGGACCGCTTCCATGCGATGCGCTCGTTCCGCAGCCACCATCCGGCCGCCCGCATGTTCGTCGACTGGCTCACCGGCCCGACCGGCCGGCGCGTCGTGGCGCGCGCCCCGGGCGGCTACAGCGCGAGCCGCGGCGCATGAACGGCAGCGTGCGCGCGGTCTGCGTCGGCACGGTGCAGGCGCGCGAGATCCAGGGGCGTCCGGTCGCGACCGCCTACGGCAAGCAGACGGTGGACGGGCCGGTGGCGGTCCGGCCGCTGGGCCTGGCCGGCGACGAGCAGGCCGACCTCGAGGTGCACGGCGGGCTGGACAAGGCGGTCTATGCCTACCCGTCGGAGCACTACGCCTTCTGGGCCACGGTGCGCGCGCAGGCCGGGCTGCAGCCCTGGCCGGGCCCCGGGGACGCCGGCGCGCTGCCGCCGGGCAGCCTGGGCGAGAACCTCGTGCTGCAGGGCCTGCTGGAGGCGCAGGCCTGGGTCGGCGACCTGCTGCGATTCCCGCGCTGCGTGCTGGCGGTCAGCGCGCCGCGCCTGCCCTGCTTCAAGTTCGAGGCGGCGATGGGCTTCCGACAGGCCAGCCGGCTGATGGTGCAGTCCGGCTACTGCGGCTTCTACCTCTCGGTGCGCGAGCCGGGCTGGATCGCCGCCGGCGAGCCCTTCGAGGTGGTGCCCGGGCCGCGCGAGGTGTCGATCCGCGAGCTGTTCGAGGCCCGCGCGCGCCGCTGAAGGACGCGACGGGCCGATTCAGGCGCCGGCGCGGCGCCGCTCACCGAGGCGGAACAGCGGCCCGGCCAGCAGCACCACCGCCGCCATGCGCGTGACGTGGAAGGCGGTCACGATCGGCACGCCCAGCTGCAGCACCTTGGCGGTGATGCACATCTCGGCGATGCCGCCGGGCGAGGTGCCCAGCATCAGCGTCGCGGCGTGCACGTCGCTCCATCGCGACAGCAGCAGCGCGAAGCCGGCGCTGGCGACGATCATCACCAGGGTGCCGGCGGCGACGCTGAACAGCCAGCGCGGCGCGGTGTGCAGGAAGTCCGGCGTGAAGCGGCTGCCCAGCGCCACGCCGATGAACAGCTGGCCGAGGTTGGTCATCCACTGCGGCAGCGCCGACAGCTCGATGCCGCTGGCGGTCAGCCCGGCGGCGACCGCCAGCGAACCCAGCACCCAGGGGTTGGGCTTGTTCAGCCGGCGCAGCAGCAGCGAGGCGGCCGAGGTCAGCACGATCAGCAGCAACAGGCCCGCGGGCCGCACCTCGCGCGGGCCGGGCACGAACGGGTCGGCGCCATGGATGCCGGCGAACTGGAACGCGAGCGGGATCAGCACCACCACCATCAGCACGCGCACGCTGTGGGCCGAGGCGACCAGGTCGATGCGCCCGCCGTGGCGCTCGGCCAGCACGGCCATCTCGGAGGCACCGCCGATCGCGCTGGCGAAGTAAGTGGTTGCTCTGTCGAGCCCCGGGATGTCGCGGTTGGCGCGCGCCAGGAAGGCGCCGAACGCCGTGCCGCTGGCCAGCGCCCAGGCGATGCCGGCCAGGATCGCGGCCCAGTGGCTGGCCACCGTGCCCACCACCTGCGGCGTGAAGTACAGGCCCAGCGCGGTGCCGATGGCCCATTGCCCGGCGTTGCGCAGCGCGGTGGAGCCGGCCAGCGGGGCACCGGCCATGCAGCCGACGGCGGTGGCCAGCAGCGGGCCGATCATCCATGGCAGCGGGGCGCCCGCCGCCTGGCACAGCAAGGCGGCCAGCGCCGCGACGACGAGGGTAAGGGCCACGCGACGCAGGCGCGGCCAGGAAATGGAAACCAGCACGGGACAGCGGGGAGAGGGCGCAGCCCCCGGGGAGATCCCGGAGGGGGCCCGATGCTAGCAGCCCCCGGCTGTCCCTGCCCTGTCACCGGCGATCCGCGCGCCCTGCGTACCTGCGCGGTTGCCACGGCGGGGCCGGCCGGGCGCTGAGCTGCGTCAAGAAATCCACTCGTTATGCGTCTGGGCTATTTGAATAGGGGTGATTCATTCCCAGGCTGTCTGTATGATCGAGTCCTTGTCCCCGGGTTTTCCCGGAGCTTCCTCGGGCGTGGGCTGCCGGCCTCGTCGTTCCAACCACCCTAGTCATCCGTCATGAGTGCCTTCAATGAAGAACGCGTGCTGAGCGTGCGTCACTGGACCGATCGCCTGTTCAGCTTCACCACCACCCGGGACCAGGCTTTCCGCTTCAAGAACGGGCACTTCACCATGATCGGCCTGAAGGTGGACGGCAAGCCGTTGCTGCGGGCCTACAGCGTGGCCAGCCCCAACTACGAGGAGCACCTCGAGTTCTTCAGCATCAAGGTGCCCGACGGCCCGCTGACCTCGCGCCTGCAGCACCTGAAGGTGGGGGACACCATCCTGGTCGGCCGCAAGCCCACCGGCACGCTGCTGCTGGACTACCTGCTGCCCGGCAAGCGCCTGTACCTGCTGGCCACCGGCACCGGCCTGGCGCCGTTCCTGTCCATCATCCGCGATCCGGAAACCTACGAGCGCTTCGAGAAGGTGGTCCTGGTGCACGGCACCCGCCAGGTCGCCGAGCTGGCCTACCAGGACCTGATCACCAAGGAACTGCCCGAACACGAGTTCCTGGGCGAGCTGGCCGCCGGCAAGCTGATGTACTACCCGACCGTCACGCGCGAGCCCTACCACCACCAGGGCCGCATCACGACGCTGATCGAGGACGGCAAGCTGTTCAAGGACCTGCACCTGCCCGAGCTGGACCGCGAGCACGACCGCGTGATGATCTGCGGCAGCCCGCAGATGCTGCGCGACCTCAAGAAGATGCTGGACGACCGCGGCTTCAACGAGGGCAACACCACGACGCCGGGCGACTACGTGATCGAGCGCGCCTTCGCCGACCAGTAAGGCGCGGCGGCGTCAACCGGGTTGGCCCCGGGACGCGGGGCGGGCACGGCCTCCTAAGATCGACGGGCTCCCACGGGAGCCCGTCGTCGTTCGTGTCCGCAGCCTTTGCCGGCTGCCCGCAAGGAGTGCCCCGCGTGTCCCCGCCCATCAGCCGTTACCCCGTGCCCGAGCTCGCCGACCTGCCGGACGACCTGCGCGAGCGCATCCTGGAAGTGCAGGCCAAGGCCGGCTTCGTGCCCAACGTGTTCCTCGCGCTGGCGCACCGGCCGGACGAGGCGCGCGCCTTCTTCGCCTACCACGACGCGCTGCTGCTCAAGGAAGGCGGGCTGACCAAGGGCGAGCGCGAGATGATCATCGTCGCGACCTCGGCGGCCAACCAGTGCCTGTACTGCGTGGTCGCGCACGGGGCCATCCTGCGCGTGTACGAGAAGCAGCCGCTGCTGGCCGACCAGATCGCGACCAACTACCTCAAGGCCGACATCACGCCGCGCCAGAAGGCCATGCTCGCGTTCGCGCTCAAGGTCTGCAAGGACTCGGCCAGCATCACCGACGCCGACTTCGAGGCGCTGCGCGCGCACGGCTTCAGCGACGAGGACATCTGGGACATCGGCGCGATCACGGCGCTGTTCGGCCTGAGCAACCGCATGGCCAACCTGATCAGCCTGCGGCCCAACGACGAGTTCTACCTGCTCGGCCGCGTGCCGCGCGAGAAGAAGCCGGCCTGAGCCCCGGCCTCAGTCGCGCCGCGTGAACACCAGGTGCGTGGCCTGTTCGCCCACCACCTGCTCGGTGCAGGCGTAGCCCAGCGCGCGCAGGTTCAGCCCGGCGAACAGCGACTCGCCCTCGCCCAGCAGCACCGGGGAGAGCACCAGGTGCATCTCGTCGACCAGGCGCGCGGCCAGGTACAGGCGCAGCGTCGCGACCCCGCCGCCCAGGCGCACGTCCAGCCCGCCGGCGGCGGCGCGCGCCCGCGCCAGCGCCGCCTCGATCCCGTCGGTGACGAAGTGGAACGTGGTGCCGCCGGCCATCTCCAGCGGTGGCCGGGGGTGGTGGGTCAGCATGAACACGGGGGTGTGGTAGGGCGGCTCCTCGCCCCACCAGCCGCGCCAGCGCTCGTCCGGCCAGGGCCCGCGCACCGGGCCGAACATGTTGCGCCCGAGGATCCAGGCGCCCACGCCCTCGAAGCCGCGCTGCATGAAGGTGTCGTCGATGCCGGTCGTGCCCTCCGTGCCGAGCCCGAGCCGCAGCGCGAAGCTGCGCGTGGCGAACGCCCAGCGGTGCAGTTCCTCGCCGTGCTCGCCGAGCGGATGCGCCAGGCTCTGCCGGAGGCCGGCGCCGTAGCCGTCCAGGGAGATCGCGAAACAGGCAACGCGCAGTCGGGTCATGTCGGTGCTCCTCGGGAAGTCTTCGCCATGACGGGCAGGGGCCCGTCACCGACACGACGAAGCAGCGGGCGGCGTTTCGACACGACCGGGCGCTCCCCCGAGCGGGCGTAGCCCCTTCCGGGCCGGGCGGCGGCTGGCAATAATCGCGCGATGCGGATCTTCTACTGGGTGATGGGAGTGCTGATCGTCGGCACCTTCGTGCCGTCGGCGCTGTCGCTGGTGATGTATGCCGTCACGGGCGACGATGACCACGCACGGCGCGCGAGCCGGCTGTGGGGATTCACGCGCACCTTTGCGCTGCTCGGCGTCAACGTGCTGATCTGGGGCCACGTGCTGGCCGCCTTGTGGACCCTCTGGTTCGGCTGACGGGCCGCCGCGGCGCAGCCGGCTTCAGCCGCGGCCGCGCCTGAGCGCCTGCAGCTCCGCCTCGGCCACGTCCATGCGCACGCGGCCCTGCGCCACCAGCGCGCGCGCCACCGCCTCGACCTCCTCGCCGGTCGCCCCGGCCATGATCGCGATGTTGCGCGCGTGCAGTGCCATGTGGCCCTTCTGGATGCCGGTGGTCGCGAGTGCCTTGAGCGCCGAGAAGTTCTGCGCCAGTCCCACCGCGGCGATCACGCGCGCCAGCTCCTCGGCCGTGCCGACGCCGAGGATCTTCAGCGCCAGCTGAGCGGTCGGGTGCACGCGCGTGGCCCCGCCGACCAGGCCCACCGCGAGCGGCAGCTCCAGCGAGCCGGCCAGGTCGCCTTCGGGCGTGGCCTCCCACATGCTGAGGCTGCCGTAGTGGCCGTGGCGCGCCGCGTAGGCGTGCGCGCCCGCCTCCACCGCGCGGGTGTCGTTGCCGGTGGCCAGCACCACCGCGCTCACGCCGTTCATGATGCCCTTGTTGTGCGTGGCGGCGCGGTACGGGTCGGCCGCGGCGAAGTGGTAGGCCGCGAGGATGCCGTCGCGCACCTCGGGGCCGCCGATCGCATCCACCTTCCAGACGCAGCGCGCGCGCGCCACGCGCCGGTCGGCCAGGTTGGACAGGATGCGCAGCCGGCTCGTCGCGCCGGTCCACTGCGCGAGGTGCGGCGCCAGCGTCTCGGCCATCGTGTTGACCGCGTTGGCGCCCATCGCGTCGCGCGTGTCGACGATCAGGTGCACGATCACCATCGCCCCGCCCGGGGTGTCGAGCACGCGCACCTGCAGCTCGCGGAAACCCCCGCCCAGGCGCACCAGCACGGGATCGCAGGCGTTGCACAGGTCGCGGATCTCGGCCTCGCGCTCGAGGATGCGCAGCCGCGCGTGGTGCGGGTCGGGCAGGTCGGTCAGCTGCACCTGCGCGATCATCTCGGTGCCCGACATCGAGGTCGTGAAGCCGCCGTTGTCGTAGCACTGGCGCGCGGCGTTGCAGACCGCCGCCACCACCGAGGACTCCTCGGTGGCCATCGGGATCAGCCGGTCGCGGCCGTCGATGCGCATGTTGGTCGCGATGCCGATCGGGATGTTCATCGTGCCGATCACGTTCTCGATCATGTGGTCGGCCACGTCGGCGGGCAGGTTGCCGGTGTTCTCCAGGTGCGAGCGCTCCTGCACGTCGAGCCCGGCAAAGCGCGCGACGGCGTCGATGCGGCCGGTGCGGTCGAGCTTGTGGAAGCCGGCGATGCGGCTGGTGGTCCCGGGGTGGTTCATGGGGCAGGCTCCGAAGGCGTCAACGGTTGATCATCAGGCGCGGCAGGAAGGTGACCAGGTCGGGGAAGGCGGCGCAGATCAGCAGGCCCGCCGCCTGCAGCACGAAGAAGGGCACGATGCCGCGGTAGACGGCGCCCATGCCGATGTGCTTCGGCAGGGTCGCCTTGACGTAGAACAGCGTGTAGCCGAAGGGCGGGCTGATGTAGCCCATCTGGATCGTCACGGCGAACAGCACGCCGAACCACAGCTCGTCGAAGCCCAGCGCGCGCACGATCGGCAGGAACACCGGCACGGTCAGCAGGATGATCCCGAGCTCGTCGAGCACCGTGCCGAGGAACACCAGCAGCAGCATCATCGCGGCCAGGATCAGCCAGCGGTCGACGTCCAGCGTGCGGATGAACTCCAGCAGCGTGTCGGCGCCGCCCAGGCCGGTGAAGATCGCCACGTAGGCCTTCGCGCCGATGGTGATCCACAGGATCATCGCGGTGGCCTTCAGCGCGTCGGTGCCGGCCTCGCGCAGCATTGCCAGGTCCAGTTTGCGCGCGAGCAGCGCCGGCACCATCGCGCCGACCACGCCGACCGCGGCCGACTCGGTGGGCGTGGCCACGCCGAAGAAGATCGAGCCAAGGATCAGCACGATCAGGAAGGCCGGCGCGACCAGCGCCTTGAGCGCGACCAGCTTGTCGCGCAGCGGCACGCGCTGCGCATGCGGGTCGAGCGGCACCCACTCGGGCTTGAGCCAGCCGGCGACCAGGATGTAGAGGACGTACAGCGACGCGAGCAGCAGGCCCGGCACGATGCCGGCGATCAGCATCTGGCCGATCGAGATCTGCGCCGTCACCGCGTACACGATGGTCAGCACCGAGGGCGGGATCAGGATGCCCAGCGTCCCCGACGCGCAGATCGTGCCCAGCGCCAGCTTCGGCTCGTAGCCGCGGCGCAGCATCTCGGGCAGCGCGAGGATGCCCATCGCGGTCACCGCCGCGCCGACCACGCCGGTCATCGCCGCCATCACGACGCAGATCACCACGGTGCCGATCGCGAGCCCGCCGCGCAGGCGGCCGAACCACAGCTCCATCGCGCGGTACAGCGACTCGATCACGCCGGAGCGCTGCAGGATGCAGGCCATCAGGATGAACAGCGGGATGGCCAGCAGCGCCTCCGAGCGCATCGTGTCGAAGATCTGCAGCACCAGCACGACGACCGCGTTGGGCTCCCACAGCGTGACGGTGAACAGCAGCGACAGCCCGCCCAGCACGAAGGCGATCGGCAGGCCGGTGAGCATGAACAGCGTCAGGCCGCCGAACATCAGCAGCAGGATGGTGTTGGGCGTCATGGCCGCACCTCCTGCGCGTCGGCCACGGGCTGGGCCTGCCTTGCGGCTTCAGGCGCCTCGAAGCAGGTGCGCACGAACTCCGCGAGCGCCTGCAGCAGCATCAGCAGCAGGGCCACCGGCACCGCGGCCTTGAACGGCCAGATCGGCGGGTTCCAGGCCGAGAAGCTGGTCTCGCGGTAGGCGAAGGCGTTGAGCGCCGGCGGCACGCTGTAGTACAGCAGGATGGCGCAGAAGGCGACGATCACCGGGTAGTTGAGCAGGTCCACGCGGCGCCGCCACGCGGGGCTGAGCCGCGCGTGGACGAGGTCCAGCGCGACATGGCCGCGCAGGTGCAGCAGGTAGGGGCCCCCGAGCAGGAAGTAGGGGCCGAACAGCAGCACCGCCAGTTCCATCGCCCACACGGTGGGCGCGTTGAACAGGTAGCGGCACACCACTTCGTACACCATCACCGGCACCACGACGGCCATCAGCCACACGGCGATGCGAAACAGCGTGCGGTTCAGGCCGGTGATGGCGGCCACCGGCACGCGCAGCCAGGCAGGCACGGGCAAGCTCCTCCAGGGCAGGGCGTCGCACCGCGCGCCGGGCGCGGTGCGGCGGCAGGGCCGTCAGCTCATCAGGCCCAGTTCCTTCATGAAGGCGATCTGGCTGTCGAGCATCCTGGTCGCCAGCGCATCGCCCTTGGTCGCGGCACGCCAGGCCTCGATGGCCTTGGGCCGGGCGGCGGCCAGGTCGGCGGCGGAGAAGCGGATGATCTCGCAGCCCTTGGCCTGGTACTTGGCGAGCACGGCCGCGTCGTTGACCAGGATGCGCTGGCGCAGCGCCGAGGAGACCTCGCGCGCGGCGACCTCCAGCGCGGCCTTGAACTCGGCCGGCAGCTTGTCCCAGGCGCCGCGGTTGGCGACGTAGCAGGTCGCGGTGGTGGGCTGGTGGAAGCCGGGCAGGATCACGTACTTGGCCACTTCCGCGAGGCCGGCCTCGTAGTTGGCGGTCAGGTCGCCGCGGTCGGCCATGTCGACCACGCCCTTGTCGAGCGCGGAGTACACCTCGCCGGTGGGCAGCGGCGTGACCGCGACGCCGAAGGCGCCCATCACGGTCGAGGCCAGCCCGACGAAGCGGCCCTTCTTGCCGGCCAGGTCGGCGATGCGGCGGATCGGCACCTTGGAGTGCAGCGGCTCCTGGCCGTACACGGTGGGCGCGATGTAGTGCAGCCCGGCCGGTGCGTACGCCTGGCGGGCCATCTCCAGGCCGCCCTTCTCGTAGAACCAGGCCTCGTACTCGTCGCTTTCGTTGAAGCCGAACGGCACCGTGCTGGTGAAGGCCAGCGCCGGGATCTTGCCGGCCTCGTAGCCGTCGAAGGTCTTCATCATCTCGAAGGCGCCGCCGCGCACTGCGTCGAAGGCCTGCGCCGCGGGCACGATCTGGCCGGCCGCGAACAGGTTGATGCGGAAGCGCCCGCCGGTGAGGTCGGACACGCGCTTGACGAACAGCTCTTCGAACTTCTGCGGGGTGGTGCCGCCGTCCCACAGTGCCTGCATGCGCCAGGTCACGGTGGACTGGGCCGAGGCCACGCGGGGGGCGGCCGCGGCGGCCGCAGCCGCGCCGGCCACGGCGGACTGGATCAGGCGGCGACGCCGGAGGTTCATGTCGCTCATGGTTTGTCTCCTTCCGTTCTTGTCGAGGCAGTGGACGGACCGCTGCACGTCCCACTGTAGGTCGCTGTACCAGTCATGATGGGTACAGTTTTGCGGGACAGCGGGGGTCCAGTGACTGCGACAGTGCCATCCTGCCCTAGCATTTCCGGGCCGCACCACCCATCCTGCACGCATGAGCGCTCCCCGAACCCGACCCACGCTCGCCGCGACGCTGGCCCGGTCGCTCGAGCGGCAGATCCGCGAAGGCGCGTACCGCCCCGGCGACAAGCTGCCCTCGCTGCGCGAGCTGGCGCAGCTGCACGGCTACGCGAAGAACACCGTGGTTGCCTCGTTCGAGTGGCTGGTGGCGCAAGGGCTGGTCGAGCCGCGCCGCGGCTCGGGCTACTACGTGCGCGAGCAGGCGGCGGGCCGGCCGCCGGAAGACGACGACGCCGGCTCGCTGGACCGGGCGATGGACATCGTCTGGATGATGCGCGAGCAGCTCAAGACCGAGCCGGGCACCTTCGCGGTCGGCGACGGCTTCCCGCCGGTGGAGTGGCTCGCCGAGGCGCGGCTGGACCGCTACCACCACAAGGTGGTGCGTACCGGGCTGGGCGCGTTGTTCCGCTACGGCAGCCGCTTCGGCTACCGGCCGCTGCGCGAGCACCTGGTGCGCAAGCTGGCCGACTTCGGCATCGGCGCCGAGCCGCGCCAGATCGTGCTGACGCACGGCGCCAACGAGGCGATGGACATGGTGGTGCGCTACTTCGTGCCGCCGGGCGGCACGGTGCTGGTCGACGACCCCGGCTACTACCCGCTGTTCGGCAAGCTCAAGCTCGCCGGCGCACGCATCGTCGGCGTGCCGCGGCAGCCCGACGGGCCGGACCTCGCGGCGCTGGAGCAATGCCTGCAGCTCCACCGGCCGCGGCTGTTCTTCACGCAGTCGATCGCGCACAACCCGACCGGCTCGGCGCTGTCGGCGGCCAAGGCGTTCAAGGTGCTGCAGCTGGCGCAGAGATACGACCTGCGCATCGTCGAGAACGACCCGCTGGCCGACTTCGCGCCGACCTCGGCGCCGCGGCTGTCGGCGCTGGACCAGCTGGAGCGCACGATCTACATCGGCAGCTTCTCGAAGTCGTTCTCGGCGGCGCTGCGCGTGGGCTTCATCGCCTCCAGCGCCGATCTCGCCAGCGACCTCGCGGACCTGAAGGCGCTGATCCACGTCGGCAGCTCGGAGTACTGCGAGCGCACCGTCGACGTGATCCTCAGCGAGGGCCACTACCAGCGGCACCTCAAGCGCCTGCGCGACCGGCTGGCGCAGGCGATGGAGCAGGCGTTGCGCCTGTTCGACGGGCTGGGGGCGGAGGTGTTCGCGCGCAGCGCGCCGTCGCTGTACCTGTGGGTCGCGCTGCCCGGCGTGCCCGACACGCTGGAGTTCGCCAAGGAGGTGCTGCCCCAGCGCATCGTGCTGGCGCCGGGGCGCATCTTCTGCGTCGATGCGTCGGCGGCGTGCCGCTGGTCGCGCTTCAACGTGGGTGCGGTCAGCGACCCGCGCTTTGCCAAGGCCCTGCGGGCGGCCTTGCGGCGGCGCGGCGTCTGACCCCGCAGGGCCCGGGCGCCGCGCGCGGCGGCGCGTCACTCCCCTTGGCGGCGTGCCTCGCGGTCCGCGCGCAGGCGCTCGACCCAGAAGTGCGCGTTGCGGATACCCAGCTTCTCGGGGTCGAAGGCGGGCGCCAGGCCCGCCTTCTTCTGGCGCTCGTAGTCGTTCAGCGCCAGCAGCGCGGGCTTCTGGATGATGATGATCGCGATGATGTTGAGCCAGGCCATCAGGCCCACGCCCATGTCGCCCAGGTCCCAGGCCACCGTGGCGCTGCGCACCGCGCCGTAGGTCACCGCGGCCATGATGCCGAGCTTGAGCACGAAGCTCAGCCAGGGCCGGTGCACCTTGCGGTTGATGTAGGCGATGTTGGTCTCGGCCATGTAGTAGTAGGCCACGATGGTCGTGAAGGCGAAGAAGAACAGCGCCAGCGCGACGAAGGGCGCGCCGAAGCCCGGCATCACCGATTCGACCGCGGCCTGCGTGTAGCGCGGGCCGGTCTCGACGCCGGGCAGGCCGCCGTAGAGCGCCGCGCCGTCCGGGCCGGTGACGTTGTACATGCCGGTCGACAGCAGCATGAAGGCGGTGGCCGAGCACACCAGCAGCGTGTCGACGTAGATCGAGAAGGCCTGCACGAAGCCCTGCTGCGCCGGGTGCTGCACCTCGGCCGCGGCGGCCGGGTGCGGGCCGGTGCCCTGGCCGGCCTCGTTCGAGTAGACGCCGCGCTTGACGCCCCACTCGACCGCCAGGCCCAGCACCGCGCCGAAGGCGGCCTCCAGGCCGAAGGCGCTCCTGAAGATCAGCGCGACCATCGCGGGCAGCTGGGTGATGTTGAGCAGCACGATGACCAGCGCGACCAGGATGTAGGCCAGTGCCATGAACGGCACGACGATCTCGGCGAACTTCGCGATGCGCTTGACGCCGCCGAAGATGATGAAGCCCAGCAGGATCACGATGATCGCGGCGGTCACGCGGGTGTCGATGCCCCAGGCGTTCTCCAGGCCAGAGGCGATGCTGTTGGCCTGCACGCCGGGCAGCAGCAGGCCGGTGGCGATCACGGTGGCCACCGCGAAGATCCAGGCGTACCACTTCTGGCCCATGCACTTCTCGATGTAGTAGGCCGGGCCGCCGCGGTACAGGCCCTGGTCGTCCTTCTCCTTGTAGATCTGTGCCAGCGTCGATTCGATGTAGGCGGTGGAGGCGCCGAGGAAGGCCACCATCCACATCCAGAACACCGCGCCGGGGCCGCCGAAGGTGATCGCGGTCGCGACGCCGGCGATGTTGCCGGTGCCCACGCGCCCGGACAGCGACATCGCCAGCGCCTGGAACGAGGACACGCCGGCCTCCGAGGCCTTGCCCTTGAACATCAGGTGCAGCATGTGCCCGAAGCCGCGCACCTGCATGAAGCGCGTGCGCAGCGAGAAATAGAGACCGACCCCGAGGCACAGGTACACGAGAACCGGGCTCCAGATGACGCCGTTGAGGGCGCTGACGATTTCGGCAAATGACATGGGGGGTCTCCTTGTTGTTGTCGGCGATGTTATCCAGTCTCGCGGGGACGGCGCTCGCGCCAGGTTTCCAGTCGTTAGCCGTAGCGCGAGAGGTCCAGGCCTTCCATGTCGATCTGCGGCGTGCGGCCGCTGACCAGGTCGGCGATCACGCGCCCGGTGCCCACCGCCATGGTCCAGCCCAGCGTGCCGTGGCCGGTGGCCAGCAGCAGGTTGGGCAGGCGGCAGGGGCCGAGGATGGGCGTGCCGTCGGGCGTCATCGGGCGCAGCCCGGTCCAGAAGGTGGCGCGGGCGAGGTCGCCGCCGCGCGGGAACAGGTCGGTCAGCACGAAGGCCAGCGTCTCGCGCCGCGCCTCGTCCAGGCGCAGGTCGTAGCCGGACAGCTGCGCCATGCCGCCGACGCGGATGCGCTCGCCCAGGCGCGTGATCGCGACCTTGTGCGTCTCGTCCATGATGGTCGACTCGGGCGCCTGCGCAAAGTCGGCGATCGGCACCGTGATCGAGTAGCCCTTGACCGGATAGACCGGCAGGCGCAGGCCCAGCGGCCGGGCCAGCAGCGGCGAGTAGCTGCCCAGCGCGAGCACGTAGCGGTCGGCGCGCATCGGCCCGCGGTCGGTGTGCACCGCGGCGACCTCGCCGCCGGCTTCCTCGATGCGCTGCACGTGCACGCCGAAATCGAACTTCACGCCCAGCGCACGCGCCATCTCGGCAAGCCGCTGGGTGAACAGGAAGCAGTCGCCGGTCTCGTCGCCGGGCAGGCGCAGCGCGCCGACGAACTTCTCCTTCACCGTCGCCAGCGCCGGCTCGTACTGCAGGTAGCCGTCGCGGTCCAGCACCTGGTAGGGCACGCCGAACTGCTGCAGCACTTCCACGTCCTGCGCCACGCCGTCGAGCTGCTTCTGCGTGCGGAACAGCTGCAGCGTGCCCTGCGCGCGCTCGTCGTAGCGGATGCCGGTCTCGGCGCGCAGCTCGCGCAGGCAGTCGCGGCTGTATTCGGCCAGGCGCACCATGCGCGCCTTGTTGATGCGGTAGCGCCGGGCGGTGCAGTTGCGCAGCATCTGCAGGCACCAGCGCCACATCGCCGGGTCCAGCTGCGGCCGCAGGATCAGCGGCGCGTGCCGCATCAGCAGCCACTTGATCGTCTTGACCGGCACGCCCGGGCCGGCCCAGGGGGCCGAGTAGCCGGGCGAGACCTCGCCGGCGTTGGCATGGCTGGTTTCCATCGCCGGCGCCTGCTGCCGGTCGACGACCGTGACCTCGTGGCCGGCGCGCGCCAGGAAGTAGGCGATCGACACGCCGATCACGCCGCTGCCCAGAACCAGTACCTGCATGTCTTGCTCCTGTGTCCGCCCCGCAGGGCCCGCCTGCGTGTGCAATTCGGGTGCCAGACGCTCGGGGCGCCTGAAATCAAGGACTTGCATCGAGCACGCCACCACGTGCTGTAGCGATTTCAGTACAGCCTGCCTGGAGATTTCCTCGGCAGGGGTGCGGACTGGCCGAAAGAAACACGGAAAACCGGCCTCGTGGCACCGGCGTCACGAAATCGTGACGGTGTCACGAATACGATACGGACATGCGCCTGCAGATCCTGTTCACCGACCGCGTCGGCATCGCCCAGGAGATCCTCGCCGTGCTGGCCGCGCGCCTGCTCGACGTGGTCGCGGTCGAGGTCGATCCGCCGCACATCTACCTGGAAGCCCCCGGGCTGAGCGCGGCGCTCTACCCCGAGGTGCGCGAGGCGCTGATGCAGGTGCACGGGGTGCGACGCGTCACCGAGCTGGCGATGCTGCCCGGCGCGCGCCGCCGGCTGTACCTGGACGCGCTGCTGGCGGCGCTGGCCGACCCGGTGCTGGTGGTCGACGACCACGGCACGGTGGTGGTGGCCAACCCGGCCGCGGCGCAGGCCTGCGGGCTGAGCGAGGACGCGCTGGCCGGGCGCACGCTGGCCGAGCTGACCGGCGACGCGCAGCTGGCCGCCGCGGTGACGGCGCCGGGCGACCGGCTGCCGGTGCGCGAGGTGCAGTTCGGCGGCCAGCCCTACCTGCTGGAGGCCACCGCGCTGCACGAGGCCGGCGGCCACGTGGCCGGTGCGGTGGTGACGCTGCACGCGCCGCACCGCCTCGGCGAGCGGCTGAGCGCGCTGCAGAACTACAGCGCCGGCGGCTTCGAGGCCATCCTGGGCCGTTCGGCGGCGATCCGCCAGCTCAGGCAACGCGCCGCGCGGGTCGCGCAGGTGGATGCGCCGCTGCTGATCCGCGGCGAGACCGGCACCGGCAAGGAGCTGGTCGCCCATGCCTGCCACGCCGGCAGCCGGCGGCGCGACCAGCCGTTCTTCGCGCTCAACTGTGCGGCCCTGCCCGAGAGCCTGGCCGAGAGCGAGCTGTTCGGCTACGCGCCCGGGGCCTTCACCGGGGCGCTGCGCGGCGGCCGGCCGGGGCTGCTGGAGCTGGCCGACGGCGGCACGCTGTTCCTCGACGAGGTGGCCGAGATGTCGCCGTACCTGCAGGCCAAGCTGCTGCGCTTCCTCAACGACGGCAGCTTCCGGCGCGTGGGCGGCGAGCGCGAGCTCAGGGCCGACGTGCGCATCATCAGCGCGACGCACCGCTCGCTGGAGGACATGGTGGCCGCCGGCAGCTTCCGGCAGGACCTGCTGTTCCGGCTGGACGTGCTGCAGCTGTACGTGCCGCCACTGCGCGAGCGGCGCGAGGACATCCTGCCGCTGGCGCAGGTGTTCATCGAGCGCGCCTGCGCCCAGGCCGGGCGCCCCCGCGCGCGCCTGAGCCGTGCCGCCGCCCAGGCACTGCTGGCCAACCCCTGGCACGGCAACGTGCGCCAGCTGCAGAACGTGATCTTCCGCGCGGTGACGATGAGCGACCGCTCGGTGATCGACGTCGACGACCTGGAGCTGGCCGGGGCCGCGACCGCGCCGGCGCCGGAGCTGGGCGACGAGCAGGTCACCAGCCTGCACGAGGCGGTGGAACGCTACGAGCGCGCGCTGCTGCAGCGCCTGTGGCCGCAGTACCCGTCCACGCGCCGGCTGGCCGAGCGGCTCGGCACCTCGCACACCGCGATCGCCGCGCGCCTGCGCAAGTACGGCATCCCGGGCGGCGGCACGCCCTGAGCGCTCAGCCGCGCGCCGGGATCCTCAGTCCGCGCTGCACCGCCGGGCGCGCGAGGAACGACTGCAGCACGCGCTGCACGTTCGGGAAGTCGTCGAAGCCGACCAGCTCGCCGGCGCCGTAGAAGCCGACCAGGTTGTTGATCCACGGGAAGGTGGCGATGTCGGCGATGGTGTACTCCTCGTCCATGATCCAGGTGCGGCCCTGCAGGTGGCGCTCCAGCACGCCGAGCAGGCGCTTCGCCTCGGCCACGTAGCGGTCGCGCGGGCGCTTGTCCTCGTACTCGCGGCCGGCGAACTTGTGGAAGAACCCCACCTGCCCGAACATGGGCCCGATGCCGCCCATCTGGAACATCACCCACTGCACGGTCTGCCAGCGGCGCGCCGGGTCCTTGGGGATCAGCTGTCCGGTCTTGTCGGCGAGGTACAGCAGGATCGCGCCCGACTCGAACAGCGGCAGCGGCTCGCCGCCCGGGCCGTCGGGGTCGATGATGGCCGGGATCTTGTTGTTCGGGTTGAGCGAGAGGAACTCGGGCGAGAGCTGGTCGTTGGTCTCGAAGTTCACCAGGTGCGGCTCGTAGGGCAGGCCGGTTTCCTCCAGCAGGATCGACACCTTCACGCCGTTGGGCGTGGGCAGCGAGTACAGCTGCAGCCGGTCGGGGTGCTGCGCGGGCCACTTCTTCGTGATCGGGAATCGGGACAGGTCGGTCATGACGGCCTTTCTTCGGAAACGGATGGCGAAGACGACCGTGCATTGTTGCAGCGCCGCGCGATGCGCCAGGCGCAGCCGGGGCACGGCCTTGCCGGCGGTGGGGACGCCAGCCGGCGCCGTCCCCCCGGGGGGGGCTGCTGCGCCTGCGGCGCGCTCAGCCGTCGACCAGGGCGTGCGCCGGCGCCGGCAGCGCCAGGGCCTGGGGCGGCAGCGGGCGGCTGAACAGGAAGCCCTGCAGCTCGTCGCAGCCCTGCGCGAGCAGGTAGCGCCGCTGCGCCTCAATCTCCACGCCTTCGGCGACGACGCGCAGCTTCAGCCGGTGCGCCAGCGCGATGACCGCGTCGGCGATGGCCGCGCCGTCCGGGCCGCAGCCGATGGTCTGCACGAAGGAGCGGTCGATCTTCAGCACGTCGATCGGGAAGCGCTGCAGGTAACCCAGGCTGGAGTAGCCGGTGCCGAAGTCGTCCAGCGACAGCCGCACGCCGATCGCCTTGAGGCGGCGCAGCATGTCCACCGCCGCGTCCGGCTCCTGCATCAGCATGCTCTCGGTCAGTTCCAGCTCCAGCGCGCGGGCCGGCACGCCGTGGCGCGCCAGCGCCTGCTGCACCACCGTGTCGAGGTGGCCGCTGGTGAACTGGCGCGCGGCGACGTTGACCGCCACCACCGCGTCGCTCCAGCCCTGCGCGATCCACTCCCGGGCCTGCTGGCAGGCGCGGTCGATCACCCAGGCGCCCAGCTCGAGGATCAGGCTGCTGCGCTCGGCCACCGGGATGAACTGCCCGGGGGCCATCAGGCCGGCCTCGGGATGGTCCCAGCGCAGCAGTGCCTCGACGCCGCACATGCGGCCGCTGCGCGCGTCGACGCGCGGCTGGTAGTGCAGCAGCAGCTGGTCGCGTTCGACCGCACGCTTGAGCGCGGCTTCCAGTTGCAGGCGCTCGACCGCCTGGGCCTGCAGGTCGGCGGTGAAGAAGCAGAAGCGGTTGCGCCCCAGCTCCTTGGCGTGGTGCATCGCGGCGTTGGCATTGCGCAGCATCTCGACGCCGCTGTGGCAGCCGTCGGCCGGGTGCACGCTGATCCCGATGCTGGCGGTGATGTAGACGTCGCGACCCCCCGACAGCGGCACCGGCTCGCGGAAGGTGTTGAGCAGGTCGCGCGCCAGCAGCGCCGCCTCGCCCGGCTCGGACAGGCGGCCCGGCAGCACCAGGAACTCGTCGCCGCCCAGGCGCCCCAGCAGGTCGCCCTGGCGCAGGCGCGACTGCAGGCGCGCGGCCACGGCCTGCAGCAGCTCGTCTCCGACCGGATGGCCGAAGCCCTCGTTGACGAACTTGAAGCCGTCCAGCCCGACGTGCAGCGCCGCGGCCTGCCCGTCCTGCCACTGGGCCTGCGCGATGGCCTGGTCCATGCGCGCGAGCAGCAGGCGCCGGTTGGGCAGCTGCGTCAGCGGGTCGTAGTGGGCCAGGCGCTCGAGCTCGGCCTCGTTGTGCTTGAGCCGGCTGATGTCGGTGAACACGCCGACGTAATGCGTGTGCTCGCCGTCGTCGTCATGCACGCGGGTGATGGTCAGCCACTCGGGATAGATGTCGCCGTTCCTGCGCCGGTTCCAGATCTCGCCCTGCCAGCACCCGTCCCGGTCGATGGCCTGCCACAGCGCGCGGTAGAAATCCGCGTCGTGGCGCCCCGAGCGCAACAGCGAGGGCTTGCGTCCGACCACGTCCTCCAGCGCGTAGCCGGTGATCTCGGTGAAGGCGCGGTTGACGGTCCGGATGTTGCCATGGCGGTCGGTGACCATCACGCCGTCGCGCGTGCTCTGCAGCGCGACCGCCCAGGGGCGCAGGTCGGTCTCGCGCTGCTTGTGCGCATCGATGTCCTGGCTGATGCCGAACACGCCGACCAGCTCGCCCTGCGCGTCCAGCAACGGCCCCACCGTGGCCGCATAGGCGTGGCGGCCGCTCGGGGTGGTGAGCTTGCGCTCGGTGCGCAGGGGCTGGCGCTGCGCGAGCACCTCCTGCTCGCGGGCCTGCAGCATGGCGGTTTCGTCGGGCGGGAAGAACTCGTCGGCGGTGCGGCCGAGCATCTCCTCGGGACGCACGCCCAGGCGCCGGCAGGCTTCGCGGTTGGCGAACAGGTAGCGGCCCTGCGTGTCCTTCGCGTAGATCGCGTCGGGCGAGCCCTGCACGATGGCGTCCAGCAGCCACAGCCGCCGTCGCATCGCGTCCAGCACCGCGGCCTGGCGGAGCCGGTCGCGCCGGTGCAGCACCCAGCCGAGCAGCACCAGCGTCATCAGGCCCAGCACCGCGGCACGCGTGGCTGCGGCGGCCTCCAACCGGTCCGCCACCACCAGCCAGCCGGCCGCGGCAACCGCGTAGCCGCCGGCGGCGAGCCAGAGGGTGGCGTCCACACCGCGCCGCGGGGCGGTGCTGTCGGAAGGGGATCGGGGACAGGGCATGAAAGGGAACATCCGGCGCGGCTGCGCCGCGATAGGCAGGATCAGACCATGCCCCTGGATCCGTGCCATTGACCGGCATCAAGCCGCGCCGGTCGTTTCCGGCCCGCAGCCGCCGGTGACGCGGCTGAGGGTTGCCCCGGATCAATGTGTCGCCGTTACATTAGTAAGCAGCGGTGTAGCGCTTGCGGATGTGCTGCGGGCGTTCGACCTCGTCCAGGATGGACACCGCCAGGTCGGCGACCGAGATGCGCGCGGGCTGGTCGCCGTCCATCAGCAGCTCGTCGGCGCCCAGGCGGTACTTGCCGGTGCGCTCGCCGGGCTCCAGGCGCGCGGCCGGCGACACGAAGGTCCAGTCCAGCCCGGTTTCCTGGCGGATCAGGTTCAGCGCCTCGCGCGCGGCCAGCGCGCCCTGCTTCCAGGCCTCGGGGAACTCGGGGGTGTCGACCAGCTGCACGCCGGGCTTGACGTACAGGCTGCCGGCGCCGCCGACCACCAGCAGGCGCTTCACGCCGGCGCGCTTGACGCCCTCGAAGATCGCGCGCGTGCCGCGCAGGAAGGTGTCGTAGAGCTGCGGGTCGCTCCAGCCGGGGTTGTAGGCGCTGATGACGGCGTCGTGGCCGGCCACCGCGGCGGCGACCTGGGCGGGGTCCAGCACGTCCGCCTGCACCACGGTCAGGCCGTCGCGCGCGGCGAGCTTGCCCGGGGTGCGTGCCAGGGCGGTGACCTGGTGGTCGCGCTGCAGTGCTTCGTCCAGCACGGCCGAGCCGACGAATCCGGTGGGTCCGATGAGAGCGAGTTTCATGGCTTCCAGCCTTTCTTGCGGTGCGTGAAGGAACGAGCCTCACACCCTACGGCAAAAAGAAAACCTGAACTAGACTCGCAAGGTTGATTTTGAAATTCAGAAAAACTGAATGATCGACCAGCTCAAGCGCATGGCCGTGTTCGCGGCGGTGGTCGAGCACGGGTCGATGCACGCGGCCGCGCGCGCCCTGGGCACGACGCCCTCGGCGGTCAGCCAGCAGGTGCGCGCGCTGGAGCAGGACATGGGCGTGGCGCTGCTTCACCGCTCGCCGCGCCGGCTGCGCCTGACCGAGGCCGGAGAGCGCTTCCACGAGGGCTGCGCCGCGATGGTGGCGGCCGCGCGCCGGGCCGGACAGCAGCTGATGCAGCTGCGCGATGCGCCGGTCGGCGAGCTGCGCGTGGCCTCGCCGGTGGGCTTCGCGCGCCACCTGGGGCCGGCGCTGGCGCCGTTGCTGGCGGCCAACCCGGGCCTGAGCCTGCACCTGGAGGTCAGCGACGAGCTGATCGACCTGGTCGAAGCGCGCATCGACCTCGCCGTGCGCTTCGGCCGCATGCCCGACTCGAGCTGGGTCGCGCAGCGGCTCGCCAGCCTGGACATGGTGCTGTGTGCCGCGCCGGCCTACCTGGCGCGGCGCGGCATGCCGGCCAGCCCGCGCGACCTGCTGCAGCACGACTGGCTGCGCCTGCCGCCGCGGCAGGTGGGCGCGCAGCTGGAACTGCACGGCCCGGGCGGCGCGGTCGAGCGGCCGCGGCCGCCGGCGCGCGTGACGAGCAACAACCAGCTCGCGCTGCAGCAGATGTGCGAGGCCGGGCTGGGCATCGCGGTGCTGGGGCTGCAGGACTCGGACGCGGCGCTGCGCGCCGGCACGGTGGTCGCGGTGCTGCCGCAGTGGCGCCCGGCCCCGCTGCCGATGTACGCGGTCACGCCGCGGCGCGATTCGCAGCCTGCCAAGGTGCGCCACGCGATCGCCGCGCTGCAGGACTACCTGGCCGGCCTGGCCGGCAGCCTGTCGCTGGCCAGCGTGCTGGCCGGCAGCGCGTAGGATCGCGGCATGGACGGACGACTGTTGCCCTGGCTGCTGTGCCTGGCCGCGCTGCCGCCGGCGGCCGCGCAGAGCGCCTGGCTGTACGGCGAACGCCATGACCATGCCGACCACCAGCGGCAGACTGCGGCGGACATCCGCCGGCTCGGCACCGAAGGCCGCCTGCACGCGGTGGTGCTGGAGATGGCCGAGCGCGGGGCCGACACCCGCGGGCTGCCGCGCGACGCGGCCGAGGACGCGGTGCGCGCCGCGCTGCGCTGGAACGACGCCGGCTGGCCCTGGCCGCGCTACCGCGAGGTGGTGATGAACGCGGTGCGCGCCGGCGTGCCGGTCCATGGCGGCAACCTGGCGCAGGCCCGGCTGCGCGAGGCCATGCAGCGGCCGCACTGGGACACCGCCATCCCGGCCGAGGCCCGTGCGCGCCTGCTCGACGCGGTGCGCGACGGCCACTGCGGCCTGCTGCCCGAGGCCCGGCTGGTGCCGATGGCGCGCATGCAGATTGCGCGCGACCGCAGCCTGGCGCAGGTGGTGGCCGAGGCCGCGGCAGGCGCGCCTGCCGACGCGGTGGTGGTGATGCTGGCCGGCGCCATGCATGCCTCGCGCGCCAGCGGCGTGCCGCTGCACCTGGCGGCGCTGGCGCCGCAGCTGGGCATCCGCAGCATCGGCTACGCCTCGGCCTACGGCGAGACGGCCGAGCCCGGCTTCGACGAATGGCGGCCGGCGCGCCCGGAGCCGCCGCAGGACCATTGCGCCGCGCTGCGCGCGCGCGGCCTGCCTTCCGTTCCCGCTTCCACTTCCCCGACCTCGCGATGACCATGACGACTTCCGCCGCCGGCCCGCTGCAGGGCCTGAAGGTGCTCGAACTGGGCCAGCTGATCGCCGGCCCCTTTGCGGCCAAGACGCTGGCCGACTTCGGCGCCGACGTGATCAAGATCGAACCGCCCGGCTCGGGCGACCCGCTGCGCCAGTGGCGCCTGCTGCACAACGGCACCAGCGTGTGGTGGCAGGTGCAGTCGCGCAACAAGAAGAGCGTCACGCTGGACCTGCGCCAGCCCGAGGCGCGCGAGATCGTGCGGCGCCTGGCCGACGAGGCCGACATCCTGATCGAGAACTTCAAGCCCGGCGTGATGGAGAACTGGGGCCTGGGCTACGAGGCGCTGAGCCGCAGCAACCCGGGGCTCATCATGCTGCGCATCAGCGGCTACGGGCAGACCGGTCCCTACAAGGACCGCCCGGGCTTCGGCGTGGTGGCCGAGGCGATGGGCGGCCTGCGGCACCTGACCGCCGAGCCGGGCCGCGTGCCGGTGCGCGTGGGTGTCAGCATCGGCGACACGCTGGCCTCGCTGCACGGCGTCATCGGGGTGCTGATGGCGTTGCACCACCGGCACCGCACGGGGCGCGGGCAGGTGGTCGACGTGGCGCTGTACGAGGCGGTGTTCAACTGCATGGAAAGCCTGCTGCCCGAGTACAGCGCCTTCGGCGTGGTGCGCGAGCCGGCCGGCTCGGCGCTGCCCGGCATCGCGCCGAGCAACGCCTATCCGTGCCGCGACGGTTGGGTGCTGGTGGCGGGCAACGGCGACTCGATCTTCAAGCGCCTGATGCACGCCATCGGCCGCGACGACCTGGGGCAGGACCCGCAGCTGGCGACCAACGTGGGGCGCGTGGCGCGCGTCGAGGAGATCGATGCGGCGATCGGCGCCTGGACCCGCGAGCGCGGCGTCACCGAGGTGCTGGAGGCGCTGGCCGCGGCGCAGGTGCCGGCCGGGCGCATCTACACCGCGCGCGACATCGCCGAGGACCCGCACTACCGCGCGCGGGACATGATCCTGCCGGTCCGGACCCACGACGGCCTGACGGTGGAGGTGCCGGGCATCGTGCCCCGGCTGAGCGAAACGCCCGGCGGGATCCGCCGGCGTGCGCCGGTGCTGGGCGAGGACACCGACGCGGTGCTGAAGGAAGCGGGCCTCACCGAGGCCCAGATCGCCCAGCTGCGCGAGCGCGGCGTGATCTGACGCTGCCGCGCCCGCGCGCGTGGCCGTTCAGCGCGACGGCTGGCGCGCCGGGCGCTGGCGGCTGCGCGCCGGCTCGGCGGCGGGCTCGGACGCTCCCGGCACGGCGCCCAGGTTGGGCACCTTGTTGGCCGCGGCTTCCAGCGCGTCGATGGTGGCGCTGATGGACTGCAGCTGCTGCTGCAGGCGGGCGCGTTCCTCGGCCAGCTGGCGGGTCTCCGACTGCAGGCGCGCCTGCGCGGCCACGCCCTCGCGGATGACCTGGCGCTGGGCCTGCAGCTGCTCGGCCAGCTCGCCCTGGCGGCGGCGCGCCTGTTCCAGCTGGCGGCGCGTGGCGGCGATGCGCGCGTCCAGCTGCATCTTCTCCAGGTCGGGTGCGGCCAGCGTGACGGTCTGCTCCGCCATGCGCGTGTACAGCGTCTCGGCTTCCTTCGCGTCGGTGGTGCGGCCGATCCACCAGAAGTCCTGGCCCTTGAGCAGCGCGACGTAGTAGTTCAGGTTCTCCGGTTCGAAGAACAGCGCCGCGGCGAACGGGCCGTTGTAGGTGGTGCGCATCTCGTTGACCTGGCGCGACTCGATCAGCGCGGTCAGCTCGCGCATCAGCGCGGGCGGCTGGCGCGGCGCGGAGGCCGCCTCGGGCGGGGGTTCCACCGCGGACGCCGCGGGGGCGGCCGGCTCGGCGGCGGCCGGGCGTCCGGACGCGGCAGGTCGCTCGCCCGGCCAGAACGAGGCGTCAGCCAGGGCGGTGGCAGGGATGGCGAAGGCAGCGAGGAGCGCGACGTGGCGGAACAAGGACATCAGTTTTCTCCGGGGCCCGTGTCGGGGGTAGGCGAACCGAGCACCGGGGTGCCCGGCTCGGCCAGCAGTTCGTGTTTGCGCATTTTCTCCCACAAGGTCTTGCGGCTGATGCCCAGCGCGCGCGCGGCGGCTTCGCGGCGGCCACCGTGGCGCCTGAGGGCGTCGATGATGCGCAGGCGCTCCTGGCTCTGGTCCATGCGCCAGGCCGGCTGCGGGGTCGCGGCCTCCGCGGGGCGCGGGAAGGCCAGCTCGTGGCTGTCGGCAAAGATGCCGTCGAAGCGCTCCCGGTCGAAGCTGCGGTAGCGGGCGAACAGCGCCGCGGTGCGCTGCGCCAGGTTCATCAGCTCGCGCACGTTGCCGGGAAAGCGCCGCGCGGCGACCTGCTCGACGATCCACGGCGGCAGCTCGACCTGCGCGTGCGGGTCGACCTTCTGCATGGTGCGCTGGAAGAAGGTGGCAAACAGCAGCACCTTGTCGTCCGGGCCGCGCGTGTCGAGCGAGGGGATCGCGATCTCGATCACCGCGATGCGGTAGTACAGGTCGGCGCGGAACCGGCCCTCGCGCACCATCTCGCGCAGGTCGCGGTTGGTCGCGGCCACCAGCCGGAAGTCGGTCTGCACCGGCTCGGTGGCGCCGACCGGCCAGACCACGCCATCTTCCAGCGCGCGCAACAGCTTGACCTGCTGCTGCAGCGGCAGGTCGCCGATCTCGTCGAGGAACAGCACGCCGCCGTGGGCCTGCACCAGGTGGCCCTTGTGGGCGCGCGAGGCATTGGTGAACGAGCCCTTGGCGTGCCCGAAGAACAGCGATTCGAACAGCGTCTCCGGGATCGAGCCGCAGTTGACCGGCACGAACGGGCCCTTGCCGTAGCGCGGGTGGCCCTGCGCTACGGCGCGCGCGAACAGCTCCTTGCCGGTGCCGGTCTCGCCGATCAGCAGCACCGGGCTGTCCACGCAGGCGTAGGCGCGGCAGTCCTCGATCAGCTGCGTCACGCGCGGCGAGCGGTGCAGGATGCTGGCGCCGAAGTCGTCCTCGTCCGTCGGCGCCCGGCGCGCGGCCGGCGCCATGCCGTGCGAGCGCGGCAGGATGCCCAGCTCGACCAGCCGGCTGCGCAGCTGCGTGAACGTGAAGTCCTCGTGCAGCACGACGGGGTTCTTGCCCCCGATCCAGTACAGCGCCGGCGGCTTGGAGCCGATCCACAGCACCGGCAGGCCCTGCACCAGGTCCCAGTCGGCCTGGCGGAAGCGCGGGTTTTCCAGGAAGCCGGTGCCGACGATCGCGCCGTCGAGCTGCGCGTGGCCGTCGTTGAACTGCTGCCATTCCTCGCAGCACGTGAAGACGTTGGCCTGGACATCGGCCACGTCCAGGCACCTGCGGACTCGGGTGGCGAACTCGGTCGCGCCTTCCAGCAATAGCAGGTTCACCGTCATCTCGCTGCGTCGTAAGACCTGGGCATCATGGGTTGCAAAGGTCGATCAAAGGTCAATAAACCAGGCCGGCCTGGTTGCACGACACCGTGTCCAGGCCGACGTCGGCCGCGCCCAGCTGCACGCCGAGCAGGCGCAGCACCGGCACCAGCACCGCATCCAGCACCTGCAGCAGGGGCGTCAGCAGCGGCAGCAGCAGGTCCAGCAGGCCGCTGACGACACCGCTGACCAGGCCGCCGACCAGCCCGCCCACCAGGCCCAGCAGCCCGGACTCGCTCAGCACCACGACGTTGAGGTTGCCCGGGCGCAGCTGGTCGCGCAGCGCCCCCACCACGGTGCCGAGCACCGAGCCGACCGCGTTGTTGTCGACGGTCTGCATCAGCGGCGGCGCGCCGGTGAATTCCAGCCGCTGCCAGCCCTGCTGGCCGCCGGAGGCGCCGCCCGTGCCGACCGGCACGACCAGCGCGTCCTTCACCGACACCCGGATCAGCCCGAGGACGTTGAGCAGCGTCGCGCCGCGCACGCGCTCGTGCAGCGGGCGGTGGGTGTCGCTCAGCGCGTCGTCGTCGATGTCGCCGACGACCACGTTGGCCAGCGAGGCGTTGGCGTCGATGGCCGCGCGCGTGGCCGAGCGCGGCACGCCGCACTGCAGCTCGGCCAGGCGCGCCTGGCCGGCGGCCACGTCCAGGTACAGCGGCAGGTGCACGGTGTCGCCCAGCAGCGGCGCGACCCGCACGTCCAGCTTCAACCCGATCTGGGCGCTGCGTGCCTGGGTGTACCAGCGGCCCTCGGCGTCCTGCCCCGGCGGGCCGTAGGCCAGCGACGGTGGCGAGATCACCACCAGCCCGGCGCGGATGCCCAGCACCCCGGGCACCTGCAGCCCGAGGTGGGGGATCTCGATGAAGTGGCCCCGGTTGGCCACCATCGCCGCGGCGGTGACCAGCCCGAACACGTTGACGCGGGCCTCGGTGGCGGACTGCGCGGTGGGCAGCGACAGGTCCAGGATGTCGGCCAGCCGCACCGTCACGCTGCGCAGGGGGGCGCTGACCGCGTCGAGCAGCAGGTGCAGCGCGCCGCCGGCAGCGCTGTCGAGCACGCCGTCCTGGCCCAGCGCGGTGAGGATGCCGTCGTAGAGGACGGGCAGCGTCAGCCCGGCCTGCAGCAGCTCCTCGAAGTTGCCGACGCCCAGCGCCTCCTTCAGCGGCCCGAGCCGCACGTTGGCGTCGGCCAGCGCCCGGTAGCCGGCCGCGTCGATGCTCAGGCTGGTGCCGAGCAGCCCGCGCAGCAGCGCGTTGAGCAGGCGCGACTGCTCGGTGTCGATCGAAGCCAGCCGGCCGCCGACCGACAGCCCCGCCGCATCGACGCGCGCGGCGATCGCGCCGACCTCGATGGTGCGCGCGCCGGCGAAGAAGAACAGCGGCACGTCGCGGCGCAGCACGACCTGGGCGGCGTTGAACGGCTGCAGGCCGCTGGCGAAGTACGAGGGCGGCGTGCAGCCGCCGGTGCGCCACGGCGGGCAGGCCTGGGTCGGCCCGGCCGGGTCCCAGCGCCCCAGCGTGGCGGTCACCACGCCGGCGTCGGCGTCGAAGCCGTTCAGTCGCGCCACTTCCTGCGCGGTGCGCTGGGCGTCGTCGGGGCGCTGCGCCGCGGCCTGCGCGGCCGCGTCGGCCGCCTTCTGCATGTCCCGCTTGACGAAGAACAGGTGACCCAGGTCGATCGCGAACGCCGCCGCCACGATGGCGATCGGCAGCAGCAGCGCGGCCAGGATGGCGATGGCGCCACGCTGGCGGCGCGGACCGGGGCGTGGGGACCGATCAGCGCGCACCACCGCCCGTCCTCGCGCCGTGCAGGGGGTCGGTGGCCTGCGGCATGCCCGCCGCGGGCGCATCGCCGGCCGGTTTGGCCTGGGCCTGCGCCGAGCGGGCGCGGCCTTCCAGCCAGGTCGGCCGTCCGGCCTGCGTGCCCTGGGCCTGGAAGTCGAGCAGCCGGCGCACGCTGTCCCCGGTCGCCACGCCGGTGGCCGGCGCCGCGGGGGCCGGCTTGGGGGCCGGGGCGGCGACGGCGGCGGACGGCGCGGCCGGGGCTTGCGCGGCCTGCACTGCGGAGGCCTGCGGTCCGGCCGGCGCGGTCACCGGCGTCACCGTGCGCGGCGTGGCCGTCGGCCGGGCCTCGGCGACGGGCTTTGGCTCGGCCGGCCGGGCGGCGGCCTCGTGGCGTTGCAGCAGCGGCGGCTGGGTCCAGCCGGCGTCCGGCGCGGCCTGGGCGGCGGCGCCCAGGCTCAGGCCGCAGGCCAGCGCCACCGCGCACAGGGGGCGCCGGGGCCGGGCAGGGACGAAGGCGAGGGAAGGCAGCATGGCGGTCTTCGGTCTTTCTTCTTCGGGCGGGGGACATCCCTGGCGGGCGGCGTTCACTGCGCCCAGCCGGGGGCGGCGGGCGCATGGGGCACCAGCGCGTGCGTGACGCGCGGCTGCAGCAGCACGGCGGACGTGCCGCCGCGCCGGGGGGCAGGCGCCTGCGCCGTCGGGGCGGTCTCGGGCGGGACCTGGGCGGTCGACCAGCGGGCAGCTTCCCGCTGGATCGCGGCGCGGCGATCGCGATCGAGCTGGAAGTGGTCCATGATCCGCTCGGCGTTGCGGGGCCGCCCGCGCAGGATCTCCAGCACGGCGATGTTGCTCCACACGCGCCGGTCCTTCGGGCCGAGTTGCCCGCCCTTGTACAGCGCGATCTGCGCGGCCTCCAGGTCACCGGAGGCCAGGGCGGCATAGCCAAGGTTGTTGAGGATGTCGAGGTTGGTGGGGTCCTTCGCTGCTGCGGCCTGGAAATGGGCCTTGGCCTGTGCGTAATCCCCATTCTCCGCGCAGATCAGCCCCAGCCCGTTGTGTGCTTGTGCGGCGTAATCCGCGACCTGCGCGAGTTTGTCGTAGATCTGCCCGGCTTCGTCAAGGCGCCCCACCTTGCGCAGGGCGGTGGCGCGCAGGAAGCGGGTCTGCGCGCTGGCCTGGAACTGGGTGTCGTACTTGTCCAGGTAGGCGAGCGACGCGTAGTACTGGCCGCCGGCCTGCATCTTGTGGATCAGTTCCAGGTACAGCCGCGCCTCGTCCGGCGCCTTGGCCTCGACGGCCGGCGGCACCGGCCGCTCGGCGCTGCGCGCGGGCTGCTGCAGGCTGGAACATCCGGCCAGGCCGAGCACGAGGGCGCCCAGCAGGGCGCGCCAGGCGAGGCCGGGGTGCGGGTCGGAATGGATGGCGTTCATCGGGTTACCCTCCCATGCGTTCCAGGCTGCGCAGGATGCCGAGGAAGCCCGGTCCGGCGGTGAGCAGCAGCAGGGCCGGCAGCATGGTCAGCACCATCACCATGGTCATCTTCACGGTGATCTTGCCGACCCGCTCGCGCAGGGCCATGCGGCGTTTCTCGTGCAGGCGTTCGGAGAACGTCTTCAGCGAGGTCGAGACGTCGCCGCCGTAGCGCTCGATCTGGCGCAGCAGCGACACCAGTTCCAGGAAGTCGTCGTCGTGCATGCAGGCGGCGATGTGGTCCATCGCGTCCATGCGCGCCCGCCCGGCGTAGACCAGACGGTTGGCTTCCTCCAGCTCGTGGCCGATCACGTCCAGGCCCTGGTCGCGGCTCTGCCCGAGCGAGTACAGCGACTGCTCCATGCTCAGGCCCACGCTCTGCAGCAGGCCGACCAGGTCGACGAACAGCGGCAGCTCGGCGCGGAAGCGCGCCACCCGGCGCGCCGCGACCGCGTGCAGCACCAGCTTGGGCAGCAGCCAGCCGGCGATCGCGCCGCCGACCGGCAGCAGCCAGCCGGGCGCGCCCTTGCCGCTGGAGCCCACCGACGCCAGCGCCCCGACGGCCAGGCCGAGCGCGGCCAGCGCGAAGCGCAGGCCCATGAAGATCCACCATGCCGAGGGGGCGCGCCAGCCGGACTGCTCCAGCAGCTGCCGTTCCTCGCCGTTGCCCTGCGATTCCGGCGCCAGGGCGCGGCCGATCGCCTCCAGCGCGCGGCTGAGGCGCGAGCGGTGTGCGCCGTCGTCGGCGTGTTCGATCACCGCGTCGGCACCGGCGGCCCAACGGGCCGCGAGCGCCGACGCCCGGCGCTGGGTCCAGCGGCGCTGCAGCAGCCACCAGGCGCCCAGCAGCACCACGCCGGAGATCAGGGCCACGCTGATGCCGATGGCGATCGGGGCCCATTGGAGGCTGTTTCCCATCATTCCTTGATCCTCGCCAGGCGGGCCAGCAGGACGATGCCGCTGACCATCAGCGCGAGCGCGACGGCCAGCAGCGTGCGCCCGGTCGGGTCCTTCAGCATCAGCGCCATGTAGCGGTAGTTCGTGATGAAGATGAACGCGCCCAGCCCCGGCACGAGCAGGCTCAGCAGCAGGCCCGACATCTTGGTCTCGGCCGACATCGCGGCCAGCTCGGCCTGCGCTGCCACGCGCGAGCGCATCCACTCGGCGATGCGTTCCAGCACGGTGTCCACGCGGCCGCCGTAGCGCTGGTTCAGGCGCAGGATGGCCGCCAGCAGGTGCAGCTCGGAAATGTCATAGAACTTCGCGACCTGCGTCATCGCCTGGTCCAGCGACAGGCCCGCCTGCTGGCGCAGCCCCACCTGCAGGAACACGTCGCGGATCGGGCCGCGGGCGTCCTTGGACATCGACAGCAGCGCCGCGGGCAGGCTGGCGCCCACGCGCGTGATGCGCACCATGCCGTCGAGGAAGTTCGGCAGCTCCACGACGATCTGCGCGCGTCGGCGCTGCCCCCGCCACACCAACGCGAGCCACGCCAGCACGAGCACCGTGCACGGCACCAGCGGGACCGCCCACCACGGCGCGAGCAGCGCCGCGACGACCGCACACAGCAGGGTGCCGATCGCCAGCCGGATCGCGAAGCCGCGCGGGTCGGTCACGCCGCACTTGCGCAGCCAGGCACGCACGCGGTCCTTCCACGGCCAGTCGGGCAGGTGCAGGGTCTCGGCGGACGCGCCGGGGTGCAGCGCGCCGACGGCCAGCGGCGGGCGGCTCTTGCGCCACACCAGGACGGCGGCGGCCAGCAGGCACAGCGCCGCGAACAGGAAGGCCAGGGCGCTAACCACGCGAGACCTCCTCGTGCGCCCAGTTCTGCAGGCCCTGCGACCTGGGCTGGTAGTGGTGCAGCTTGCGCGTGTGCGGGCGCAGTCCGTTGTTGATCCAGTGGTCCTGCAGCGTGCCGTCGGGCAGCGTGCGCGGCTCGTAGCGGAAGTGCTCCTGCAGCGCGACGATGTTGTCGCCCATGCCGGTGACCTCGGTGATCGACAGCACGCGGCGGCGCCCGTCGGCCAGGCGCGCGACCTGCACGATGATCTCCAGCGCCGAGGCGATCTGGCGGCGCAGCGTCACTTCCTGGCCCGGGAAGCCGGCGAAGCTGAGCAGCAGCTCCAGCCGCTGCAGCGCCTCGCGCGGGCTGTTGGCGTGCAGCGTGCCCATCGAGCCGTCGTGGCCGGTGGTCATCGCCTGCAGCATCTCCATCGCCTCGGAGCCGCGCACCTCGCCGACGATGATGCGGTCCGGGCGCATGCGCAGCGCGTTGCGCAGCAGGTCGCGCGCGTCGATCGCGCCGGCACCGTCATGGCCGCCGGGGCGCGTCTCCAGGCGCACGATGTGGCGCGCCTGCAGGTTCAGCTCGGCGGTGTCCTCGATCGTGACGATGCGCTCCTGCGGCCGGGCGAAGCTGGCCAGGATGTTCAGCAGCGTGGTCTTGCCGCTGCTGGTGCCGCCGCTGATGAGGATGTTGCAGCGGTTCTGCACCGCGGCCTGCAGGAACTCCAGCATCTCCGGCGTGAGCGTGCCGTGGTCGATCAGGTCCTTGGCCTTGAGCGGGTCGGCCGGGAAGCGCCGGATCGACAGCGTCGGTCCGTCCAGCGCCAGCGGCGGGATGACCACGTTGATGCGGCCGTACAGCGGCAGGCGCGCATCGACCATCGGGTTGGATTCGTCCACGCGCCGGCCGGTGGGCAGCAGCAGGCGGTAGATGATGCGCATCAGGTGCCATTCGTCGATGAAGACGAGGTCGCTCGGCTCGATGACGCCCTTCTTGCCGATGAAGATGTTGTACGGGCCGTTGACCAGGATGTCCTCGACCTCGGGGTCGCGCAGCGGGCCTTCCAGCGGCCCGAAGCCGGTCAGCTCGTTGGTCAGGTCGTCGATCAGCTGCTCGACTTCCTTCTCGTTGAGCGGGATGCGGATCTCCTGGATCAGGCGGTCCATCTCCAGCGCGACGAAGCGGCGCACGGCCGGCTTGGACATCACCGCGAAGTCGTGGCCGAGCTCGTCGGTGCGCTCGACCAGCTTCTCGTGGGCCCAGGCCTTGAAGGTGAGGTATTCGGCGCTGACCTGGACGTTGTTGCGCGGCTGATCCAGCGTAGACATCGGCTGCGGGTTGTTCATGGCGAGTTCTTTCTGTGCTCGGCTCAGGTGCCACGGCCCATGCGCTGGGCGGGCCACCAGGACATCCACTTCGACAGGCCTTCGCGCGCGGCCGACGGGCCGGCATGTCCGGCCGCATCGGAGGCGGGCGCGACGCGCTCGACCAGCGGGTGCAGGGCGCGCACCCAGGGATCGCGCGGGGTACTCTTGGTCAGCAGCGTGGCGGCGTTGGCCGCATCGACCAGCGCGCGGCGACGCTCGGGCAGCGTGGCCCACAGCGGCAGTTCCAGCGACTTGGCGATGTAGGCCGGCGTCAGCCCGATGCCGTCGTCGACGCGGTTGACCACCAGCCCGACGCTGTCGGGCGGCAGTCCCTTGAGGCGTTGCAGCAGGCGCTGCGTGGCCATCACGCTGCGCAGGCTCTGTTCGGCCACCACCAGCACGCGGTCGGCCTGCTGGACGACCTGGTCGGACAGTGCGGACTCGACGCCGGCGCCGACGTCGGCCACCACGAGCCGGAAGTGGTGCCGCAGGATGCCCAGCAGCTGCGACGCCGGCGCCAGGCGCGGCTCCCCGGGTTCGCCGAGGTGGCGCGGCAGGATGCGCAGGCCGTGCTGCAGCGGCAGCGCGTGGTCGAAGTAGTGCCAGTCGCAGCGCGCGAGCTGCTCGAGCGCCTCGATGAAGCCGACCTTGGCGGCGGTGGCGGTGTAGGCCAGGCAGTCACCGACCGGCTGGCCGAAGTCCAGCAGCAGCGTGCGCCCGCGCTCGCGCTGCGCGGCGGCCAGGGCCGCCAGGTGCAGGGCCAGCGTGCTGGCACCCACGCCCGGGTGGGCCGAGACCACCGCGATCCAGCGCGGCGCGCCGGCCTTCGCGGACGCCGCGGGGGCGGCGGCGAGCAGGTGCTGCTGCACCAGCTTGCGCGCCTCCTGCGGCGCAGCGTCGAGGCGCACGAAGTCCTGCGCCTTGAGCCGCATCGCGCGCACCATCGACTCGGGCTCGGCATAGCTGCCCAGGCCCAGCACCTTCAGGCGCGGCGCGCTGGCCAGCGCCACCTCGGCAAGCGACTGCGCGGGCGCGGCGGCTTCGGTGCAGTCCACCAGCAGCGGGGCGCCGGGCAGGTCGCGCAGCTGCGCGAGCAGCCCTTCGGCGTCCTGGGCGGCATCGAGCACGACGGCCACGTCGGCCAGCGTGTCGCGCAGCCACGCGACCTTGGACCAGTCGGGGCTGAGCACCAGCACGGTGGGCGAGGCGGGACGGTTCATCGGGCGCGTCCCTTCAGTCGCTCAGGCCGGGGGCCGCGGCGTCGTCGTCCTTGGGCGCGCGGCCGTCGCCCGGCAGGAACATCGCGCGGCCGAGGCTGAAGCGGGTGCGCTCGAGCTCGGCGCCGGGCAGCGGCGGCAGCTCGACGCCGGCGGCCACCGGATGCACCAGGCGCGGGGTGACGATGATGGCCAGCTCGGTGTCGGTCTTCTGGTAGGAGATGTTGCGGAAGAACGCGCCGATGATCGGCAGGTCGCCCAGCAGCGGCATCTTCTGGATGTTCTGCTGCATCTGCCGGTTGACCAGGCCGCCGATGATCAGGCTCTCGCCGTCGCCCAGCGTCACCGAGGTCTCGACCTGGCGCGTGGTCAGCGCCGGCACCTCGAAGCCCTGGATCAGCACCGCGTGCTGGTAGTCCAGCGCGCTGACCGTCGGCGCGACCTGCAGCGCGATCTTGTCCTTCGAGACCACGGTGGGCACCAGGTCCAGGCCGACGCCGTACTTCTTGTACTGGATCGTGATGGTGTTCGAGCCGTTGCCCGAGCTCTGCGGCACCGGCACCGGGATCTCGCCGCCGGCGAGGAACGAGGCCTTGTGGCCGCTGCGTGCCACGAGCGTCGGCTCGGCCAGCACGTGCAGCAGGTTGTTGGCCTCCATCAGGCTCAGGTAGCCGCTCAGGCCGTTGGCGCCGACGCCGGCCACCAGGTTGAAGGCCTGCGCGATCGGCGGCACGCCGCTGACCGTGATCGGGCCGCCGGTGCCGGTGCGCGTCACCGCGGGCAGCGAGATGCCGCCCAGCGTGTTGGGCGAGAACACGCCGAAGGTGAAGCCCGCGGTGCTCGAGAAGATGTTGATGCCGGCCTGGTTCAGCAGGGTCTTGCTGAACTCCACCACCTTGACGCTGACCTGCACCTGCTCGCTGACGCGGATCACCGAGCGGTCGATCACCGTGCCCTCGGGGCCGGCGGCCTTCTTCGCCAGCGTGAGCGCCTCCTCGTGCGCGCCCGCGTCGTCGACCTCGCCGGACAGCACCACCACCTCGCCGTCGGCCTGCACCTGCGGCGCGCCGGGGCGCAGCGAGGACGGCACGGCCGCGTTGACGCTCACGCGCCAGCGCATCGGCTCGGCGCGCTGGGGCAGCCACACCAGCAGCGTGGTGCTGCCGGGCGCCTTGCCGGTGACCAGCAGCTCGCGCCCGCCGGTGCGGCTCAGCACGTCGATGCCGGCCACCGCCGGGTTGCCGAGCGACAGTCGTTGCGCCGCGGCGGGCAGCTTCAGCGTGGTCTGCTCGCCGACGCCGACGCGCAGCACGGCGTCCTGTTCGGCGGCAGCGGCGGTGCCGAGCCAGGGGCCGGGCGTCGCGGCGCCGGTGATCGCCAGGGCGACGGCAACGGCCAGGCGGGCCGGCAGCGAGGGGCGGTGCGGTTTCATAAGGGCATTCCCGGTCGAACGGTTCATGATTCGGTGGAGCAGGGCGTTCTTCGTTGCGGGCCGCATGGCCGTCAGTCGGAGACCACGGACTTCTGGTCGCCGCGGTAGATCTCGATGCGTGCGCGCGGCGCGCCGGCCGCGCCGGTGGCCGCCGGGCGGGCGGCCGGGCCGGGCTGGCGCAGGCCCGGCAGGCTCACGCCGGCGTAGGCGCGGTTGTCGCCCTGCTGCAGCACGGCGGCGCGTTCCCGGGCCGTCGCGCGCGCGGGCGGCAGCACCTCGGGCAGCGGCGCGAAGGCGGTCGCGTCCGGGGTGGCCTCGTCGTCGGGGCGGCGCAGCGCCAGCTGCAGCTTGCCGCCTTCGGCCGCCATCACCAGGCGCGGCACGTCGCCGACCGGCACCTGCAGCACCACGGCCGAGACCGGCTGCTGGCGCGTGGCGGCCTGGGCCGTCTCCTCGGCGCCGGGCGGCACGCTGGCCGTCTCCACCGTCTGCGGGCCGACCGCCAGCACGCGCAGGCGCGACAGCAGCAGGCGCGACTGCGCGGCGCTGGCCGCGACGCTGGCGCGCTCGCGTTCGGACAGGCCGGCGTTCGTCGCAGGCAGCGCGAAGAACACGTCGACCCAGTCGCCCGGCTGCAGGTGCTCGCCGACCGCGATCACCTTGTCCACGTGGATGGCCACGGCGCGATGGCCTTCGGCGACCTGCGCGGACAGCCCGCCCAGCAGCTGGCGACCCAGCACCGGTGCGCCGCTGCCGATCGCCACGCGCGGCACCTGGCCGATCGCGCGCGCCGGGTCGCTCAGCCCGCCGGCGGGCAGCGCCGCCTGCATGTCCAGGCGGACGTCGTCCTCACCGATGGCCTGGCCCGGCTGCAGCGCGCGGGCGGCCACCACCACCGGCACGGTCGGCCGCGGGGCCACCGTGGCGCCGGTCGCGGCCGACGAGGCGGCGGGCGTCGTCAGCGCCTTGCGGGCAGTGTGGTAGCCGAATCCACCCAGCGCCAGCGCCAGGAGGACCAGCAAGGCGAGCACGAATTTGGTCGTCGCGTTCACGTGTACCTCGTTGGAGTCAAATCAATCGCCGGCCGGCTGCGGGCAGCCGGAAAGCAGGGTTCAGGTCCCGGGTGTCAGCAGGTGGTCGGGGTCCACCTGCATCGTGGCGCTGCCGGTCAGCTGGTCGGGCAGCATGCGTTGCAGGCCGGGCAGGGGCGGAATCAGCGGGCGCTCGGCATAGGGGTAGCGCACCGCCACCGACACGCATTCCCATTGCGCCTGGTAAGGGCAGGTCGTCCAGGCGGCCGTCACGGCCGCGTCGGCATCGAAGTTGGCGTGCACGCGGGTGAGCCAGTCCAGGCTCTCGCGCGCGGCGGCGCGGGCCGCCTGCGTGCGCGCCTGGCGCGCCGCCACCGCGTTGGTCGCCGGCTGGTAGCGCAGCGCCGCGCGGACGCCGTTCTGGGCCGCGAGCGTGACGATCTGCTGTGCGGCGAACGCGAAGCCGTAGGTCAGGATGCCCCACAGCAGCATGAAGAAGGCCAGGAAGACGATCGCGAACTCCACGGCCGCCGCCCCCCTGGCACGGCGGGCGGCCCTCGTGCGGGGCGGGCGGCGACGGTCGCGACGTTGCATGAGCGTTCTCCCTGTTGGACAAGAAAGCGGGGTCGGGGTGAGCCCGGGCTGTCTGGGCAGCCTCGTGGCGGTTCACACCGGCAGTTGCCACCCCATCAGCGGTTCACCGACGTAGGCCCAGAGGAAGGCCAGCGCGATCGCCGAGCCGAGCGGCAGGCCGCGGCGGCTCTGGTCGTGCAGCGCATCCAGCCAGCCCCAGGTGCCGGCATGGCGACGCCCGACGACGCGCGCCAGCAACCAGGCCAGTGCCCAGGCCCCGGCCAGCAGGGCGGTGGCGAGCAGCACGGCCGGCAGCTTGGCGGCCCCGAGCAAGGCCCCGCAGGCGCCCAGCAGCTTGACGTCCCCGGCCCCGAGCTTGCCGGCCAGCCAGCCCGGCAGCAGCAGGCCCATGCCCAGCGCTGCGCCGGCCAGGCCGCCGGCCGGCGACGACACCGGCAGCCCCGCCGGCGGCCAGGTCCAGGCGACCGCCGCCAGCGCCCAGCCGCCCGCCACGAGGGCATTGGGCAGCCGCCGGTGGAGCGCGTCGGACCAGAAGGCCGTCAGCGCCCACGCGAGCACGAGCAGGAGAAAGGCGGAGGTCATGGATATTCACCGGACGCAAGGCTGGAGTTCGCTTTTCGAATGGCGCGGTGTTTCGTGGCCGGGTCACAAAAAAGGCCGCGATCAGGGCAGGGCGTTCGAAATGGACTCGAACACGGCCTCCAGCTTGTCGCCCAGGCCACCCAGGACCGTCACGAGCACCACGGCCACCAGCCCGGCGATGAGGCCATATTCGATCGCCGAGACGCCCGATTCGTCCTGCCAAAAAGCCTTCAACTTATTCATTCTTGAACTCCTGTGTGCGGGGTAGCGAAGAGCAGATGCGGGTACCGTCGCCTGGGCAGGCGCCCGTTACATTCGCGCACAAAAATATGCAATCGATGTGCCACAATGTGCCACGAAATCAGTACGCTGAAGAAACTGCGCAGGATGTCACGCTGCGGGGCGGCCGTCTCCCTCTTTGGGGGAAATTCATGGGCGCGCACAACCTAATCTGCAGGTCTTTTATGCGGATTTATGCATTTTGAGCGGGGAATCTCGGGGCGGCGCCGCGGATGGAGGTGCGGCGAAGGTGTTACGTTACGTAGGAGACGTAACGTGTGCCGTTACCTTGGATACGTTTAGGTGACGTAACGGCTGCTCGCAGCAGGCCTGCGAAGCGCACCCCGTTGCGGGGTGCGCGAG
>Ga0207865_100180_pt1 | contig 75293 bp, 79 predicted proteins | sample HigsolmetaAR204D_FD_184836 | JGI IMG/M metagenome (GOLD analysis project Ga0207865, IMG submission 184836) | Ionic liquid and high solid enriched microbial communities from the Joint BioEnergy Institute, USA - AR20-4-D (SPAdes) (version 2) ... | reverse complement strand
TCGTGAATCATGTAAAACTCCCCATTCTTTATCATGATTCCTCTCTCCTCCAAGGAGAGAGTTTGCGATGAAAGTGGGGAATTTTCAACCGATTATATTGGGGATTTTAACGTTGATCTTCACAGAATACGCTACCGTCATTTTTTGCCAAAAAAAACGCGCCTAAATTGATCGAGAAAGTCATCAAAAAATGCAACGAGTCAGAAAATAAAGATGATCGTGGAGATTATCCGTACTTCATTCTTCTTAGAGATCCGTATAAGCACCCAAATGATTTTACTTCCATTGAAGAAGTAGATAGATATATCAACACCATGCCACAGGAATTTACAGCCGATTGGTCAGTTTTCGAAACATATCTGCGTAAGCGGTTAGTGTTTCGCACATAGGAAAAAGCCTTCCTACATAAGGAAGGCTCTTCATTTCTCTATATTTTACCAGATCTAGTTTAACTCTAAAGTCTGTTTGTATTCAATTCAAGTCGCTGCCACAGAGAAATTCCTTTAGATGTAGGATGTAATTCCTCTGGACATACCATGTCGAGCGGTTCTACATCATCCCCCCCTTCAATAAAGTTACCGTAGTAAGTAGTGATTAAGTGGTTCACATAAAGCTGATACGCTCCTGAGACAAAATGTTCTCCATCAGTTGAATACATCTGCTTTAACAGCTTGCTGTTTTTGTTACAGACAGCAGAAAAAATCGACATTACATACGGACTCAATAACATCATATATCAGCCCCTTATACTGTATTTGAGTCACATTGAATGACTCTCTATCCAGTATAGGTAGGCAGAATAGAGACTAACAAAATCGTTGTAATAAAGAACGAGAAGCGAGGTAATTGTATTACTCCGGAGTTACCTACACAATCGAAAAAAACAGTTTTCTTCCTTCTTTTCCAACCTTAACTTTCTCTGAATGCACCAAAGCCTTTTGTATGACTATGTATGGACTTGACCAGTCAGCTCCCTGTCGCTTTTGTAGCTCTTCGTAAAGTTCTGTGAGTGACAACGGTCTCGCAGCTTCCTCCAATATGGTTTCCACCGCTCTCGCAATAGTAGGATAATCGTAGTGCTGATAAGGCCTTCGGGACTTACTAAAGAGCTTCTCAGAAACCACTCTTGTATCTGTTGTTTCCTCACTCTCATGATCCCTATCCTTATAATCTGGATTATTATCTCTCTCGTCCAGTTCGCGGATCCTAAATAAGATCTGTTTGATTTCCTGTCCCAATTCTTTGTCCCGATCCACGTACTCTCTTCTTATCGCTACACGTTGATCCAGCAAAGATTTTAGTGTCATTTGCAATGCTTGGCGTTCTTCAAAATTGGCCATAAAACTCATCTCCTCTTAACAACTTATTTAGGACATCGCGGGCACCCACTTTTTTGGACGGTACGGTGTCTCACCTTTGCTTTCCAAGAAAATAAACACTGCCGACAAATCCACCATACTTCTCTCTCGCTTTTCGGCGCAACCATGTTAGGAGTTATTGGGCTGTTTTTATGATAATCCCACTCCTCTATCAGCTCTGGAAAAAGTGTTTCAAGATTATATCCAGGTCGTGTTCGAAAAATCTTACATTGAGGGCAACCGCTTCCATTATTGGTTCGAGAAGATATTGTCGAAGACCATTCATGACCACACGTCTGACACTTCCACCAGACTTGTATTTTACTACTGCCTGAAGTAATTTTACTCAAATCTAGATGATCATTTTTTGTTGGATGCCACTCAGCAGCTAGATTTGGATATTCGTCCTTTAGTAATTTTCTTTGCCGTTGAGTTTTTCCCTTATACCGTTTACTTAGTTCTGCAGCTTTACATCGTTTGCATCCTCGATTCTTCGTTCGGTGTTGAACTGAGGTTTTCCATCTATAGCCACATGTACTGCATTCCCACCAAACTTTTTTCCCGCTATTCGGAGAAAGCAAAGATGGGGAAACATCACCGTTTAGTTCATAGCACCACTCTCTCATTAATTCAGGATAACAAGTCTCGAAATTTTTGGAAGCGTCCACTTTATTTATCTTGCAGTACCTACACCCTGCTCCATTCTTTCTATGATTAACTTTGGCTCTCCATTCATGACCATGCTGACACATCCACCACACAATTTTCGAACTACCCGGAGTAACATCAGCTGGTCCTAAATTGAGATTCTTAAACGGATGCCATTCTTTCGCCAGATCTGGATAGAGATAAGCAAGATTGTACCGATCACTTAACTTTCTACGATTTGTTCCTTTCATATTCCAGTGCCCCTTTATTATCCCTCCACTATTTTACATCAAAAACCTCATGATTTATTAAAAATTAAAACTTTATTACCCAATCATTAAACAAAAAACTTGGTGGAAATTACCCACCAAGCTTAAATGGTTTCAATGTGTTTGAGCTCTGCGAATTATCTGCACACAAACTGTTAAGTAAATCGTATCGCAATTGAAGGTCCTTAATCCAATTTTGATCATTGATTAATTGAGCTTGCATCATTAATTCATTGAGATCCTCTAATTCTCTGTTGATGTCGTATGGCAATACATACACCTTGGGTAAAACACATATAAATACCCCACTTATGGTAAACCAACATACTTGCACAGTATTGGTCCGCTCATTCAGTACGCCACCGACCGATCCTTCTGGAATATGCGGTAAAGCTTCCGGAGCATATACCCAAGATTTGAATTTCATATAAACTCCTCCCGATCACGCAAGAACAAATGTTCCTATTTGAATAGTATAAGCTATTACAGAAAAATAAAATACCTCCTGTATGAAGATAATAATCTCCACACAGGAGGCATACAAAAAAACGTCCTTCTACAGGCATACGTATCCCAATTAGAAGATACATAGCCCAGCAAATGGACGCGTGCTTACGTTCGCTAGCCGCTCAGGCTGCAATCAATCATAAGAAAAAAGGATACTTGTATTATAACTAAGTTATCGGATCTTTGTATATCTTTTTTTGTTTCAAGAACACCATTTAATAGTTTTGGACTAGCCCGTTCTTACCTTTTCAAAGTAAATTGTTGTCTTTAAGGTAGTTATATAAAATTTCTTCGATCTCAAAGCCTATATCATCAAGCCGGATAACCATTTCAAATGATTCATCGCTCTCCTGATCGAAGTTCTTCTCCAAATACGTCATAATATTAAGTTTCTCCTTCTGCAACTCTTCGACTGAATTGAGGACGGATCGGGGGAATGTAGAAATAGGATATATGCGATATACCTTTGCATATATTTGTGATAACTTTAGCTCGTTGGCTAGTACTGCACGATGATTTCCAGCAGGATCGACGACATATTCACCTGAAGGCGTTTGGATCAAACCAAGTGTCATAGGAGCGGGGTCGTTCCATCCGTTTCTCTTTACACTGGCCTTTAATATTTTCATCTTTTCGTCATTTATTACTATTTCGTAATCCATACTAAGACCAACTATCTTTGACGGGTCTACGGGCTGTAAACCGAGATCAACCCCTATATAATTGCCATCCTTGTATCGAGACAACACTTCGTTTGAATTAAGCCATTTCTTACTCACGCAGAGTCCTCCCCCTCTTCTACAGCATTTGTCCTATATCAATAAATATTACCACATTTTAGTTTCATTAATATCTGATAGGAGTAGGCGTGAATGATTACGAATGTAAAAAAGCTACCCGGAATTTTCACAGGTAGCTCGCTTTCTCATCCGAATTTCTATACTTTGTTGATGTTTGAACAAAAGCACCGTGAACCTTACGCGACGTTATCCGTTTTTTCCTCCTCTGTTTGTTCGTTCTCATATGTTCTGCCAAGCATATAGTCTACGGCTTTCTGTGCTTGCCCAGCAGCTTGAATAACTAATTTCGGATCATCCGAAAGCTTACGGAGCCATCCTCCAATATAGGCCGCACTATTCTCTATGGTGCTGTTGTCAATGCCACATTCGGCACACATCATCGCGGCTCCGATCTCTGCAACCAGTTCCTCTTTGGAGTATTTCTCACTACCGAACTTTGCCCCTGCTGTAGTAATCCCCGGTCGATTTAACCGCTTACTGTGTCCCGTGCTATGAACCAGTTCATGAAAAATTGTGGAATAGTATTCTTCCGGTTTTTCATAGTCTGTCAGTGGAGGAACGCTGATATAGTCCAGTGAAGGCACATAGAACGCTCTCCCCGGCGCAAATTTGATTGGCGGTGCATCTTTGTATTGGGTAATCAGCTGTTCTGCTTCTGTAATCGGATCGTGATTGAAAGTCTGTTCTTTTCGTCTACTTTCTAGCCCTTCGCATTGTGTATTGATTTCAAACACATTATAGTAGCGAAGAAAGGGAACCGTCTCTTTTTCACCGGTTTCATTGTCCTCGATTTCAATCCGTTTCCAGAATACCACGATATGACTACGCGCCCCCTTTTTCACCCTTCCGCCTGCTTCCTGGATCTGCTTAAAAGTGGCATACTCTCCGGGAGGTAATAGAAATACATTGACTCCTCGATAGGGTTTTTGCGTCATCCAGTTAACGGCGCCATTCACCACCCACGGTCGACGCCATGGAACAATCCCCTTTTCTAATTCTTTTATAATGCGTTCGGTTACCATCTCATAGATTTTTTTAGACATCTTACTTTCCTCCTGATCTAATATCATTTGAGAGATCACCAGGTGGGTGACTCGGTCCACATTCAAGAAAACCAAATGAAAAAGCCCCTTAGATTTGATCTAAAGGGGCCCCGTCATATGTTTTTGCTAAGATCCCATTCTGATCGGCAGAATCACATGAGTAATATCATCTCGATTTTCCGGTTTGATGATAAAAGGGAGATTGCTTCCGGAAAAAGAAATGATCACTTTGTTCTCACCACTTACTGCCTCTAGCGCTTCCTTCATGTACTTCGCATTAAAATTGATTGTAATTGGGTCACCTTCTCCTTCTTCATAAATAAGGGTTTCTTCGGCTTTCCCTATTTGTTTTTCGAAGGCCACCAATTTAATTAACTCTTCCTCATGTGAAGTCATAAGCTTAATAACCGTTTTACCGTTTTCTTTAAAGATGTTGCAGGAATTAACGGCATATAACATCTCATCAACGTTCACTTTGATCGTCGTACAGAAATTCTGCGGTATAACCCTTGAAGTATCCGGGAAAGTCCCCTCTAATAAGCGGGTCATAAACGTGGTGCGATCAAAAGTCACAACCATATAATTTTTGTTAAAGTATATATCTGCTTCGGAATTAGTATCAGGTAATACTTTAACTAACTCCTTTAATGAAGAACCTGGAACCACCATATCAAATGGTTCGACTTCCTGATTAATGATTACTTTTCGTGATGCCAGTCTATGGGCATCTGTAGCAATGACATCTAATAAATTGCTTTCAAGTTTAAAATGAACACCTGTTAAAATGGGTCGGTGTATTGCCTCCGTTGCTACAGCAATCAGTGTTTCTTTCATCGCTAACTTGAGGACATCGCAGGGAACTTTAAAAGAATCCTCTTTTCCAATTTTGGGTAGTATCGGGTACGATTCTGGATCTAATCCAGCAAGATCATGGATCGATGGAACTGCCTTCTTTTTGCTCCCGCCAATGCTCTCAGAGCTGATTATTGCCTGGAAGTTTGGTTTCGTCTCAATTTTGACAGTATCGCCCCGAAGTTTGGAAATGATTTGTTGCAGGTAAACCTGGGGCAAGATGATTTTTCCCGGTGTGATATTATCTACATAGATTTCTCCTTCTATCTCGCTCGGAATCACATGACAAAAGGCGAATTCCCCATTGTACCCAGTCAGCTGCAATCCTTTCTCAGTAGCATGAAGAAGAATGCCTCTTAATGCATCTGTCTTTGACTCTTTGGATACTGCTTTGCTTACCACACCGATTGCATCTCTCAATTGTTTTGTTTTTACCTCAAATTTCATGTTTTGCTCCTTTCTTTCAATAGAAAAAGGGATATAACGCTGAGGTTATATAACTTTTTCTATGCCCGTGAGTTAAATATTTTACAAACTTTCCAACACCCGAAGTAGTTGTCTATGCAAAGTATCCCATTGCCAGTTATAGATAGCTCTCGCTTGAAGCACAATGCCATCATCGAACTGTACAACAGAAATGCTATGCTTCATAAAACAACGTGCTTGAACTGAAGTAGATACTCCCTTTTCCTCGAAACCATGTTGTAGTAGTTTCGCTTTTAAGCGAGACATAGATGCAATCGGTACAAAAACACTAAATGACCTTTCATTGAATCCCAGCGGTTTACATTTGGTCTTCAAGAAATGTAACCCATCACTGGGGGTGCCGTCATATCGTGCATAATACAGGAAAAAACCATTCGCAGAGGGTGTCTTTCTGTTCCAAGTAATTTGAAAGGTTCTTCCTTCATATCCACGAAAATAGCCACCAGCTGCTTTAGCAAACCCATGATCGGCAAGTCGATTTTCTAGTCCTTCTGGCGAAATCCGATTTGACAGCACCCATTCAGACATTAAGCTTTGCGGTCGATCAATCAGTAGATGCATCATCTTCCCGCCTTTCAGTTCAATCTGTGGATCACTATGGAGCAAACTACTCCAAGCATTACACCCAACATCAGTATCAACAGCATAAAGAGACATTTGAAAGCTCCATCCAACTTCTTTGCACCTCCATTTCGCATGTATTAAGGAAACAAGCAAAAAAGCTCATCCCTAAGCACATACGAAAACCTGTAATGGTTTTCTTGTGCTCAGCAGATGAGCTTTGCTTGTTCACACAACCGCTCACCGAAATCGGTGGCCTTCAGAAAAAAATGATTACTCTTTCATTATAATTGAAAGTAATCACGCCAGTAAATAGGGTGATAGTTTTTGCGATTAAAAAGAGGACGTGATATAATGCTAGTAGACAAGGATACCACTTTCTCTCCTTTCAATTGCCCGTGAGGATTGTGGGTGTCCTTGTTCCCCTTCTAAAAGCACCTACAAGCGACGTGGCTTGTAGGTTTTTTCTTTTTAAATGTGATAAGTCGTTCACAATTCCTAATAAACACAAAACCAATATATTTTCAGTGTGCACTATTGAAAAACAGTATCAAATATATAGATAATAGTGTTGGAAAATCTGATTTTAGGAAGGAGTGTATGTTTAGTGGCGATTAGTATAGAAGATGTAACCGAAAAGACCGTTCCAGAGTCAGACTTAAAAGTTTTCCTGGAAAACTACTTATCTATTGAGCAAATCATGCACCTGTTGCAACTTAAGTATCGTGAAGCAGCTGCAAGATACATCCTACCTAAAGAAATGAAAATGATCGAGCTCTTCTACATACCAACAGATAAACAAGGAAACATAATACAAGGAGCGGAGAAAAAGCAACTAAAGACACGTTACTATGTTCCAAAACAGGTCTGGGCTCAATATTTGAGCGAGCATAAGTGGGCAAAACAAGTTTATACCACAGTAAAGGAACGTTTTACATTCACGATGGGACGTTCCATCAAAAAGCTCCTCATCATACAACAAATAACTCCAGAACAGATAGACCCAGCTGATTTATTCAATTCGCTTCATTTGTGGAGAAGAAGAAATCGATTTAATCTCCTCCAGGAACAAAAAGAAACACGAGAATTTACACCCATTAGCCAGGCTTTCTTGCATAATATTACAAAAATCTGTAGCCACTTGAGTATTATCTGTCCAGATAATATCAAGCCGCTTACATACTATGACCCTGTGCAAGCTCTTTGGCTATTACAAACAGGTTTATATGACTTCGATTATTTACTCCCTTATAACGAGGAGTTTAACCACATTGATGTTGAAGAGCGGTTTTCAAGATACACCGCACAATTAGATTTATTTACTGAATCCAAAGAAGTCATTAACCTTGTAAGGGGCAAATTTCATCCACTTGAACTGTTAAATCCCGAAAATCGTGATCAATTTGACGACATTCGGGGCAATAAAATCAAGCGCCTTGGAATGATTGATGAAATTATACGCTATCAGAATCAACTGAAGCAAATTGAAGAGACACATGCCGGTAGGATACCTGGGGTTCATATGAGCCGAACGGTAAACGAACAACTTATTCATGATTACCACGAATTATTTGACCTTTTACATTATCATAAGGTTGATGTTAGTCACCTCCCCGAGTCTTACCACCCATCTATTTTTCGATTGATTGTCGAGGTATTGTCCGAGCTGCTAATTCTACTCAGTCCAAAAACATATAAACTTTCACTTAATTAACGATCTGGGGAAACCCTCATCTTTATAATGGGAAGAGCGGCCCAGTAGAATCAAATAAATCCACATATGTAGTTCTTTTATGTAGTGTGTGACACATTCCGTAGTCAACCTCTTATAGAAACCTCTCTTAGAGAAAGCATTTTGTAACTGTATCTAAATAAGCTAAGGCTGCCCAGAGAGGCAGCCTTTAGCCATTATTATTCTGCTGGTGTCAATGTTGTGATTTCACCCGTATAGGGTTGTTGGTCTTCTTCATAAATAAACTGACCTTTTTGCAACAATACGGTTTGTCCGTTTGATGCCGTAAACTTCGTATGGATGCTTACATAACCGGCAAAGTTACCAGCAATATACACCTCGTAAATCTTGTCTGGCAACTGGTAAATGGATTGAGTCAGGAAACGAGTTTCAAAACTTTTGACCACCTGTTCTCCGTCCTTAATCTCAACCTTGACAACTCCCGTAGTTCCTTTCCAACTCAAGGTTTTGTAATTCACGTTGCTGGAAGGAATCAGAACAGGCTCATATACTGGTTGTTGTGGAGTCGGGTCGTTTTCATTGGGATTAGCAACGGAAAGTGATCCCAGCTTGGTACCCGCCACGTACACATCGTAAGTGCCGGGCGCCAAATCCGTAAATGTCACGGTGGTGAAGCGGGTAGATTTTTGTGCTTTCACAACTTCACCCTGCTTCAGTTCCACGGTCACCATTCCGCTTGTTCCTTCCCAAGATACCACTTTCGAGTTTTCTGCATACCCATTTTCCACATGCAAATTGATCGGAGAATTTGGCTGCGTTCCCGTTCCCGGATCAGTTGACGAATCTCCGGTAACCTCAAAGGAGCCTAATTTGATACCCGCCACATAGACGTCATAGGTACCCACCGCCAGATTGTAGAAGGTGGCGTTCAAAAAGCGAGTTTGAGTAGAGGCCTTCAGATCGTTTCCGATCTTCAACTCTACGGTTACTACCCCACTCGTTCCTTCCCAACGAACCTCTTTGCTTCCCTTCATCGGTCCATCGGTTACCTGCAGATTTTTGGGCTGGCTTACCGGTGTTCCCGTATCAGGTTGGTCTGGTACGTTGTCCACTGTAAAGCTTCCCAAATGGATGCTGGCCACGAACACGTCATAGGTACCGTTCGCAAGATTATAGAAAGAAGCTGTTGTGTATCGGGTCTCCTTGGAATCCTTCACTTCCCCTGCCTGCTTCAATTCTACCTTGACGATCCCGGTTGTTCCTGTCCATTTCAGGATTTTGCTGCCCGGAATTTCCCCGTCTGTCACTTCCAAATTAGCGGGTTGATTCGTTTTCCCGGTCCCCCCACCATTATCACTGCCATTCGATGCGGTCGTAACCGAGAAGGTTCCCACCAATTTCCCATCAATATACGCCTCATAGTCACCGTTTTCTAAGTTGTAAAAAGTTGCAGTTTGGAAGCGAGTCGTTGTGGATTGCTTTACTTGGCCATTTTGTTTGACTTCGACAGTGACTAACTTGGTGGTTCCTTTCCAGTTCAGTACTTTGCTGCCCGGAAACTGACCGTCTTCCGCAGTAAAGTCGGTCGGGTTTTGTTCTTCTGGAGCTGGTGGTGCATACGTCACCGTTTTGTTTGCACCTGGTCCCCATACGCCCTGATATTCAGCATACACTGTTACCTCATAGTCTCCGTATGGAAGTTTTGCGTACGCCTCTGGACTGGACACTACAAGACTTACCGGGTTGTTGGAACCTGCCTTGCTGTACTCTACCCGGTAACGGGTTACATCGGCAACTGCCCCCCAGGAGAATTTAGCCCCCGACGAATAACTTTGGATTGTAATCGTAGAGGGATCAACTACTTTGGTTGCCAGATCTGATACATTGATGGTCACGGTAACCGGTTGGCTTTCGTGGCCGTTCTTCATTGCCACCACAGTATAAGTTTGCGTACCGATACCTGCCGGAACAACCAATTCATAATCCGTATTTGTTCCCTCTTTTTGTTTGATGACGTCGTTTACCTTCACCGCATCACCATCTTTGGATTCCACTACAAACTTTATTGTAGATGCATCCAGCATGCGAACGAGCTTAATCGTCGGCTTGGAGACGCTAACTACGTCCTCAGCTTGAGTGGTAAACGTCGTCGTTGCCTGCTTCGGCACAAAACCTTCTTTTGTCGCTGTGACGGTTGCGGTATAGCTTGTAGCCGGCTTCAGATTGGACAACGTATATGTGTTACCATTCATGCTGCCAGCTCCATCATTGGGCGAAAGCGATACCTGATATGTTACCCCAGCTCCCAAGTCATTCCACAAAAGCTTTGCACCAGTAGTGGTCACATTGGTAGCTTGGACACTAAAGGTACCAAATGTAGCTTTTTCACGAGTAACCGTAACAATATACGTACGGGACGAGCCATCTTCGGCGGTGACGGTAATGGTAATTGGGTTATCTCCAACATTCAATGAGACGGTTGCACGATTGTTGACAGTCGTGTTTCCATTAATGGTCACTGTTGCATTGGCATCCTGCGGCACAGCAGTGATCGTGATGCTTGTGTTCTCGTTTGCGACTGCTGCCGTGTAGTTGGAGGTTCCAGAAGAGAATGCCGGTGCCAGTGAACCGACCGAAAGAGACAAAGACTGCAAATCCGCTACATTGCTAAGCGGTTCGGTCGTCGCCGTTACTTGTGTCGAGCCAGACGCGTTTCCGTTTGCGTCATACGCAGTAATCGAATACGTATACGGTGTGTTAGCTGCCAAACTTGTTTCTGTATGCGTGATTTTTCCATTAACCGCATATACAGGCCCCAAATCATTCGGCCCTTCTCCAGTTGCGGTGTTACGCCATGTGACATCGTAGCGATTGCCACCAGCCGATTGATACGTCCACTCCGGATTCCGGCTGACTACGTATTTGGTTGCCCCCTCCACTTCAGAGAATTGGAACGTAATCGAGTTTTTAGTGGAGATCGGTTGATCCACTGTTGGAGTACCGATTTCAGGCAACGTAACGGTTACCGTTGCGGCCGGACTGCTGCCGTAGATATTTTTTGCGACGATAGTAAATGTCTCGCTTGTTTTTGGGGTAAGTCCGCTGATTTGGGTTGTTACCCCTGCCCCGTTATATACTACAATCCCGCTATCGTTTTTGATTTCGTACTGATCCGCCCCAGGCACTGCATCCCAAGCAAGTGTAACCGTGGTGGGTGTTACAGCTGTCTGACGGAAATTGGTGACAGCTGCAGGCGTGTTGTCCTGGAAGTCGAACATGAAGGTGTCCGATGTAACCGGACCGGTTGCCCCGTTAATTTTGGCTTGATCGATCGTGATCGACGCGTTTGTGACATCATCCGCATTCGAATGCGCTATTGCTTTCCCCGTAAAGGCGATGGTGATTTGAGTATCACTATTACGTGTAACGTTAATGCCTAAGCCCGCAGGTAGATTATTTACCGTTACCCCGCTGTTCATGTCAGCTACAAAAGTGCCATTCTCCAGTGTTACGATTTGAGTTGCCGAAATGCTACCATCATTTGATGGAGATTCACTAATTACATTCTGACTAATTCTAATAGACGGGGCCGGCAACTCATAAGGGGGTTGACCATAAGGTGGTTGGAAATCAGACGGTCCCGGAAGAGGACGTCCCGTATATTTTTCCGGTCGAAGGATCATTCGTTGGTAAACCATCTCACGACCAGTTGTGTTTTTATAGATCGTACGAATATAGTACCCTTTCGTTGGATCAAGAGAGTTAAGTTTGGCAGCAATTTTTCCATCATCCACTACATTAGAAATCGTGGTATTTGAAAAATTAATGCCATCCTCTGAAATTTGCCATACCAGTGGATTGCCACCAGCATCAGAAGGAAGCGGGTTCAAGTAGTTGATCGTTGCACTCGTCCCAGAATCAGAAAGTACCGTCATGAAATGATCGTTATACTTCACCTGATTTGGAGGCAACTGTATGTGACCAACTGCATGAATCACTCGGTTACCATCGTAGATGATCGTACCATCCGCACTCAACAGCGGAGTACCTGAAATATTCGTCAGCTTCCATTTAAGAGATTTATTTTGGTCGTACGCTGCTTCATTATATTCTCCAGTGTAGTAGGTACCATCAGCACCAACCATGCGCAAATTTTTAAGAGCAGAGTTAGACCAAAGGAGTTGTCCTGAAGAATCATAAGCTTCAAGCTGGCTTGACGTATTCACGTAAATGATCCCGTCTTTACCAACATAAGGCATTCCAGAGATACCACTGCCTCGTGTCCACAACGTGGTTTTATTTTTTACAGCATATAATTGTCCTCTGTAAACAAAGTAAAGTGTTCCGTCGGGACCAATAGAAAGCTCAGAAAACGAGTTCGTCTTATCATCGGGATCAGCAACATAGTTCCATTTCAAAGTACCATCAGGATTGAAGGCCATAATTGCTGAAGCAGAGCCCGCTCCCCCACTGGTAACCATATAGACTGTTCCATCTTTCCCAATTACGGGTGATCCTACAGGACGTGCATAGAAGTATACTTGGAACGTTTTAGATGAGCCTTTTTGAGCTACTAAGTAATACTTGTCTGAATTATATTCATCAGAAAAATAATAGAGTGTACCATCAGCACCAATTACTGGGCTTTCAATAATCCCTCCAGGCATCAAATACGTAGTCTCGAGTGTACCGTCAGGCCGAAAAACGTAAAGATTCTTTATTTGTAAATCTCCTGATGCCACAATTATTTTTCCAGTTGAATCAAGAACGATGCTACCCCGAGGGTCTTTTAGATTGGTACCGGAAATCCATTTTATCGAGCCATCAGGATTTATTGCAACAAGTTTTGCGTCATTAGTTGCGATGTTAGTAATGTATGCTTTATAAATTGTTCCGTCTGAACCAATCGCCGCGTCTGTGCTCCAATAAACTGTTTGTTTTAGCGCTTCTTCAACGTTTAGTTTCCACCGGCTAATGTCTTTTTTGTCGTATGGATCTTGAACGCCAGAAAATCTTGATTGGATCGTACTATTCTTCCCTAACGGCATTGGCCAAATTGCATTTTTATCATATGCCCCCTCTTGGTACCCACCATTAAAAGCGTCTACAAGAGCAGGATCGTAGCCCTCATTTTGGGAAAATTGAGGACTAGAAGCTTTCACCTTTTGTACAACGAATGGATTCGTAAGAATACTTGTGACTACCAGGGTTGTTGCACAGATAGTTGATAACCACTTTTTTTTCATAGTTTCTCCCTTCTTTAAAATAATTGAAGCAGTAATCAAAATACTCCCTTAGCAGCTCACTATCACCCCCAATAACAAAAGGCACAGGAAAACTCATCCTTACGTTACACGCTGTAACATCAGGATTAAAGTTCTCACTGTGCCTCCGCACCGATGAGATGTTTTCAGTTGACTATCTATAATTTAACATCTTTTTAAACTGCCGGCAATCCAGATTATTTACCCTGTTTCAGAATCCATTTTTCAATTTCCGTCTTTATATTTTTGCTGTTGACCTTTCCTGGAACTTTTAAATCTTCACCAGTTAATAACTCAATCGCTTCGTAGATATGCTTTTTAACGTCATCTTCGTAATCACGATAGTCTTCTAAATCATCCTTATCGGAGGTGCGCATCCAATCTTCTAATGCGTTTAGGGATTTTTGTTTATAGCGCAATGCATCATCAATGTTTTCGATGACATCTTCCATCATCCTACGCTGACGAGACCCGATCTGCTTTTTCAGCTCATCAGCCAATGCTTCCATCCTATCTTCCATGATTTCCAACGGAAGAGAACGATAAAGTACTGCCTGTCGAACCAATTCCATATTCGGTGTTCTACCTAAACTTAGTTTTTGTTGTACGGCGTTTTCCATTTGATCGGATGTTAACAATAATCCTTTTGCTAAGGACGCAATGTTCACGACATCTTGTCGCATCAAACCTGCATGATACCCTTCTGATTCATAGGGAATCCCCTGCATAATCTCTTCCGCAATTTCCGATTTGCTTTTCATTCCCTTTCCTATATTAGATTGCCAAGTGCCGGATGTATTATTTCCACCAAAAAACAAGAATGCTTCATACGATTTGGGGTCGTAATAGTAAGCAAGTTTGTCTCTTGCATACAAAGGGTTAACCGGGATATAGAGCTGCCCATCAATTAGTACCCCATTATCCGGAACTTTATAGCCTTCTACATTTAAAGAAACTTTATCGAAACCGTAAAGTTTTCCAAAGGGACTACCTTCAGCAGCATATACCGTACCAATCCCAAACAATAAAGCAAGAACCGACGTGGTAAGCACTTTTTTCTTCATTACCTAACACTCCCTTCTGAAATACAGGAAAGAAAAGCCTCCCCTCAAAGTTACCTTATTTGGGAAGGCTGATTAAAAATACTACTTCACTTCATATACCGCCGGAATTAATTTCTGATTTGCCATAACTCGAGCCATCAGAATAGCTGAGTCACTCCGCAAAATCTGTGCTTTCGGGTTAAACACGTAACCACGTTTCGGATCTGTAGGATCAATCGGCTCACCAACAATTAGCTTCAACTTTGTGATAGCCAATACGTATGGAGAAGCATAATCCTCTATTAAATTGTAGTCCTTAAAGTATTTTGCGAGCTGCATATTTGTTGCTGAAGAAGAAGTACCCGTTTTTAGCTTTAATGCTCGTGCCAGAATGACAGCCGCTTCTTCACGGGTAATTTTACCTTGTGGTTCAAAAATCCGTGGAGCGGTACCACGAACAATCCCCAAACGTGCTGCCGTTTCAATATGCCGGTAATCGTACAGCGAAGTAGCGGTGTAATCCATTACCACATCGTCAAAACTTGGCTTGGAGACGTTCTCTACCAAAGGCAATTGGAGAGCTCGTACTACCATTGCTGCAAACTCACCACGGGTAGTGAATGCATCCGGACCAAACTCTAAAGCACTTTTCGGAAGTACAACGCCCTTTGCAAACATTGCCTCCATATGATTTCGAGCGTACGGATGATCTACAACATCTTGGAAAGAGTCGTTCAGCTTTGCAACTACGTAATAGCCGAACTTATCAAACGGTACTTTAATAGTACCTTTGCTAGTGTTCACTACCCCACCAAGGTTCTCCCAATAGAACCGCTTAGGATCATACCGCATAACAGTTAGATGGTTAGCCGATCCTGGTACAACATTTTTATCATATGCCAGTTCCAATGTACCGCGCTTACTTGGAATCAGTACGCGATTCGAAGGTACGGCATTAAAGTTGTAGAGCTTCGGTTGCATACTTTCTGGATTCGGCATGATGGGCAACATTCCATACGGATATGGGTCGTACTCCGGAGAAGAGGAGCTAGGATCGTCTGCCATACCTGCATCAATCCAGTATACATTGCTGACTTTTACAAAATGACTATCAAACGAGTTTTTAAATTGGCGTCCCAAATCCTCAATGGTGTCGTCGAAGTTTTTCGGACGATCAGGCAGGTAGTCATAACGATCAACTACCCCATCCTCGCTGTTGGCAATCGCGAAGAGAATTTGGTGCCCTTTAAACACCTGACCTCTCAAGTTCTGTGGAACATTGTAGTCTTGCCGAATCAAGTAAGTGTCCTTTTCAAAAGCCAGTGTTACTTTTCCGTCAAATACCTTATGAGATTTCCCCATCGGAGTCATAAACTGAGCTCCAGGAATAGCTGTAGGTGCATAGAACACCTCAATCGAATCGGAAACGGTATCAGATCCTCTTGTAATGGTAATAGGAATTTTCGTTACTTTGTTGGCTTTGAGGTCACTAACGATAGCGCGGAAAGCATCCTGTGTATCAATGTTTCCGTCCATATCATTATCAAAACCAACCTTAGTAGCCGTTTGCTTGCCTACCACTACTTTATCAGCGTTCTTGGCTTCAATGACAACCTCAACATAGTTCTGGTTAATGGTCGATTGAAGATTGGTTGGCCTCAAAATTTTGTAAGCCATACCCGGCGCGCTTACTTCAATGCGATAAGACGCTTTCGAACCGCCATTAACGCCGTTGTTATAGACTATAAATGTGTAAGCTACTTTCGTACCATCCGTTGGAATATCTTGTTTATCCAATACGAAAGTAAAGTACTGCTTGTCAGTATCATAGTAAACGTCTAACCCTGGAACATCAGTTTGACCGGAATCAAAAGGCTTATTGTTTTTGATATTCAAAAGGGTATTCTCAGCCAAGTCCCACGTTTTTGGTGTAAATCCAGAGGGACCTTCAATTACAAACAAATACTTGTTCTTCGGTAATCCACTGATTGTTGCATTGACTTCATTAGCATCGTCACCCAAATCGATGAAGTCGAATGTACCCGTAATCTTCATTTCTGTTTCTTTTGTTGTATAGACCCCATTTGAACCAACAAAACGGTTATCTGGTTTCCGTTCAGTCGTATTGTATGGGTAAACTCCTTCCGTATCCGGAACCGGAATTACGGGCAAGCTATTCGAATACAGGGTTACGTTCAAGCGTTTCTCATAGACAAGGTTATTTTTTACGTATTTGAAAACGATAGAGTTTTGACCGTCATGGAAGTATTGTGAAACCTTACCGTAGACCGTCTTACCAGGATCCAAAGTTCCTTGGTTATTACTCATTTTGAAGTAATTCGTTCCTCGAGAAGTATCTTGTTCCAAATTCACTTCCGAGTTGTTCACGAGAAGTGTAATGACCTTTTTACCCGATGCATCGGGTTTATAGTCATTGATTGGATCAATCACAACGTTATCCAATCGACCTTTAAATTCTTTCAAAATGGTTGTAATCAGATACTTTGTGGAACCATTTTCTTTAATGGCATAACCATCCGGGCCGTCAGATTGATTAGGGTCATACTTGAAGATAAGGTTATCATACAAACCATCGAATGTGAGAACCGGTCCCGCTGCAGCATTTATTGATACCTTCATAAACGCATGGGGATCATAATATACGGTTAGTGTTTGTGTACCATCAAAAGGTAATGAATTAATCGTTAAGTCGTAATACTTCCCAGAACCGGACGATCCTTCAGTAATGTTGTTAATAGTTACATTAGATGTTACACCATATGGATTTTCAGACGTTACTTTAATGTCACTCGTGGAAGTGCCGTTTGGAACATACATCCGAATGATAAACGGCTTCTCATTAATGATTGTATTGTCTAGAAGTGGATTAAAGCTACTTCCAGACGCAAATCTATATTCGAGCGACTTCACGTAAGGTGCATTCGCATCTAAGAATTTATAAGCAAAATCGTACCCTGTAGAATCATCATACGTAGGTACCGGACTTGTATTAGTCGGATCTGTTTTGTAAGTTGCTACTGGGTTAAATGCCTGATATTGCGTGTAAACCAATTGTCCATTCTCGAATAAACTATTCGAAAATGAGTTAGCACTGTACGTAAATTTGTAGATTACGTAACTTCCACGATCCTCAACCTTTGTATACGTTAGGTCAGTATCTGGTACATTCTCAGCTGTACCGGTCGAAGGCTTATGAGAAACCTTAACCAGATTGGTTGGATTGTCATAATCAAAGCTCGTCAAGCGCGTTTCCTTAGGGATAATAACGAATCCTTCAAAAGAGGCCAACGGTTTACGACTTGCACCGTCTGGCTCACTTACCTTGATTGTCGGTTGCGTAGAAAGATCATTGAGATTGGTATCATACTTCAAGTTGACATCGTAAAATGTGCCAGACCCATCAAAGTAAACCACTTCACGTTTAACTTCGACTGTCTGGTTATTGTTTTTTAACAGGAACACCAACTCATTTTTGCCCTTTTTGAGTTTCAAACGACCAACAATGAAGTAGGCTTCGGAATCTTGTGAAACTGTAGCGGATACCGATTCTTTTCCATTTTTAATGATGACTTGAGTTACATTGGGTGCATTACCTTCCACAGTGAAGTAACTATCACCCGATGAAAAATCTTGGGTAACATAGGTTACATCTGTGGGACTTATAGACATTTTCTTACCGCCGCCTGTAAACTGCAGATTATACAGAAGCGGCGTACTAATGTATGTAACCTCATAGGTGTTTACAACATCAGAACTGCCTTGTTTTCCATAGAAGGTAATTAAGTTGTCACCATCGTACAGCTCGATGTTTGCAACAGTAATACTTTTTCCATCATCAGAGACAGTGATCCCTCGGGAAGTTGGTGCCGTTTCGATGTTGGACGACACATTCTTCACAGAATAAGTAATGCCATTTGGCGATACCTGATTAAGACTACCGTGTAACGTAAGGTATTTGTAGTTTACCTTAGCTACAAGATCCGGGAAGATAAAGTTTTTTTGATTTTTGTTGTTGTCTCCCCAAGCTGCTTCTACGTTCCCAGGGTGCATCGGAATAAGCGTCAGCACCAAAGAGAGAACGAGAAAAAGATGCAACAATCTCTTTGTCATGTTTTCCCCTCCTAAAATAATTTACACCTCTAATTATCTTTACTTTTTTCTCATTTTCAAAAAATGTGATCCCCTATCGGATCCTTTTTGATATCAGATAAATAGAGGTACCCCATAATTATCTATAATTAAGTATCGTCAAAATAAGCCCATTTCTTTATAACTAATGGAGGGGTTTAGGAGAGAAAAAAGGACTATCAATCGTTCAATGCCCGAAAAAAGAGAGGAACCACCCTCTCTTTTACATCAAATCTATTAACTGATGTTCGTGAATAGGTTCATTCAAACTATAAAATCCCTTTTCTTCACATTCTTTAATAATCAACGGATCAACTTGGGATTTGTAAACAATTTTCTTGCTATTATTTAATGGTGTGTTCACAAATTGTCCATCCCCCAAAACTTCCAATCGATATATAGATGTGTAGATGACTATTGTATTCTCCGACTCGATACGATAGAGAGTTCCTTTATATATGCCGTTTTTTTCAGTGTACACTACAATCCACACCTTCCATCATACAGTCGTCCAGTCAAAGAAATTTAGTAGTTTTATACTACTTAAGGGAGATGCATTTAAAGTACTACTCCAAAGTATATACAGAAAATAAGAGAATGGATACAGTATGTTTATAGACAAAAACTGACACCAATAGTATAAAGTTATGTATTTTTACAACGTAGCTTATGCTCATCCACCATGAATTTTATCAAATCAAAACATAAAAGTAATACAGTACTTATGATAATCTGATTAAGATTAGCCTATTAATAAAAAAACAGACCAGAGAACATTAATCTCTTGGTCTGCACCCATAGCCGATTAACTACATAACGTTCAGTGATACTATTCTTCATTGTCTAATAAAAACTCCTATCAATTGCGGATATAGACATCAGAAACATCCACTTTGGTTGCGGTAAAATGAACAACCCCATCTTCAATTGCGATCGAGTTACTAAGTCGTATATTAGGTAAGATCCTTAAAATGATTGGCTTCATCTTTGAAACAATTTTTACTTCTACCTTCTCTTTAAACCCTTTGAGATCACCGGTTCCGTAAATTTCATAGTTCGTTATCCCCTTCGATCGAAGGATATTTTCTACCTCAGATGCGATTTCATCTGTCATTTGACCTTGTTCTGCTACTCTCTTAATAGCAAATGCAGCAGCTTCTTGAGTACCGCTACGAACTGTGCTCATTTTAGATAAATCGGGCAATAAAATCAGAATCAGTATTAAAAAGATGAGGAAGAGATAGCTCCATTGAAAAACAATAAAGGAGCCCTCCTCTTCCTTAACGAAATCGCGTAAGAGCTTCATTAGCCTCACTCTCGCTCCCGATAAACTCGTTTTCAATTCGAGTATATTCACCGCTTGTTATTGCCAGGATGTATCCACCAACAAGTATGGCCACAATCAGTCCACCAACAGCGAGAGCCGAGCTTTGAAAAACTTCAAAGCCCGACTCGTCTTTAAGCCATGCGCAGAAATTTCTCATTAGTTCCAGCCGGTATCGGCACTTGCTCCCCAGCCTGGAGCAATTACTTGAGTGTTATCAGGTGTCAGAGCGTCCAACCCACCATTACTACCGAAGTACTTGGATCCTACTCCGCTCCAGTAATCGTTCATTACCAGGACACAAACCGCAGCCACACCAATAGCGAGAATTACACCGCCCTGTGTCAATCCAAAACGCTCAAAAACTTCAAAACCGTCCTCATTTTTCACCCATTGTTTAACGGGGTGAAGAGCTTTGTTCATTTTTTGTTTAGCGTTCAGAAGCATTTTCACGTTAACCTCTCCTTTTTTTGTAATGTCTTAGAACATGAGTAATAGAGTTGTTGCAAGGTAAAAGGCCATGTAAATGACGATAAGAAAAACGTTAAGATAGGTTGGAACACGAGCAGTTGCTTGCATTCGCTCAATTTTTTGGTCCGTCAGCTGTTCTTGTATTTGAATCAAGGTTTCTCGTAGGCGTAGATTGATTTCTTTTTGGTCACCACCAGCTTGTTCCATTGCCAGAAGAACATTGTTGACAAACCTGTCGACATAGGGTTCATCCATCCGCTGGGAAAACTCTCGCAAAGCCCTTTCTGGACCTTTGGTTGTTAGATCGGAATCAAGGATACGTAAGTAGTAATCAATCGCTGGTATTTTTCCAAGTACCCTTTGAATCGACTCTTTCAGAGCGTCAAAAGGCGTTTTACTTCCTGACTGTTGCATCACATAGACAGTTACAAATCTCGTAAAACCTTGCAGTTTGTTCTCTGCGTGCTTGATGCATTTAGCCTTTAGATTACGTACCGGCGAATTGTACATATACGCCCCGGCTATAAAACCAAAGGTAATAAGATACGGGCGTATCTTCCCATCTACCAGCATTGACAGGCAGAGAAAGACAAAGGGGTAAACCAACACGTTAAATAATTGAGCAATCTGAATGTCTTCAGGCCGTTTCGAAAACTCCCCTGCTTTCTCTAATTGTTCCTGTAGGGCTTGGTAGCTTTGTTTCGCGAATGGGTTTCGCCTTTGCAGCCAAATATAGAGTGGATACAGGAACTGATGGACATTTGACCTTCGGACTACAGCCCTTTGCTCCTCGGTATAGCGGTCAACTTTTAGAAAGTCATGAGCTGCATACGTTTGTTCCTTGGGAACAAAGATTCGATACAGAAACCAAAAAATTGTAGCTCCAAAAGCAACCGAGAGCGAGAGTGACATGGTGTTCATATTTTCCCCCTGTCCGTATAACACCCCCCAAACGAATAAAAAAGGTACAGCAAGAACCATCTTCCATCGGAAGCTTTCCAGGTTCTCGCTGTACCCTACGTACCTACGAGATTATTCGTTTTCATGGAGTTATTATACCATTTCTGTTTGAGTTAATCAACACCTTAGTAGAACAGATTGCGAGGATTTAGTTTTTTTCGATAAACCCAGCTGATCCATACGCTAAGGATTACTACGATTACATCCAGTATTTTTTGTATTGGCCCTAAAGAAGGAAAATTGTCAGGTAACATAAATGTAAAGGACGCAACCATTGAAATGACCAACCATGTCATCATGGTCATTTCCTTTCTTGAGGTTCCGGTAGCCCTCATGTATCGGTTGGTATATTGTTGCTGGCGCCGAAGCATGTCTGAGCAATCGCGGACAATTTCTCGCGCTCTCTCCTCTGTTTCTTCAGCAATCTCTACAATCATGTGAAAATATTCAAGCTGAGGTAGATCAAGTTTCACCGGAATATCTTCAAGTGCCTTTTGTAGTGGTACACTAGCTTTTTCAACCTTATCCACTGCTTTCTTGTACTCTTCCTTTAATGGGGATTGCATATATGGTACTGCAGCCTTTATTGCATGGAATATTGGAATATCCCCTTGCATCTGTTGTTCGATCGCATTAATTGCTTGTTCAGCCCGCAGCGGAAGCTCCATTTGAAAAGCCTCTTCTTTTTTTCTAAGTTGCAAAAATGGGTAAAATAAGCCCAATGCAAGCCCAACGAATAGGTACAAGATTGAGTTACCAATAAACGCAGCGATACCACCAACGATTATCCCGATAGTAGCCCATGTTTGCTGATAAGTTTTTGGTATTTGCCAATTGACCCGTTGTGCTCTCATATAGAAACTATTGAATTTTTTTTGCCTTTTCTCTGCTTGAGAAAGATGGGCTTCCCTATTTTCAATCTCAGAAATAACGATTGCAAGAGGTTTGGGTTTCAGTCTCTTGTATATCTCTATAAAAACAATGGTTAACAGCAACGTTCCAACGAGAAGATAAACAACTGTACGAAGATCCATTAGTCTCCTCCTTATTGTTCTTCATCATCTTCCGAATCCTCAAGTTCATCCAAATCATCAAAGACGGACAGATGAGGCAATTCTTCAGGAGTTTGGAGGAAGATCTTTACCTTTTCCGGATCTGCTCCTTCTTCAATTAAATGTTCCGCCAAATCTCTAGTTAAGCGGCCCGTTCGATAATGTCGACCAATAATTTGCCCATCCTCGTTTTTTCCCGTAACAATAAACTTAAATAATGTACGGTACACTAACTTTCCAGAGCGGAAGTCTCTAAGTTGGATGATTTCTTTTACCCTGCGAACATTATCGGGGTACAATTTCTGAAAAATAATTAGGTCAATCGATTCCGTAACCCACTTCCCAATTGCATCTGTAGACATTTTTGAACCATGCTCTAGGACCATGTTAATTAGTCGTTGAACAGCTTTTTTTGCAGATCGAGCGTGAAGAGTACTCCACACCTTATGGCCTGTATTCCCCCCATTGAGCATGTCATATGCAGCTTTGTCCCTGACTTCACCATAGATCATATAATCTGGCTTCTGACGAAGAGCATTTATGGTTAATTTCGCGAAGTCGAAATTTCGGTTTTCATCCGTTGTATTATATTTACACTCCTCTGTAATGATATGCTTGTGAGGATACTTATGGCGAATCCGCATTTCCTCAGTATCCTCCATGAGCAGAATACGGGAATTATCATCAATAAAATCTATACATGCCGTCAATAGAGTGGTTTTTCCAGAACCAGTCGCTCCGCATACCAAACCATTTAAGCCATACTTAAACGCAAGCTCAATGAGGATCTTCATTTCCTCAGTCATTGATCCGCTTTTCAAAAAATCACTTGGCTTAAACGTATCCTTCGGAAACATCCGAAAGGATATATAAGGCCCTCCTCCACCGGTAGCAATTGGATAATGGACAAGATTAACACGCCCATCTGGGTATCTAACGTTAGCCAAAGGCATCTCCGTTCCAAAATGTTGTTGTCCATTTCGGGCAATTTTCTTTGCAATATCATATGCGTGTTTTTTATCTCGAAACTTTGCTACCTTTTCCTTATATTTAATCCCACCTTTTTCGTAATAAATTTCAACCTCACCCGTATCGGGATTTACACCGTTTACCCAAATTTCATTTAAAAATCCTTCTCGTTTAATGATTTCATCAATTGGACCCAACCCACAAATTTCATTAACCATATATTCCGCAAGGTCCTGACTATCCTTAAATCCAGAAATGACAACCTTTTCTCTCTGGATGTAATTAAGGATAATAGGTGCCATGTTCTCCCTCATCTTTTGGTCAAACATGGACACTTTCAGTTCGTATGAATACTGTTCTGTCAAAAAGTCAGCAATTTTGTCACGAAGTTCTTCAAGTTTAGTGTTCCTTTCTTGTTCAGCAAACTCCCTTTCATGATCAGGTATATTTTCAAGACGTTCTCTTTCTTCCTGTTGTTTTTGTTTATATGCCAAGCTGTTTACGCTACTACGAACTGATTTTTTAGCGAATTCAACCGCACTTTTTCGACGTTCTTGAATACTCAATTTCATTCTTTTTTCACCCCAATACTATGCTTTATTTCGCAAGAACCAGGACCTTTTTGTATTAGCTTCAATGTCTTCTGTTTTAACACCATAGCGTTTCATGAACAATTTTACCTGGTGCATATATGCAGACCCATATTCTAGTTTTAAATCTAACTGTGCCTCCCCCATTTCACCATCGTACGGTAGTGTCAACACAGGAGTTAGGTCGTAAAACTCGGCAATTTGTGAACCAGTAATATTTTCATTTACTTTGTTAATGATGAGTTGAAAATCTTCTGCCTTGAGGCCGATGGTTTCAAAGGCCATCATCGCCATCTTAAAGATTCCCGAGGTAGTAAATGCATCATCAACCATCGCAAAGATTTCATCTGCAGCAAGTAGTGATAGCAAAGTCAACAGCTCATTAGGACTGGAGGGAACGTCTACCAAAATATGATCAAAACCGAGCTGCTTAGCATCATAAAAAAGTTTCTCGATGATTTTCTCATCTTTTATTTCGAGCGGATCTTCGTATCGTATTTCAGCATTTCGACTTAGCGTAAATAACGTTGGCGGAAGACTACGGAGCCGTTGTCTTGCTAAACGATGTGTAGCAGGCAAATCCTCTTCTGCCAATTTGTTATTCACAATAAATGCTTCTATATTACGTTCACCATTCATTAGTCGGGTAAGTGCCCCTTTTAGTGTCCTCTCCTGGTGTGTAAGAGCAGTTCTGCGAGCCAGTTTTGGAAATTCCCAATCGAGTTCAATCAACAAAACTTTCCGCCCTGCTTTTGCGAGTTGATTACCCAATACAGAAATAAAGGAGCCCAATCCGACATTTTGTAATGGAGACCAAAAAACACTAACGATCGGCTTGTTAATATCAATCGTTCGTTCATAGGATTGGACCGTTGGCAAATACGGTTCTAAAGCAGATGGGGGAGTTACAAAGGCCCCCTGTTCTTGTCTGCTTCTTACATGGAGATGGGGTTGATGATCACCTCCTAGAATGGACTTTGCTTCCTCTACATTCTTGGGAATAGCATTTATTTTCTCGAGATCATGAATCGGAACAAAGCGATAAAATTCGTTCTCAAGAAGTCGTTTAATCAATGGATCCTGAGAATTCCTATCCGGTTTTAATAGGAGAACAATATCCCAGTCTTTCAAAGCTGTGATTTGTTGATACAGAATGGCATCAAACCTTCCCTTTTTATCCATCATTGCCCGTGTAGTTACTGTTTCCGAGACAATGATTAAATCAGGATTCAATTCCCATACTTGATTTTCCACATCTTCGAGATAGTCAACTTCCAGTATTTCAACTTCACCTGAAGTAGAAGCCAAAATGTCACAAATGTTGTTGTTAATTTTCGGGTCTCCAGTAGCAAACAAAACTTTCACGAAAATACCTCCACATTCAATGAATTTTTTTATTCAACCGTAATCGCCCAAGTTCCCTTTCCTTGAACATCGAAGATATACTCGTCATTGCTCGGGATGCTAACAGCTGTTCTTCCCTCATACATCCCCGTTTTTTGATCAACTACCTTTTTTCCTTTCCCGGCTGAGTCTAACATCGTTACAAGAAATGGACCTTGGCCTTGATATTTAATATTTAGTACAGCAATCCCCTTAGAGAGGTGTACTTTCCCTGTAACACCCTTATCCACTCCGGTAAATGTTTTTCCTTTACTTACGGTCGCTTGTCCCGATTGAGGAGATTGAGTTGTAGTCTTTGATTGGTCACCCTGGTTCGATGTTTGCTGCTCAGAAGTTCCTCCTTGGGTTTGTTGATTACCTGATTTAAGAACCTGGTTGATCTCTTCAGGAGACAGTTCTTGAAGAACATAGGTGCTCTCCTTAAACTCCTCTTGCGTTTCAAAGTAACGGAGTTGGTTTAGCTGCTTATCGAAATACACGACCTCACCTTTGGGCGTTACAAAGTATTTGTCTTCAAATTGGGTTTCTATATTGTGTGTCATCGAATCAATGAACAGCTTAATGGGGTTCCCATTAAATTTCTTGCCATGACTTTTCTCTGTAGATTTTTCAACAGCCAATCCCTCTAGGATTTGTCTTTGTTCGGGGCTAAGTTTATCCCCTAACCCTTCGATGACTTTTTTAATACTCTCAGCATCCGTTTCTTGATTCGTTACTTCTGGGGCAGCAGATCCGATGTTCTGGGTGTTACCATCGCCAGTGACACCGTTATTATTTTCTATTTTCTCAAGATCAGCTTCACTTAAAGCTACCACATTGAGCTCACCCAACTTTTGAGCTCGAATCAAATAACTGGCTTGTTCGTCTGACGCATCAAAAACCACAACTGTAGGGACTTTGGATTTTTCATGTTCTGTTTTAACTACGTCCTGCCCTGAGCTATCTCTTACCGCCAGAATCTTAATCTTTTCCTCAAGAACACCTTCTACCGGTAAACGGGAGGGGGTACGATCTGTATAGAAACGTACTTGCACCCACATATTGTCCTTGAGAGAGTTTGCGACGGATCGTTCTAGGTCAACCCGCATAGTTAAACCTAATTGCCCTTTCTCAAGAAGCTTGGGAATGCGAGATGGAATTTTTTCAAGCGTGGTCAGCATTTCCTTATAGAAGTATCCGTTTTGTGGGATTGTATAGTTTGTTCCAACATACTTCCCAAGCAGTTCGTTTGGGTCAATAACCACAGCATCTGGAGGCAGACTCTTTTTCGGGATTGTAATGAATTTAATATCTTCTTTTTTGATTTCCGTGTGCTCATCCAACCGATGAGCCGCATACGGCACAGTTATAGGATCAACCTCAGCCTTAACCTTAAAGTCACTCCATTTGTAAAAAATCAACGTGGCACCAACAGCACATAGCAAGGGAATGGCTATTTTGTTATTTTTCTTGCGTTGAACTACGGATTTTTTTTCAGCAGCCAATTTGTTCCCATCCTTTCATTATGTAGAAGAGAGTTATCACACTTTTTGCTAGACTACCGATAAGTCTTTTTCCACTCCAAAATGGCGATTTTTTGACTCTGAATGACATACCTTTCATTCATATCTTTGAACTGAGCAAGAAATGACCTCAGCAATGATTCCCTGACGACATTTGAGCGAATAGCAACCATTGGGGGTGCTTTACTAATCCCAATTGACTCATCACGCTCTGCAGGGTTGATCACGTACATCTTATTTCCGTCTTTATCCTTTTGAAGAAGTGTCATTGACTTTTCAAATGCTTCGTTAGCAATTTGTTGGTCGTACTTTATCGCTACACGCTCCGGAAAAATATCTGCATCACGTAAACTTCCTTTCTGAATCCCCATCTTCAAAGCGGATACAGCTGCTTGCTCGGTGGCCGAATCTGCATCTTCTTTCGTTAGATTGTGTAAGGCATAATCGCTGGTAAGAAGTAATATCGGGATGAAGATTACCAGGAATGCAACCGTCCACTTAAAGGTATGCATACTTTCACAACCTTTTTGTAAGGCACGGCAGGGAAGAGTTATTTCCCTGCCAAGCCTTTAATATTATCTGACATGTTTTTTTGATAGTAGTTGAGGTTATCATTTATGATTTTTCCATTTTTATAGCCCTCTACTTTTTGTTGATATAATCTTTCAGGCTCGGTATACCAATCCTTTAACTTGAGGATACGATCGGTGTAATCATAGAAATGCCCTTCGCTGTCGTACCCTTGCCAATTCAGACCAACTTCCCCGGTAGGAAAAGGATTAGACGGATCTACCACGCGTATCACATAATCATCGGTTGGAGTTCCTTCAACTCGAATAATACGTCCATCACATGCTGACAATCCGTTTTGGTAGCCGGCGGTTACGTGACTGTAAAGAGTAAACTCTTCACCATCCGGAACGTCAAATCCGAAGTACCATCGTTGCAGTCCCCCAAATTCATTTTTATCGGGATCAATAGAAGGAGGTGTGCTGCTTTTGGTCCAATTCCCCTCTCCATCAAACTTTGCATACGGAGGCTTCCAGGTATTTTTCCAGCTCCCCATTGATTTTTCAGGAACCATTGGTTCGTTTTCAATCTGAACAGATGGCCAGCGATCAGTATTAGGCGCTTCTAAAATTACATTTTTAGGGCCATACGGACGTCCAGCGTGAGCGGGGTTATCATTTTCATACGTTGTCTTAACCTGGATCTCAGTTCCCTGCCCAGCTTGTACGGTTGTTGGCTTAGGATCAAGCATGTCTACCCACAATTCTTCGAAATAGTATCCTATACAAGTCGAACACCCATATTCATCGCATGGTGGGCAGGAATAATAATAACGGCCAGAGATTCCGCGGCTGTACCCGCTATTGGGGTCATTGATTTGACAGCTCCCGATGATCGGTGGCGGTGCCGCGTTACTTGAAATGATTGTCGAACGTACATTGTTTGCGTAAACATCTCCTGGCTTGGACCAATACTCTTCGTGTGTCCGGGGAGAAGGATTGATTTCAGCCTTTATAAAAAGGTTTGAATTGTTTGCGGTTACCCACGTGAAGCTTAGCGATTTTTCCTCTCCTCTCGTTAGCGTAACGGTTTGACTACCCACAAGAGATCCTGCAACATAAAGATTTACCTTAACATTACTGATGGACGACACATCACTTCCCTTAGAAAGTCCAACTTTTACCCTTGTGGTCTTAGGAACATTAGGTTCATATTCCCCACCTTCAACGTAGGACACAAATAAATCTCTCTCTTTTCCCCCACAGAACAGCACATCTGGCTCAATCAGAAAATCTTGATACCAATCCCCACCGGTGTTAATACCGTCGTTGGTTCCTGAACCCTTGTTAAACATTACAAAAGTTCCCCATACATACTTTCCTGGTGGAGACACTATCACGCCATATTCCTTGAGAGTTTTGGTGTCCCATGGAAATTTTATATTTCTCCATGTATTTCCTGGCAATGTATTGAAATCTTCAAGCCAGTTGTATGGGCGTAACGGATACGGAGATACGAGCCGCTCACTCAGCCACTTATCACTTTCGGCAGCGTTGTTAAACCCCTGATCGGAAATCCCCCACTGTTGAACTAGTTTTTTTCTCGCAATTGGGTCATCCCATGGATACTTTGTCCAGGATTTTCCGACATGATATTGCACCTCTTTATCTGGTGGATAATACGGGTTGGTATAAACATTGCCGTCAATCGTATATCCGAGATATCTGTAATGACCACCATTTACTGAACCGAACGGGCTCCCATAAGCCACCAATCCCAATTCACTAAGCAATTTTTTATTAAGAGTCACCTTTTGACCTTTATTGTTCACGATGGAAAGCGGGATATTGTTAGAAGCAATGATAGCGTCAGCATCCAACCCACAATTTTCAGGAATAGTTCCAGCTGATACTCTTGGCTCCATACCCAAGTAAGGAACAACTACTGTCCAAAGTAGTATCACCAACAACGCTACGGCACGGATTTTTTTTGAGCGCCGGTTCCTCATTTTATACCTACCCAAATGTTCACATCTCCTTTACCTGCCGACCAGTACGTTGCCGTCCGATTATCATAGGTCTTTACCGTTCCTACTGTGACCTGTTTACTTGCGTGAATTGCGGTATTGTAGACTGTTTCATACGATTGAGGATAAAAAACCCTCAGAAAATCCTTTAAAAAAGCCGACTCGTTGTTACCTAGACGTACTATTTCGATCGTCACTTTTTTACCATGTACATCTGAGTAAGCAACTCTTATTTGATGCTCTCGACTACCAAATGTTTTTCCACCAGTCCCCAGCAGTACATCATTGTAAGAACCAGCACGCAGCGTTTTTTCATAAGGGGCAAACCCATCTAATGAACGAACAAAGTTCATTAGGGTATTAACGTCTTTGAGCATTTCAGGATTCTTGGCTATCTCTTGATGCTTACGCTCGTGATTGGACTCATCGGGTAACGGTGGTAGACTTCCTTTATCGGTTGGAGTAGTTGGACGTGGGAGAATGGTTTTATTCCCAAAATCTCTAATGTTTTTCAAAAACTGAACAGCCTCAGCCCTCGTCAGCAGACCGTTCATGTCAAAACTGGCGATAGTTTTGGACGATCCTTTTCCGTTTGCGAGCCCTTTACCCATCAGATATTGAACCGCATCTTTCCCTACAAAATTAACGCCCTGCGTACCTACGACAAGATCAGCAACTTGTCCTCGGTTTATGTAGGCATTTCGAGCAATGATATTTTTTGTTCCATTCACTGGATAGTTCATGTTAAATGCGAATACATAATATGAATCCGCCCAATGTGCCGCATTGCTTTCCTGAACAAAGCCGTTAGGCTTATACATCATTACTAGCATTTTGAGAAACTCTGCTTCAGTTACTTTATTGTCTGGACGAAACGTCCCGTCAGGATAACCAACGACAATTCCGTTATTGACTGCCCACTCGATTGTTTGGTAAGCCCAGTGATTTTTTGTATCAGGAAATGCCGTTACAGGCTGAGCAGATACATTCCCAACAACGCTCACCATGAGACATGCAATAATTAACTTGTTGAAAAAGAAAACCATACGATTTTTTTTTGTCATGGAAATTACGCCCCTTTTCATACAAGTTTTTTTCCATATTTTAAAGGTAACGTGAAGACTGTTACGTAACAACATTAGTGATAGACTTTCATCCAACCTTATAGGGGCTTAATTCTTTTCGATACGTAACAGATTTAAGAAAATCTTTGACTTCTTGCGGCTTTACTTGGTATTCAATCTCCAAAACATGAAGTTGCTCGTCCCTCTCTGTTATGTTTAGTTCTGTGTACTCCCATTCACTTTCAATTTCACTTGCCAGCCGAACTGCATCCTCTTTTGTCCCTGTAAGTTCATAGATAACCGGGACTCGAATCGTACTCACCTTCCCCCCATTCCTTTTCGATAAAATTTTGGGGAAATACAAGTAGAGTTCATTAATGCTCATCTTTCATCACCTCTCAATATGGTACATAGTGAATAAGGAGGAATAGCAGGTTAGCTAACCCTATCCATCCTGCTCCAGGAAGTCTCCCAATTACTTGGTTTTGCCGGAAAGAAGATTTTAATTCCTGAAAGTACTTTCTCAAGCTATAATTACATTGTTTTAACCAGAAACAGTGTCCGACAAAGAGATACATCATAAGAACACTTAAGAAAAATGAAGCTGCGGTGAAGGTAGTAATACTTTCAAGCAAAAGTGCAGTCATCATGCTGGCAGCAAGAATTAATTTTGAGTCACCGCTTTTCCAAAATCTCATGAACTCGCAAACCAAGCACAGTACCATTACAACAAAGAAGAAAATTATACTGTTTAAAAAACCGCTCGTGTAAATACAAGCCAAAAATGAAATTAACATAGCCGGAAAAGTTACACTGTTGTAAATCTTGCGATACCGAATATCTGTGAAAAAGGTGATACCGTACAATGCACAAAGCGCAACAAGCATAATGGAAGCTTGCCATTCCATCAACCTAACAACCTCCTTAATGCATCCCAGAAGCTAGAGGATTTTGCATGGGTAATTGGCGATGGCGCGACTCCAATATGTCCCAAAATTTCATTGATTGCTTTCGAAAATGTGCTATGAGGTTGTTTAATATAAACAAAGTCACGAAAGTTTCTAAGTCGCCGTATTTGATCCTCATCGTTGGCTGAAAAAATCTTTTGTATGGGAACCCCTGCGTTCTTGAATACATGGATGATGTCTTTCATCTCGATGTCTTGACTCGGGCTCACTTTATTAATGAATAAGATCATCTTTCCTGGGTGGACCCCCATCCGAACCAGGTCTTCTTTATACTGATGGTTATTCCAAATGGAGGCATTATGTGGTGTAGTAACAATCACAACAAAATCAGCTGCTGTAAGTGCTAAACGCGTAGTTGGCCCAAGATCTACCCCACTATCAATGACCACGTAATCATAGATCGTTGTAAGTTGATGTAAAATTCGTTCGGCCACTTCAGTTGTGAATCTCTCCAAATCGTTTGCACTCGCAATTGCTGGAAGTATATCGATACCACTCGAGTGAGAAAGTACGAGTTTTTTTACAGCTTCTTCACTTACGATACGGTTAGTTCGAATCCAATCAGAAATGGAGCTCTCCTTTTTCAGAGCCAATGCTTGAGCAACACCTCCGTATGGAATATCAAAGTCCACAACAATTACTCTTTTTCCAGTGAGTTTACGGATTGCAACTGCAATATTTAATGACGTTTCAGTTTTTCCTACCCCACCCTTCATACTGGTAGTGGCAATTACCTGACCTCTCACTTTCCTCACCCCTATCTTTTATTAAACAGTCTCCATTTGCTTCCATTTTGCTTCTGTCGCATTTTCAAAGCTTCAGCTGGTACAATTCCAAGCTGCTCCAGAAGCATATCAATTCCAATGGAAAACTTATGATCGGGCATCTCAAGATAGATAACCTTGCCTTCGTTTCGATATTGTCTTAGCAAATCATCATATGGAGCAAATCCGATTACAGGTATACCTTCTTCATCATCTTCAAAAACGGTTGCAATATCTTCTTTAGTCAAATCATCATCTTCGGGAACTTTGTTAATGAAAACACTCATTTTCTGAAAATCGTTACCGTAAATGCTAGTAAGATCTTTTTTGTACATAAGCGTATTGTGCACAGCAACACGATCATGTTCAGTAACGAAGATAACCTCTGTTGCTCTTTCGATCGCAGCGAGAGCGGGAGCGGTTAAGCCATTACAATCAATGACAACCACGTCATACACCAACTTCATAGCTTCAAGAAGCTGATCACTATGCTCTTTTTGAAATTGCAAACTGTCTTGAAGTTTGACTGCCATAGGAACTATATCAATGTCTTGAAAGCTCACTGTTCGCTGCTTAACACCCAAAGGCTTTATCTTTCCTTCGGGTAGCTTTAACCAATCTCCAAGGCTTGTTTCACGGGGAATATGAAGAGCTTGCGCCACTCCTCCATATGGGAAATCGAAATCGATGAGTGCTACATTAGCTTGTGTATGTTCTTTTATGGCCAGAGCTAAATTTAATGCAACAGTTGTTTTCCCCACACCGCCTTTCATCCCGGTAACTGTCAGCACTTTTACCGCAAAAGATTTGTATTCCGTACGAACTTCATGCTGTCTTCCTAGCTGCATTGAGGGAAGATGAATATTGATTTTGGGTAGGGAGAAGGAAATCTCTCTTCGTTTGTTTTTAGTACTCTTACTCTGGTCTTCCTCTTCCTGGTCGTATTCTTCTACTTCTTCAAAATCATTCTGTGTGCCGTTTCCCTTTGTCTCTTCAGTTACATTTGGAGAATGTAGAACTTCGTGATCTTCAAGGAGATAATCCGGCTGCTCTGGAATTTTGTTCTTGATGTAAGTAACATTTCTTAACGACGGTGCTTCCTTTAATTGCCGAACGAGGGCCAACATATCAAACGGACTTTCGATCACAATGTCATACACAGCCAAATTTATTAGGCGCAGCAGGAATGGATCGGTCACTTTTCGGATTCCCATGAATACAATTCGGCATTCGGGAACAGATATTCTTAGTTGTTCAATTAGAGCAATCCACTCGTCATCTCGCCCTTTTTTATCTTCTTCGGGTATTTCTGAATGAAGTTTGTCATGAATGATCATGATATCTGGTTTTACTTTCGTAGCTGTTTCTACCAGGTATCTTCTCAGATCAACAGTTTCAGGGATAATATCCCAATGGTCTAAATAGGGTATGATGAGTTCATCAAGTTGGGGAGCCCCTGTAGCTAATAAGAGACGCTGACGATTCACGATATCCCCTACTTTCTCTAATTTCAAAAGAAAAAAGGTACACAGGAGTAAAGAGCCTGTGTACCTTTGGGTTATCCATTAGGTAGCAAACGACCGTTCTTTAATTTTTTAACATACATTCACTGTAGCACAAAACTATGAGGTTGTAAACTGCACTAACTATTTCCTCTTGTAATCAATACATGTCTACAAGTATAACGACCAGTACTTGCATCACGAATCCGAGACAAGTAAACATACTGTCCCCATCCCTCATAATTGATGTACCAAGTCATATGTGCTCGAAAGGAATTTGGGACATCAGCTTTGTGTAAGGGTACAGGACTGCGATAAATTTGTCCGAATAAAGGGTCATCCTCGTTTAATGGAAAGAAAACAGCTTGATTCAAACCTTCAGGAACAACCATTGGACGTTGATACTCATTCTGAATCCAGCATCCCCAACCTTCGTTTGCATTATAGTACCAATGTAAGTTTTCATACGGTTCAGTTTTAAAAGGTGCAATCTCCGGGTATCCTGGATACGTTCGATTCAAACGTGCAACTAGCTCCGCGTCTATAAGCGATTCCCTACTATATAGATCAAGTACGGAGTAAATTTCCATGTGTTGTTCCTCCCTTCATTCAAACAAAACATATCGCATGTTTGTCATGAAAGCAAACTTTCTACAAATTATAGGCTAAAATCGGTCCAATTTTGATAAAGAAAAATGCTAAGCTGGACGTAATTAATGAAGCTCTACCCCATTTCATGTATTGTGGATGTTTAAGACCTGTTGCGAGGGCAATAATAATCCATCCCAAGATAAAAACAAAAAGACATACATCGATCCCAATAACTTGGATGACGTTGACAGCAGTTCGGGTATTTTCTTTAAGATCATCAACATCAATTAGCTTGTCGTCGCCAACATCCTTTTGAATCGTTACAGAGTCGGCCGGATTTCTTACTTTTCCTTCTGCACCTGTCACTGCAGCTAACATAAGAAACACAATACAACAGACTAAAAACATTATCACTTTTCTCAAGAGATCAAATCCTTTCTTCCGTATAATTAAAAACCCCTCTACTCCACTTAGTGGAAAAGAGGGGTTTTCCCAAAGAAATTGTAGCATAAATAGACTTGACACGAAAGAGTTAAATCTTCAAGTGCTTTTCTAATCGCCATTTAATGATTTGACCTTTCTCATTCTTTTCAGTTACTTCGATTTCTCCATATTGGTGTCTACTGGCTGCTTCAAACATAAATGCAAAGGTAGTTTCATTATGTTGTTTAACGAGCTCAGTGACAAACGGATAGGTAATAACATCCCGAAAGTAATACTTATATTTCATAGACTCAATCCGACCTTGGCGAAAAGCGAATCGGATTTCACTGTCTTGTTGACGAAATATCTCCGGCAATTCGTTTTGTAAGAAGATAATTTGTTCCCAAAAATCTTCATAACTCTTAAAATACCAAATACCGTCAATGTGACTATGTTCATCGAACTGAATCACACAATCATCATCGAAGAAGAACTGATATGTGAATTGCTTATATTTGCGGCACAAACCCGGTAGCGTTTCATTAAAGAAGAAGGAATTTTTCTTTTCTAATAGTTTTTGAACATCGAACTCCCGGGAACCACCCATTTTAAACGTAATGGTATCTACTTGATGGTTTTTAACCAGAATTGTCGCACTATGCACAGGCAATATATTTTCCGACTTATTATTTTGATTTATAATACCTGTCTCCCGCAAATGTTGAAGAATTTGATTGACAGCCAGTGACTGAACACCCACTTCATTCACCTCTTATTACGGACATTAGAACTATATGAAACCAGTATAATGGTACTGATTAAAATGAAAAATGACATTACTATAGTATCATATTACAAAATTTCGAGTGGTAAAATAGTGTAATATTTTTTCGACAAAATTTGCAGTAACATGTAAAAAATAAGAAAAGCACAAGGTATATAATGCCAAAAGAGATTACCCCGCTCCCTTATATTATATTTATTCCAATCTATTATTTCTCAAACATCGATGCTAATCTTGACTAAAAAATGCCGGTATCACCACTGCTGTTGTGGTGGAACCGGCATTATCTCTCTAGTTACATTCCTGGAATAACGTGAATTGAGGTCAACACCTCCTTATATGGTCTAACAACAGTTTCAATTTCATTTTTTGTTCAGCATTTAGATCAACATCTGTAAGTAATCGAAAAGCTTCGAGTAAGTAACCGTGCAAATGTAATTCTCCCGTTTCTTGAATTACTTGTAGTAACACTTCTACAGCTACTTTCTCCTTCTTTATATAAAGAAGGTATTGAGCATAATGTAAATGTATTTGGATTAAAACGATACGATCCCTGTTAGTCTTTTTTCCGTCCTCAAAATTTTTATAGATAGTCTCTAAGTACCTCTCAAAAAAATCCCTCATCTCATCAAACATCTGTCTCCTAGAAAATGCTTTCAAAATGATACTAGCACATTCGTTGAACTCTACTCCTCTTTCAATTAACCAATTGATAAATTCCGGAATGAGTTTTATCTCTCCTAATTCGATACGAACAAGATATTTTTGTGTTATACCCCAGCGAAGAAATTCTTCATTCGGATCCTTAATGCTTATGTATTCATCAATAACTTCTAGTGCATGTTTATAATTTTGTTGATAAAAAGATGCTGTCGCCATTAAAATTAGTGAACGCCCATAGTTAAGTGAATCTTGCTCATCTTTATATTGTAAAGCGAGTTTCTGGCTTAACTCATACACTCGATTCCAATTCTGCCTTTCTGAAAAAAAAGCAATCAATTGATGATATGCATCTTTGCGAAGATCATTTGAGTCACCGACTAGCTGAACACCTATGGATTTAGGCAATAAATCAAGATATTTCATTAAATATATTGCATATTCATATGCATCCTCACGGGATCCTTCTTTCCGAATTACAAACAGACGAAAATATGCAGTCGCAAGAATTGGGGAGGGCTTTTCCTTATTGATTATGATCGTATAAAGAAAACTAGCTTCGTACAAATAGCCAAGTTTGTTCAATTTATCTCCAAGTATGAAAATATCCTTGTAGTAGTATTTATCAAGGGTTTCTAAAAATGAGAGATGTTTTCTCCCTACATCGATCAGCCCAATTTCGAAACAGCGAAAAATGTAACGAATCATCTTACCAGGCTGATCTCTCCCATCTAGCAGTTCTAATTCGATATAAGGATAAAGGGATCCAATTGGTAAACCCAATGCCTCCGAAATCTTATCGACATTATCTAACGAGAATGATCTTTCACCTCGTAAACATGCACTTAGTGTCGGCTGAGGAATCCCAGTACGTCTTGACAATTCTAGCTGAAGAATCCCCTGCTCCCTCATGATTCTTTTGATTACCTTGCGTAAAGGAAAAATTGACATCTCTACCCCCCTTCGCGTATATTTTACCAGATGCTGGGGAGTTTTTCGATTGAATATAGTAAAATTTACCTACTTTCATCTATGCTAAATGTCATGTTTTTAAAACGAAGAGGATGGCAGCTGATTGCTGCCATCCCCTGCAATTATATTACATTTCTGTTTGCCGACTTATTCTCGATTTTCGAGAAGATATAATAATCGGATTGTGGTGTTTGCTTAAGGATAATCCTCTCTCCATCAGTTAGGTCAACATGAGCATGATGTAGAGAAATAACATTTCCAATTTGTCCTTCTCTGAAGAGATTCTCTCCAACATACGCCCATACGTCTACATTGGGATCAGCCAGTAGTAAGGCATATTTATCCTCTTTGCTTTGCTTATCCAATATCTTACCAACTGTTGCAACAGCTTTCCCTAAATATTTGTTTGGCTCCTGCACAATTTCACTAAGTTGGACATACAAATCAATTTGATCAAAGGGAATTTCCCAAAAGGGATGGACCACAAGACTATCATAAAGACTTTGTATCTCTGGGTCGTTGTCTATATTCACTTGCTCAACCCCTTCTGGAATATTAAAATCTCTCTCCGTTGATATATTGACCTTATTTTCTGTCATTGAAAGGGGATTGACCAGAGCTTCCTCCACCTGGCGATCGCTGTCCCTTTTAACCATAGAGGGAGTTACTTCTTTTCTGATGGGAACCACTTTTGGACTATCAATGCTTTCAGGTACGAGAATAACTTCTTTCCCCTCTTCATCAAGCCCCAGATCGTCAGATGTAAGATTAATCTCATGCTCTTTAATAAGATCATGATTCTCCATATCAGAGTTATTTACTTGATAGACTGGTTGTACGTGAGTAGTGATAGGGATTCCTCGCATCTGTGCTTGAGCTTGTATTTGTTGTATTCCGGCAATTTGTTTCTCATCATAACCATAGAAATGGTTATGAATTTCTGTTACCTGTCCTTTTCGACTAAATCCATAGTTTCTCGCTTGTGCCTCATACCTTTGTGACTGTTTATATTGATAAAAACAGTACCCCAAAAAAATCATGAGGCAGATCACAGTGAATTCCCAATTGGTAAGCGACACATGTAGACTCATAACAGTTCCTCCTATTCTTTATTCTATATGTTAAGCTCAAAAGAGCATAAAAAAGCCCTCTGAAAGCATATGGCCTCACGTTAAAATGGTCATATGCTCACAGAGAGCTATCTCACAGAAAACAACCGCTCGTCATCAAAGACGGCATAAATGAAAAACAAATCGTAATATAAAATATTATAGCAAACAAAGTTGTTGAAAAAAAGGAGGGGGTGCCCTCCTTTTTAACTAAACAGGTCGAATGCAAGTTGTCCTTCTATAGGTTTGTTACGCCCCCTTGTTTTTTGGCTGCCTTTGATCTCAATCATTTTTATTCTAGTAGAGATATCCCTTTGATCATGAGTATTGTTAGTGATTGGTTGTCCAATTGACCTTAAAATATGATCAACAATCGCAATCTCGTCGACAAAGGCAAAACCAAATTGAGAAATCTCATCAAAATAAAATGTGTCCTCATTGAAAACGAAACCTGGGATACTATTGTTACGGATACCTGTTAAGATTGCTGTTATATTTGACTCTAACTTTTCCTTCCAAGGCGTTGCAAAATAGCTCATCCATTTACGGAACTGTTCTACCAGGCGGTCGTCTCGAAGTTTGTCTGGTATAGGCATGCACTTACTCAATGTAAGTTTAGCTAGTTCTTCCATACGTTCCTTCAAAACTTGCTTAAATTCTTTTTCATCTACGAGTTCTAAACCTTCGTCGATGTCCTTTGCTGCTAACTTCGTCCATAAGTCTGCTACCTTTGTTCCGTTTAGTGATTCAGCAATCTCGGTAGCCATTGCAGTATTGGAATCCAAAGCATATTGAGCAAGTTCGGAACTATCCAAACGGCCTTCTACGAGCATCGCGTGCCCTCTTTTTGCCATGATTACTTTAAATTGTTCCAACTGTTGCGAATCATCATATACCAAATAGTACGTTCGGCATTCCCTCGTTTGACCGATTCGCCATGCCCTTCGAGAACTTTGTCGTACCTTATTGATATCGTAGTCTAATTGATAATAGATGATGGTTGGCCATGGCATTAAATCAAGGCCGACCTCAACGAGTGATAAATTCGTAATTATCACTTTTACACCAGCATCCGCTTTTTTCTGGAGCCATTCGAAACGCTGAAGTGTAGTTGTGTTGGCAGACAGAATCTCAGATTTGATTCCAGCCTCATGTAAATGCTGCTGAATATATTCGTTCAGGCCGTATCCATCCGTAAAACGATTGAATATCACCACTCCCCTGTCTTCAGCTAGTTCTTGTTGTACGATTTCAATTAAACGACGTAGTTTTGCGTGTTTTTCAAATAGAGGAGGCGCGTCAATGACATATTCTTCCCCAGTTTCTTTATTGATGAATGTAACCGAAGCACCAAGATCTGGCCTATCTCCGTAATTAATCGTCGCGGGGATAAACTTCCCCCATTTACCTGTTTTTTTACATTCCTCATGAAGTTTATCATGAAATGCCCGATATCTATATCGGTGTTCCGGATCCATGGGAATAATCTCGGGAATTTCATGCAGCCTCACAAGAGGTAACCCCAGATCGCGGAGCTCTGTAAAGGCAGCTTTGTGCAGAAGATGGTTGCATAGCAGAGCGGGTGCGATTCCCGGTTCCTCTTTTGGCTGAAGTGCTCTTCGTTTTCTTCGGGTGACGATTCCTCTGTCTTCCTCTTCGATTTCAAAAATCTCTTTAAGCACGCCATAACGTCGTGCCCATGCAACCATTCCTGTATTATGGTCGAAGCCTTCTTCTAAAAGTGAACGCGGGTTTGCACGCCAGATAATTTCCTTAATGGACGTACTCTTTCCAGTAGTAAGCGTTCCAGTAAGATTGATTACATGCTTCGCAGCTTTGACCATTTGAGCGTACGCATCACCACGCCCACTATCTTCTGACTTTGTTTGCTGTACCTCATCTTGCGCGAAAAAATCAAAATACTTTTTCGTTTTTTTTAGGATTTTACTGCAATTGTATCTTGGTCGACTTCTTGTTTCATGCCGGCTTTTTAAAGCAGGTCTCCAAAGAGGGCTGGTGCATGATTGGCATTTCCTGGGCGTTCCTTGGTATTTCCATTTCTTCACGAATCCATGGGGAATTCCGTTCGGCATGATCAGGCCATCTTGTACGATCTTGTTTCCTTTTAGAAAATTACGTATTAGACTCCCCTTTTGATATGCCGATCGGATTTGTTCCAATGTTGGATAAATCCCAACTTGGACGAAGTGATAAAAGTCAGCGGGTATTTCTACCCCATTTTCCTCCTCTATTTTGATGATTGCACCGCAATCTGGACAGTGCCATGCGTATTCTTTCTCCCCGCGTACTCGTTTCCAGATTCCAGAGAAATATGGTTCATGACCAAGTTTAGCCCGATCGAGTCCAATCATATAAATTTCAATATTATTTTTGGCTGGCTTGTGACCCCTTCTTATCTTGTTGAGAACACGTATAGCATCTTCCGTCGACTCAATTATTTCGATCTTAGCAAAGTGGGGTATGGTCGGTAATATCTCTTTCTCTTTCCATTTTGGAATCGTAATACTTGGTGCTGATAACAAGCAACTTGTGCCGAATTTACGACCTCGCTCTTGTTTGATCAGATGATACATTAATAAGATTCCGCAAAGAGAAATGGATTTACCGGTTCCCATATCCCCGATATCATACTTCTCTGTTCTAGCATCTACATCCTTACTCAGTATAGAGTTTACTAATCCCTGGATTTTATATGCTTGAGCAGGGAATGGCGTTCGTTTCATAAGACGGAAACCCCAATGTAGTTGATCTTGTTCGGGATCGAAGTATGGCCTAACCTCTGATAATTTATTTGCCAGTTGAACTGCGTTATTTTTGATAAACTCCTTTAATGACCACCCCTCGTCAAATACACCTTGGACTTCATTATCAACTTTGGGGATCACTAACTGCTTGTTTTTTAATGCATATTCGATTTTTTCTAGCATTCTCTTTTCTGTAACTAAAAGACGTATTACCTGGAGATCTTTCCACAACGGAAAGTCTGGATTTACTTTGACTTGTAAATATTCATAATCATCTTCTTCCAAAAGATCGTAATACGTATCGCTCCAGCAGTCAGGAAGATTAAACTTTTTTGTTAGAAACCGCCCAACAACAATTTTTATATTTCCTTCTGGTGCGAATACTATCGGATGAACGACAATTCCATCGTCTTCATCATCCTTTATATCATTCCAGGAGGACTGTCGAGGAAAGATGAACCCGTGATAAACGTCCCCCATTCCAATCGGGCGTTCCCGTTTTTTATAGGCCTGTCCAGGAAGTAGTTTCAATTGTGTTTGGTTAATCGCAACGTTTCTTTTTTCAATTATCCCTGCTGATATTGCTCTTACTGTTGTTTCATATCCCATATAGCTCGCGGCGATCAGATGAAGGTCGTTGTCATACACAGCAAAGTGAAGAATGCCTTCAAACTGTCTTTCTGGTGTTTGAATTGAAATAAGACTTACCTTTTCTTGCTTTCTTCCTACCATACTGTGTCCTTACCGACATAAGGGCGGTGAAGCCCTTATATCGGTAAGGGCTTCACCCCTCTTTCGTTTACTTAATTTCTATGATCCCCTTGTCTGGATGAAAGACACGTGCAACCGGAATGGGATGATAAACTACTTCCTCTCTAACAACCTCGCCATCATCATTTTTAATTTCTCTGGTTTCCTTATTGAAATCGGTATATCCCGATAGCCAAAAGGACCCGAAGTTACCATCAACCGCATTTGCAGTTATGGCTAGACCCATATGAGGGATTTTGAATGGTAGTGGTGGTCGTTTGAGTTTATTCGCTCCTTGTATCCCAGGAGGCATCATTATATCCATTACTTCACGAAAAACCTGCGATTCCTGAAGATCCTTCCATAATTCATCTGTTCGAAGAGCTTCTCCACGGAAGTGTTCAATCGTCCCCTGAGCTGCAGGTACCAAGTATTTCTTACCGTCCCTTATGTCAAGAGATGGCAACGCATCAGGGCCCCTGTCCCCAATTTCTTTGAGGGACTCTCTTACTTTCTTCGCAATCGTACTTTTTGGTTCCCGGAAGTACCCAAAAATCACGACTTGGCGAAATTGAGGGTAATAATCATCTGTGAAACGGTAAACACTTACGTCGTCAAGTCGTTGAGAAACAAGACCTGCTATATTCTTTAGGACATATTGGGGGATACAAAAACAAACAACAGCTCCCTTTTGTAACATTTGCTGCTCATTCCTATAGGTATGAATCCGGAAGGCAGTAACCTCTGTCCGTTCTAGTCCCCCTTCATCGTATGGGGGATTCGCATACCAAAGACAATGATATGGAGTGGTTCGAATCCCCTCATATCCGCCGTGCAAAACATAATCTAATTTTGTTTTAGCGAGCTCAAATCTACCTTTTTCCAACTCATTTCCATATGACGTTACTTTTGCTCCCTTTTGTGTAAGATCATCTTGGATAAAACGCAGCGCGTCTCCGTCGCCACAGCAACTATCCAAGATATTCACCTTGTCTCCTTCTTTTACCACTAGCCGATTACAAATTAGCGTCATCATTTCCAAAGGGGTTGCATAGTATCCTCCTTTGGATTGTGCTGCGATTCTAGCCAATGTATTCCCTCCTTAATTAAATCGTGTTTTTCCTTACATTGATGATGGAGACCCGTCCTTTTCCTCCTTTCAACTGCCCGTGAGTTAAGTGGACAAATAAAAAAGTCCACCTGTTCAACACTGAATCCAGAGGATTCATTGTCCAACAGATGGACCTTTTACTCATTCGTCATCCGCTAACCAAGTCTGGCTGCCATCACACGATAATAGGTTCTACGAATATTATAGATACGGTTTTTTAATTTGAAAAGAGATGATTGCATTGTCGGCCTGCGGTAAATGAAAAAGCCCTCAAAATTGAGGGCTTATCGATAGTCTCGAGTGGCGTGTAATTCAAGACGATCTGTTAGTAACTCATGATTCTGTTGTACGATCTCCTGCTTCTTTCGAATGATTTCTGTAAAGCTGATCCTCGATACCCCAATCAATACCGGTTTTTCTGGAGTAATTACTTTTCTTGATTTGACAATACAACGATGCCCAAGCTGTTTAATATCTCCATTCACAAATGCACGTTTTTTCAATGGGTTTTTATTCATCTTGGACACCTCCAAGGATTGTTTTTGTCAGTTCCAAATGATAAGAATTGGCTTTTGTCATTAGTATACCACTGATGAGCTCATCCTTAAAGTACATAATGGTTTCCTCATTAAATGGTTCACTAAGTGGAAAGTGCAGTGTCAGTACAAATATGCCCGAACAGAAGGAAACATAAACGGTCTGTTTAGCTTTTTCGTACGCGATCCCAATTCCATCCGGAGATCTCATCGCTTGGCTAACGAAGGATTCTTGGTCGTAAAGGTCATAAAAAGGTTCACCCTTCGCGATTCCAGAAACCGCAACTTTCTGCATTGTTTTACCTATTTTGCGATAGAGGCTAACTCCACTGCAAGGTCCGAATTCACACAATTTTTGAGGGACATATGAATTACGGTTAGTCGTAATCACACCTCCGCTTAAATTTTGTTGAATGTAAGCTAAAAACATCCGCCAATCAGAAATTTTGCCTTCTCTAATGAGACCAGTGACAGAAAGTGAAAAATTAAGATATTGATGTAGATCCTTGGTTTTTTCTAGGCTATCATCGATTTGTTGCTTTAGCGGAATATATTTCGAGCCTTGACGTAAACTATCACTTAGAAATACCGCTAATGTTTCCTCAAAATTAGTTAACAAGTGAAGCTTTTCGTAATAAACATCTTTGTCTACGATGTCAAAAAGGAAAGCCCAAATGTAATCATCTACATCCCCAGGAGGCTGTACACTCAGTCTTTCTTTTTCTCTTTTGACGATCTCGTAAACATCAGGACTCCGTCCGCCGTGTTCGGTTCGATAACTGTGTACGATTTCAGCCAAGTTCTTGTGGAAGTATTGGAAAAAAAACGAATGAATTTGATCCTCCACAAAAACAAAGATATGCTTCTTTTTCTCATATGCCTCAAGAAATTCAAGGTGAGTAACTGATTTGTTCTCTGGCGTAATAATAGTACCTGCTTTGTCTGCAATGATTAATATAAAAATATCACATTCCCTTACCTTCTCAAGACATTTACTTATCGGACTTTCGTAAGCTGGATATGGCCCAAATGTTTTTTCATACATTTCAGGTTGGTGTTTTAGTGTATTAAGTAAGAAATTATATATTTGTTCACGAGGTTGTTTTAAACGCTCTTGAGCAGCGGAGCTGATGAATATTTTTGCTTTATCCGCCATGTTCTGATTCCTCCCGTTAATTGGATGGCCCTTTCCAAATTGTACTCCATTTCAATTCATCTTTCAGCAATTGAAAAAGAACCCCTCTATATGTCAGAGGGGTTCTTTTCTCACCGGTATAACTTGTACCGAATTTTCATCGTAACATGGTAGCAAATTTCATACAGTACGTACGGAATTGCCAACAGAATCGGAATCAAGATAATGACAAATGTCACCACCAAAGGGTCAAACTCATTACCTTTCAACCAACCTAAAGCAATCAGAAGGTTTGTTAAACCGGTGAGGCTCCCAAGCTTTTTAATCAGGTCAGTGTTATATGCAAGTACGATAAGAAGCACGGGAATCATGTACTTTCGCATCTTTACCTACTCCTTTCTGCCATTGACACTTGCAAAGGCAGAAGGAGAAGTCAGCTTGACAGCCTACCTTTTCCTATCATGCCCCGCAATTTCTTTTGAATCAGGTGCTGCTTGATTTATCTTCACTGCTTCCAGCTCCTTGCTTTCAAGCGTATCAGATTTGTTTGAGTTTGCAAAAAAAGTGACTGCTCCCATAATAGAGGCTGTGATACACCAACAGAGATAAAACCTCCAAAAACGTTTTAGGAAACTTAAAAGAGATTTTTTAATCTCATTGGAGAGATCATACTCCTCTTGGTAACATCTTTCTGCCACTATCATTTGTTCCATCCTTGTTCCCCTTCTTTCTTTTTTGGCTATTGGTTGATCATTAATATTCTTGTGATATTCCTCCTTTTTCGCCTGTAAGATATCTATGTAAAAAAAGATGGCCATCATTAAAATGACGACCATCTTTTGTATCCGATTCCCCTATTATTTCGTAGAAAACACAAAGGGCCCTTTGTGTTTTCTACGAACCCAAAATAAAGTCCGTATCACTCACAAAGAGCCTTACCGTCTGTCAGAAAACCGCTGAACCTTACATCAAAAAACGTGCAAGGAACGCCAAATCAACAATTTACTGTATGTTATTAGATTACCATGGTAAACGGTTAATGTAAATGGTTTCTTTTATGCACGAATAATCCCTCTTTGCATTAAATTTTCGTATACACCTTCACCTATGATGATATAGCACGTTTTAGCGGGTCATATTATTGTTTTACAAAGAGGTTCCGTATAACCGGATAATGTCCTCGTAGGAGCATGTCGTCAATTCCTTTACCATGTTGCTGTTCAGACCATAAAGCAATGTCACATCTTTTTATTTGATCCAGGCTGAACAATTTTTCTTTAAAAAGCTTAATTTGCTCCCTCAGCTCATCTTTTCTAGCGATATCCATGTCAAATGCCAACACAACATACTCAACACCCATATTAATGATCGTCTTCAGCAAGTATCTCCATGAACTTAGCCCAGGAAGACCAACAAATATCTCTCCAGTTATCTCAGAAGACTTGTCTGCTTTAATAGGTCCTTCAGTTACCCAACATCTTTTTACCTGAATAAGTTGCCCTGGCTTTGCCTTCTCGCGGACATGGCAAGGAACGGCAACATGCACTGGAAGAGGATTTCCGGCTTCCGTTCCTTTATCTTTATCGCCGCTGGATAACCAGAGATATTTTTGACCTTTTTTTAGGCCAACTTCTCCAAGAACGATCTTTCTATCATTTTGTTTTATAGCAATTTCTTTTGTTAATTTTGTCGGCTGTCCCTTTTCGTCAGTAAACATTGAAACAGGAAATCTTGCAATAATCTCTCCATCCCAAGTAACCTGTAATTCTGCAGATTCTTGATTAACGTGGGCATAGAATCTATTCTTATACGTTGTTTTATAGCTGGCCACCAGTGGTACTTCATCTAAACGAATCTGCCAACCAACAATGTAGTTGAATTCGTTATGGATAGGAATGAGAATTCCACCAGACTTATAAGAATTTAATGTCCAAAAAGTCTTGGTCCTTCCATTCCGTTCGATGGTGCGATAATACGCACCAGGAAAGCCTTCAAAGCTTTCTCGATTTATTTTTGAGAGAGGTTCCCAAGGTTTTTCCGGGAAAGATCTATACCCACGAACAGCGAGTTCTTTATCACTCATTCCTCTGTCAGGAGCCTGTAATATTCGTTTATGTTCCAGCGTCAACTCAAGCACTCTTTGTAGTTCTCTCGAGATCCTGTCCAATTCTTTATCTTCTAACTTGCTTACTTTGGAGTCTGTACCCCGTGTTGGGGAAGAATGAGCCAGCTTTCCTTCGTTGTATTCCAATACTTTCTTCATTGCTTCAACAAACGGAATGCCCTCCATTTCCATAATAAAGGTAAAAACATCCCCACCTTTACCACATCCGAAACAACGAAATATTTGACGCTCGGGATTAACAGATAAACTGGGAGTCCTTTCGGAATGGAAGGGGCAAAGTCCAAAAAAGTTTCTTCCCTTTTTTTGAATGTGAATATAGCGAGAAACAATGTCGACAATATCCACATTGTTTTTGATCAGATCTGCATTTAATTCCTTGTAACCCACTAGATAATACTCTCCCTTCAACTGAGTATTCTATTGCACTAAAGGGATGACTTTTCAATCATCCCTTTTTCCGTTGAACTTGTTTTTTCTCTTCAATTCTCCTGATATTAGCCATTCCTCCGGAGATGATCCTACTCAAAGAGAAGAAGGCAACCAAAAACCAGAACAACAGTGTAATAAGGATATAGGCACCTTGTTCATGGGATACATAAACCAATTGACGAACATTAGTTTCAAACATAAAATAGATTGATGTTCCTAACAAATAAAGCTGGAAGAGTATTGACTTGAAACGAATAGGTGAACACATCCACATCACATACTTTTCCGTTAACGTTACAAGAATCCATATAACTGCTGCGAGACCGTTCAGAAGTTTCATCTTCTTATTCCTCCTTTTTTAAAGTAAAAAAAAGGATAGAACAAAAAATCCATCTGCGGTCATACAGCCCCATCACGAGTTGTATGTCCAACAAATGGACCTCCGTTCTATCCTAATCAACCGCTCACCACATATTGTTGAGAGGTGGCACTCAAAAATAGAAACAACTTACACGTTAATTATAATGGAAAAAACCTCACAGGTGAAGTGTCCAACTTAAAGAAAAGACAGTATTTTTCGCTTCTTTTGTGTTAATATCTGGTCCAAAGCTTCTTGGGTCAGAACCCTTTCAAATAAGGGATAGAATGCTTGCATAAGTAGGTCCCTTCCTTCATCCATTAAAAACGCGAAGGTACGTTCTTCTTCTGCCTTAGCAAAGACATCTGCATATGGTAATGTGGCCAATGGGACAGGATTAATATATGGTTCCATGCCCGATAGAAATCGACTAATGCTCTCCAAATTGTGAAAGTCATGAACCTTATTAATAACAAAATAGATCTCCTTTGTATGGGCAAAACTGGCTATCTGTTTAATCCGTTCTGTATGATAATGAAGGTATGGAAGATCTGGTTCAACTACAACCCACACCTCATCCACTTCCTCTAAAACTAACCGTTGAAATCCCGCTTCAATATCATGCGATAAATCAATAAACAAAATGGGGAGTTTATCTGCCGTAAAGTACACGCACAAAGAGTCTAATAATCCAAGTCCTTTTTGATCCTCGACATGAGAGTCAATGGAGTATGGGAACCAATAGACGTTGTGGGAATACCAATCCCTTCCAGGTGGGATGTATGAGACTGTGTAAGTTTGGTTGGCAAATGTATATGCCATTCGGTTTCGCCTAACACTTACATACCAATTTTCCCAATTAGCAGGAGCTGATGATTCCCCTCCTAATCGGTAAAGCAATTGAGGCATCGGTTGCTGTGCCTCAAGTACCCCAACTGCCACTTGCTGCTGGCCAAGAGCAATCGCAAAATTATTTGCTACAAATGAGGAGCCTGTACGTGGATATAGGCTAATAAGCGCAATACTTTTATCGATCACCCCAGTACGACGTGATTGCTTAATTTTAAAATATCTTCCCTGAGAAGAGACAGCACTCTGTACAAGAATTTTCGCTTGTTCTTTTACACCGTATGGGAGATCATCGGCAATGTTCATTTCAAGAGTAAGAGTGATTATTTCTTCTTCTGTTTGCTGTTCTGTTTCAGATGATTGATCCTCTTCTTCCAAAGCGGGGTTTTCTTTTTTTCGCCGACCTCTTTTACGAGTCCCCTGTTTATCTTCCTCCGGTGTTTCTATTTGTAAATCCGTTCTGTCATCTGTTTTTTCTTCTTCTGGAGAGATATTTTCTTGGGATTCAGTAAACGGAGAGTCAGAGAGTTCTAAAGGTAATGTATTTTCCTCTGGATCAGCAATTTTTAACCCTCCATCATTTGTTACCTCGTAATCATTCAGCTTCATCTGTATGATAGTAGGGGATTTTTTCTCTTTTCTTCTTTGTAGAATCGATCGTCGTATCTCTTTAAGCTGTTCCAAAGTAATACCAGTATGTTTATGTAACCTTTCCTCAATCAACTCCCTACTCGGTACACCACGTTCATTAAATATAGAATCGTAAACATTGCCTAACTCCATTAATTCCGTATAGGCACCTATATTGTCTTTGTGAATATGAATGTGTACTAACACCTGGGGGATTCGTTGTGTTAATTCATATACACTTTGTCGAAGCATTTCCCGATACTCTTCGCGATTCTTTATTGGATGATATACTTCTTCCCCGATAAATACTACATGAATAGGGATAGGAGTATTTAGTAGAACCTCAAGGAAACGTTCCGGATTCTCTTCTTCAATGCGTATATCACAGTAATCACCGTAAGTATCCATGAAGAACTTACGGTGCGCTTCTCGTTTAATACAGACGGCTGCATTTAGTCCTTGGACAGAAGTTTTACTCAAATGGATTCCCCCTGATCTATTAGTAGTTTTTCAACTTTTGCTCGTAGTGTTTTGGACATTGGAACATAGCCTTGTTCAACCCTTGATATTGTTACCGTTGTGTAGTTGATTTTTCCACCCAACTCAACTTGGCTTAAGTTAAGTCGTTTTCTTGCCAATAGCAGCCATTCAGCATCATTCTGAGGAATCAGTGTAATACGGTCTTTCATAATTCACCTCTTTGATAAATAAAGCCCCACACCTTCTTCCAGTAAAGGAATGGGTATGAGGCTATTACTATTGTTCTTCCTTCTTTTGCTCTCGTAACTTTAACCAAGTTAAGGGAACACTTACTAACCCCTTCACTTTTAGAGCAAATACCGCATTAGGAAGGCCCCCCCTCTCAAGTAACTCATCAACGACAATCCAGATTGGGAGTTTATATTCTTCGACCGGGATCTGTGTAGCAAGGTGCTGAGCCAAGGAAAGAGTCGAAACAGACAGCGTGACGACAACAGGTAACTGTGGAAAGTCCATTACACACAATGAGTTGTTATGCTGGACAAATACTGCATTCCAGTTGTTAAGACGCTGAAGAATATGTTGTAGGTATGCTTGACCTTGTTGCAAACGCTCTAACAGTAAAAGAATATCCCCTTGTGGTCCGGCCATCGCTCCAACAGCAAATGGTTTACCCAACTTGGGATTCTTCCCTACAACCCCGTGCCATCTCCACCCCTTTAATACCTGGTATTCATACATTTGAGTTCGAATTTCGTTTATTGCAATATACCGTTGAACTGATCTTGTGCCCATACCCAGTAATTTTTCAGGATGCATAACGAAGTCTGGATAGCGGTGCTTAAGATAAAGATATCCTCCAAGACCAACACTCCATGGTGAAGGTGGTGGTATCACCCCTTCCATCCTACTTTTCAACTTCCAACGATCAGTGAGTCCATAAATTGCCATGTAACGGATACGATTGGACAACCGATATGAACTCATTTTTCCTCGAAGCAAACGTCGAAGTTGGTTTTCATTAAGAACGATGGCATCACGTAAAAGAACAAGGATGAGCTCGTCTTCTTCCAGAAATCGTCCGTGGTAAAAATCTGAGACGACAGACATCATGTCCAGTCGTGGTTGATAATTATCCGGTCGAGTAATACCGCCATGTACGCTTGGATCATCCCAGAATGGGATGTTCCCCATCTGATCATAGAAGACATTAAGTTGAGGAACATCCGCTTCTGAATGAAAGTTATTCAAAGAGATAAGCCCCTGGATTGACACCCTGTTTTGGCGCTCCATGAGGATAACTTGTAATGATCATTTTGCCACGACGTTGTTGCTCACTGATCCATTTAATAACACCACGTACTGGCATACCTGCGACCGGTTTAGGCAAACGAGAACGTTGCGGTAATGTGGCTAACAAGGTTACACCTCGTTTTACGCGAACAAAAATCCCATATTTGGGATCTACATTTGCTACGATCCCCAATAAATCTGTTCCTGGTGGAAATTCTTGCTCAACACCACTCCAGGGATCTTTGCTTGCCTCTTTTCGAGATACCCGGATAAAAAACGGGTCTTGATTGATTTTAGTAACAACCACAGTAACTGGTTGACCTTTGACACCGGCATCCCTCACAGAAGGCGTACGAATATGATCCCAGTCCACCAGATAGCAGAATGCGTCTACACCACCGATGTTGATAAAGATGGTATCGTTATTCTCATTCCATCCGCTGATCACACCATTGACAATATCGCCTTCTTTCAGAGACTCGAGCAGTTTAGCAGCCCGTTTTTCTTCCGCCTTCCTACGAGAAACGATGGCAGTACTCTTTCCAGTCTCTTCATCCTTGATGATGTCAAGAACAACCACATAAACAGTGTGTCCAATGAAACCTCTGAGCGTTCTGTAGCTGTGTGCATCGAATTCCGCGTCAGAACAAACCCCTTCAATACCACCCAAGTCCATCGTTACATATTCCCGTACTTGAGTCCCTCCTCCCGATACGGGAATTTCCTTTTTGTCTACTTTATAGATCAGACCTGGGATGATGTCTCCTCTTTTCATTGCTGATTGAATTGCTACTAGAGGATCGTTAGTCCAGAAAAGATCTTGTTGAGGATTCATGTTCATGTAATTCAGATTCCTCCTTTGGATGAGATGAGTGCTGGCCGGCATAATAAACAAAAAGCACACAGGTATTTAGTACCTGTGTGCTTTGGGTTTTCCATTAGCACTGCATCCTAACTAGTATTTTGAATTAGTTAATTTTAGTATATGATATTTCCCCGCAAATTCGCAATCCTTTTCTTGCAAAAGCTACCGTGCACAAAAGTTGTTGGGCAGTTAACCAGGTGATATCATGAATACAATTCTTCGGATATTAAAAAATATTATGAAATAACATGAGGTGTTATTATGAATAAAACAATTGCAATAATAGGCGGAACACAAGAACAAACCTTTCGTTCACTTGCCAAGAGAAAAGGTATATCCATCACTTTTCATAATGGTAAAACGAAGCGAAGTCCCAGAGAGGAATTGGAGAGGGTAGTCAAAGGTGTTGACTGTATCGTGGTACTAACAGATGCTTGTTCGCATCCTGCCATGATGGCTGCCAAGGGATGGGCCCAAGAATTAAACATCCCCATTGCATTTCATCGATCTCGTGGTGCAACTGGAGCGGTCAATATGGGTCTGAAATTGGTTAGTTAAATACCGAAGCTAAAGGAGCTTTGGCATTAAGACCAAAGCTCCTCTCTTTTTAATAGACTATTCAGTTCTAAACGATTAAACCCACTTTTCATTCCTTCACGATTAAGTTGTAGGCGTAAATCTTCAAAGCTTATCCTATTAATTTCTTCAACACAAGAAACGATTGTAGCTAATTTTTTGCTTAAAAATGCACTTTCTCTCCCCGCTTCGAGCTTTTTAATATAACGTTTAAAGGATGTATCTAAAGCAGGAAGATTCTCATATAGCTCCTCTATACTTCCATACTTCTTGATGAGAGGAATGGCAGCTGCTTCGCCTACTCCTGGAACACCCAAAATGTTATCACCCTTGTCACCAAGTAGGCTTTTGACATCTATCCATTGTAGAGGGTGACGAAGACCATATTCTTCTAAAAAGGAATCCATCGTATATACTAATTCTTCCTTACCCTTTACTACAATTTGACTTATGTTTTCATCTAAAATCTGATAAAGGTCTCGATCATTCGAATATATGAGACACTCACCTCTTTTTTCTTCGCTCCATCTTTTTGCAAAAGTACCTAGCAAATCGTCAGCCTCGTATGGAGAAACAGTAAATTGCTTCACCCCCATTTCGTCAAGGAGGCCTTTTGCTGTTTCAAACTGTTGAACCAGTGGATCAGGAGTAGAAGATCGATTCCCCTTGTATTCAGAGAAAATATTACGACGAAACGTTTCATTTCGTCTCACATCCCAACAAAAGGCAAGATGCGTAGGTTTATAGCATTGAATAAGGTGTAATAACTTCTCTATCAGCACCTTTATTGCGTTTGTATATACCCCTGTAGAAGTTTTCATTAGTGTAGATTCATCTTGACCATAGGAAGTAGCAAAATACCCTCGTGATAGCAAATTACTTCCGTCTATCAAAAGTAGTAATCCTTTTTCCGGTTGATCTTCTTTCTGTTCCCTTACTTTAGAATGCCCAGGGAGCTGGTCATAGATTGGTGTACTTTCGGCTAAGCAAATCTTCAAGAAGTTGTTTTCAACCTTCACCGACTTGATCGGTATTTCTCTACCAAATGATATTTGTTTGCGGTTTAATTGATTTACAATATCTCGAAGGGCTCTTGTAATACATGTAACAGAAGAAGATGGGGGGAATTGAACCACTATTTTTTCTTCATTAACGCAAATCTCACTTCTAGATTGGTTTGAACTTTCTTTATCATTATGATAAAACACCAGCCAACCGTTACTATTAATTTCACATCTACTTATACTACCATCATGACTTGACATCTGATTGAGTATGCTTTCTAAGGTACAAACCAGATTATTCGTCGCCGGCCGTAAGGATAGTTTTGCCTTATACTCGTTACTCATTGATTAAGAACCTCCCGTTCAAATCCTTCCACAACAGTTTCATATCATGGTCCCTCCTAAACCTAAAAAATAAGGATGGAACACTCCACATTTGCAAAACACAAAAACCTACGGTCTTTATGTCCAGCAAATGGACGAGTGTTCCATCCTCAGCTTCGCTCACCACACTTGGGTGGCAATCAAAAACACATTGTTATATGAATATTATACTTGAAGTTGTAATTGAATTCTATGTAATCAATACGAGCAGCTATATATGAATTAGCACAGGAATTTACGCAAGATGAGCTGCACCGTACTATCCGCAACAATATGTGCAGATGTCGGATCCTCGCCGTCTGCTTCGGGATTCCCTTGTAATCGGATTTTTATCAGCTCTGTTTAATACAGTTCGTTCTTACGTTTCAATAAGCGCGGCTAGGCTCTTTCAGAATCCTTAATTTAATTCAAATGGTAAATCCAAATAGATTATTCTTTACTGCCGAGAGCTTCTTATGCGGTGACTTTAAAAATTTAAAATCGACCTTTTCAAAATCTCGTCATGTTCACCAGCCGCGGCATCATGTAAACTCCTACATGTCAAAGAAATAATTCTTCGATCCTCTTTTTCATAGTCTATCCTTCTCCCTGAGCATCATACCAATCCATTAGGAAATCGATCATCCAACCGAGAAATTTACTTAGGATGCCGCCAGCCATATCCGTGAATTCAAACGCGATTACAAACGTGATTACAAGCACAAACATGGGATAGAGCCTTATTATTAGGGAACATACAGTTTCCAACGAAAAAAAATTTCTCAGCATTATCTTCAGCGCTTCCCTGGCTATTTCCCATTTTACCTGAACCTTATAAACTTCTTTTATCTTCCCCTCATCTGTTTCGCCATGTCCTCTCTCTTTACTCAGTAACTACTTGGGTTAAGATTGATCGTTTATGAAATCAGCAACTTCAAAATCCTCACCTTCAAACACTTTTTTGCCTTCTTGAAATACCTCAAATATATCCATATTCAGTCTCTTTACGATAAACACCCCGAACTGTTTAGGCTCATTTTCAATCACCATAATATCCATATCTGAAATCATGATTGCTCCTCCCTCTTATCTCTTTACACATTGCTTTAAAGTCTTCCATAGTCATTTCTCCCCCGAATCATCACTCCACGGGATCTCACTGACCGGATCCAACTCCTCATACGCTTTTTCGTATCTTTCGTACCGTTCTTTCCAGTACTCCTGATCGGAGTCAGGGCGTTCCATCTGCGCTTTGCAGAACTCCATGGCGTTCGTCAGTGCCATCGTTAATGTCGTCCAGTCGTCTGAGGATTGAAAAACGATTTTGCCAGCCTGATACGTTTTGAGTCGATCGCGCTTTACATACAGCTTCAACTTACCTTCCTCCCTACTTCTAAACCTTGGATACGAGTTCCTTTATAGCTAAGTATCGTTCAGAGTTCTTTGCCATAGCCCGAACAACTCCCTTCCAAGTATCTGAGTCGTGCGACCACATCCGGCCCTAAAGTAGGTGAAAGTCCCGGATTACTTTCGGCACTCGACCTGTCTTTATCCACTTTCGTTTTAACCACGCTACATAAAGGGCATCCGGCCAAGCCAGTTCCAAGTAGCCTTTGCGCAGCATACCTTTCAACTTCAATGCATTGGTCGTCTTCTGTTGTATGAAGCTGATCAATTCCATTCGTTCGACTCGTTCGGTCACTCTTTCCGCCAGGGCAGTATCGTGTTCAGCCTTGGCAATTTCGTCATCTAGCTTCTTTTTTAAAATTCGCCCAAGTCGCTTGGGTACGCTAACTTTCATGCGTATAGCAAGTAGTTTCTGGATTAGACTATCCATAGCAAATTTTCTCCTTATTTTTCTGTGGCTTGAGAGGCTGGTTGACATAGGAAGTACCATACATCGCAGCCCATTCCTCTTCAAGTTCCCGAGTGTTCCTTATTTCACCAATGATCACATTTTTTTGCGCCATTCTCAGTATACCCCCTAAATTTTCCTCCCAGTATACTTTAGTCGTATGTTTCGTTCCGTTTACTTGTTTGTCCATCTAAAATACTCCTTTTAGATTTTGTTCACTCAATACAAAATTAATAAATTTAACTACTTAACCTTAAAAGCTCCCGAGACCCAATGAGCCACAAATTTAACCAGATGTGAGCGGAGTTTTTCCGAAACCAATCATACGTCTGGCAAGTGGGCCAATATGGTTAAAAGCCCAAATCGAACATTATCGCGACATGAAAGGCTTTCCCAAGTAAGGGTCTTTTCTCTTTACACAGTATGATTAATTGATATCGTCCCGAGTAACAGCACGACGTACAATATTTCCCATTTTACCTGAGCCGCATAATCTTCATTAATCTCCCTCTGCTGTTTCGCCATGTTCCCTCCTCTTTACTCAGTAACTACCAGTGTTAAATTCATTATCAGATAGTAAATCCAAACTGATAGAGTGAAAAGGAGTGCAATACTCACAATTCCGAGTTTACGCCACTCTCTATTTTGTATAAACCCCATAAAGTGCGCATTTAAAATTACCGCGTTAGCAAAGGTTAAACACATCCACCCTGTACATTCTGTCTGTAAGTCACGAAAGCCACTAATCAGACGGCCAGTAAGTAACATGTTAAACCCCAATGAGAACAAGACCAAGCTAATCCAATGATGGATAGACAAATTCGGCAAAAACTTTCGAAACATTAATACACACCTCCTTTTCAAAAAGATATTTTGCCCAAGAATCGCTTGTTCTGGTCCAATTTCCAGTGTTGCAGCCTCCCGCATCACTCACATACTGGTGGTTTGTACGCTATAGTTTCACCTCATTTCACATAATTTGTAGAATCAATCAGCAGCTTTCGATTTTAGTTGTAAAACCGTTAGTCCAATAACGAGTAATAAATAGAGCGTTGTAGTTGCTGTTCGAAACAAAAAGATAAATAACATTGGATTTGAAACATTTTGAATGGTTAGCCCAACCATCAATATCCCAATCGAAATGGTTAACAGGAGATAATATAGTTTTTTGGGGTTTTTGAATGTAAAAGCTCCTTTCTTCATCCAGAACAGTTCACCATGGTAAGCCTTTTTCACTAATTTAATTAAACCGAATGTAAACATAATTACACTTATTACCCCTACATACAGGAACAACTCCTTTCTGAGAAACGCAAAATTGAATGCAATAAACGTCACCATTGCTGTTTTATATTCTTTTAACCCTAAAAACAAAAATGGAGAGAATAACATACAAAACCCCATAAGAAGAAATAAAGCAAGGTAAAGTTTCATTAGTGTTACATTAATGAGTATACTTAACATATTTTTTTCTTCCCCCTATTTAGGTTTTTCCACATGTTTCACAACGCATCGTATTATCCTGCATCATGTATACTCCTACTTTACCTGAACTTATAATCTTCTTTAATCTTCCTCATCTATTTCGCTATGTCCTCTCAAACTACCAGTGTTAGAGTGTGTGTATGACCGTTTTGGTCTGTATTAACCAGTGAATACTGTTTCTGGCCTCATTCTGTGTACATCTTTGGCATAATAGCTTATCCCTTTGCCTACTTTCGCTAACACAAGACAATTTGAAAGTTTTTTTGTTACCTGTTTGTCCCTCCAAAACACTCCCTCTTAGATTTTGTTCACTCAATAGGTCTGCATGTGTAAAAAAACGATACATATACTTTCATTTTCTTTTGACATTTTGGGCAGGGCACGTGATCCATGTTATCGGCATCCTGTCCGGCCAAAGTGTGTCCGCAATACACACATTGGCACTTGACTACCATTTCTGTTTCCTCACTGTATAGATCATTCTTTACTGCTGCGAATATATCTTTAACGGCATGCTTTAATTCCTCAACTCTATCCTGGTAAAAACTATCAAGTTTCGCAGAAAAATATTGAGCTTCTACTAGGTAATCTGCAAAAGATTTTAATTCGTTGTACTCATAGCGTATGTAGAAGGAGCAGCTGTAGTCTGCGCCATCTATAGACACTATACCGTGTTTTTCCATGACTCTAAGTGCAGTTTCATGAGTTTTTGGCTTCTTATGCGGTGACTTTATAAATTCAAAAACGACCTTTTCAAACTTCGTCATAATCAGGCGTGGCCAGTTTACGTGCGGCGTGTAATAGTCGCATTTGCTCGAAAGTCCTCCTCGCGATACTTCTACCAAAGCGCGCGGGATGGATGATCGCCGTTGTCCTTTCAGTTGGCTAGGAAGCGTTCCCGGCGGCATTTTCACAACTGCATCTTGTTCCGGCATTACAAACGCTAGCACCTTTCCGATTTTTAACTTCACAACACCGCCTGCTTGACTTGTCAACGCCACCGTGTCTCCGACGCCGTAGTCCAGGCGGTAGGTCGTTTTGCCATAAGTGAACTTCGTTTTGTAGCGCATGCTTTCTCCTCTTTTTTGTTCCCGAAATATTGTGTAACCTCATCCAGCCTGCAGCAGTTCCGGGTTTTCGTAGATGTTGCCAATGACTTCACAATCGCTTGGCTCAACCAAGTCCTCTCCTTCATATCCGAAAGACTCACTTTTCAACCAGAACCGTGGGAAACGATCCATGACAACAACATCAACTAACGTGACGTAGTAATACTTGACAAAATCATCATCTTCAATTTCATAAGAAAGGACATTATTGACTTTTAACCACTCGTCGAAATCTAAGCCGTAAATATCCGAGCGTTTTGCGTATCCGAAATCAATTTTTCTAACAATATCCCCCTCATATATCTCTTTTCCGTTCTTGTCGCGCCGGCCGGTGAATCGTCGCGGAATGAACTGATCTTGTTCAAGCATGTCCAGAAAGCGAAGGATACCTTCTTGATCGGCTTTTTTGATGTCCTCCCACGACCACATTTGCTTTGCGTCTTGGTCCCATACTTGGAACTTGATCTCATGTCCAACTTGCACAAACATTCTCCTCCTCTTAGTGGTCTTCTTCCACTTCTTCTGATGTGCGTAGAATGTTTACATAAACATGGGCGTAACACTCGTCGCATTCAAACTCCTGCTCATTGTTGACGATCTCATTCCCTAGATCACCCATTTCACCGCCAATGTAGGCTCCGCAGCGCGGGCAGAAGTTGATATGCCCATATTTCCATTGATGCTCAGTCCCCATCGGGAGAATCACGAACGGACGATACTTACCGGCTGCTATTGATTCTGGATGCAGCACATGCTTCTTTGCATCTTCGATGGCTTCAAGCTCTGTCACAGCTCGGCTTGTTTTTGCTTCAATGGTGAATGTTTCAGTTTGGGCCAGAATCCGATAAAGCATTGGCGAACTTTTTGTAGTCATAACTTTTCCCCCTTGTTTTACAAACCATGTGTTTTTTTAAGCATAATCATCTGGAATACCACTAAGGCACTTTTGGCAAGTTACGTTCGTCCGCCCGGAGTGTGGCAACCTTTTTTTGGGGGTATCCACGTCACGGCCACAAATCGTTTTTCCTTGCTCGATAACAGCGTGGACGGCGTGGGTAGGTCTAACTTGAAACAGACCCATCAATTTCATCCTCTTGGCTCCTTTCCACAATTACCGATGTGTTACCTGACCATTTGTAATGCTGTCTTACAGATTGCCTCTTGCGCCGTTTCACCTTCTCCATGAATAGACCAAACATCTTCGCATACCTGCCAGCCAGCCACAACGCACCAAGGGTATCGGTCATACCCTTGACCCTCCCTGTTTTCTTTTACAAACCTCCGTTTTGAACCATTGTTTTGCCGTTAGAAAGCCGAGGCACACGCCGTACGGAGCATCCGAACATATCAAATTGTCTGCCCATCGTTTACCCCAAACGATGTGATAACCGCTCGCCCGTGGCAAAATGTCGATATAGATTCCTTGTTTCCGTGCTTCCTCGATCAGCACTCCCATGCTTTCCCAGGTGGTAGATGGTTCAAACTCATCATCACGCAGGTAGTCCATGACTTGCCCATCCTGTTCGTGTAAAACCCATACTTCCACTTTGTGGACAGGGTGTTCTTTTCTTATCCACCCCAGCGCTTTTGCCACTTCCGCATCCAACTCACGTCCTGCTTGCATCACTTGCCCTCCGTTCATCTACAAAATCGAAATGACCTTCTAACGCTGCCCTTGCTGCCACAAAGCACCTTAACAACTCCGATGAAGGTTCCGGCACCTTGGCTATGTTGTAAATCTCGATCAACGCGTTTCGCATTGTGATGTAATGCCTTTCAAACAGTTCGGCTTTTTGCTGTGCCCGCGCAAGCCTCTCATTCAGTCTTTTGCCTTTTATCTTGCATTTTTCGTGAACCAGTTCTCCTTCAAGCAGCACGTATTCGTCTTCCCATAGCAACTCTTCGCATATAGGACATTCTCCTATGATGCAGCCGCTGGCCAATCCCCTTCCCTCCTTGGACACACGTAATGTTTTGATAAATCACTCCTCCGCCACCACTACTCCAGTACCGTTGCAGGTAAGGCATTCTCCGAGCGGAATGTCAGGATTTCCGTCATAATAAATGATTTTTGCACCACCACACGCTGAGCATTTGGCCATGCGTATCGCTTGTTGTGTTTCGTGTGCTACGTTGTCCTTGATCGCGGCCCCTCCCGGAGTCAGACGGTACTGACCTCGCGTATCGGGTTTCTTTTCAACCAGTCCCTCGCGCATCAGAACCTTGAGAGGCTGGTTGACATATGAGGAACCATACATCGCAGCCCATCCCTCATTTTTTCCCGGTAACTTTTTTGCGATCTGCGTCGGCGTCAGCCATTCATTTGTCAATGCCAGCAGCACGGCCTTTTGCTTTTCGGTCAGTCTCATTTCTGTCTTGCCTCCCTGAAGTATTAAATCAGGCCCAGTTCTTTCCTCAGTTCCTCTTTTGCAGCGTCGACGCATAGATCAACAAACCTCCTGGTTTGTTCTGACGAACTCGTGTCGATAAGCTTCTCAAGAAGTGCGGACGCTTCCTCACGCTTAGGACTTCTCCAATCTGCAGATTCCGGATCATACTCTCGTTTGGCCCAGCCCTTCATCGTGGAAAGCGAGCATGTCTTTTCTGTGCCTTCCACTCCTCCAGGTAAGATTGGAACATAGATAACTTCTTCCCAGGTTCCAAACCGGTGCTTCCTCTTTTCAATCCCTTTTACATACCGAATGAGCCCCTTGCTATTTTGATAATACTTTCCTGCCTGAATGTTCATCATGTTTCCTCCCTAACTATTTTGTAAACACGTGGAATCTTCTCTTTCCAATTCCTCAATTATCCTCAATCGGTCGGCAAGTGTACTCCACCGATAAATATACTTCCATCTCTTTATTGCATTTTGGGCAAGTCACGCATCTGCAATCCATGTTAGCGTTACATGCATCCCGCCCGTTGAAAATATGTCCGCAATACACACATTGGCAATCGTCTACCATAACTGTTTCTTCACTGAAAAGTTTCTTTTTGCCCATCTGTTTCACTCCCTAACTACTGTGTTAAGACCGAGCGAATATCTTTCCGTACCACATTGACCCATTCACCCGAATCCGTACGGATGTGGTATCCAACCAATTCCATGACTTTTACCTCAGCCCTTTCCACTCAGCGATGAACAGAGTCGAGCAACTTCTTGGTCGAATTGGACGCGTCCAATACCTTTTCAAGTTCCTGAGTGTTCCTTACTTCACCAATGATTACTGTTTCTTGCGCCATTCTCAGTACATCCCCTAAATTATCCTCCGAGTACACTTTAGTCGTATGTTTCATTCCGTTTACTTGTTTGTCCATCTAAAACACTCCTTTTAGATTTTGTTCACTCAATACACAGTTTGTTAATTCGATGACTTTTTAGCCGAGGATACTTGTCTCTCTTTTTCTTTCTGACAACTCATGTGTGTTCGATTTCCGTAAACATCCTCCCAATGAGGACGATACTTATCGACTTTTTTCTTACACCATGAACAATACTCTTTTTTTCTCATAGCTCCCCCAGCGAGTAGCCAGGCAGCTGCCCTGCCTGGCTCCTTAACTATAAAGTAAAGTCAAAAATGTCCCTATATTCCCTCGCAAAATCTTCAAACATCAATCGTAATTCACGGTCGGTAAGTTGTTGTTCGGTTATCCCACAATCTCTGAGTTCTTGGATCTTCCTATTTATCAGCTCTGCAAGACGCTCTTTATTAATAGAATCCAACTTCTTTTTCATTTCACCAATTTCATATTTCACTTGGCTAGCCTGTGAGTACAATTCCAATTTCTTATCTCCTGTTGTCATTTTTACCTCCGTTTTAAATTTGGTTTACTTAATATGCATTGTGTTTTTTTCTCAGTTTTAATTGTACGTTATCCTAGACTGGATTTCATTTTTCTTATCCTCAAAACAAGGAAAATCTATGTAGCCAGGGAAAATTCCCTGGCTACATCTTGTTACTACAATTCCTTTGTTGTACGAGTAATTGTTTTTATTCCATTATTGTCAGTAATAGTGATCATCTGCTTTCTTTCTAGTTTTTTTAATGCCTCAGTAATTGTGGATCTGGCGAAGTTTAACGCTTCTGCAATTTCAGTAAATGAGCCTGTGAGGGACTTTTCATGAGATTCATCTAAAGCACGTAGGATCGCCTTTTCAGAAGCTGAAAGAGATTGTTCATTGTCGTTTTGATTGCTAGTTTTTGAGGCATGTTCTTCATGGCTATCAGCAATAGCAGCCTCTTCTGCAGCTCGTTCAGCTGCTTCTTCTGAAACAACTATAATTGGCTGTTCATCGTTTTGCTGATAAGCCTCCAAAACCTCATTACCGCTTTCATCAAGTCGAAGTGCTACCTGTTCCAACGTCTTAACAACAGCGGATATTGCCCCTTTTGATCCGCTAAATACAACTTGGTTTGCTGAATCAAGATGAGCTCTACCAAACCTCACAAATTGTACATTCTCCTTGGAGAAAGACACGTTTGATAATGCATTTTTTAACGTGTTTCTCCAGCAAACACCCGGAATATTCTTCATTCGATTTGTGAACGATGCAATCCCAGGTAATACTCCAGCGTGTTTATAAAGGTATTTGTCGCTCAATATATCTTCCGGAAACGAATCTACAATGATTTCAAAGAAGTCTAGAATTTCAGTCTCGAGTGTTTCCATGTCGACTTCAGCAATTTTATTCTTTCCACAAAATGCTGACACAGTGGTGTAAACTGTAGAGAAAGTAAAGAGGTAACCGTCTTTTAACTTCGTCCCTTCTTGGAGTGGCTGAACAAACGGTTCTATCTTTTCGTCTCGGCTGACAATACGCGCAATCGACACCAAAGGATCACTGTGGTTGAATGACAACGAAAGAGATTTTGGCACCTTTTTGCCAAGATTATTTGTGTCATAGAACATCTGTTGTTCTTGTTCAAGCGTCAATCCGACATAACACATCATTGGAAGAACAGAATTTTCAATAATCGTTTCATGCTCTCTGAGCTTCTCAATCTGTTCCACATCCGGATTATCATCTTTCATCAATTGATCAATTTTCGCTCTAATTTGATTAAGTGCATTCCAACTTCCAAAGAAACGATGCTGACCATTTAAAAGTGCAATGATGGTACCATCTTTTCTTTTCGATCCAAGAATAGGTTCAAAATAAGCTCCATTCCTTTTTCCATCAAGCGCTTCCTGAAGATATTCTGCAATTTCGTTAGTCCTACTTTTTGACAACTTCCGTTGAACAGCTGGATCAATGATGATTACTTTGTTTTCAATATCTGCAATCATTTCACCAATACTCTTTAAGATTATTTCATACTTAAAAGTTAAAAACCTCAGGTCTGAATTGTTTATCATCTTACACTCTCCCTTACTCAACAGTCTTTTGTAATATCATTTTGACAATTCCCTACCGAAACCTTTTCTGTCCTTACCACTCCCTTCTCCCGAAAAAAAGAATGGAGCATAGTTCATTTGTTTGACATAAAAACCCATAACGGCTTCAATGTCCAACAAATGGACTTATGCTCCATCCTGTCATCTGCTCACCTTTAGCGGTGGCTAATGAAACAAACTGTTATGGGAACATTATACAATATCTTCACCTATTCATCTATAGACTATTTAAAACTAATCTCAAGCGAAAACGACGGGATGTGTTCGTTGGCAACCCCATCGACTTCAACCCAGCACAAAGGATCAATATTGATTGATTTTGGGCGTAATGATGCTTTTGGAAAATACGCCCTTACAAGAGCGTTTCCCCCCGGAGGGATGAGCTTTTGCTCTATAAATCCCTCAATGATGGTTTGTACGGTCTCTAACTTCACAGACGCAGGTTGTAATAATCCTATCCGCAAATATTGATCTGACCGATTATTGAATATCGAAAAGGATAGGATCTGTTGATTTTCTTTAGCAAACCACCGAAAATCTCTGTATGTAATCTGACCGTCTAAAGCTACATCCTTTGTAGCAAGAAGGTTGGTGACAGTTTCAGGGGAGGAAAAATCCAATTTCCAGGATTCCTTCTCTTGCTTCACAAGTAATTGTTCCGTTCCTAGTTTCCTTTCTCCGTTTATCGTATAAGTGTATTCGACTTGAGCTTTATACGTTTTGTCATTAACCTGTTGTACTGATTTGATCGTGATATCCCCTCTTGTTACCCTGCTCTGAGAATCTGCCACTCTAAGTTCCTCAGCCAATTGTCGCCTCGTTGTTTGTTGAAACTCAAGTTGATCATTGGATATTTGAGAGACAGCTAGTTCATAATTTTTCTTACGCAAATACGTGTAATACTTCAGGATTGCTTCTTGTATATTTTCAGACTCATTAGCCACAGTTGTCCCGGAAGGTGGTTCTTCTTTTGTGTTTTCGGGTGCGTTGTAGAGGGCGAGAAAAAACATGATACCGATATATATCAAACAAAAGAGGATAGCACCCAAAAATATTAGTTTTCTTCTCATTCTTCTAACCTCCAATACTCTTTGCTTAAAGAAAAAAGGCACACGGGAGGTTTCCCATGTGCCGTTGGGTTTTCCAAACAGACTACTTCTTCAATGTATCACAATATTTCCAAGCAATCTATAGTAAGGAGCTTTAATTTTAAGGGATGGAGGACTTTGTTACTTAATTCAGCTTCTTTTCTCAATAGCATATTCATATAAGTAATTTAGAAGAGTAAATAAGTATCATGGATAACTTTCCGCTTAAAATTGAGAGTTACCAATGGGTTCCCTTTCTGTTGAAGATCTAAACGGACTCACGATGCGTTTATAACAAGAGATACTGAGAATCAACACACATATCTCTGCTTGTCACAATTTAACGTACAATAAATACAACCTATCTTGCTCTATTCACATTAATAAAATTAAACAAAATGGCCATGTATGAGTTGCATGACTAACTTCAGACATGGCTTTTCTGAACAGGAATGGATAAATTGGGTATATCTCTGGGATTAAGAATGGTAATTAGGCACGCCAACAAGCACTCGCCACATAGGCCAGTGCTGCCCTGACATATATTAACCGGCTTGGTGGATAATATTGCCAGGATTTGATAGTATCGTCAAAATCTTTTCCCTGTATAACTCCACCGTCTGCTGAATTTCATAGATCGGAAGCCCATTGTTTAGTTTGGCCTGGAATTCGTTACCCTTCTCGATTAAGGAAGCAATCTCAGCCTCCCCTAACATTTTCAAACGATCGAAGTGTGGTTTCATGCCAGAGCGTCCGACTTCACCTTTTACCCTGGATCTAAACCACTTCTCACAAGCCTTGATCAGATTATGAATTGTCCGGCGATAACGGCCAATGACGGTATCATAGTCTTTGTCAAAGATGGTGATCTCTCGAACATTTTGCAACCATACTACACGTGAACGTTTTTCATTCAAAATGAGATTAAAAGTTCCGCGCAGCTCCTCATAGTTTTGAATTTGATGAGAGGCCATAATCATCTCTTTCTTCATAACCTCGTGAATTAATTTACTAAAGTAAGCTGATGCACCTGCAGGTGACTTGTCACCTTCACTCCGTACAAAGCTCTTCATCTGTTCGATTGCTTGATTAAAGATAGAACGAGCGAGTCTTCTATCCTCCACTACTCTCATCAAATACTTAGCGGTTTTAAGCATTTCGACACAGTGAGCATGCTCAATAACTGTATCCATTCCGAGTAAAGATACAGTTCGCTGAAGAAGGAATAATTCTGTATGGTTTTCGTAGTAAGCTGACAGAGTTTCAGGGGCAAAAGTTACTATGAGTTGAGTTTTTTTGGTCAATCGATCACATGCTTGTGCCACTTTCACAGTATCCATCATCGTTTTGTTGATTTGTGAAAGGGCAAGTTGATATTTCGTATCGTCTAAGGGGAGGTTCAAAGTTACGCTTCCCAGACGATAGAAGATCTCCGTTTTGTCGAATACAACATTAGGCATGTTGTTGACAGACATACGAAGAGCTGCTAAGAGAAGAATCCGCTTTGCATTAACTCCTAAAGAGCGGAATTTCGATGTATAGAAGAACTCGAACTTCTTGCAATAACGAGTTGTGGCAGCATCAAAGTGTACATCTGTAGACGCCAACGTAAAGCGAATGAGGTCGGGTTGGTATTCATCGCGGACAAGAAGCCCTTTCCGTATCCCTTTTTCAATAAGGTGCCGAACATAGGCAACGGTAGAATCAATAGACGCTGCAATCTGTTCCACGATAGCACGAACATTACCATCCCAGTCAACAACTCTGAAAAGGTAAAGGTAAAAGTCAATCTCAGTACCAGACATGTCCGACATAGCACGCCGAATAAATTCTTGAGTGATCATGACTCTACCCTCCCTTTTCTACCAATCTACGACAATAGCATCGTACACCTTCCTTTCTAGCATCCTCAACGTCGTACCATAATGAAATAAGCTATCGTACTCTAACAAAAAACTATCGTACTACAATGAAAGAGTATCGTACTGTAATGAAAGATTATCACGTTAGGTAACAAAGGAATATCGTACTGTAATGAAATTATCTATCGTAACCTAATGAAATGAACTATCGTATTGTAATGAAATCGAATATCGTACTGTAATGAAAGATTACCGTACTCTAATGAAAAACTATCGTACCCTAACGAAAGACTATCGTACTGAAATGAAAACTAGTATCGTACCTCAATGAAAGAAACTATCGTACACAGATGAAAAACTACCGTACTACAATGAAAGGGTATCGTACTGTAATGAAAAATCATCGTACTACAATGAAAGAGTATCGTACTGTAATGAAACAAAAAAATTTTTCGACATGAGAAGACAATAAAAACACGCGTATTCTAACGCGTGTTATGTGAGAAGAAGTTTACCCATTTTCATATCTGCTGTGACGTTTTCTGTAACGTTTCTGAACCAATCTGTGGGAAGTATCCGACACACGGGATCCCTTCTATTGGACATGTCAATATGATAATCTTTGATGATGGTTGCCTGTCGCATTTCTTCTAGTGCATTTTCGATGGCCACTCTATTCTGTGTTGTATTTCCGGTCAGGTGGATATGATTGATGATCGTCTGTAATGGATATTCATAGTATCCAAGCTCATTTGTTGTTTCACTACAAAGCATGAGATATAACGATTGGGCTGCCGCTGACTGCAAATCCTCAAGCATGGAAAGGCTTATGTAGCTGACGTATCCTTCCTCTAGTGATTGCTGCAGATAGTTAGAAAACTCGATTCGATGTTCAACGGAGTAAACATTTCCATTGACAATGTTCTGCGTCTGTCCTTTTGACTGGATCAAATGGAATTGCTCCGTAACGATTGTTTCGTTCTTTTGCCCAACATAGTAGGCGTGCATGATAACAGAAGTAGCGAATAATGTATTCAGGGACTCTTGGAGCAGATCATACTCTTTACCGCTTGTACCAATATTGGTAACTTGAAGTAATTCATATTCAGTAAAACTGAAAGTAGGTTTACGTCCATACTTCTCCCAAAGTTTGTGGAGCCCCAGGAATACCCTGGTATCAAACTCGGATATGATTTGACCGCGATCGTTTTGATAAGTCAATTTTTTTAAACCGTTTTTATCAAATTTAATGATCCTTGCATTTGGAGGGAGGAGATCAGGGTTTTTAATATTCCTCCGTCTTCCTCCAGCAAAAGTGATGACACCGTGTTGAATAATATCCTTCGATACTTTCACATTGGGTTTCTGGTGATTTGCTTTTCGTTTTTCTATCGCAGATTGAACGATTTCGAGTCCATACATGCTTCGCTTGAGTTGCTTCATATTCTTTTCGTTCGCACCATGGCGCAGCTGCTCATTCTCCAAGGTTAGTTTTTCATTTTCTAACGATAGACGAAGCTTCTCAAGGTGAGTCATTTTTATATTTTGTAAGCTAACGGCTCCTTCTTCGAGTACCTCTTGCCTACGAATGCGAAGGTCTTCCTCGTTAAAAGCTTTTTCTTCTACAGTCATCAAACGATCTACGAATACGCGCAGTTTTTTCTGAAGTGTTGCAGATGGAGATGCCATAGCTTTCCCCTCCTCCCTTTTTATTTTGCGGGACGAGAGGGAGTCGGACAAGCCCTTTTTTGTCGCCATTTATTGCACCTACCTTTACCACAATGAAAAAAACCCCATACTTTCCCTAGATGAGAAAGAATGGGGTTTTCCCTTTACCGAACATATCATTTTACCATCATTATACTCATTGGATGAAAAAAAAGTCTAGCGAATTCATGTTCAAAACCGATTCGGAGTGTTCATAAAAGGACTTGCCACTCTGTGAAGCTGTTTCGTATCAAAACAGTCATGTGAGAAAACTGCTTATTGGAATTTAATAAAAAGATATGTTTCCTAGATTCTATATACTAATCAGTTAAAAACGTACGGTTTTAGAACAAAAAAAGCCGATATCATTCGATACCGACCTGTTTCCACCTACTTAATTGTGATGGGTTTTTAGAATAGAGCTTATCCGAAATAATGTTAATCCTGCGTTGATTCTCAAAGATTGTTCGGACAACTGGTTCACCCTCCGAAACCTCCAATTCTATTACATTACGCATTTGATAGCCTGTGGTGGTACTTTCACAAAGGGCAATAATATCGATTGCATTGGCAATAACCTCTGCAGCATCCCCAAATGACAGTCCTGCTGAACTTTCCTGATACAGTCTAATCAAACTATGGATGAAAGAATCTGAGGCCGAGTTGGAATATCTACTGATAACCTGGTGCCCTGAATTGACCGCTTGGATAAGCGCTCTTACTTCCGCTGATGAATGGAGTTCAGACAGAAAAACAGTGTCACAATATCGGAAGATCGCACTTGTAAGGTGAAACTGAAGGGATTCCGAATCAAATCCATAAGATATTCTTCTTAGATTTTTGTTCGGATGGTTTTTTTCCAATTGGAGCTCAATCTTTGGTTCTAGCACCACAATTCGCTCACCAGCCGGCAGGCAGGAGATAGCGAATTCCAAGCAAGCATCACTCACCGTGTGGTTATTATCTACAAAGAGAACACTAGCCTTTGATACGATCACATCTTTTAAAAATTGATACATGTCTGGGGTCGCGTTGATTAAGCTTGAGAGTTGGAGATTTTTTTTATCCATCATCACTTGCCCCTCCTTATTCCTTTATTCACTTTGCTGTAGCTTGATTGACTTCATCGGAGTAATAGTTGAAATCGCGTGCTTATAAATTAAATTTTGCTTTCCTGCAGACTCCAGTATGATCACAAAGTTGTCAAACGCCTTAACAGTTCCGGACAATTGCCGACCATTGATAAGATATACTTGACATGATATCTTCTCTTTCCTCATTCCGTTGAGCAACTGATCCTGATAATTAGCCATGAGATGTCCCCTTTTCAGTTGTTTTATTTTATTGTCACAGCTTCTGTAGTTTTTTCAACTTTTGTACCACATTCTGTTCATTCGTATTAGGAAGAATCGACAAAATTTCCTTCATGAACGTATGAACAGAAGAAACCGTGGCAAACGCTTTTTGCTCTACAGTTGGATATGCGTCCAATCCTTCTTTGGAAATGCGATATAGCTTTTTCCTCCTCCGTTCCGGATCGTCCCATTTCCCTTCAATCCAGAGAAATGCCTCCATCTCATGGAGTAGTTCATACAGATATGCTTCGCTGGATTGCCATCCGAACTTCTCTTTAAGCCACTGATAAAGTTCAAATCCGTAAACAGACCTTTTTTGAATCAAATGTCTAAGCATAAAATAGCGAACAATATCACGTACCTTAATTAGGCGGCTAAAGAACCGCTGTTCTTCCAGTGAGAGTGGAGGAAAAGACGGTTCTTCTTGCTGCTTATTCGACATAAAGGTTAAGAAGTTGTGAGCGGTATCCTTCATGGTAGCAAATCGTTGGAAGAATTGTTGAGAGTAACTGCGATATTTATCAAGGCCGTGCGGGGTAAGTGAATAAATCAATTTCTTACCTTCTCGTCGTGCGGTAATCCACTGATAAGTATCGGCCATTTCACGGACAGTATTGTAAAAGTGAGCACGAGATAGACTTTTTTCTGGAAAGGTTTCATGAAGTCGTTGAAAGAGAACAGCTGCATGTAGATCCTCTTGTTGCAACTGATGAAGTACAAATAAATAATAGAAGTCCTTATGGGTCATTCCTATTTTTTTAAAGGTAACGAATTTTTCTTTTTGCCCCATACGCCCCTCCCGTTGGTACTGTATGAAAAAGATCGGCTACAAAAAAAGAAGGTAGGATGTAGCTTCAATAAATCAATGATAACGCACTTAGGAGCAAATATTTTGGGCTGGATAGAGGTGCATTGTTTCAAGATTATCTATTTATCCCATTTTACCAAAAACCTCGTTAACGGACACCCATTTTCTGCTAACAGGTGCCTTCGTTCTTTCCGAACTTTCCTGCCCTAATTGCTTTCTTTATTTTTCTGTTCTGCAGTATAAGTTACAAGATATTTGAATAGTAACTTGATGATTATTATGTAACTTGATTGGTAGGATGGGGTGGGGGTGTGGTCGCGCGCGCGGAGGCTGGGGCTGCTCGGGATGGAAAGAGATTATTAATATTGTAGAGTAACTTGAATTAGCAGATAGAGCGAGCGGGCGACCACACAAACCAGGAAAGTAGTAGTTTGCAGAATAGAACGATGAGAAAGAAGAGTAACTGTTACACCAAGGATCTATGTATGGTAACGAGGTTCATGCTAATAGGTATTATCAAGACATTGGTACTTTGCTGTTACCCGCTTCCTCTTGTTCTCAATCAATCTTTCTCGAATCATAACAAAATAAAAACCCCCACTTTACTCAAAAGAGTAACCGTAGGGGTTGTCCCTTCCATCATTTTTTACTTAAGACCAGTTTAGTACATTTTAGAAGCTGAAGCAATACTAATCCTGAGTTCAGATGATGGCTCAAAAACAACTACACCGCCCTAGTGATTGTAATGCATAGCGGTAAGATTTAAGAAAATGTGTATTTGGGGTTAGCTGCAGCTTGAAGAATTGTCTCGATCCCGTCGTTATAAACTCGCGTAAACGATACTTTGTATTTTTTACAGATACCTGGTGAGAATTCAGATGTATGAGTACGAATGGCATTACAGACAATTACTACAACATCCGCATTTCTTACTCCGATCTCCACACGTTCTGGTCCAGAATTTCCCTTTAATCCGATAAAGAATCCCCCTTCGTGTTCAATAGCATCACGGTAATCTGGATGACGATCGTCCCCACCAATGATTAAGACCTTTTTATTTTGAAGTGAAGGATAACGAGTCACCTCTTCTTGTGTATCCTCTTTTGTATTATTGCGTTCGGTAATCTTCTTATAATGGGATGATGGAAGTGGTGTAGAATGATCCTGTCTGTCTATATCGTGACGCCATATAACTACTGCCTTATCGGGATCATCGCTATAATAAGCTATGTCCACAAGATCTCCTACTTGAATTCCATTCTTATTTATAATCTCTGGTGTTAATATAATTGGTTTTAAAGGAAGTGGTTTGAAAACTGATCCATCATAATATGTTTGAACGATTAAATTGATACCACTTTGCTCAACGAGACAATAATCAAGTTGAACACGCCCTTCTGGAGGTATACCCGGCCCTTTTTCGACTAAAGTAAAGAAATCTTTTCCGTATCGATTGGTAATTCTTACTTTGTCGAGATGTTCCAACCCAATGGTTCTTACAATTCGTTCACCTACATAGACATCTCCGACATATCCACCTCTTAAGCTTCTTTCAAAAACATATACTTGATCATCTGATCTCGATTGAGTAGAGGTATTGCTTACTAATGAATCATTTAGCAGCTGATCGAGCGACTCATCATCCTCTTTTTCTTCGATATTTTCTCTGTTTTCAAGTAGAGGAAGTGCTTCTAAAATTCGAATAGCAGCATTTAGTTTTGGAATAGTACTTTCTAAATTTGTTTTGTTCATGTTCTGAATAAGATTGACCATATCTTTCTTTAACTCTTCTATAAAAAACTCTTTTACCTCTGAATTCAAATTCTCTTCCCCTTTAACATTTAATGATGTAGCCGGCTCTTACTGGCCACATTATCTATATTGACTTTTGAATGTAAGCATTGAAACATGAACTTTCTGCCAGACGCTGTTATACTGGAATCCTAAGCGGTCTGCGCCGATTTCCCTTGTCTCCCCTCGCTAGTGAATATAGTACAGGCAATACAAGGATACTTTTTGGGCTTTGCTCGTGCGATTTTTTTGAATAGCATTGACTTGGGATAATATAAGGCTTTTTGAAGTAAGTTTACTCTCTTTACTTCTATTCTATAACCCATTTTACCAACTATTTTTACTAACATTTTCTCTTCTATATGATCAGTTACAAAATAAATATTCTTTCCAAGCTCTTCTGCTCGTCTTATCACAGATCGTATCGAATGGACATTGCCTGATCTCCCCAAGTGAAGTTCTATATGTTTTGTAAAAATATTGTACACACTATTTTTATCAGGCATTTTCCATTTCCAACGGCTATAAGTATAAATCAAAATATATAGTATCAGATTAAGGGAAATGACAGAGGCTCCAATTAAATATATATTCTTAGATGCCTCAATTGAAATAATTTCATGAGCCACAAAAAGCGGCATGAGAAGGCCATATAAAGCCAACAGTAAAGTGAAATAAGCCAGTAAACCTGCCCACTCCATGAGTTGTTTCACTATTCTATTCTCCTTCCTACTCATGAATTGCCTAGCGTTTCGTCGGTCAGGAGTTCAAACCTTCTGCTGGCATGTTCCCCCACAATTTTACCACACCGATTGAAGTTCCATCTGTTTCCTACGCGGTGGCCAAATAAGGAGATGTCTGACCACTTATCTCTTTACGGAGGATCAGCTGGTCCCCACTTCTCTACGTCCTCACAAACCTTGAGGCAGGTCAATTACTCTCTGAATGCATTAAGAAGGGAAAACGGGAATTACATCAAAAAAGCTGCCTCTTCTACGGCAGCTAATTATATTTGTATTTATCAGATGGATTTCGAAATGCTGAGGAACGGGAAAGAGATGTATACACACGTGTTTTCTTTTTAATCCAAGTTGTCCCTTCTTTAATTTGTATATCCCGAAATCTTTTAGTTTCTTTCTGGACAGTAATTTCCGTAGGCTTAAATAGAATGTCATGCAGTCTGTTTAACACTTTAACGGGGGGATTTACAAGACCAAAAATATCATGGGCAACAACCTTAGTGAATGCTTGAGGGTCTTCTATCGTGTGAGTCGCTTCAATGGTTGGCAGATCCCCCTTGGAGACAAGTAATTCGAGTAATATCTTGCGAAAACGATTCAAATTTCGGTAAAGCGGAATGATGTCTTCGACAACAGCTGAAAACATTGCACGAAGTTGAAGGAGTTTTTCATGCTCCTTTTGTTTTATCGCAAAGAATCTATTACTATCTTCTTGCGAGCCTGTCCCATTTAAAATAATAAATCGTTTAATACATTCCGAACCTACCCGTAAAGTACGATTGGTATTAGGATTTAGAATAACATAGTTCTTTAGGTAATTCTTACGTCCACACAGTTCGCAATTCTCAACAAATTCATAAGACATGGATTCTATAACACCTACATACTCCCACTCCTGACGTGCACTCTCAAAATCATCTGCCAAGCTGTTTTCGAGTAAAACTCTGATGACACGAGGTCCAGGCTTTGTGGTTAGAACCTCTTCGACTGACTGACAGGTGCGTTTTGTTAACCCCCTCAAAGGCATCCCCCTTCCGATGAAAGAACACTCGTTCCTACTATATATAGTATCATAGGGCCGAAAAAATACAAAGCAACACAAGATATATAATTTTCGACAAAAGAAATTCTTTGACGAAGTGACCAGTTAGGTCTCCATGTTTTCCATTCAAAGAAGAAAGCCCCCTAACGGGTATCCGCTAGAGGGCATTTCTTTTCCATATTTTCCGTTCGAAATATAGTATCACCAATCGTAAACCGGGAGTGATTCAACAATATCATAGTCTCGATCCAACATTACCCACGCACAGTTCCTTTCTTTTGCCAGGGCAAAGATGGCATTCAAATCATCCGGTAAAGACCTGTGATCTTCATCAGGAACAAGTAGCCACCAGCCAACTTGTTTATCGAGTGCCCCCTTTTCATAGAAAACCAGGTCCAATTGTCCTGATGCTAGCAGCTTGTCAGTTTCAGAGGATATGTGAGCCGTTGACAACTCTAACATAGAAGTTATAAGTACATCATTACTCATCCCGCTATCCTTCCTTTCATGGTAAGACGAACCTTTGAACTCCTTTTATAAGACAAATACCTATCCATATTAAAGATGTCACAAAATATCATAAACGTTTTAAACAGATAAACGATTTAGTATCATGACAGCTGTTCTCGCTTCTGAATCAGTGAGAGATATGAATTTCCCAGTGTTATCTGCTTTCGTTATAAATACCGTGCCGTAAAAAAGCTGTTCGTTTATGTACACGTTCGGCTCAAGATTCAAAAAAAGAAATTCCTCATTACAAACGAGATCAAGACCGTTTATTAATTCCACCACTTCAATTTGTCCGCCAACGAGCTGCTGGCGCGCAGTTAAACTGTCTTCAATTTCACGAATCTCTGCACTTTTTTGAGGTTCTTTTACAACTACAACCATTTTCATTTCTCCTCTCAACACGCTTTTAAATTTATTCAAACGGCTTGCAGGAAATAAAAAAACGCCCTATGCAAGCCATGACCCTTTAGAGTGTCATATGCTCGCATAGAGCGCTTCCTGTACGTATCCATCCGCTCACCTTTTCGGCGGCAAGCAAACACAAACCGTATGTAGCATTATCATATCAAATAATCTAGATTCCAACAAGCACCCTTCTGAGAATGAATTCACTTACTGTATTTTACAAAAAAGGCAGTTCTAGTAAGCATTGACAAGATTCATATATTAATAACTCTATTCAGTCGCTACAAAACCAATAGTCAAAAATAATAATGCCATAGAGAAGAAATACAGCCAAAAAACCAAGTCCAAGCTGTTCCAATAGGTTATACATATTGCCCCTCCTTATTCAAAAATTAGCCGGTTAAACATAGATAAATAGAAATTGTCAACGCCGACTTTATTTTGACCCACCATCGCCGGTTTAGAATTGACCCACCCGGCGATTTTTTGTTGGTTAGGTGGTAGAGGGGGAGCCGTAGGCTCCAGTCCTCATCTTCTCACGAAGTCGGT
>Ga0207865_100170_pt1 | contig 79651 bp, 73 predicted proteins | sample HigsolmetaAR204D_FD_184836 | JGI IMG/M metagenome (GOLD analysis project Ga0207865, IMG submission 184836) | Ionic liquid and high solid enriched microbial communities from the Joint BioEnergy Institute, USA - AR20-4-D (SPAdes) (version 2) ... | reverse complement strand
GTGTCGCTTGTTTGCCATTGTGGTCCTCCTTCATGGTCAAAACCATACTTCAAGGTGGACCCGTTCAATGGGGGTGGATCAGCGGCCGCACGGCCTTGAACACGGTCCAGACCACCACCAGCACGACGATGGCAATGACCACGACGTCGCGCTCGACGGCGCGCACCAACGCGCGCTGCAGGAAGTCCTGCCGGGACTCCAGCGTTTCGGCCACTTGCACGATGACGCGCCCGCCTGCATTGTCGTACAGCGGCGGATCCATCGGCCGGGCCAGCGCCGCCACCCTCAACGGCATGCCCTGGTATTCGGCGTAGAAGAACTGCGGCTGGCCGGAGACCAGCGGCTTGTCCGGCAACGGCAGGCCAGGGCTGCCGATCTCGGCCAACCCATCCTCGGTGGCTACCCGGTAATACACCTGGCCGTTGGCGGTCAGCTCGAAAAACTCGAGCATCAAGTAGGGCTGCTCCAAGGCCAGGCCGCCGCTTGCGGTGGATATGTTGTGGTCGATCGAGCGCAACGCCCCCGATAGCGACCGGTCGTAAGCCAGGTCGACCTGCTGGCGCAGCTGAAAGTTGGACAACCACAAAGCCGCCAGCATGATGCAGACCAACGCCGGCACCAGCCGCCACAGCAGCAGCGATTTCAGCGTACGCGGCTGCGCCGGCTTGGACCGCTTGCGCAGCCTAGCGATCACCGACGGCCTCCAGGCTGTAGCCTATGCCGCGCAGGGTGACGATCTGCACGCCCGTGTCGGTCAGCTTCTTGCGCAGCCGGTGGACCAGGACCTCGATGGCTTCCAGGTTGACGTCCGAGTCATCGGTCTGGATGCGATCGAGGATTTGTTGCTTGTTCAAGGGTTCGCCGCTGCGCTGGATCAGCGCGCGCAGCACCGCGTGCTCGCGCGGAGACAGCTGCAGGGTCTGGCCCCGCACCGTAAACCGCTGCGCCGACGTGTCCAGCACCAGGTCGCCCAGTGCCAGGCGGGGATGCTCGCGGCCGCGGCTGCGGCGTATCAGCGCCGTCAGCCGGGCTTCCAGCTCCTCGAGTACGAAGGGCTTGGGCAGGAAATCGTCGGCGCCCTCGTGCAGGGTGCCGACCCGCTCTGCCAGCGAATCGCGCGCCGTCAGCACCAGCACCGGCGTGCGGTCATCGCGGGCGCGCATCTTGGACAGCAGGGTATGTCCATCCATGCCAGGCAGGCCCAGGTCGAGGATGACCGCATCGAACTCTTCCATCGCGAGCCGGCGCTCGGCCAACACCCCATCGTCGGCCCACTCCACCACGAAGCCGGCATGGCGCGCCAGGCTGCGCGACAGCCACCTGGCGAGCTCGGCTTCGTCTTCTATGAGCAGGATACGCATGGCGGCAATGTTGGCATCGATGCGACGAAGGCCGGCCCGCGGGTCGGGCGTCTTCGTCGGCTGGCGACGGCCTTGCCGCGGCCACGTGGACCGCTGCACCAAGCGGGGCCGGCGGTGCGCGAAAAGGCCGAGGCGATTGTAATCCTGCCTGGTGCCGCAGTGTCACGGGCCAGGATTGCCCTGGCGGTGCATGGTGGTTGCCCGAGCACAACGGCGATGAGCGACCATGCACCAGCCCTTAGCGGGCGGCAATCAATCCGCTTCGCACCAGGTGCTCAGTTGCCACCTTTTCGATCGATTCCCGCCCAACGTCCACCCGTGCATTCAACGCCGAGATTACGTCACTGTCCAAGGTGGCCGACAGGCTGTTCAGTAGCGACGCGACGTTGGGATGCCGGTCGAGGAACTGCGTCCTGACTACAGGCGTCAGGGCATAGCTCGGGAAGAAAGACTTGTCGTCTTCGAGAACGACGAAATCGAACGCCGATACGCGGCCATCGGTCGACAGCACCAACGAGACATCCACCTGCCCCTGGCGCAGCGCGAGATAGGTCAAGCCGCCGTCCATGCGCATCACGTCGCGGCGCTCGAACTTGAAGCCGTAGTGATCCTGCAAGGGCCTGAGCCCGTCCGGGCGGGCATAGAACTCGGCATTGGATGCGAACTTCAGGCGCGCGCCGGCATTGACCTGCGCGGCCAGGTCGGACATGGTCGCGATGTTTCGCGCCTTTGCGTCCGCACGCCTCATCGCAAACGCATACGTATTGTTCGCCTTCGACGGCTCCAGCCAGGTCAAGCCTTTGGCTGCGTCCAGCTGCTTGACCCGCCGGTAGGTCTGATCCGCGTCGAGCTTTTCCTTGACCTTGTTGTAAATGATCAAGGACGTGCCCGTGTATTCCCAATAGATATCTATCTGGCCATTTTCCTGGGCCGAGCGCAGGACCGTCGATCCGAGGTCGGAGCGCTTGTCCACCGAAAAGCCATTGCTCTTGAGCAACTGGTTGGTCATTTCCGAGACCAGCTGCTGCTCCGTGAACTTCTTGCCCCCGATCACCACAGATGGCTGAGCTGCGGCACAGATACCGGCCGCAAAGGTCATGAAAAGAAACAGAATTGCCCGCTGGAACATACCCCACCCGTTCTTGTCGTTTGTCGACCTAGCTTGCGGCCAGCCGCAGGCCGCGGGAAACCGACACCCGCTGCGCCAGGCCGCACAGCATGTCCACCAGCATGGCCAGGCCTGCCGTGGCAATGGCGCCGGCCAGCATCATCCCGTAGTCATTGAGGTCGATCCCTGTAAAGATGAGCTCGCCCAGGCCTCCACCGCCTACGAGAAACGCCAGCGGCGCCGTGCCGACATTGATGGCAAGCGCCGTGCGCAGCCCGGCAAACATGACAGCCAGGGCATTGGGGATCTCAACCCGCAAGAGAATTTCCCTTGGCGTCATGCCTAAGCCTTCTGCTGCCTCCAGCAGGTGCGGGGGCACGGCGCGCAGGCCTTCATAGGTGTTGACGGTGATCGGAAGGATCGTCGCCACCCAAAGCGCGATGATCGCCGCCGGCGCGCCCACCCCGACCAGCGTCATTGCCAAGGTAAGCAAGGCCAGCTTGGGCACGGCCTGCCCCACGTTCAGCACCTGCATGAACGCCAGCGCGCGCCGCTGGTTGCGTGGGCGGCTCATCCAGATGCCGGCCGGCACCGCGACAATGATCGCCAAGGCGCTGCTGACAGCCACGATGTAGAGATGCTGCAGCGACAGGTATATGACCTCGCCCCAGTAGTTCTGGAGCCATGCCACCATCTTGTCGTAAGCACCCATCATGCCACCGTCGCGTTGTTGTCACCAAGGCGAACGAGGATGTCTCGCTGGTGGACAAAGCCCACGACCGCACCTTGCGCATCCCGGCATGCCACCCGATCACGGCCTTGCTCCAGCATCAGGCAAAGCACCTGACGCAGATCATCGCCAGGCGACACGGCCACGTCGCCAGGCGCCATGGACCCAGGCCCGCCGTCGGGACGCGGGGCATCCGCACGGACGATGTCCGCCGCCCGCAGCAGGCTCAAGCGCCGCAGGATCCGGTCGTTGCCCATGAAATTCGCCACGAAATCGCTGACGGGACGGGCCAGCAGGTCGTCAGGCGTGCCAAATTGCTCTATCCGGCCCATGTTGAACAGCGCGATGTAGTCGGCCATTTTCACGGCTTCGTCGATGTCATGGCTGACAAACAGGACCGTCTTGCGGACCTGGCGCTGGATCCTCATGAACTCGTCCTGGATCGCCTCGCGGTTGATCGGGTCTATGGCACCGAAAGGCTCGTCCATCAGCATGACGGGCGGATCGGCCGCCAGCGCGCGGGCAACGCCAACACGCTGCTGCTGCCCACCGGACAGCTCGCAGGGAAAGCGCTTGGCAAATTTGGCGGGATCCAGGGCCACCACCTCGAGAAGCTCCGCGGCGCGCTTGCGGCTTTTCGCCTTGTCCCAGCCAAGCAGGTCCGGCACCACGCAGATATTGTCCTCAATGGTCATGTTGGGAAACAGGCCGACCTGTTGGATCACGTACCCGATCGAGCGACGCAGCGTCACCGTATCGAGTTCAGCGGTGTCCCGTCCGCCGATCAGCACCCTTCCCGACGTTGGCGGGATGAGGCGATTGATCATCTTCAGCGTGGTTGTCTTGCCGCAGCCGGACGGCCCAAGCAGGACGCATATCTTGCCTTCCGGTACGGTGAAGGAGACGTTCTCCACTGCCGTGATTGCACCGTACTTCTTGCTCAGGTTATCGATCTGGATCACGACGTAGCTTCCTTCATGCTGAGGCTGTTGAGCTTGACCAGCCCTTTGGGGGTCAGGATGCGTTGGACAAAGGCCAGGACGTAGTCCGCGGCGATGGCGATGACGCTGATCATGACCGCGCCAGCGATCAATTGCCGGGTGTCGGATTGCGCGATACCGCGCACGATCAGGCTGCCCAGCCCGCCCGCGCCAATGTATGCGGCAATTGCGGCAATGCCGATGTTGATCACCGTCGCGACCCGCACACCGGCCATAATTAGCGGCATGGCCAAGGGCAGCTCGACCTTGCACAGCCGCTGCCACGCCGACATGCCCATGCCAAGGGCCGCCTCGCGTAACGCCGGCTCCACGTTGGCGATCGCCGCATGCGTATTGCGGATGATGGGCAACTGCGAATATAGGAATAAGGCGATAATTGCTGGCACCACGCCTATGCCCTGCCCCCAGATGGACAGCACGGGGATCATCAAGCCGAACAGGGCAGCCGACGGAATCGTCATCAGGATGGCGGCACACGCCAGGATCCAGCGGCCTGTGCGGGGGTATTGCCAGGCGACGATTCCCAGCGGCACCCCCGTCACGATGGCAAGCCCAACCGCAATGAAAACGATGTAGAGATGCTGCCCCAGCAAATGGACGATGAGGTCCATATGCGAGGTGACGAAACTTATGGTTTCCATGATTGCCGCGACTGTCTCCGAAGAATTATTGTTGGCATCCCATCAGGGCGATGGGCGGGCTAGGCGAGACATTAACCCCAGCCGGGTCGTCAGCTAAATTTCAGGTTCGACGACCTCTATCAGAAATTCGACATCCTCTACGGCGCCAGCGTTCCTTCGAACCGCCGGCGCTCTTGGCCGGGACTGCAGCCCCAGGCCCTGCGATAGGCGCTACCCAGGTGCGACGCCGACACGAACCCGCAGGAATAGGCAACCGCCGCGATGGACTTGCTGCTTTCGCGCAGCAGCCTGCGCGCCTCGGCCAGCCGCAACCCCAAGTAGAAACGCTGCGGCGTCATCCCGAAGTGCTGGTGCCACAAGCGCTCGAGTTGGCGCTGTGACACATTGCAGCGGGCGGCAATTTCCTGGATGCTGGCGACGCGCTCAAGATTGGCTTCCATGTGTTCGATGGCGGCAATGATGCGCCGATCATGGACACCGAACCGCCACTGGATGGAGATGCGCTGCTGCTCTTCCGGCCCCCGGATGCGGGCATGCAGGAACTGCTCGGCGACCGCGGCGGCCAGCTTGCCCCCGTAATCCACGGATATCTGCGCCAGCATCATGTCGATCACCGCCGTGCCCCCCGCGCAGGTCCAACGGTTGCCGTCATTCACATACAGCTCGCGGGTCACGTCGATGCCAGGAAACTCTTCGGAGAACTGGTTGATCGACTCCCAATGCAGCGTGCACTTGCGCCGGTCTAGCAGGCCGGCCCGCGCCAGGATGAAAGTGCCGGTGCTAAAGGCGCCGACCGTTTTGCCTTGTGCGGCCATGCGCTGCAGGAAACGCGACATCTTGGGCACGTGCAAATGCTCGATGTCCAGGCTGGCAAGTACGAAGGCACGATCGACATCGCCAATATCGCACAATGCCCGGGTGCTGATTTCCACCCCGCTGCTGGAGCACACCACTCCGCCCAACTCGGACAGCAGGTGCCATTCGTAAAGCGGCTTATCGGCCAGGCGATTGGCCGCGCGCAAGGGTTCGATGGCCCCAGCCAGGGCCATCATGGAAAAACGCGGCAGGATCAGCAAAGCGATCCGCTTGCAGCCTTCGCGGACGTGGGCAGCGCGCAATGGTCTGACTCCAGCAATGTCGACGGGCCCGGTACCGCCGGCAGGACCCATGATGACTCGGGATGCTGGAGCGGCTCCTACAGGTGACTCAGATCGTCCGACATGGCACACCGAAGAGCCGGCCCCGCAAGACGCCAATCGTATCCTGAGGGCGCAAAAGCTTACAGCCGGCGGCGCACAGCCTCGTCGATACACCCGATCAAGGCCTTGAACACAGGATGATGCGGCTCGTTCTGCTGCCCGTGCTGCATGTCGGCAATCATCAGTACGCCATCGCCGGCGTCGCCCGGGTAGCGCTGGTGCAGGCGCTGCGACTCCCCGGGATCGTGCAGCGTGTTTTGCGCGCCATGAATGATCAGCGCCGGAGGGAATCCCGTCATGCCGGCGATGACCTGCTCGGGATCGAACACCAAGCCGGAAGTGTAGGACCTGGCAGTGACCCAGGCGCATCCCGGCCAGCGGTCCGCGCCGCCGGCCTCGGTATACGCGCCCAACTGCCTGTCGACATACTGTTGCGTGGCCGCGTCAAGCGGGTAATAACCCAGCCGGGTGGCTTCAGTGCCGGTGTCGAACGGAGGAATGGGCGCATCGGGATCCAGCGCCCGAATACCTGCGTCCGCAGCCTGGGCGTCGGCACGTAGCGCTTGCAGCCCGCGCATGCTGGTGTAGTTCATCGGCACCCAGAGCTTGACCTGCTCGGCCGGGTCGCGCGCCAGTTCGGCAATCGCGGCCAAGCTCGCCACCGAACCCATGGCCCATGATGCAACGACGGGCGTTTGCCCGAACGCATTGCGCGTCCACCGTATGGCGCCCAGCACTTCGTCCCGTTGATCCTCCAGGCTGACGTTGGTCACCGTCTTGCCGTCGACCTGCGCGGTGTTACGCACGGCCTTGTTGCTGAAAAAGCCCGCCACGTCGTAGGTCATGACGCGATAGCCTCGGGCAGCCAGCGCCCGGCCAAAAAGCTGGCCGTACATCGCCACCCCGCCCGTGAAGCCCGAGTTAAAGACCACAGGCGGCAGGCCCTGTTGCGGTGATTCAGGCTCAAAGACCGTGCCGACGAGGGCGAGTGTTTCGCCGCTGAAATCGACTTCGAACTCAATGCTGCGCATGGATACGTTGCTCATTTGTCCGCCTGAGGTTGATTTGCTTGCACGTTGGGAAAAACCGCTGGAAGCGCGCCGTTGAGCAGCGCATCGGCAGCCAGGCCACTTCGTTGCGCCACGACGTCGGCCAGTTGGCGGACGAAATCGAACGCGCCGGCCGGCTGAAATATCTCGCCATAGGCTATGCCCCGCGGGTCGGTGCCGACATGGGGCGCATCGGTTGCTTGCAGTAGGAGCTTGTCCGCCCCAACCGCCTCGACGATCCGCATGACGAAGGGAGCTACCTCTGCAATGTCGGTCGACGTGCGGTAACCCGGTCCCTTGAACCAGACGTTGCCGCGCCGGCGGGCGGCCTCGAGCAGCCGCGTGAAGGTGCCATCCGAGGCGCCCAGGTGGGCATGGCAAGTGCCAAGATGGTCGATGATCACGCGCACGTCATCCGGAACCTGGCGCAGCACGCGCAGGTTGGTCGCAGCCGATTGCGCGTAAACGTGCAGATGCTGGTGTGCACCCAGGCGCCGATACAGCGCCTGCCAGGCAGGCGTACGGTAGGCATCGGGGTCGATGCTGTCCTCGGGGGCGTCATGCAAGACGATGCGCACACCCACCACTTGCGGATGCCCCAGGCGCTCTTCGGTGGCATAGGCCGGATCGGCCTTGATCGTACCGACCAGCCGGACCTGGTCGAACTGTCCCGGATGGCGCTGCCGCAAATGCTCAAGCTCCCGGAACGACGCGAACACATTTTCCGAATCAGGAAGGATGCTTAAGTGCACGTTGTTCAGCAGCACGGGAACGATGTCCCGCGCCTGCAGCGCCAGCAAATAAGTCGACAGCGGATTCGGCGCAGGGCGCGCATAAGGCAGATCGGCGGGCAGGGCCGTAAGGTCGGCTACCGTATAGAAGTGCACGTGGCTGTCCGCCACCAGGCCGGGATGACGCATCGAAGTACTTCCAGAAAACTGGAAGGCACGATACGGGAAAAGCCGCGCGGTCACGTCCCGTCAAGCCGACGAGTCCTGTCAAAAATTCGCCGTCGGTCCATTCAACGGTTTGCCTGGCCTATTGCATGGCTTGGTCAAGCAGCCAGTTCCTGAATGCTGCCACGGGCGGCAGGTCTGCCTTCGCTTTAGGAATGAACAAATAGTAGGCGGCGCCGGTTGCAAAAGGCTCGGCCGTGGGCTGGACCAACACCCCGCTCGCCAATTCGTCCCGCACCAGGAACTGCGGCAGCAAACCCACGCCTATGCCAGACGCCGCCGCCTGGATCAGGTGGGACGTCAGCTCAAAGCGCGGCCCTGGCCGCATGGCCGCCTCGTCCAGGCCATGTGCCTGGAACCAGCGCTGCCAGACATCAGAGCGGCTGGCCAACTGCAGCAAAAGATGTCCTGCCAAGTCGGCGGGACGCTTCACGGGAAATTCCCGCGCAACCTGGGGGCTCATAACAGGCACTACGTATTCGTCGAGCAGATGGTGGGCCTGCAGGCCGGGCCAGTCGCCGTCCCCCACCCCTATGACCGCGTCCACCCCGGCGGGGTCCGGATCAAAGCGGCCGATGCGCGAATGGATGTGCACGAGCACGCCCGGGTGCTCCTTGTAAAAATCGCTCAGCTTGGGCAGCAGCCATTTAGCCGTAAAGGTCGGCAGGGCCGCCAAATGCAAAGCCCCCGCACCCGTTCCGTGCGCAATGGCCTGCAGGGACGCGCTGCGGATGCGTTGCAGCCCTTGCGCAAGCTCGCGTTGGTAAACCTCTCCCGCGGCCGTCAACAGGAGCCGGCGGCCTTCGCGGCGGAACAAGGCCACGCCCAGCAGCGCCTCCAGCGCCTGCACCTGCTTGCTGATGGCGCTTTGGCTTAGCGAAAGCTCCCGGCCTGCCTGCGTGAAGCTCATGAGCCGGGCCGAAGCCTCGAACGCGAGCAAAAGCGACATGGAAGGGGTCAGGCGCCGAGGATTCATTCCACCATGGAATCCAAAAAACGATAATTATCCGTTGGCGCCTTTGCTTTGCCAATCTGAAAATGCCGTCATTCCAAAGGCAACGGGCCGGTCCCGACAGCAGACCCGCCCGACGCAACACGAGCGGCAATCATGCAAAACTCCTCCATCTCCGACGCACTCATCCGCGCGCTGGAACAGGCCCTGCCCGGCTCGGCGCATTTCGATGCGGGCTTTCGCGCAGCTTATGCAGCCGATGCTTCCCTGTATAGGCAGGTCCCCATCGGCGTGCTGACACCAAAGTCGGAGGCCGAGCTGATTGCCGCCATCGCGATTTGCCGGGACCATGGCGCCCCGATCCTGATGCGCGGCGCCGGCACCTCGATGTGCGGTCAAAGCGTCAACAACGCGGTCGTCATAGACGTTTCGCCTTATCTGGACGCCATCGAGGACTTACAGCCCGGGCAAGGCTACGCGATCGTCCAACCGGGCGTGGTTTGCGATAGCCTGCGCGACGCCGCCGAAGTCCATGGCCTGACCTTCGCGCCGGATCCCTCGACGCACAGCCGCTGCACGCTGGGCGGCATGATCGCCAACAACTCGTGCGGCGCACACTCCGTCATGGCCGGCAAGACGCTGGAAAACGTCGAGGCGGTGGAAGTGCTGACCTACGATGGGGCACGCTTCTGGTGCGGGCCAACTTCAGAAGCAGAGCTCGAGCGCATCATTGCCCGAGGCGGCCCACAAGGGGAAATTTACGCCAAGCTGCGCGACTTGCGCGACAAGTACGCCGACCTCATCCGCGCCAAGTTTCCCGACATCAAGCGCCGTGTGTCGGGCTACAACCTGGACCAATTGCTGCCTGAGAATGGCTTTAACGTGGCGCGCGCGCTGGTGGGTAGCGAAGGCACCTGCGCCATCATCCTGCGTGCCCGTGTGCGCCTGGTCAAAAGCCCATCCAAGCGCGTGGTGCTGGTCCTCGGCTTTCCCGACATTTACGCGGCCGCCGATGCCGTGCCCGAATACCAGAAGTTTGCGCCCATTGCCATCGAGGGCCTGGACCGGGCGATCATCCGGGGATTGCAGGCACGCAAGCTGGCCCAGGCCGAAATCGACCTGCTGCCGGCCGGCGATGCCTGGGTGATGCTGGAGTTCGGCGACGACACATGGCAGGGCGCAGTGCAGCAAGCCGAAGCCGCGCGCGACTACTTCCTGGCCCGCCCCGCCAGTCCGGTTCCATCGGCCATGGTCGTCGCCGACCCCGACCTACAAAAGCGCATCTGGTCGATCCGGGAAAACGGCGCGTCTGCCACACAGTTGTCCATCGACCCTGCCATCCCCGACCCCAAGGTGGGGTGGGAGGACGCGGCCGTGGACCCTCATCGCCTGGGCGACTACCTGCGGCGGTTTCAGGCGCTGGTCGACCGCTATGGCTACCGCACTTCGATGTTCGGGCATTTTGGCGACGGGTGCGTGCATTGCCGCATCACCTATGACCTGGGCACGCCCGAGGGTGTGGCCCGGTTTCGCGCGTTCACGCGCGAGGCGGCTGAACTGGTGGTGGCGTGCGGCGGGTCGCTGACGGGCGAGCATGGTGACGGGCACGCCAAGGCCGAGTTCCTGCCAATCATGTTCGGTCAAGAGCTGATGCAGGGCCTGCGCGAGTTCAAGCGCATCTGGGATCCCAGCAACAAGCTCAACCCCGGCAAGATTATCGATCCGTTCCGCATCGATGAGCACCTGCGCATGGGACCAGACTACAAGATCGTCAAGCCGTACACCCGCTTGACCTTCCGAAGCCCAGAAGGCGACGGCTTCCAGCGGGCAATCGAACGCTGCGTCGGCATGGGCCGCTGCCGCAGCGGCAAGGGCGGCACCATGTGTCCCAGCTATCGCGCCACCAAGGACGAGCGCTTTTCCACGCGCGGCCGTTCCCGCCTGCTGTGGGAAATGCTGCAAGGCGAGCTGATCACCCAGGGCTGGAACAGCCGTGAGGTCAAGGCGGCCTTGGATACCTGCCTGGCATGCAAGGGTTGTCGCAGCGACTGTCCCACACACACCGACATGGCTGCCTACAAAGCCGAATTCCTGTCGCATTACTACCAGGAACACCCGCGCCCCCGCCAGGCGTGGAGCATGGGTCTGATCGGCGAATGGGCGCCCTGGGCGGGCCGCCTACCCTGGCTGACCAACCTATTGACGCAGACACCGGGCCTGCGCCGCCTGGCGCAGGCCGTGGGCGGCGTGGCCAGACAGCGCAACCTGCCGCGATTCGCCATCCAACCCTTTCGCCGCAAGCGCATGCTCCAACGCGATCGGAACCAGGCGACGCCGTTCGGCGGCAGCGTGATCCTTTGGGTCGATACCTTCTGCGAGCACTTCCATCCGGAGATCGCCGAAGCCGCCGTCGAAGTGCTCGCACATGCCGGTTTCAACGCCGTGCTACCCGCGCGCCCCTTGTGTTGCGGTCGGCCGTTGTACGACTTCGGCTATCTGGACCGCGCCAAAGCCAGGCTGCAGGAACTACTGGATGTGGTCGGCTGCCAGTTGGAGTCGCCCGCCGACGGTCAGGCTCCGCCCGAGGGCATCGTCGGCTTGGAACCGGGCTGCCTGTCGGTGTTCAAGGATGAGATGCTCAAGCTGTTTCCCGACGACGCACGCGCGCAGCGTATCGCCGCATCCACCTGGTTGCTGGGCGACTTCCTGCACGCCCGGCAATATCGCCCGCCGCGCTTTGAGGCCGACGTCCTGGTCCACGCGCATTGCCACCAGAAATCGCTGTTCGGCACGCGGGGCGACATGGCCTTGCTGCAAGCCATGGGCGCGAAGGCCCGGATGCTCGATAGCGGCTGTTGCGGCATGGCCGGCTCTTTCGGCTTTCATCCCGACCATGTCGACATCTCGAGACGGGTCGGCGAGCTGGTCCTGCTGCCGTCGGTGCGCGAGGCGCCGGCCGATACCTTCATCCTGACCAATGGGTTCAGCTGCCGTGAGCAGATCGCGCAGGAGACCGGCAGGCGCGCCGTGCACTTGGCCGAGTTGTTGGCCATGGCGCATCGTCGATCCGATCGCCCCGCGTAAAGTCCATGAGCTGACCGATAGGCATGCGCGGCCCAAGGGCCGTCGTGCCGCTTCGACAACCCGCGCCTTTCAGCCCAGGGCCGCGACCACCGACCCTTCGACGCACACCGCCACCGCGGCGCCGTCGCCGGGGTGCACCATGTATCCACCGGTAAAGGCCGAAAACGCAGGCAGCACCGTCATGCCCGGTCGCAGCCAGAAGGCCGGCCACGTCCGCGGCAAGCCAGGCATACGCGCCTTCGGATGCACGTGCCCGGCAATGACGTGGCGGCCCTGCGCGTCAGTCTGCGGCAGGTGGCGGAAAACGAAGGGGCCGTCGGCATATGCTTGGCCCAGCTGGCATAGGCCTAGGTCGTCACCGTCTAGCGCGCGGTCGTGGTTGCCGGCAACCGCGGCGACGTCCAGCGCGGAATGCGCCTGCCGCCACTGCGACCAATCGTCGCGCCAGCCCGCCTGCGAGGCCAGACCGTGCAGGACGTCGCCCACTATCCACAATTCGCGCGCACGGGTGGCCATCAACAGGGCGGACAGCCTGGCCAGGTCGTCGCGGGTGGCTCCGCGCGGCACGGCGATACCAGCTCGCCGGAAGACGTGCCCCTTGCCCAGGTGAAGGTCGGCGATCACCAGACGGTCGCGTGCCGGCCAGTACAAGGCGCGCCCTGCCAGCAGGCACACCGGTTCCCCGGCCAGCTCTACGCGCAGCGCCCCCTCACCCCAGCCGTGCATAACGCGCCTGCAACTGTTCTGCGGCACGCCGCACGCGCGCCTGCCAGGTTTCGGTACTGAGCTGCCCGCGTAGGCTTTCCGTCCAAAGCGCAAACGACAGGGGGGTCAACGCAGGCGGCGCAATCAGCGCAAGCGTACGCGCCTGGCAGTCGCGCAGCACCGCCTCCAGCCGCGGGGCCTGCAGCTCGCGCTCGAAGACTTCGCGCTCGGCCTGCTGCAGCAGCAGGTGGTCCGGGTCGTAGCGGCGCAGCACGTCGTAGAGCAGGCCACTGGAAGCCTGCACCTGGCGCAGCGAGCGCGCCTGCCGGCCGGGCAGCGACGGCGTCAGCAGCCCGGCCACGCGCGCGATCTCGCGGAACTGCCGGCGCGCCAGCTCGCCCAGGTTGACGCCGTCGCGCAGATCGCCGGCCATGTCCTGCGGGCTGAGCAGGCGGCGCAGCAGCGCTTCGTCGAGGTGCGCCGGCAGGGACAGCGTGAGCATCAAGCCGTAGTCGTTCACGGTGTACGAGAAAGTGTTGGCCTGCAGCCTGCCCCATCGCAGCGCCATGATCGCCGCCATGCCCTCGTGCACGGCGCGTCCCGCGAACGGAAACAGAAATAAGTGCATGCCGCGTCGCGTGCGGACACATTCCGCGAGCAGCCGATCCTTGCCGGGCATCGCGCCGGCAGCATGCTGGATCCGCAGCAACGGTGCGGCTGCGCGCATTTCCAGACTGTCGCCCGGATCGGCGAACAGCTGCTCGACCTCTTTGCCCAGCTGCGTCGACAGCGGCATGCGCCCGCCTTGCCAGGTTGCCGCCGGGCCGCTGCTCGTCTTGGCGCGCCGTACGTAGGCGGTCATCCCTTCCAACCGCGCCAGTTGCAGCGTACGGCCGGCGAACTGGAAGCAATCGCCCGGCCGCAGCCGCGCCACGAAGCTTTCTTCCACCGACCCGAGCTCGCCGCCGCGCAGGTATTTGATCGACACGGCCCCATCGGCGGTAATGACGCCGATCGACAGGCGATGGCGCAAGGCCACGCGGCGGTCATGCACGCGGCAGCAGCCGTCGGGGTCGCGCGTGACGCGCCGGAATTCCGGATACGCAGCCAGCGCCGTCCCGCCCTGGGTGACGAAATCGAGCACCGCCTGCCAATCGCATCGGTCCAGGCCCGCAAAGGCGTGGGTATTGCGCACCTCGCCGTAGAGCGCGTCAGGGTCGAAGCCGCCGCCCAACGCGAGCGTGACCGCATGCTGGGCCAACACGTCCAGGCAGCCGCGCAGCGGCGTGCGCGCCTCGATTTCTCCCCGGGCAATGACGCGCCGGGCAGCGGCGTACTCGACGAGTTCCAGCGCTTGCGCGGGCACGCACAAAACGCTGCCCGATTCGCCTGGGCGATGCCGCGCGCGGCCGGCGCGCTGCAGCAGCCGCGCGGCGCCCTTGGGGCTGCCGACCTGCAGCACCTGATCGACCGTCGGGAAATCGACGCCCAGGTCCAGGCTGGAGGTCGCCACCACGCAGCGAACGCGACCCGCGCGCAGCCCCTGCTCGACCTCAGCGCGCAACTTGGACTGCAGCGAGCCGTGGTGCAAGGCGAGCGTCGACAGGTCTTCCGGCCAGACCGAGGCCAGCGCCCGATGCCACAGCTCGGCCTGCGCGCGGGTGTTGGTAAAGAGCAGGCTGGTGCGCGTCCGGAACACGTGCTTGAACACTTGCGGCAACAAGGTCAAACCCAAATGTCCGGCCCACGGCAGGTTGCGGCCGCCATCGGGCAGCAACGTGGCGATGCGCACCTTGCGGGGTCGCACGCCGGACACCATCGCCGCATCTGGCGCGTTGGGCAGCAACACTTCACGCGCCTGCTGCAAGTTGCCGAGGGTCGCCGACAGGCCCCAGGTCAACACGCCGGCGGACAACCGTCGCAAGCGTGCCAGGCACAACTCAAGCAGGACGCCGCGTTTGCTGCCGAGCAATTCGTGCCATTCGTCGACGACGATGCAGCGCAGGACTTGAAACCGCGCCGGCGCATCCGCGTACGACAGCAGCAAGGCAAGGGATTCCGGCGTGGTCACGAGCACCTCGGCCTTGCCCTGCCGCGCCAGCCGCTTGTCCCGGGCGCCAGCGTCGCCCGTGCGCATGGCCACGGTCCAGTGCAGGCCGACGTCCTTGACCAACTGCGACAAGGCCTGCGTCGTGTCGACGGCCAGCGCGCGCAGCGGCGTGACCCACAGCACGTGCGGCCCGGCACCTGTAGGCACAGCGCCCGCGCTGCCGTCATCGGCCAACGCCTGCAACAAGGGCCCGCCGATCGCCGCCAGCGTCTTGCCGCTGCCAGTCGGCGTATGCAACAGCCCTGACTGTCCACCCAGGTAGCGTCGCCATACTTCGCGCTGAAAGCGCGCGGGTTTCCAGCCGCGCGCCGCAAACCATTGAATCAACGGCCCGTCCCAGGTGCGCCGGGTCCGCCTCATCGTGCCATCGCCTTCAAGGTGTCCAGCCGGTCGGCTTGTGCCGCCGGCTTGTCGCGGCGCCAGCGCAGGATGCGCGGAAACCGCAGCGCCACACCGGACTTGTGGCGATTGGACACGTTGACCGCTTCGAAACCGAGTTCGAACACCTGTACCGGCTCGACGGCGCGCACGGGCCCGAAACGATCCATCGTATGCGCGCGCAGCCAGCGATCCAAGGCCAGGATTTCCTTGTCATCCAGGCCTGAATACGCCTTGGCCACGGGCACCAGCGTGTCGCCCTGCCACACGCCGAAGGTGTAATCGGTGTACAGCGTGCTACGCCGGCCATGGCCGCGCTGCGCGTAGAGCAGGACCGCGTCGATGGTCAGCGGGTCGATCTTCCACTTCCACCAATCTCCGCGCACCCGGCCGCTGCGATACGGTGAGGCGGCGCGCTTGAGCATGAATCCTTCCACCCCACGTTCGCGCGAGGTCCGGCGCAGCGCGTCGGCCGCATCCCAGCCGGCAGGCGACAACAGGGGTGAAACCGCGATGCGGGGGTCAGCTTGGCCGCGCAGCAACGCTTCCAACAAGCGGCGACGCTCACGCAGCGGCTGCCCGCGCAAGTCGTTGCCGTCGATTTCGAGCAGGTCGTAGGCGAGCAGCCGCACGGGCGCGTGAGCCAGCCACCTGGGCCCCGGCTTGCGCCGCTGGATGCGCGTCTGCAACGCCGCAAAGGGCAAAGGGCCATCGTCGCCGTCGCGCCAGGCCAGCAATTCGCCATCCAACACGCCGTCCGCGCCGAACGCGGCCGCGGCGGCTTCAACCTCGGGAAACCTGCCGTCCAAGCGCTCCTCGCCGCGCGACCACAGCGCCACCTCGCCGTCGCGCTTGATCAGCTGCACCCGGATGCCGTCCCACTTCCATTCGACGAGCCAATCGGCTATGGGGCCAAGGCCGGTCGGACCACCCTCCAGCGGCGAGGCCAGGAAAAACGGATAAGGTTGGCGACGATCGGACGGCAGCTCCCCGGGTTCGAGCAAATCGCGAAAAAACACCTCGCTGGGCGACCACGGCCCGAGCATGCGCTGGGCGATCCGCGCAATCGGCAAGCCCGACATTTCTGCCAGCGCCTGCTGCACCGTCCGCTGCGACACGCCTACCCGCAGCGAGCCAGTCAAGAGCTTGTTCAACACCAGCCGCCCGGCAAAGTCCAGCCCCTGCCAAGCCGCAATGACGACCTGCCGGCGCTCGTCAGCATCGCGGTTGGCCACCGGCAGCAGGACGTTTTCGATCCAGTCGGCCAGGCCAAGCGCCGGCGCCGGTGCGCACGGATCGGGAACCAGCAGCGCCAGCGTTTCGGCCAAATCGCCGACCTGGTCATAGCAGGCATCCACCAACCACGGCGGTGTACCGGTCGCCTGTGCAGCCCAGGCGCGAAGCTCGGTCGACGCAGCAATCTTGCGCCCCGCACCACCCACCTTGCCGCCCGAAAACAAGTACAGCGCCCAGGCCGCATCCCGCGGCGGCGCCAGCCTGAAGTAGGCGATCAGCGCCGCGCGCTTGTCCAACGTAGCAGTCGAGCGGTCGAGTTCCTGGTATAGCGCCGCAAATCGCTTCATCGACCAGCGCCCCCGGTTTAGGCTTCGTCGCCAAACGGCGTGGCCAATGCATGGGCGGCCACCCCGGACTCGTTCAAGGTACGCACCAGCGCATGGGTGTCGCCGTGCGTGGCGATCACGCGCGAGGCGCCGGTCTGGCCGATGGTTTGCAGCAAGGCCGGCCAATCCGCGTGGTCGGACAATACGAAACCGCGGTCCAAATTTCGGCGCCGCCGATTGCCGCGCAGGCGCATCCAGCCCGATGCAAAGCCTTGCTGGGCGCGGCGAAACCGCCGCAACCAAGGGCTGCCCGCCGCCGACGGCGGGGCCAGGATCAGCTCGCCGGCGTAGCCATTGTCCGCAGGCGCCGCATCCGCATCGCCCACCAAGCAGGTATCGGCCATCTCGATGCCTGCCTGCCGGTAGACCGCCACGCCCGATGCGATCGCGCCGTGCAAGTAAACCGGGCGGTCCATGTACGGCTTGAGCTCCGCGAGCAAGCGTTGCGCCTTGCCCAGCGCGTAGCAGTAGACGATGGCCGCTTCGCCGCGTGCGGCGCAATGGTCACGCCACTGCACGATCTCGCGCGCCACCTCTGACGCGTCCGGCCAGCGGTAGATGGGCAACCCAAAAGTCGCCTCGGTGATGAAGGTATCGCAGCGCACGACTTCGAAGGGCCGGCAGGTCGGGTCGGCCTGGCGCTTGTAGTCGCCCGACACCACCCACACCCGGCCTTCGGCCTCGATCCGCACCTGCGCCGAGCCCAGCACATGTCCCGCCGGATGCAGCGACACGCGCGCACGGCCCAGGATGAACGGTTCGCCGTACTCGTGCACGCGATAGTCCTGTTCGCCCAGCCGCCAGCGCAAAATGGGCAGGCCGTCGGCGCTGACGTGGTAGCAGCCCATGCCCGACCGGGCATGGTCGGAATGGCCGTGCGTGATCACCGCCGTCGGCACCGGCCGCCAGGGGTCGATGTAGAAATCGCCAGGCGGGCAATACAGGCCCTCTGGGCGGGCAAGCACCAGGTCGGACATCGCGGCTCCCGGTTGCGGCGGCGCATCGCGCGCCGCGCCATCAAGGGGTTATACCCTGGGCAGGCATGGGAACCGGTATCCGATTCTTGCAGGTCTTGGATGCGCGCGGCTTGAAAAGCCTATACCAACACCCTCTCAATCCCCCCCGCATTGGCTTGCCGGACATAGTCCTGCATCCAATCGGGGCCCAGGATGTGGCGGGCCATTTCGACCACGATGTAGTCCGCCTGGGCGCCGGTGTCCTGCTGATAGCGTGACAGCCCTTGCAGGCAGGACGGGCAGGACGTCAGCACCTTGACCTTGCCGTCGTAGCCGTCGCCGCGCACGGCGCTCATGCCCTTGGCCAGTTCTTCCTGCTTGCGGAAGCGCACCTGGGTGGAGATGTCGGGCCGTGTGACGGCCAGCGTGCCCGATTCGCCGCAGCAGCGGTCGGACTTTATCGCGCCCTCGCCCACCAGCGAGCGCACGGTCTTCATCGGATCCTGCAGCTTCATCGGGGTGTGGCAGGGGTCGTGGTACATGTAGCGCACGCCCTGCACGCCGTCGAGCTTGATGCCTTTCTCGAGCAGGAATTCGTGGATGTCGATCAGCCGGCAGCCGGGGAAGATCTTGTCGAATTCGTATCCGGCAAGTTGGTCGTAGCAGGTGCCGCAGCTGACCACCACGGTCTTGATGTCCAGGTAGTTCAGCGTGTTGGCCACGCGGTGAAAGAGCACCCGGTTATCCGTGATGATTTTCTCGGCCTTGTCGGTCATGCCGTTGCCGCGCTGCGGATAGCCGCAGCATAGGTAGCCGGGCGGCAGCACGGTTTGCACGCCGGCGTGCCAAAGCATGGCCTGCGTGGCCAGCCCCACCTGCGAGAACAGGCGCTCCGATCCGCAGCCGGGAAAGTAGAAGACGGCCTCGCTGTCGACGGTGGTCGTCTGGGGGTTGCGGATGATGGGAACGTAGTTGGGGTCTTCGATGTCGAGCAGCTTGCGCGCGCTTTGCTTGGGCAGGCCGCCAGGCATCTTCTTGTTGACGAAGTGGATGACCTGCTCGCGGATGGGCGGCTTGCCCACGGTGGCCGGCGGCGCCTCGGTTTGCTTGCGCGCGACCTTGGCCAGCAGGTCGCTGGCCATGCGCTGCACCTTGTAGCCCACGCCGACCATGGCCGCGCGCGTGGCGTTGATGGTGGCCGGGTCCTTGGCGTTGAGGAAGAACATGGCCGCGGCGGTGCCAGGGTTGAAGGACTTCTTGCCCATGCGGCGCAGCAGCGCACGCATATTCATGGACACGTCGCCAAAGTCGATGTCCACCGGGCAGGGCGTGTAGCACTTGTGGCAGACGGTGCAGTGGTCGGCGACGTCCTCGAATTCCTCCCAGTGCTTGAGGCTGACGCCGCGGCGGGTCTGCTCCTCGTACAGGAAGGCCTCGATCAGCAGCGAGGTGGCCAGGATCTTGTTGCGCGGCGAGTACAGCAGGTTGGCGCGCGGCACGTGCGTGGCGCACACCGGCTTGCACTTGCCGCAGCGCAGGCAATCCTTGATGGAGTGCGAGATCGAACCGATGTCGCTTTGCTGCATGATGAGCGACTCGTAGCCCATCAGGTTGAAGCTGGGCGTCCAGGCGCGGCGCAGGTCGGCGCCGGGCATCAGCTTGCCGGCGTTGAAGCGGTTGTGCGGGTCGACGCGCCGCTTGTATGCCTGGAAGGGGGCCAGCTCCTGTTCGGTCAGGAACTCGTACTTGGTCAGGCCGATGCCGTGCTCGCCGGAGATGACGCCATCCAAGTCGCGCGCGATTTGCATGATGCGCGCCACGGCCTGGTTGGCCTCCTGCAGCATTTCGTAGTCGTCGGAGTTGACCGGGATGTTGGTGTGCACGTTGCCGTCGCCGGCGTGCATGTGCAGCGCGACGAACACCCGACTCTTGAGCACGCGGTCATGGATGGCCTGCATCTCGGCCAGCACGGGCGCGCAGTCCGCGCCCGCGAACAGGCGCTCCATATGCGCACGAATCTCGGCCTTCCAGGACACGCGCACGGTGCGGTCCTGCACCACGTCGAACACGCGCGCCTGGGGCTGCGCGGCGACGCGCTCGCGCAGCGCCGGCAGGACCGCGTCCATGCCAAGCTGCGCCAGCTCGGGCAGCGCCTGGGCCAGCGGCATGTCCAGGTTGTCCAGCAGCCACTGCCAGCGCCTGCGCACCTCGCCCAGCAGTTCGACCGCCTGGCGGGTGCGGTCGCTCAGCAGCTCTTCTCGCGAGACGGCCTCGGGATCGGACGGGTCCGGCTTGGCCACGGGCAGATCCCCGGCCAGGAAAGCATCGAGCGCATCCACCAGCTTGAGCTTGTTGCGCGTGGACAGCTCGATGTTGATCCGCTCGATCGCATCGGTGTAGTCGCCCATGCGCGCAAGCGGGATCACCACGTCCTCGTTGATCTTGAAGGCGTTGGTGTGGCGCGAGATGGCCGCGGTGCGCGAGCGGTCGAGCCAGAACTTCTTGCGCGCCTCGGCACTGACGGCAATGAAGCCCTCGCCGTGCCGGGTGTTGGCCAGGCGCACGACCTCGCTGGCCGCGGCGGCGACCGCCTGCTCGTCGTCGCCGACGATATCGCCGATCAGCACCATCTTGGGCAGGGTGCCCCGCTTGCTCTTGGTGGCGTAGCCGACTGCACGCAGGTAGCGCTCGTCCAAGTGCTCCAGCCCCGCCAGGATGGCGCCGCGCTGGCGGCCTTCACCGTCTAGGTACTGCTTGATCTCGACGATGGACGGGATGGCGTCGCGCGCCTGGCCGAAGAACTCCAGGCACACGGTGCGGGTATGGCGCGGCATGCGGTGCAGCACCCAGCGCGCGGAGGTGATCAGTCCGTCGCAGCCTTCCTTCTGCACGCCTGGCAGGCCGGCCAGGAACTTGTCGGTGACGTCCTTGCCCAGGCCTTCCTTGCGAAAGCGCCGGCCTTCGATTTCCAGGATTTCGCTGCGCAGCAGGCGCTCGCCCGGCGCGGCCGCGCCGTCGAACCACTTCAGTTCGAACCGGGCGACGTCGACATCATGGATCTTGCCCAGGTTGTGGCCCAGGCGCGTGACCTCGAGCCAATTACCGTCGGGGTCGACCATGCGCCACCAGGCCAGGTTGTCCAGCGCCGTGCCCCACAGCACGGCCTTTTTGCCGCCAGCGTTCATGGCGATGTTGCCGCCTACGCAGGAGGCTTCGGCCGAGGTCGGGTCCACCGCGAAGACGTAGCCGGCGCGCTCGGCGGCTTCGGCCACGCGCTTGGTGACCACGCCCGCGCCAGCCAGCACGCTGGCCACCGGCTGCTCGACCCCGGGCAAAGGACAGGTTTCCACCGGGCCGAGCGTATCGAGCTTTTCGGTATTGATGACGGCCGACTTCCAGGTCAGCGGGATGGCGCCGCCGGTGTAGCCGGTGCCGCCGCCACGCGGCACGATGGTCAACCCAAGTTCGATGCAGCCCCGCACCAGCGGGGCGATCTCGGCTTCGCTATCGGGCGTGAGCACGACGAAGGGATATTCCACGCGCCAGTCGGTGGCGTCGGTGACGTGCGAGACGCGCGACAGCCCGTCGAACTTGATGTTGTCGCGCGCGGTATAGCGGCCCAGGACCTTTTGCACCTGCTTGCGCAGGCTGATCGTTTGGGCGAATTCGTCCTCGAAGGCGGCGATCGCCGCCCGCGCCCGGTCAAGCAAGGCGACCACCTTGGCATCGCGCTCGGAATCGTCGGGCTCGCGGCGGCGGTCGATTTCGCGCACCCGATGATGCAGCGCCTCGATCAGCAGCTTGCGCCGCTTGGGGTTGTCCAGCAGGTCGTCCTGCAGATAGGGATTGCGCCGGACCACCCAGATATCGCCCAGCACTTCATAGAGCATGCGCGCCGAGCGCCCGGTGCGCCGCTCCCCCCGCAAATCCGACAGCAGCTGCCAGGCGTCCTCGCCCAGCAGGCGGGCCACGATCTCACGGTCGGACAGCGAGGTGTAGTTGTAGGGGATTTCGCGCAGGCGGGCGCCGGCAGCAGCCGGCAGGGCGTCTTTGAGCAACTGGGCGGGAATCGGGGCGTTCATGGCTGAAGAATTGGCCCTTAAAGACACATTTTAAGGCATCGGCCGCACCGGCCCGGCTACCAACCGCTGGCCGCCCAGAGAAGGAAGGCGGTCATGAATAGGTAGCGCCCGAACTTGCCGATGGCCATGTACAGCATGCAAGGCCAGAAGCGCAGGCGCAGCCAGCCAGCCACGGCGCAAAGCGGATCGCCGACCACCGGCAGCCAGGACAGCAGCAGCGCGCTGGGGCCTAGCTTGTGCAGCCACTGGCGGGCCTTGACGTGCCAGCGGCCATGCATGCCGCGACCCTTGGCCTCGTCGTCATGATCCAGGTGCGGGTGCTTTTCCTTCCAGCGCTCGAAGGCTTTCCATGCGCCCAGCCCCATGGCGTAGCTGATCGCCCCGCCCGCGGTGTTGCCCACCGTGGCCACCAGCACCGCCGGCCAAAACATGTCCGGCGACAGCTTGACGTAGGCGAACACGGCGGGCTCGGAGCCCATGGGCAGCAATGTGGCCGATACCAGGCTGACCAGGAATACAGCCGGCAGGCCGACTTCGGGCAGGGCAAAGGCCTCGAGCAGCCAATGCACCGCGCGGTACAAGGCTTGTTCCATAACCGGGGACGGGAGCGAGAGCGCTGCAGTTTAGCCGGATCGGGTCGGCCCTGCTGGGAGGCGATGCCCACACAGCGTTGCGGCCCGACTGACGCCAAAGGGATCAGGCCGGCGCTGCGCCGTCCAGGTCAGCCGGCACGTCCACGTCGCGCAATACATCGTCGCCAGCCACCTCCAGCCACGCCACGTCCGCCGCGCGCCGGCGCAACAGCGGCGCGGCGCCCTGGCCGTCGTCCAGCGCCAGCAAATCCGCCCGCAGCGTCGCGGCAAACCCCACCGGATGGCCGGGCCGCCCCGCATGGCGCGGGCGCGCCATGACGGCGCCTGCCCGTAGCGCATTGGCCACCGACGTGACAGACGCCGGCTGCAGGAACGGCATGTCGCCCAGCGCAACGACCCAGCCGACAGTGGGGCAGCTGGCCGCCACCCCGTGCTTGAGCGTCGCTCCCATGCCCAGCGCCGCCCGCGGGCAGTCCAGCACGTCCAGCGGCAACCCCTGCAGCGCCGCACGCACCTGCGGCGCGCGCTCGCCGGCGATGACCAGCAGCCGGTCGACCGCCGGCAGCAGGGCCTGGCAGGCCGCGCGCACGACGGGACGGCCGTCGGGCAGCGGCTGGACGAGCTTGTACCGGGCGCCGGCGGGATCGAAGCGCACCCCGGCGCCGGCAGCCAGCATGATGCCGACGATGGCGCCGGGCCCCTGCCCGCCCGGCGCGCCGCCGTGCGCTGTGGTACTCTGGCCCGCGCCCTCGGCGCCCGTGGCCGAGTCTTTTTCCCGCCTGCTGTAAATGTCCACCGACTATCTCAAACGCATCCTGACGTCGAAAGTCTACGACGTCGCCGTCGAATCGCCCCTGGAAGCCGCTCCCCTGCTTTCGGCGCGCACGGGCAACAATTTCCTGCTCAAGCGCGAGGATACGCAAGCGGTGTTCAGCTTCAAGCTGCGCGGGGCCTACAACAAGATGGCCAACCTGCCGGCCGCGGCCCGCGCGCGCGGGGTGATCGCCGCCTCGGCCGGCAACCACGCGCAAGGCGTGGCCCTCGCGGCCAAGCGACTGGGTTGCCGCGCCGTGATCGTGATGCCAGTGACCACGCCGCAGGTCAAGATCGATGCGGTGCGCGCGCTGGGCGGCGAAGTGGTGCTGGCCGGCGACAGTTTCAGCGACGCCAACGCGCACGCCAAGGAACTTGAAAAGAAGCACAAGCTCACTTTCGTCCATCCGTTCGACGACCCGGACGTGATCGCCGGCCAAGGCACGGTCGGCATGGAGATCCTGCGCCAGCACCCCGGCCCCATCGACGCCGTGTTCGTGGCCATCGGCGGCGGCGGGCTGATCGCCGGCGTGGCCGCCTACATCAAGCAACTACGCCCCGAGATCAAAATCATCGGCGTGCAGACCGAGGATTCCGACGCCATGGTGCGCAGCGTGCGCGCGGGCCGTCGCGTACAGCTGCCCGACGTCGGGCTGTTCTCCGACGGCACGGCCGTCAAGCTGGTGGGCGAGGAAACCTTCCGGCTGGTGCGCCGCTACGTCGACGATTTCGTGGTGGTCGACACCGATGCCATCTGCGCGGCGATCAAGGACGTATTCCAGGACACGCGCAGCGTGCTGGAGCCCGCCGGCGCGCTCGCGGTGGCCGGCGCCAAGCGCTACCTGCTCGAGCAGAAGTGGAAGAACAAGACCGTGGTGGCGATCGCCTGCGGCGCCAACATGAACTTCGACCGCTTGCGCTTCGTGGCCGAGCGCGCCGAGGTCGGCGAAGCGCGCGAAGCCATCTTTGCCGTGACCATGCCCGAGCAGCGCGGCAGCTTCCGCCGCTTTTGCGAACTGCTCAATGGCCGCAGCGTCACCGAATTCAATTACCGCATCTCCGATGCCGACGTGGCCCACGTTTTCGTCGGCCTGCAGGTATCCAGTCCGTCGGAGCCGGCGCGCCTGGCCGCGACCTTCCGCCGTCACGGCTTCGAGACGCTGGACCTGACCCACGACGAGATGGCCAAGACCCACCTGCGCCACATGGTGGGGGGACGATCGCCGCTGGCGCAAAACGAACTGCTCTACCGCTTCCAGTTTCCGGAGCGTCCCGGCGCGCTGGCGCGCTTTTTGAGCGTCATGAACCCCAACTGGAACATCAGCCTGTTCCACTACCGCAACCAGGGTGCGGACTACGGGCGCATCCTGGTCGGCATCCAGGTCCCGCCGGCGGACAAGAAGCTGTTCAAGGCTTTCCTGTCCGAAATCGGCTATCCGTACTGGAACGAGACGGATAACCCCGCCTACAAGCTGTTCCTCTGAACGGGCCGCCGCACGCGCGGCGGGCCCCTCCCCCTTGCCGTGAATCAGCGCCTGCTGCCGCCTTCCCGGCGGCGGCAGGCCCACGGCGCGTTCCCCTGCCGAAATGGAACTTCCCCGCCGGATCTGCCACTGACGGGCGTATCCGGGCGGGCAGCAGCCGCCCATGACCGAGATGGGGATATCACATGGATAAACGCGCATTGGCCAGCCGCCTGCTGGCCGACCTAGGCAACACGCTCACAGTGGGACCGCTGGCCTTGGACGAGGCCACCCACAGCTGCGTGCTGCTGTTCGACGGCGACTTGGTCGTCAATATCGAATACGACGACCCGCAAGGACGGTTGGTGCTGTCTTCCTACCTGGACGAGCTGCCGCGCGAGAATGCCGAACCTCTCCTGCGCGAGCTCCTGGCCGCCAACCTGTACTGGCACCGCACGCGCGGGGCCACCCTGTGCCTGGAAGAAGGCACCAACGGCATCCTGCTGACGTATTCGCACAGCGTGACCGAACTCGATTCGGCGTCCTTCGAAACGGTCGTCGAAAACTTCGTCAACCAGGCCGAGCGCTGGACCCGCCGCATCGGCCAGGCCAAGCAAGCCGCCGCCGACGGCGGCAACCGCTCCGACGGCGCTGCGCCGGCCGTCGCCCCAACGAACTTCGCCTAACGGCACGGGAGTCGACGCCATGACCATCGACGCGTTCAACCGGATCCTGAACCAGCCCAACCTGGACCTGGACAAGGTGCTGCACCAGGATGGCGGCAACGGCATCACGCTGCGCGAACCCCTGAACCCGCCCAGCGCATGGACCAAGTTCAAGGCGGCACTGTCGAACGTGCCGCTGTTGGGCAGGCTGGGCGCGTTGCAGCAGGCCCGCCAGGAGGTCGAGTCGTATCCGGTCCGGCTCGGGCAATACCAGGCCAGCAACCGACAGATCCTGGCCGGCTTCGTGGCCGACCTGCGGCAGACCTACGGCGACCATATCGCCGACATGGCGGTGCGCGACCTGAACCTGCGAGACGGCGCGCCGCTGACCGCGCGTACCGTGTCCCAGGCCCTGCAAAACGTCGGGCGCATGCAGCAGCAGTACCGCGCGATGAACAACATGGACATCACGCGCTTCCTGGAAAGCCCGCTGGCCGGTGGCACGCGGTTGCCAGGCGAAACCGACATGAACGGCGTGTTCCTGGACCGCGGCATGGCGCTCAACGGCAAGTCGTCGTGGCAGGATGCCCTGGGAGACGGCGCTGCCCGCTTCATCACCCAGTATGTCATGCAGTGCTGCAGCGAACTGCCCGAGCATTCACAAGGCAGGCTGGACAATGCCCGCATCGCTGAGTTTGCCAACAAGGCGCTGGACCTGTACGAGGAACTGCTCGCCGCGCCTGGCATGACGCCCGAGAAGGTGTCGCACCATTTGAACCGCGTCGCCGACGCCAACCGGGGCAAAGCAGTCGAAGCAAAGGCGTACGAAGCCCGCGCCCGCGAGTTCGTCATCGTCGACCGGATGGAACACTGGCTCGACCGCAGCAACCCTGATTCCATGCTGCGCAGCATCGCCCGCGAGGTCGCCGGGCAAATGGGGGTGCCGGAACCACCCGACGGAGTACTGAAGTCGATCTCGCGCAACATGGTCGAGCAACTGAGCTATCGGACCGAGGCCATGCCAAAGGAGTTCGGCTGCAGCGCAGATGCCAGCGCCATCATCAACGCACTCGAGCCGCGCCTGCAGCAGCACGTGCGCGCCGCGGTCCAGGAGCACCTGCAAGCGGTGCAGCTGATCGGGCAATCGACGGTGCTAGGCCAGGCCGGCAAGGACCGGTTGCTGCAAATCGCGTCGACGCGCCGCATCGACACCGTCCAGGTGCGCGAATACGAACGGATGACCACCTCCGTCGAGCAAGCGATCCGGGCGCTCGCCCAGGGGCTGCCCAACCGGGATTACGCCCCTGTGCTGCAGGCGCTGGGAGGCGTGCTGGACGCCAGCGAACACGGCTTGGACGCCATGAAGGAGCACGGCGAAAGCCTGTGGGAATCCAACAGCCTGGCCGGCGGCGAGTTCTCCACGCAAACGATGGCGCTGGTCAATGAACTGGCCGTGGGCACGCTGTCGCAGGATCAGGCGCGGCAGCTACTCGATGTGCTGACCGGCGAACAAGGCCGCATGTTGATCCAAGGCATGCTGCACAGCAGTGACCTGCGCATGGGCGGCCAGTTCCCGATGATTTACGCCATGCTGACCGAATGCGTGGCGCTACGCGCCGGCCATGCGCCCAGCCGGGCCCTGGAAATCGCCCAAAGCGTGGGCAACGATGCGGCGCCTGCGCTTTACCAGCTGCCGCCCAACCTGGCGCTGCCGGTGCTGACGTCCGCGCGCGATCCCGATTCCAGCCCGGTCGACGGACGCGGTGTGGTGCAGGGAGCGCGCAACGGCAAGCTCGTTTCCAAGACTTTCGATCCGGCGCAAGTCCTCGCGCAGCACCGCGACGACATCATCGACTACGTTTCCAGCCGCCCAGCGGGCTCGCGCCCGGGCATCTCCCAGACGATGGAGGCCGATACCGGACGCGCCACCTTCCACGTCAATGGCAGGCGCATCGGCGGCACCGGTATCGACCGCACGCAAACGCTGGCCGATTTCCGCAATGCCTTCCCGCCGGGACCGGATGGCGATGCCATGGCGCTGGCGGTCAGCCGCTGCATGAACCAGAACGGCATCAATTTGTTCTTCGAGCTGGCCAACGGACAAGCCTTCCCCGGCAAGTTCGCGACTTTCGTGAATCACCAGGTCGTGCACGAGGCACGCCAGCAGCCGGACGGCAGCTGGCAGATTCGCAGCACCCTTGGCTGCCGGCCCAACGCGATCGGTACGGGCGGTGTAGGCGAGATGCAGGAATTGGATACCGACGGCGTGGCGCTGTACTCGCTGACGTATACCGTGCGCCCGCCTGCACAGCCAGGCGGACAGCCGGCAATCGACGTCACCGGCTCACAGGTGGTCTTCAACTTTTGATGCCGAGGGCTGGCCTTACTGCGCGCCTTCGAAACGGCAGACCGTGAACAGCGGCGTGCCGGTGGCCGCGATGGCCTGCGAGCCGCCCAGCTCTGGCAGGTCGATGATGGCGGCAGCCTCCACGACGTTGGCCCCCAGCCGCTGCAGCAGCCGGATGGCCGCCAGCATGGTCCCGCCCGTCGCGATGAGGTCATCGACCAGGATGACCCGCTGCCCTGGGCGCACGGCGTCGACGTGCATTTCGACCGTGGCGTTGCCGTATTCGAGGGCGTAGTCCTCGGCCACCGTGCGCGAGGGCAGCTTACCCTTCTTGCGCACCGGCACGAAGCCCAGATTCAGTTCGTAAGCCAGCACGCTGCCGACGATGAAGCCGCGCGCGTCGACACCGGCCACCAAGTCCAGGCGCTGTCGCATATAGCGATAGACGAAAAGGTCGATGAGGACGCGAAAGGCGCGCGGGTCCTGCAAGACGGGCGTGATGTCGCGAAACACGACGCCTGGCCGGGGCCAGTCCGGCACGCTGCGGATGGTGCGCCGGACGAACTCGGCGGGATCGGTCAACATGGGCGCAAATCCGGGGTAACGGGCAAGCGGCCACTATAACCGTGCGCCGCGAATGGCCGCAACGACACCGAAGGTCCGGGCGCGGCGCCGCACGCCGGGCACGTGTCAATCCGGCAGCAGCCGTCCGCCTTCCAGGCGCAGCACGCGGTCGACCGCCCCGGCAGGCAGCGCCGCATGGGTGACCAGCAGCACCGCGCGCCCCTGCGCGGCCCGGCCCAGGCCAGCCAGCAGCGCCCAGGCCGTTTCGTCGTCCAGCCCCTGCGTGGGCTCGTCCAGCGCCAGGATGGCAGCCGGCGCGAGCAGGGCGCGCGCCAGGCAAAGGCGGCGCGCCTGCCCGGCCGACAGGCTGCGGCCGGTCTCGCCGGTCCAGGTGTCCAGCCCGTCAGGCAGGCTGCGCACGAAATCGGCCAGCTGCGCCGCCTGCAGCGCGCGCCACATGGCGGCGTCATCGGCCTGGGGATTGCCGATGAGCAAGTTGCTGCGTACCGTGCCCAGGAAGACCGGAGCATCCTGGCCGGCCAAGGCCACGCGCCGGTGCCACTGGTCCAGCGGCATATCGCGCAGGTCGACTCCGCCGTAACGCACCGCGCCCGACTGCGGGTCGGCCATGCGCACCAGCAGGCGCAGCAGGGTCGACTTGCCGGCGCCGCTGGCACCCACGATCGCCACCCGCTCGCCCGGCGCGATGCGCAAATCCACGCCGTCGAGCACAGGGGCCGCGCCGTAGCCGAAACGCACCGACTCGAAGGCCAGCGTCCCCGTTCCGGGCACGGCCGCCGGCCGGCAGGCCTGCGGCACCGCGGCAGGCATGTCTTGCAGCGCCTGCAGCCGCTCGGCGGCCGCCACGGCGCTGCCCCACTTCGACGCGCCGCGGGCCGCGGCGCCGGCCGCCTCGAATGCGGCCAGCACGGCTAGCAGCAGGCCGGCCAGGACGGCGCCGTGCAGCGTTCCGTCGCGCACGGCCGGAACCCCGGCGACCAGCACGGCCAGCATGGAGATGCCGGCCAACAGTTGGACCGCGGCCTGGCCCGCGCCGCCTGCCGCGGCCTGGCACATGCGCGCCCGGCCCGCCTGCGCGGCGGCCTGGCCGAAGCGTGCCGCTGCGGCCGATGCAGCGCCCAGCGCTAGCAAGTCGCCGTGCCCTTCCACGGCCTGCAAGGCCTCGGCCCGCAGCTGGGCGGCCGCCTCCTGTGCTTGGCGGCCCGGACCAGCGGCCCGTCGCGCCAGCCAGGCCGGCACGGCGACCGCTGCCGCGACCAGCGCGGCCACCGGCGCCCAGGCCGATCCCGGCAGCCACCCGTGGAGCGCCGCGGCAAGCAGGGCGGCTGCGGCCAAGGCGGTCAACGCCGGCGCAAGGATCATCAAGTAGACGGTGTCCAGCGCATCGACGTCGCCAGTCAGCCGCGAAACGACATCGCCGTCGCGCAGCGACGCGAGCCCGCCTGGGTCCTTGGGCAGCAGCCCCGCGAACACGCGCGCCCGCAGATCGGCCAGCAGCGACAGCGTCGCCGCGTGGCCGGCCAGGCGTTCGCCGTAGCGGGCGAGGATGCGCACGAAGGACAGGCCGCGCACCAAAGCGGACGGCGCAAAGAGGTTGAAAGCCGCGGCCGGGCCAGCAAGCGCCGCCGCGGTCAGGAACCAGCCCGATACCCCGAGCAGGGCCACCCCCGCGGCCGCCGTCACGATCGACAGGGCAAGCGCAAGCGCCAGGGCGCGGCGGCGCCGGCGATACAGCGGCGCCAGGATGCGGGCAAGCACATGGCCCGGCGCGCGCCGGCCGTGATCGGCCGGGTCGGCGTCCGCAAGCGCCGCGCCAGGGTCGGTCGAAGCAACGGCCTGATTCATCGGCTCTCCCGTTTGCCGCTGGGCAGCGGCACGGCGTGCAGCGCACCATCCTGCAAATGCAGCCGTAGCGGCAGTCGCCGCATGACTTCGCCATCGTGCGTGGCCACCAGCAAGGTGCGGCCGCGCGCGAATGCCAGCAGCTGGTCGAGCACGCGGTCGCGGGTGGCGGCATCCAGATGGGCCGTGGGTTCGTCCAGCAGGATCAGGCCCGGATCGCGCAGGTATAGCCGGGCAAGCGCCACGCGCTGCGCCTGCCCGCCGGACAAGCCATGGCCGCGCGGGCCAACCTGCGTGTCCAGGCCCAGCGGCAGCGCGTCGGCAAACTCGTCCACGCAGGCCATGCGCGCGGCCTGGGCGATGCGGGCGGCGTCGGCCTGTGGATCGGCCAGCGCAATGTTCTCGGCGATCGACCCCGGATGCAGGTAAGGCCGCTGCGGGATCAATGCCACGCGCCCACGCAACGCGGCCTCCGGCCAATCCTGCAGCGGACGGCCGTCCAACACGATTTCGCCCTGGTGCGCGCGCAGGCGCGCCAGCGCTTCGAGCAACGTCGTCTTGCCCGCGCCGCTGTCGCCGGTCAGCGCCACCCAGGCGCCCGCCGGCAAGCAAAAGTCCGCGCCAGCCAGCACCGGCCGGTCCCGGCCAGCCACGCGCACCACCAGTGCCCGCACCTGTAGATCGGCCGGGCCTGCACAGCCGGGTGCACCCGCCGCCCCGACGGCGGTCTCGGGCGCTTGCGCCATGGCACCGCCTGCCGGCAATCCGCCAAAGATGCGGTCCAGTTCGGCCACCGCGGCGCGCGCGGCGGCCCTGTCGTGATAGTGGGCAGCAAGCTGGCGCAACGGCCAATACACCTCCGGCGCCATGAGCAGGCAGAACAGGCCGGCCTGCAGCCCCAGCGCATCGCCGCGCAGGTCGAGAAACCCCAGGTAGGTCAACCCCACGTACAGCGCCACGCCCGCCACGCCCAGCGCGGCGAAAAACTCCAGCACCGCCGAGGACAGGAAGGCGATGCGCAGCACGGCCAGCGTGCGGTCGCGCAGCGCGGCGCTGGCGCGGGCCACGGTCTCGGCCTCGGCCTGCGCGCGCCCGTACAGCTTGAGCGTGGACAGGCCTCGCACACGGTCGGCAAAGAACCCCGACAGCCGTGCAAAGGCGTGCAGGTGGCGCCGACTGGCCGCCTCCGCCCCCCATCCCACCAGGGCCATGAACAACGGGATCAAAGGTGCGGTCGCCAGCAGCAACGATCCCACCACCCAGTCGACCGGCAGCAGCGCCAGCGCAAAGGCCGGTGGCAGCGCTGCGGCGGCCACCATGGCCGGAAGAAAGCGCGCGAAATACCCTTCGAGGGCATCGACCTGCTCGACCAGCGCGCCGGCGATTTCCCCGGAGGCTCGCGCACGGCTCCAATCCGTCCCGCGCGCCAGCACGCTGGCCAACAGCGCGCGGCGCAGCCGTGCCTTGACCGTTTCGGCGGCGCGGCTACCCGCGCGCTCGGCCAGCCACGCGAGCGCCGCGCGCGCGACCACCAGTGCGGCGATGGCGGCAATGTCGGGGGCAAGCGCCGACAGGCCTGCCTGGCCAGCCACGGCCTTATCGATGGCGCGCGCCAGCAACCACGCCTGCGCCAGCAGCAAGGCGCCCGACAGTAGCGGCGCGGCCACGGCCATGCGCAACCGCGGGCCGGCGAGCCGCGCGCAGGCCGACAGCCAGCGCGACTGCGCAGGCGTCAACCGCGGGATGGCGCGGGCCGGATCGTGCTCGACCGAAGCGGACATGCGTGCGCCCTGCCTGCCTTAGGCCTCGTCGTGTTGCGCGCCGCCGTCATCCGGCGACTGGCCTTCGCGCAGCTCGAACCACATGGCGTTGAGAATGGCAAAGGCGCAGGCCAGTCCCAGGCCCAGAATCCAAGAGAAGTACCACATGGCCACCTCCTCAATAGGCGTTGGGGTTGCCGTCGACGCCGGCGCGGGTGACCTTGCCGCCCATGACGCGGTACACCCACGCCGTGTAGGCGGTGACGATGGGCATGAAGAACACGGTCGCCAACAGCATCACCCACAGCGTCAGCCGGCTCGATGACGCGTCCCAAACCGTCAGGCTGGCACGCGCATCCAGCGACGACGGCAGGATGAACGGGAACATGGCCAGGCCCACGGTCAGGATGATCCCGGCGATGGCGCAGGATGATGCCAGGAAGGCCGGCCCCGCCCGGCGCACCACCAGCAGCGCCGCGGCCAGCAGCGCGCCTGCGACACCCACCGCGGGCGCCGCCCAGGCGATGGGCCAGGCGTGAAAGTTGGCCATCCAGCCGCCCGCGCGCACGACCACGTCCTTGGCCAGGGGATTGGACATCGCGCCGGAATCGACCGGCGCGGCCAGGCGGTAGCCGGCAAGCCCGCCCGCCACCCAGAACCCGCCCGCCACGAACAGCGCCAGCGTCGCCAGCGCGCAGGCGATGCCCCAGGCGCGCGCGCGGCCCGCCATCGGATCCTCGGTGCGCCAAGCCGCCAGCACCGCACCGTGCATCGCCAACATGGCCAGCGACAGCGCACCGGCCAGCAGCGCGAACGGATTGAACAGTGCAAGGAAACTGCCCTCGTACACCGGGCGCAGGGTGCCGGCCTCCAGCGCGAACGGAACACCTTGCAGCGCATTGCCCACGGCGACGCCGAACACCAGGCTGGAGACGATGCCGGAAAAGCACAGCAGCCCGTCCCAGGTGGCGCGCCAGCGCGGATCGGCAAGCTTGCCGCGGTACTTGAAGCCCACCGGCCGCACGATCAGCGCCACCAGCAACAGGAGCATGGCCAGGTAAAAGCCCGAAAACGACACGGCGTACAACATCGGCCAGGCCGCGAAGATCGCGCCGCCGCCGGTGATGAGCCAAACCTGGTTGCCCTCCCAGACCGGGCCAACCACGTTGACCAGTACGCGCCGCTCGTCTTGCGTACGCCCCAGCACCGGCAGCAACGCGGCCAGGCCCAGGTCGAATCCGTCCATCACCGCGAACCCGATCAGCAGCACGCCCATCAGGGCCCACCAAATCACCCGCAGCGTTGCGTAATCCAAGGGGATGAGATCCATGGCATTGCTCCTGTCAGTGGGCGGCCGTGGCACCTGCCGGCAGCGGATCGGCGGCATCGCCGGGCTGGCCGGCACGCTGCGGCCCCGCAGGGCCCTTGCGCACCGCGTGCAGCATCACCTTGATGCCCACGATGGCCAGCACGGTGTACAGCGACAGATAAACCGCCAGGCTGATGGCCAGGTCTGAAAGGCTCAGGCCCGAAGCCGCATAGAAGGTGGGCAGCACCCCTTCGATCACCCAGGGCTGGCGTCCGTACTCGGCGACGAACCACCCCGCTTCGATGGCCACCCACGGCAGCGGCAGGCTCCAGACGGCGATGCGCAGCAGCTTGGGGTTGTCCGCCAAGCGCCCGCGCGAGGCGCGCCAGAACGCCACCGCGAAGAAAACGATGAAGTACAGGCCCAGCCCCACCATCACGCGGAACGTCCAGAACAGCGGCGTCACGCTCGGCACGGTATCGAGCGCGGCCTGCCGGATGTCGGCCTCGCTCGCCTGCGTGACGTCGTCACGGTAGCGCTTGAGCAACAGGGCATAGCCCAGGTCCGGCCAGGTCTTGTCGAAGTCGGCACGCGCCTGCGCGTCTTTCGGGTCGGCGCGCACTTTCTGCAGCGCGCGGTAGGCCTCGATGCCGTTGCGCACCCGCTGCTCGGCGCTGGCGACCAGGTCGTTGATGCCCGGCATGGGGGTGGTCAGCGATCGCGTGCCGATGATGCCCATCACGTAGGGGATCTCGATGGCGAAGTCGTTGCGCCGCTCGGCCTGGTTGGGAATGGCGATCAGGTTGAAATTGGCGGGCGGCGCCTCGGTTTCCCACATCGCTTCCATCGCGGCGATCTTCATGCGCTGGTGCTCGGTGGTGAGATAGCCGCTTTCGTCGCCGAGGACGACGACCGACAGCGCCGAAGCCAGGCCAAAGCTCGCCGCCACGGCCATCGACCGCTTGGCCAGCGCCACGTGTCGGCCGCGCAGCAGATACCAGGCACTGATCGACATGACGAACATGGCGCCCGTGACGTAGCCGGCACTGACGGTATGCACGAACTTGGCCTGCGCCACCGGATTGAAGATGACCGCAAAGAAATCGGTCATCTCCATGCGCATGGTTTCGGGGTTGAACACCGCGCCCACGGGGTTCTGCATCCAGCCGTTGGCGATCAGGATCCACATCGCCGACAGATTGGTGCCCAGCGCCACCAGCCAGGTCACGACCAGGTGCCCGACCTTGGACAGCCGGTCCCAGCCGAAGAAAAACAGCCCGACGAAGGTCGCCTCCAGGAAGAAGGCCATCAGGCCTTCGAGCGCCAGCGGCGCGCCGAACACATCGCCCACGTAATGGCTGTAATAGGACCAGTTCATGCCGAACTGGAACTCCATCACGACCCCGGTGGCCACGCCCAGCGCGAAATTGATGCCAAAGAGCGTGCCCCAGAACATCGTCATGCGGCGCCAGATCTCGCGCCCTGTCATGACGTAGACGCTTTCCATGATCGCGATCAGGAAAGACAGGCCCAGGGTCAGCGGCACGAACAGGAAGTGGTACATGGCCGTCGCGGCGAACTGCAACCGCGACAGGTCGACGACGTCGAAATCAATCATGACGGCTCTCCAGGCTTGGACGCATGCTTGCCGCGTAGCCGGCCGGCCAGGCCGAGCACTTTCTGCACCTTCGCGCCCAGGCGCATCAGGCTTTCCAGCGTCTCGGGCGGCAGGCGTTGCACCTCATCGAACCAGTCCGTCGCCAGCTCGATAAGGCCCAGCATCTCCTTCATGCGTTGCTGCGCATATCGCTCGGCATCGTCGCCCGGCGGCTCGAGCAGCGTCTCGCGCAGCAGCGTCAGCGTGGGGTCGATCTCGCGCTTGCGCTTTTCCTCTGCCAGCACACGGAAGATTTCCCAGACGTCCTTGGGCGTCTCGAAGTAATCGCGCCGGTCGCCGGCCTGGTGGCCCATCTTGACCAGCCGCCAGGATTGCAGCTCCTTGAGCCCCATGCTGACGTTGGAGCGGGAAAAGCCCAGCGTGTCGGCGATCTCATCAGCGTTTAGCGGCCGCGGCGACAGGAACAGCAGCGCGTAGATCTGGCCGACGGTGCGGTTGACGCCCCAGCGGCTGCCCATTTCGCCGAAGTGCAGGACGAATCGTTCGATCTGGGGCGATAGCTCCATGGCAACCCTCTTGGAAATACTGGAATTTTTGAAATTTCAGAATTTACTGAAATTATCGAACAAAAGAAAAGGGCATGCAACCGGACGTTGCATGCCCCTTGCCTTGCGGCCGAACCGCGCGTTGCGTGGCAGTGCCGGCGCCCGGGGTGGCCCCGCGGCCGTCTACGCCTTGACCCGCACGGCGGAGGACACCCGCTGCGCCTTGGCCCGGGCCGCCTCGGCCGTTTTCGCCGTGGCCAGCGCCACGCCCATGCGGCGCTTGATGAAGGATTCCGGCTTGCCAAACAGGCGCAGGTCGGTGCCGGGCTCGGCCAATGCCTCGGCCACGCCATGGAACGTCACCCCGGTGGCGTCCACGCCGCCATAGATGACGCTGCTGGCCCCGGGCTGGCGCAGCGTCGTATCCACGGGCAGCCCCAGCAGCGCCCGCGCGTGCAGCTCGAACTCGTTCTGCACCTGCGTAATCATGGTCACCATGCCGGTGTCGTGGGGCCGCGGGCTGACCTCGGAGAACCAGACCTCGTCGCCCGCGACGAAGAGCTCCACGCCGAACAGGCCCAACCCGCCCAGGTCGGCAGTCACCGCGCCGGCGATTTCCCGCGCGCGACGCAGCGCCGTCGGCGACATGGGGTGCGGCTGCCAGCTTTCGACGTAGTCGCCGTCGACTTGGCGATGCCCGACCGGCTCGCAGAAGTGGGTATAGACCTTGCCGTCGGCGCCGCGGGCGCGCACGGTCAGCAGGGTGATTTCGTAGTCGAAGCGGATGAAGCCCTCGACGATGGCACGCCCGCCGCCGACCCGGCCGCCTTCCTGGCAATAGCGCCACGCCGCCTCCAGGTCCGCCTCGCCGCGCAGCACCGACTGGCCCTTGCCCGAGGAGGACATGACGGGCTTGAGCACGCACGGGTAGCCGATTTCGGCCGCCGCCGCGCGCAGCTCCACCAGGGTGTCGACGAAGCGGTAGGGCGAAGTGGGCAGGCCCAGCGTTTCGGCGGCCAGGCGGCGGATGCCCTCGCGGTTCATGGTCAGCCGGGCCGCGCGCGCGGTGGGCGTGACCCGGGCGACGCCGGCCGCCTCCAGCTCGACCAGCAGGTCGGTGGCGATGGCCTCGATCTCGGGCACAATGATGTGCGGGCGCTCGCGCTCGATGACTGCGCGCAGCGCCTCGCGGTCGGTCATGGTCACCACGTGCGCGCGGTGCGCGACCTGGTGACCCGGCGCATCGGCATAGCGGTCCACCGCGATGACCTCGACGCCCAGGCGCTGCAGGGCGATGATGACTTCCTTGCCGAGCTCGCCGCTGCCCAGCAGCATGACGCGGGTGGCGGCGGGACTGAGCGGCGTGCCGAATACGGGGCTGGGAATCATGGCAGGGAATCAGGGCGGGCGGAAGAAAAACCGAAGTATAGGGTCACGCGGCCGGCTTGCACCCGCGCCGGCAGACCCCCGTACATTAAAATCCGCCGCATGACCGCCCTGTCGCCCCAATTCTCGGAAGACACGCTGGCCAGCGCCCGCCGCACGCTGCAGATCGAGGCACAAGCCGTGCTCGACCTGCGCGACCGGCTGGACGACGCTTTCGTCAAGGTCGTGCGCATGCTGCTGGACTGCCGCGGCCGAGTGGTGGTCAGCGGCATCGGCAAGACGGGGCACATCGCCCGCAAGATGGCGGCAACCTTCGCCTCGACCGGCACGCCGGCCTTTTTCGTGCACGCGGCCGAAGCGGTGCACGGCGACTTGGGCATGATCACCGCCGATGACGTGCTGATCGCCATTTCGCACTCCGGCGCGGGCCAGGAGCTATTGACCATCCTGCCCATCGCCCGGCGCATGGGCGCGAAGCTGGTCGCCCTGACCGGCAATCCCGATTCGGAACTTGCGCGGCTGGCCGATGTCCACTTGGACGTGAGCGTCGCGCAGGAAGCCTGCCCGCTGAACCTCGCCCCGACGGCCAGCACGACCGCGGCGCTGGCATTGGGCGACGCGCTGGCCGTGGCCTGCCTGCAGGCGCGCGGGTTCGGGCCGGCCGACTTCGCGCGGTCCCATCCAGGCGGCGCGCTCGGGCGTCGCCTGCTGACACACGTGCGCGACGTGATGCGCCGGGGCGACGCCTTGCCCAAGGTGCGGCAGGACACGCCGATTTTCGAAGCGCTGGAGGAAATGTCGGCCAAGCGCATGGGGATGGCCATCGTCATGGACGAAGCCGGCCGGGTCGCCGGCATCTTCACCGACGGCGACCTGCGCCGCCTGCTCGAGCGCCAAGGCGACGTGCGGGGCCTGACGGTGGCCGCCGGCATGACGCGCACACCCCGCACGATTTCGCCCGACGCGCTGGCGGTGGACGCTGCCGCGCAGATGGACGCCCAACGCCTGAACCAGATGCTGGTCGTGGACCCGTCCGGCGAGCTGGTCGGGGCCCTGCACATGCACGACTTGATGGCAGCCAAGGTGGTATGACGATCACGACTCCCCGCGCCCCCCATCCCGCCGAAGCGCTGGTTCTGTCGCGCGTGGCCCCGGCCGTGCGCGAACGCGCCGCGGCGCTGCGCCTGATGGTGTTCGACGTCGACGGCGTGCTCACCGACGGCAGCCTTTGGTACGGCGAGAACGGCGAGGTCATGAAGCGCTTTCACGCGCTCGACGGCCACGGCCTGAAGCTGCTGACCGAAAGCGGCCTGCGGGTGGCGCTGGTGACCGGGCGCCGCGGCGGCATCGTCGACCGCCGCGCCGCCGAGCTGGGCATTTCCGACGTCATCCAAGGTGTGCGCGACAAGGGCCAGGCCCTGGCCGACCTTGCCCAGCGCTACGGCATCGCGCTGGAACAGACGGGCTTCATGGGCGACGACCTCATCGACCTGCCAGCCATGCAGCGTGCCGGCTTTGCCGCCAGCGTGCCCAGCGCCCCCGCGTACGTGGCGCAGGCCGCCCACTGGATCGCGACCCTGCCGGGCGGGCAGGGCGCAGCACGGGAGTGCTGCGACCTCATCCTCGCCGCCCAAGGCCGCCTCGGCGCCTTCTTCCATCCCGGGCGCCTGGGCCCCGGCGAAATCCAATAGCCATGAAAGAGCGACTCCCCACCGTCATCGCCCTGCTGCTGCTGGGCGCGCTGGTGGCGCTCACCTGGTGGGCGGCCGATTACGCGCAGCGCGCCATCGCGCTCGACCCACCGCGGCGCCTGACGCACGAGCCGGACGCCTGGGGCCACGACTTCGTCATGGTGCGCACCGACGAACGCGGCGCGCCGGTCAACCGCCTGGAAGGCGAGTACATCGAGCACTTCCCGGACGACGATTCGTACGAGGTCATGTCCCCACGCGCCACGGGGCTGCGCACCGGCAGCCCGGTCACCATCGGCACGTCACGCACGGCGGTGATGGACCGCGACGGCCAGCGCATCACCATGCGCGGCGACGCGCACCTGCACCGCCTGCCCGACGCCGAGCGCGCCGCGCTGGACGTGCGCAGCGAAGTCATCGTCATCCTGCCCGACGAGGACGTCGCCTATACCGATTTGCCCGCCGAGGTCGTCAATGGCCGCTCGCGCATGAACGGCACCGGCATGCGCTACGACAACCGCACCCGGCAGCTGCAGGTGTATTCGGCTACCGACGTGGAAATCTCCGGCACGGACATGCGCCGGCGCCGGCAACCCAGCAATCCTTCTTCCGATCCATCATGACCATGTCCCGTCCGTCTCAACGCCGTTGGCTCGGCGCCGCCTTGCTGGGCCTGGCCGCCGCCTGCGCGCAGGTCCTGGCCGCCGAATCCGGCGGGTCCGCAAAAAACGGCAGCCAGGAAGAAGAACCCAATACGCTGATCCTGTCCGACACCCTGCATTACGACGACGTCAAGCGCCAGAGCACCTTCACCGGCAACGTGGTGATGACCCGCGGGCTGATGACGCTGCACGCCGACCGGCTCGAAATGCGCGAGGATGCCGAAGGCTTCCAGTATGGCGTGGCTACCGTCAACGCCGGCAACCGCGTCTACATCCGCCAGGACCGGCCGGAAACCTTCGAAGTCATCGAAGGCCGCGGCCAGCGCGGCGAATACGACGGCAAGAACGAGCAGATCGACCTCATCGGGCAGGCGGTGATCACCCGCTTCGTCTGCGGCAAGCCCTTCGACAGCATCAGCGGCCAACGCATCCGCTACAACCAAAAGACCGACACCTACGAAGCCTTCGGCGGCCCGGACTCGGCTGCCGCCGGCGGCCGGGTTCGCTCCCTAGCCGTGCCGCGCGCCAGGACCGATGCGGCGGTGCAGGCCTGCCGCAAGTCGCAGGGCGCCAGCCAGGGCGGCCAGGCTTCCCCGGCGCCGCAGCAACCCGCGCCTGCGCGCTAGGGGGCATCGCAGCAGCCATGCAAAATCTTTCTTCCAGCCATACTGCCCCCGCGGGCAGCCTGCGCGCCACGGGACTGCGCAAGACCTACAACGGCCGCACGGTGGTGCAGGACGTGTCGGTGTCGGTGGCCAGCGGCGAAGTCGTCGGCCTGCTCGGACCCAACGGCGCGGGCAAGACCACCAGCTTCTACATGATCGTCGGCCTGGTGCCGGCAGACGCCGGGCGCATCGAGATCGACGGGCAGCCGGTCACGGCCATGCCCATCCACAAGCGGGCACGCCTGGGCTTGTCCTACCTGCCGCAGGACGCGTCGGTATTCCGTCGCCTGACAGTGGAACAGAATATCCGCGCCGTGCTCGAGCTGCAGGTCGACGAGCAGGGGCGCGCCCTGACCCCGCGCAAGATCGACGAAAACCTGGAGGCGCTGCTCGAGGAACTGCAGATCGGCCACATCCGCAAGAACATGGCGATCTCGCTGTCCGGGGGCGAGCGGCGGCGCGTGGAAATCGCCCGCGCGCTGGCCACGCAGCCGCGCTTCATCCTGCTGGACGAACCTTTCGCCGGGGTCGACCCCATCGCCGTGATCGAAATCCAGCGCATCGTGCGCTTTCTCAAGGGACGGGGCATCGGCGTGCTGATCACCGACCACAACGTGCGCGAAACGCTGGGCATTTGCGACCGCGCCTACATCATCAGCGAAGGCAAGGTGCTCACCGACGGGCAACCCGACGAGATCGTGGGCGACCCAGCCGTACGCCGCGTGTACCTGGGCGAGCATTTCCGCATGTAAGGCCGGCCTGGCAGGCCGTGCGCCCTTGTCCGATGCGGGCGCCGCCGCCCGCATCGGGGTCGTTTCGCGCGCTGGTCCGTCTTCGCCGGGCACGGGCTTTCCCGCCCGCCCTGCCTTTTCCTATCGCTCCTCGCTGCCGCTGCAAGGACGTTGCGCCCTGGCTTTTCGCTCGGTCCGGCGCCCTTTTTGCCGCAGCCTGCGACGCGCCCGCCGGCGGTGCCGCGGCGCGGCTTGGAATTGCCTGCGGGAGTCGATACACTGGGCTTGTCATCGTTTCCAAAAGGAGGATCCACCACGCCACTGGCGCATCGTTGCGCGTTCATGCCTTTTCAAAGGAGAGCCCTTTATGAACCTGAGCATCAGCGGTCACCATCTCGACGTCACCCCGGCCATCCGCGAGTACGTCGTCAATAAGCTGTCCCGAGTGCTGCGGCACTTCGATCACGTCATCGACACGCAGGTTGTGCTCTCGCTCGAACCCCTCAAGCACAAAGCCGAAATCACCATGCGCCTGCCCGGCAAGGACATCCACTGCGAAGCCGCAGCGGAAAACCTTTACGCCGCCATAGACACGCTGGTCGACAAGACCGACCGCAAGGTCATCCAGTACAAGGATCGCGTGCAAAACCACGCGCATGCCCCGGTCAAGCGGCAACTCGCCGCCTGATCGCATGACCGGCTCGGTGTTCCTCTGGGCGAATCGCCCGGCGGGACATCGACGCAACGGCCCCCGCGCCGGATTTCCCTCCCATCGATTCGCCCGCTTCCCCTCGCGCGCGCCGCACGACGCATCACCCGGCACCGTTTTCACGGCCTTTCGTCGCCCGCCGCTTTATCCCGCGACATATCCTGCCTACAATGCCGTTCCCGCAGCCGCGCCGCTGGCCGGCCAACGCCCCGCTGCGGGCACGGAATCGCGGTTTTTTGCACCGCGTCATATAATCATATAATCCTACGCATGAACCACTTGTCGCGCATTCTGCCTGCCGGCAATATCGTGCTCGACCTGCCCGTCACCAGCAAGAAGCGGGCGTTCGAACAGGCCGGCCTGTTGTTCGAGAATCATCACGGCCTGGCCAGGGCTACCGTATTCGACAGCCTGTTCGCCCGCGAGCGCCTGGGTTCTACCGGCCTGGGCCAGGGTGTGGCGGTGCCGCACGGCAGGGTCAAGGGACTGACCGAGGCGCTTGCCGCCTTCATGCGCCTGGCCAATCCCGTCCCCTTCGACGCGCCGGACAGCCAGCCCGTCAAATTGCTCATGTTCCTGCTCGTGCCCGAAGCGGCCACCCAGCAGCACCTGGACATCCTTGCCGAGCTCGCACAACTTCTGTCGAACAAAAGCCTGCGCGAGCGCCTGGCCGAGGAGCCCGATCCGCTGGTGGTGCACAAGCTGCTGACCACGGGCTCGGCCTGAATTGCGAAGGATGCCATGCTCACCATCCAGGAACTGGTTGACGACAACGCCGACAAGATTCCTTTCACCTGGCTGGCCGGGCATAGCGCAGCCGACCGGGGGATTCCGGACGAGGGCATGTCGGCCGCCGACCTGATCGGCCACTTCAACCTCATCCACCCGTCGCGCATCCAGGTGTTCGGACACGAGGAGATGTCCTACTACCTGCGCTTCGAAGTGCGACGGCGTTCCCACCACATCGAAGAACTGCTCGCTGGCGGCGTACCGGCCATCCTGCTGGCAGACGGCATTGCCGCGCCGCAGGACCTGATCGACAACTGTGACCGCCAGCACGTGCCGCTGCTGTCGACGTCGATGCCCGCGGCGCAGCTGATCGACCTGCTGCGCATCTACCTGGGCAAGAAGCTCGCGCCCAAGACCACCGTGCACGGGGTATTCATGGACGTGCTCGGCCTGGGCGTGCTGATCACCGGCGAATCCGGCCTGGGCAAAAGCGAGCTGGCGCTGGAACTCATCTCGCGCGGCCACGGCCTGGTCGCCGACGACGCGGTCGAGCTGTCGCGCACCGCGCCCAACGTGATCGAGGGCACCTGCCCGCCCCTGCTGCAGAACCTGCTGGAAGTGCGCGGCCTGGGCCTGCTGGACATCCGCACCATCTTCGGCGAGACCTCGGTGCGCCGCAAGATGAAGCTCAAGCTCATCGTGCACCTGGTGCGCGCCACCGCGCAGGACAAGTTCGAGCGGCTGCCCCTGCAAGACATGACCCAGGACATGCTGGGGCTGCCCATCCGCCGCGTCATGCTGCAAGTGGCCGCCGGCCGCAACCTCGCCGTGCTGGTCGAAGCCGCCGTGCGCAACACCATCCTGAAGCTGCGCGGCATCGATACGCTGGGGGAATTCATGGAACGGCAAGCCATGGCCATCCTGCAAAACAGCAAGTAGCGCCGGGATGACTACGCACGTCGTCCTGATCACCGGCATATCGGGCTCGGGCAAGTCGGTGGCGCTGCGCATGCTGGAGGACTCCGGCTACACCTGCATCGACAACCTTCCCGTCCGGTTCCTGCATGAGTTCATCGCCAGCGCCCGCGACGACATGCTCGAGCGCGTGGCGGTGGCCATGGACGTGCGATCGCCAGGGGAAATCGCCGAACTACCCGGGGTGCTCACGGCGTTGCGCGCCATGGGCACGTCGCTGCGCGTGGTGTTCTTGGACGCCAGCACCGACACGCTGATCCAGCGTTATTCCGAGTCGCGCCGGCGCCATCCGCTGACCGACCGGCTGCGGCGCCAGGGCGTCACGCCTTCGCTGCAGGACTGCATCGCGCTGGAGCGCGAGCTGCTGGCGCCGTTGCGCGAACAGGAGCACGTCATCGACACGTCGCAGCTGACGCCCGGGCAGCTGCGCGCCTGGGTGCGCGACCTGGTGCAGGCCGACAGGCAGCCGTTGCTGCTGACTTTCGAATCGTTCGCCTTCAAGCGCGGGGTGCCCAACGACGCGGACCTGGTGTTCGACGTGCGCTGCCTGCCCAACCCGTACTACGACAGCCGGCTGCGCCCGCTGACCGGGTGCGACGAGCCCGTGGCGCAGTGGCTGGCCAGCTTCGAATCGGTCGGCCAGATGATCGACGACATCGAGGCTTTCCTGTCCAAGTGGCTGCCGCGCTACATGCAGGACACTCGCGCCTACCTGACCGTGGCCATCGGCTGCACGGGCGGCCAACATCGCTCGGTCTACGTCGTCGAAGAGCTGGCCAAGCGCTTCAAGGGACGCACGCCCTTGCTGGTGCGCCACCGCACCCAGGCCGGAGGAAGCGAGCCGTGACGGCCGAAGCCCGCCTGCCCCTTGCCCGGCGACAGCGACGCCTGCCCGGTGCCGCAGGCCGGCTGCTTGCCGCGGCCGTGCTGCTTGCCCTGGCCGCGTGCTCGACCGGGCCGCGCAAAGGCGGTTATTACAAGGACGACGGGCCGCACGAGCGCCCGCCCGCCAACCTGGACCAGGTGCCCGATGCGGTGCCGCGCGTCGAGCCGCTGGCGCGCGGCGCCAACAAGCCCTACGTGGTGCTGGGCCGGCGCTATGTCCCCGATGTGTCGGGCCGACCTTACCGTGAGCGCGGCGTGGCCTCCTGGTACGGCAAGAAATTCCATGGCAACAAGACCTCGATCGGCGAGGTCTACGACATGTACGCCATGACGGCCGCGCACAAGACGCTGCCGCTGCCAAGCTACGCGCGCGTCACGCGCGTGGCCACCGGCAAGTCCATCGTGGTGCGGGTCAATGACCGGGGGCCGTTCCACGACGGCCGCATCATCGACCTGTCGTACGTGGCGGCGTACAAGCTGGGCATCTTGCAGCAGGGCAGCGACGAAGTCATCGTCGAGCGCATCATGCCCGACGAAATCCGGCGCTGGAACCCGGCGCCCGACCCGGCGCCGATGCTGGCCGACGCCTCGGCCGCCCCGCCTGCCGAAGCGATGCCGGTGGCACCCGCGCCGACGGCCGCGCCGGCCAGCGTCGCGCAGGGGCCTGCCCCGGCAGCGCCTGCGATGCCGTCCGGGTCCGCACCGGCCGCGCAGGCCGCGTCGCCGGGCGGCGGGGTTTTCCTGCAGCTGGGCGCCTTCAGTCAAACGGCCAACGCCCATGCGCTGGCCGAACGGGCCGGCAACGCGCTGGCCGGCAGCGGCCAGCCTGCGGTCACCGTTCGGCAGGCCGCCAACCAGCTTTACCGCGTGCTGGTCGGGCCCTACCTGACCCGCGAAGCGGCCCTGGCCGCCGCCCAAACGATCAGCACCTATACCGGCATCATGCCGAGCATTTCGACGCCCTGAGCCCGGCCGAAGGCAGGCTCGGCGCAGACTGCCGCCACCGGGACGCTACAGATCCAGCGGCAGCTGCCCCGGATGCACGTAGCGCGAGCGCGCTTGTTCGCCCGCGTAGGGGTGGCCTTCATGCGCGAGCAAGGCCCGCTTGCGCATCAGCCCGCCCCCAAAACCGGTCAGGGACGTGTCGTGGCCGACGATGCGGTGGCAGGGGATGAAGAGGGAAATCGGATTGGCGCCCACGGCCTGGGCGACGGCGCGCACCGCCCGCGGCCGGCCCACGCGTGCGGCCAGTCGCCCATAGCTGATGACGGCGCCGAACGGTACTTCGCACAGCACCCGCCAAACGCTTTGCTGGAACGGGGTGCCGTGCGCGGCAAGCGGCACGTCAAACGCGGTCCGCTCGCCGCGGAACCAGGCCTGCAATTGGCTTTCGGCCTGGTCCAGGACGGCGTGGTCGGCGTCGCCGCCGTGCTCCGGTGCGGCCTGGGTTGCTGCCGCGGGCAGGGGCGGCGCATCGGCTTGGTCGACGAACCAGGCCCCGACCAGGGTGCCATCGCAAGCGGCTAGGCGCATCGGGCCGAGCGGGGTCGGCGTATCCCGCATCGCCGGGACGCGCCCGTCCGGCAGGCCGCGCCAGCCTTTGCGTCGGCCCGCGCGCGGCTGCGCCGCCGGCCTGCGGCCCGGCCCAGGCCGGCGCTTGGCCGCTGGATCGATCGGCTCGCCCATGGACCGGGGCACCTCAGCCCCCCTTGCGCGCCAAGGCGCGCGCGTACAGCGCATCGCGGGCAAGGCCGGTCACGCGCGCGGCGACCCGCGCGGCGTCACGCACCGACACGACCTCCAGCAGCGCGTCGAGCAAGGCGTCCGCCTGAGCGTCGGCCCCGGGCCCGGCGTCCGCGGCCGCATCGGCCTCGTGCAAGATCAGCACGAACTCGCCTTGTCCACGCTGCGGCCCGGCCTGCAGCCAGGCCTGCGCATCCCCCAACGGCATGGTGGCGATTTCTTCGAAGCGCTTGGTCAGTTCGCGCGCCACCGTCAACGCGCGGCCGGGTCCGCACACCGCGAGCAAATCGGCCAGCGTCGCGGCCAGCCGATGCGGCGCCTCGAACATGACCACCGGCGCGGGCAGGCTCGTCCATTGCTGCAACCAGCGCCGGCGCGCGGCCGACTTGGCGGGGGCGAACCCGGCAAAGGCAAAGGCGGGGTTTTCATCGGAGGTGGCGCCGCTGGCCATCAGCGCGGCGATGACGGCGCTCGGTCCCGGCACCGGCACCACGGGGTAGCCCGCCGCTCGCACGGCGCGCACCACCCGGGCGCCCGGATCGCTGACGGCCGGTGCCCCGGCGTCGGAAATCAGCGCCACGCGCTGGCCTTCGGCCAGCCGCCGGACGATGCCTTCGGCGGCGGCCGCCTCGTTATGGCGGTGCGCGGCGATCAGCGGCGTGGACACGCCCCAGGCATCGAGCAGCGCGCGGCTGGCGCGGGTGTCTTCGGCGGCGATGACGTCGGCCAACGCCAGCGCCCGCCACGCGCGCAGGCCCAGGTCACCCAGATTGCCGATCGGCGTGGCGACCACGTACAGGGCAGGGGCCGGCCAAGACTGGGCGTCCACGCGGGCGGCCACCCGTTGCCAGGCGTCGCCGGCGACGCCTGGCGCGACATTTTCGTTCATGCAGCAAGACAAGTTGGGCGGAAAACTGCCAGTGTAGTCGCCTCCATGCCTACCCCCGCCCCTTTTCCCGGACTCGACGACGACGCCGCCTACGCCGCCGCGCTGGTGGCGCAGCGCAAGGCCGTGCGGCGGCGGCGCCAGCGCGCCGCGCGCAGGCGCCGGGCCGGCACCGATCCTTGCGCGGTGCGCCATCCGCGCGGGGCCGCAGCCAAAGGGCCAAGGACCGAGGCGCAGCGCGTGGGCGCCCAGGCCGAGGCCCAGGCGCTCGCGTTGCTTCGGCAGGCAGGCCTCGTCCTGCTTGCACGCAACCTGTCGTGCCGCGCCGGAGAGATCGACCTGGTCATGCGCGACGGCGACGTCCTGGTCTTCGTCGAGGTTCGCGCCCGGTCTTCGGCGCGCTACGGCGGGGCCGCGGCGAGCGTGCGCCGGCCCAAGCAGCGCAGGCTGCAGCGTACCGCCGCGCACTTCCTGCCAGCGCTGGCGCGGCGGTACTGGGCGGGATCGACGCCCCGGTGCCGCTTCGACGTGGTGGCCCTGGAGGCGGCCGGGCCGGCCTGGCTGCGCGACGCCTTCGGCGGCGACTGAGCGCGCCGGGGGGACGGGCCCATGAGATAATCCCCGCCATGGACATGACATCGCGCATGACTGCGCATTTCCGCGACGCGATGGCCTGCTTCGAGGCCAGCGCACAGGCCCTGGCCCCCGAGTTGGCGCGCGCCGTGGACCTGCTGTTCGTCGCGCTCGGCAACAACAACAAGATCCTGGCCTGCGGCAACGGCGGATCGGCCGCCGACGCCCAGCATTTCATCGCCGAGCTGGTCGGCCGCTTCGAGCGCGAACGGCTGCCGCTGGCCGGCGTCGCGCTCAATACCGACACCTCCATCCTGACGGCGGTCGGCAACGATTACGGCTTCGACCACGTGTTCGAGCGCCAGGTCAACGCGCTGGGCCAGCCCGGCGACGTGCTGGTGGCCATATCGACCAGCGGGAACTCGCCCAACGTGCTGCTGTCCATCGAAGCGGCGCGGGATCGCGACATGCGCGTGATCGCGCTTACCGGCAAGGGCGGGGGCGCCGTAGGCGGGCTGCTCGGGCCGGACGACGTCCACCTATGCGTCCCGCACGACCGCACCATGCGCATCCAGGAAGTCCACATCCTGCTGCTGCACGCCTTGTGCGACGGCATAGACGCCATGTTGCTCGGAGACACCGCATGATTTCATCCCGCCATGTCCTGCGTCCCGTTTTGCGCCCGGCCCTGCTGGCCGCCGTGCTGGCCTGCCAGGCCGGATTGCTCTCGGCCTGCGCGCCGCTGGTCGTCGGCGGCGCGGCCGCAGGCACGGCCATCGTGGCCACCGACCGCCGCACGTCCGGCATGCAGCTCGAAGACCAGAACATCGGCTTCAAGGTCGACAGCCACATGCGCCAGGCCTTCGGCGATTCGGCCTACATCAATTCGACCGTCTACCTGCAGCGCGTGCTGCTGACGGGCCGGGTGGCCGACGACAACGCCAAACGGCGTGCCGGCGAGCTGGCCCGCGAAGTCGAGAACGTCAAGGACGTGGTCAACCAGCTGGCCATCGGGCCGGTGCCGGATTTCGAGGCGCGCGCGCGCGACACCTGGCTGTCGTCGAAGGTGCGCGCCGCACTGGTCAACACGCGCGGCGTGCCGTCGCGCACCATCACAGTGACCACCGACGACGGCGTCGTCTACCTGATGGGCAAAGTCACCCGCATCGAAGGCGACCTGGCCGCGGCTGCGGCCGCGGACATCAGCGGGGTCAAGAAGGTGGTCAAGGTCTTCCACGTCATGAGCCGCGAGGAAGAAGAAGCGCTTGCCGCATCCATGAAGGAATCCGGCCAGTCGACCGAACGCGCGCCCATCACCACCCCCTCGTCTTCCGGTGACGCCGGCGACGCTGGCGGCGCAAGCCCGGGCGTCGAAGTGATGCCGATCAAATGAAAAAGCTGTTCATCGCACTGACCGTGGCCGTGCTGGCCGGCATCGGTGCCTGGTTCGCCTGGCGCCCGGCGCCGCAAGCACCCGAAGTCGCCTTTACCACCATCACCGGCGAGCGGCTGTCCATGGCCGACCTCAAGGGCAAGGTGGTACTTGTCAAATTCTGGGCCACCAGCTGCGTGACCTGCGTCAAGCAGATGCCCGACACGGTCGAGCACTACGAGCAATACCATGACCGCGGCTACGAGACCATCGCCGTGGCCATGTCGTACGACCCGCCGAACTACGTGCTGAACTTCGCCCAGACGCGTCAATTGCCGTTTAAGGTGGCGCTAGACACCCAGGGCGAAATCGCGCGGGCCTTCGGCGACGTGCGCCTGACGCCGACGGCCTTCCTGGTCGACCGCGAGGGCCGCATCGTCAAGCGTTACCTGGGCGAATACGACAAGGCGGCCTTCCAGGCCGCCGTGGAAAAAGCGCTGGCCGGCTGAACATATCCGGCCCTGGCGCCGGCCGGCCGTGCCAGGGGCGGTCGGCCGCAGGCGCCGTCCTCAGAAAGCGGGGACCACCGCGCCCTTGTATTTTTCCTCGATGAACTGCTTGACCGCGGGCGTGCGCAGGGCCTCGACCAGCTTCTTGACGGCCTGCGCATCCTTGTTGTCCTCGCGGCTCACGACCACGTTCACGTACGGGGATTGCGCCCCTTCGATGAACAGCGCATCGCGGGTGGGCACCAAGCCGGCTTCCAGCGCGTAGTTGGTGTTGATCAGCGCCAAGTCGACGTCATCGAGCGCGCGCGGCAGCATGGCCGCCTCCAACTCGCGAAAGCGCAGCTTGCGTGGGTTTTCGGCCACGTCCAGCGGCGTGGCGGCAATATCCTGCGGATTGCGCAGCTTGATCAAGCCTTGCGACTGCAGCAGCAACAGCGCGCGGCCGCCGTTGGTCGGGTCGTTGGGAATGGCAACCGTCGCCCCTTCGGCCAGCGCCTGGACCGACTTGACCTTGCGCGAGTACGCGCCGAATGGTTCGACGTGCACGCCGCCGACGGCGACCAGCTTGGTGCCGCGATCCTTGTTGAAGGTGTCCAGGTAAGGCTGGTGCTGGAAGAAGTTGGCGTCCAACTCCTTGTCGGCCAGCTGCAGGTTGGGCTGGACATAATCGCTGAACACCTTGATGTCCAGCTCCACGCCCTGCGCGGCCAGCGCGGGCTTGACCGCCTCCAGGATTTCGGCGTGGGGCACCTGGGTGGCGCCCACCTTCAGCGTTTCGGCCCGGGCGGCGGCCGGCGCCGCAAGGCCGGCCAGCAACAGGGCGGACGACGCCAGGACGGCGCGAACGAAATGGGAACGCATGGAAAACCTCGCGAAAAAAGACGGGGACGACGGCCGGCGCCAGCCGGCTGCCGGCCGGAAACCCCGCAATTTACCTAAAAAGCGGTTATTTGTCGGGCATAAGATCATCGATTTCGGATATAAGGCGGCACGGCGCCACTGCACGCTGCACCGATGCAGCACGCCACAGCGCCGGGGCGTCTACAATGCCCGGTCAGCCGGGCGCGCAGCCGTGCCGTCCGGTCCGTTTTCCACAACTTGCCGCATACGCCGCCAGCCATGACCGACTCCAATCCCGAATCCGCTGCCGTCGCCGCCCTGTCGCCCGCCGTCAAGGCAGGCGTTTTGTCCGAAGCTCTGCCCTACATCCGACGCTTCCATGGCAAGACCATCGTGGTCAAGTACGGCGGCAACGCCATGACCGAAGAACGGCTGCAGCGCAGCTTCGCCCACGACGTCGTGCTGCTCAAGCTGGTCGGGCTCAACCCGGTGATCGTGCACGGCGGCGGCCCGCAGATCGACGAAGCCCTGCGTCGCGTGGGCAAGCAGGGGACCTTCGTGCAAGGCATGCGCGTGACTGATGCCGAGACCATGGAAGTCGTGGAGTGGGTCCTCGGCGGCCAGGTCCAGCAGGACATCGTGATGATGATCAACGAAGCCGGCGGCAAGGCCGTCGGGCTGACCGGCAAGGACGGCAGCCTGATCCTGGCGCAAAAGAAGTACATGGCCAACAAGGATGCGCCGGAATCGCCGCTGGACATCGGCTACGTGGGCGACATCGTGCGCATTGAGCCTGCCGTGGTCAAGGCGCTGCAGGACGACCAGTTCATCCCGGTGATCTCGCCCATCGGCTATGGCGAGGACGGCCAGGCCTACAACATCAACGCCGACGTGGTCGCCGGCAAGATGGCCGAAGTGCTGGGCGCCGAAAAGCTGGTCATGATGACCAATACCCCGGGCGTGCTCGACAAGAACGGTAACCTACTGACCGGCCTGTCGGCGCAGACCATAGACGAGCTGTTCGCCGACGGCACGATTTCGGGCGGCATGCTGCCCAAGATTTCCTCGGCGCTGGACGCGGCCAAGAACGGCGTGAACTCGGTACATATCGTCGATGGGCGCGTGCCGCACTGCCTGCTGCTGGAGATCCTGACCGACCAGGGCGTGGGCACCATGATCAGCTCGCATTGATGACGGCGGTCTCCGTCCCGCGCGCGGTGCGGGTGCTGCGCTATCCTGCGCCGCGTGCGCGCCGCACGCGAGCCGTGGCGCCGGTGCCGCGCAGCCGGCCGCTCTGGCTGTTCGACCTGGACAACACGCTGCACGATACCTCGCACGCAATCTTCGAACGCATCAACGCGGGCATGACCGCCGCGGTCTGCGAGGCGCTGGGCTGCGACGTCGACACGGCCAACCAGCTGCGCACGCGCTACTGGAAGCGCTACGGCGCCACCGTCATCGGCCTGGTGCGCCATCACGGCGTGGACCCGCATGCCTTCCTGCACCGCAGCCATGATTTCGACGTGTGCACCCTGGTCAAGGCCGAGCGCGGCCTGGCGCGCCGCCTGGCCAAGCTGCCGGGACGCAAGATACTGGTGACCAACGCGCCGCTGCACTACGCGCGGGCGGTGCTGGCGCACTTGGGCATCCTGCGCGCCTTCGATGGGCTTTGGGCGCTGGAGCAGATGCGCTATCACGGCGACTTCCGCCCCAAGCCTTCGCCTGCGCTGCTGCGGCACATCCTGGCCCGCGAGGGCGCGGTGCCCGCCCAGGCCGTACTCGTCGAAGACACGCTGCCCAACCTGCGCGGTGCGCGCCAGGCAGGGCTGCGCACCGTGCACGTCTATCATCCGGGCACGCCTTTCGCGCGCCGGCAGCATGGCCGGCCGCTGTACGTGGACTTGCGGGTAAACTCGATCGCCGACCTCCTGCTGCGCAAGCGCCCGGTCCGGGGCCGCCAGGCCGCTGGGCTGCTGCGCCCTTGAAAGCGGTGACCCCATGGCGATCAAACCCGGCGAACGCAGGACGCAGATACTCGAAACCCTGGCCGGCATGCTCGAGCAGCCCCGCGCCGCGCGCATCACCACGGCCGCGCTGGCCGCGAAGATGCAGTTTTCCGAGGCCGCCCTGTACCGGCATTTCGCCAGCAAGGCGCAAATGTACGAGGGCCTGATCGAGTTCATCGAAACCACGATCTTCACGCTGGTCAACCAGATCATCGCCGCCGAGCCCCAGGGACTGGCGCAGGCCCGGCGCATCGCCGCCATGCTATTGGCGTTTTCCGAGCGCAACCGCGGCATGACCCGGCTGCTGACCGGCGATGCGCTGGTCACCGAGGACGATAGGCTGCAGGCGCGCATCAACCACATCCACGACCGCATCGAAGCCTCGTTCCGGCAAGCGCTGCGCGTCGCGGTCGAAGACGGCAGCCTGGCGCGCGACACTGACGTGGCCGCGCGCGCCAGCCTGCTGATGCATTGGGTGCTGGGTCGCTGGCTGCGCTATACGCAAAGCGGCTGGACGATACCGCCGACCGGGCACCTGGACGAACAACTCAGGGTGGCGCTCGGCTAGCACCGCCGACGGCCGCCACGCAAACCAAGGAGACAGCCGCCCATGCCGCCATCCACCCCCGCATCCTTGCCCGCGCCCTCGCAATGCCGCGCCGTCGTGGTCGGCGGCGGCACCATGGGCGCCGACATCGCCGTCGTGTTGTTGCGCGCGTCGTGCCAAACGACGGTGGTCGAGCCCGACACGGGCCGGCACGCCGGCATCCTGGCCCGGGTCGACGAGAACCTGGCCGCGGCCGGTGCCCAGCAAAACGCGGTGCGGCTCGCGCTGGTCGCCGGGTTGGACGATGCGCACTGGCAAGACGTCGACCTAGTCATCGAATGCATCCCTGAAAAACTGCCACCCAAGCAGGCCTTGTTCGCCGAACTCGTCAAGCGCGCGCCGGCGCACGCCACCCTGGCCAGCAACAGTTCGAGCTTTCCCATCAGCGCCATCGGCCAGGGGCTACCTACGCGCGAGCGGATGCTGGGGCTGCATTTCTTCATGCCTGCGCACCTGGTGCCGCTGGTGGAGGTGGTGCTGTCCGAGGCCGCCGATCCGCGGCTGGGCGACGCGCTGGCGGCGTTCATGCGCCGCTGCGGGATGGTGCCCGTGCTCGTGCGCAAGGACGTGCCGGGCTTTTTGGCCAACCGCCTGCAGCACGCGCTGGGCCGGGAGGCCTTCGCGCTCATCCAGGAAGGCGTGGCCAGCCCCGAGGACGTGGACGCCGCGGTGCGTTTTGGCTTCGGTTTCCGCTACCTGGCCGCCGGTCCCCTGCTGCAGCGCGACCACGCCGGACTGGAAGTGCACTGCGCGGCGGCAGCCACGATGTACCCCACCTTGTCCAACGCCACCGAGCCGCCCCCGGTACTGACCGAGCGCGTGCAGGCCGGCCACTACGGCATGAAGGCGGGACAGGGTTTTTACCGCTGGGACGAGGCGTCCATCGCTGCCGAGCGCGCCCGCTATGAGCGGCTGCTGCGCGCTGGGCTGGCGCTGATCGCCGAGGAACTGCCGCGCATCGACCCCTGACGGCGACCGCCAGTTTGCCTAGGCGGACTGCGCGCCCGCCTGCGCCGCGGGCCGCGACGCGCACACCGGGCAGCCTGGATCGCGCCGGACGTTGACGCTGTGCCACTGCATCGTGCGCGCATCCAGCCATAGCAACCGGCCGCTCAGGCTGCGGCCGACGCCGGCCAGCAGCTTGAGCGCTTCGGCCGCCTGCATGCTGCCGATGATGCCGACCAGCGGCGCAAATACCCCGGTGGTCGCGCAATTGACGTCCTCGACGTCGCCGCCCTCGGGAAACAGGCAGTGGTAGCAAGGCGCGTCGTCGTGGCGCAGGTCGTAGACCCCGACCTGGCCGTCGAAGCGTATCGCCGCGCCAGAGACCAGCGGCCGCGCGAGCGCCACGCAGGCCCGGTTGATTTCGTGCCGGGTGGCGAAGTTGTCCGTGCAATCGAGGACCAAGTCGGCCTGCGCGACCTGCTCGAGCAGCGCATCGCCGCGCAGGCGCTGCACCAGCGCGGTCACCTGCGTCTCGGGGTTCAGGCCGGCCAGCATGGCCTTGCCCGATTCGGCCTTGGGCATCCCCACGCGCGCGGTGGTGTGCAGGATCTGCCGCTGCAGGTTGCTCAGTTCGACGTGGTCGTCGTCAGCCAGGACGATGCGGCCCACGCCGGCCGTTGCCAAGTAACAGGCCGCGGGTGACCCCAGGCCGCCCGCGCCGACGATCAGCACGCGCGCGGCCAGCAGCTTTTCCTGCCCCTCGATGCCGATCTCATCGAGCAGGATGTGGCGCGCATAGCGCAGCAGCTGCTCGTCGTTCATTTGTCGACCGATTCGACCCCCGCAGGCGTGATCTTCAACCGCTCGGTCTTGCCTGCGGCATCGTCGCCCTTGCCCTCGGCGCTGGCCACGCGCTGCTTGGCCTTTTCCACCGGCTTGCCGTTGAGCACGTTGATGGCCTGGCGCAGTTGAAAGTCGTTCTCGCTGCCGAACTCGAAGCTCTTGGGCTGCTCGATGTTCTCCGGATCGGTCTTGGACTTGTATTCGCCGTTGGGGTTGGCCAGGTGGCGCTGCAAGTCGGCCTCGCGCGGCAAGCGGAACAGGTCGCCGTATTCGGTGTCGGGCACGACGATGTCAGGCTCGATGCCGGTGGCCTGGATGGACCGCCCCTTGGGCGTGAAATAGCGCGAGGTGGTCAGCTTGATCGCCGTGTCCTCGGAGATGGGCAGGATGACCTGCACCGACCCTTTGCCGAAGGTGCGGTTGCCCAGCACCTTGGCACGTCCATGGTCCTGTAGCGCGCCGGCGACGATTTCGGACGCCGACGCCGACCCCACGTTGACCAGCACGACCATGGGTACGGTCTTGGCCCACGATGGCAGCCCGGCGAGGTAGTCGCCGTCACCCCGTGCGTAATCGACGGGGCTGGCCACGTAGGTATGGCGCGAATCCGGCGCGCGGCCATCGGTGGAGACGATTTCCACGCCGCGCGGCAGGAAGGCCGCGGACACGCCGATGGCGCTGTGCAGCAGGCCACCCGGGTCGTTGCGCAAATCCAGGATCAGGCCGCGCGGCGCACCCTTGGCGCCCAGCTCCTGCAGGTGCTTGACCAGGTCGGCGCCGGTCTTTTCCTGGAATTGCGCGATGCGCACGTAGCCGATGTTGCCATCGAGCATCTTGCTGCGCACGCTGCGCACCTTGATGATGTCGCGCACGATGCGGATCTGGATCGGTTGTGCCACACCTTCGCGCGCGATGGTCAGCGTGATCGGCGTCTTGGGCTCGCCGCGCATGAGCTTGACGGCCTCGTTCAGGCTCATGCCCTTGGTGGGCGTGTCGTCGATCTTGACGATGAGGTCGCCTGCGCGCACGCCGGCACGCTCGGCAGGGGTGTTTTCGATGGGTGCGATGACCTTGACGAAGCCGTCTTCCGTGCCGACCTCTATGCCCAGTCCGCCGAATTGCCCCTGGGTGGCGGTCTGCATGTCGCGGAAGGCCTCGGCATCCAGGTAGGCCGAATGCGGATCCAGGTCGGACAACATGCCGGAGATGGCCCCGTGGATGAGGTCCTTGTCCGACACCGGCTCGACGTAGTTGTTCTTGATGGCCGCAAAGACATTGGTGAACTGGCGCAACTCTTCCAGCGGCAAGGGCGTGCCGCGCTGCGCGACGGCGGATATGGCGAGGCTGACCAACAACCCGGCGACGACGCCCAGCGAAACCAGCCCGAAACTACGAAGCTTGTGAGTGCTCATGCACATTCCTGTTTGATGCCGGGACGCCTGGCAGGCCGCCCCCCGGCGGCGCCGGGCGCATCGGCCGGCCGCGCGGGCTGCATCCCCTTGGCTGCATTGGACCGCTCAGCGCGCAAGAAATTTCGCCGGATCCTGCGGCGCCCCTCGGTGCCGAATTTCAAAGTATAGGCCCGATTCCACCTGCCCGCCCGTCGATCCCACGGTGGCAATCGGCTCTCCGGCCGACACCGTTTGGCCGACCCGCTTGAGCAGGCTCTGGTTGTAAGCGTAGACGCTGAGGTACTGGTTGCCGTGGTCGACGATGATCAGGTTGCCAAAGCCGCGCAGCCAATCGGCGTACACCACGGTGCCAGGCGCCACGGCCCGCACCGCCGTGCCTTCCGGCGCCTGGATGAGCAGCCCGCGCCACTTGCCACCATCAGGCCGCTCGGTGCCGAAACGCGCCCGGATGGGCCCTTGCACCGGCCGGGGCAGCGCCCCCTGCAGGCCGGGGCCTTCGGCCAGCACCGCGTCCGGCAGCGAGCCGCGCGCGACCGGCCGCTCGGCTTCGTCACGTGCTTGCTCGGCACGCGCCTGTTCTTGCTGCGCGAGCCTGGCCTGCCGCTCGGCCTCGCGGCGGGCCTGTTCGGCCTCGCGCTGCGCGGCCAGGCGCTGTTCGTCGGCGCGCCGGGCCACCTCGGCACGGGCCTGCTCGGCGCGCCGGCGCGCCTCCTCGGCCTGCTGGCGGGCGAGCTCGGCCGCGCGGCGCGCCTGTTCCGCGCGCCGCCGTTCTTCTTCGAGGCGGCGCCGCTCCTCGGCCAGGCGGCGCTCTTCCTCGGCGCGGCGGGCGGCGGCCACTTGGGCGGACAGTTCCTCGATCAAGGCAGCCAGGCGGCGCTCATCGCGGTCCAGCCTGCCGGCCTCGCTACGCTGCGCCTGCAGCTGCCCTTCCAGGCGGGCCAGGACGGTGGCACGTTCCTTGCGCTGGGCCATTAGCTCGATGCGCGCGGCGGCGGTCTGCTCCTGCAGCGCCTGCAATTCGGCGCGGCGCTCGCTTTCCTGCCGCTGCAGGTCCTGCAGCCGCGCGATCTCGTCACGCAGCGCCTGCACCTTGTCGGCGCGCGCGCGCGACACATAGCCCAGGTACGCCAGGTTGCGCCCCAGGTCCTGCGGGTCGTCGCCCGACAGCAGAGCGGTCCAGGGCGACAGGCCACTGGCGTACTGCATGCGCAGTTGCTGCGCGAGCTCGTAGCGGCGCACGTCCAACTCCTTTTGCTGGGTGACGATGGCCGCCTGCAACTTGGCGATTTCCTGGCGCACCTGGCCGATGGCTTGGTCCAGTTCGTCCAGCCGCTGCGTCAGCCGGGAAATCGCCGTTTCGGACTCGCGCAACGCATCGGCCGCTTCCTTGCGGTCGGATTCCCTCGCCTCGATTTCCTTCTGCAGCTTCTCGATGCGCTCGCGCAGCGCCTGGCGGCGGCGCTCGGCCTCGGCTTGGCGGCGGGCCAGTTCGGCCGAGCCGGGCGCATCGGCGGCCAGGGCCGCCGCCATCGGCACCCCGCCCGCCAGAAGCACGCACGCCAGCAAACCGGCCGCCAGGCGCATGGATCAGCCCTGCTTGGCTTTACCCTGGGCAGCCACGGCGGCCATTGCGGCCTCGATCTCGGCAGGGTCGCCGAGGTAGTAGTGGCGGATCGGCCGCAGGTCCGCATCCAGCTCGTAGACCAGCGGCTGCCCGGTGGGGATGTTCACGCCGACGATGTCGTCGTCGGACATCTGGTCCAGGTGCTTGATCAGCGCCCGGATGCTGTTGCCGTGCGCAGCGATCAGCACGCGGCGACCGGCGCGTATCGCCGGGGCAATGGAGTCGTTCCAGAAAGGCAGCACGCGCGCCACGGTGTCCTTCAGGCACTCGGTGGCCGGCAGCTGGTCGGCCGGGATCTTGGCGTAGCGCGGATCGAAGCGCGGGTGGCGCGGGTCGTCCAGGTCCAGGGGATCGGGGGCGATGGCATACGCACGGCGCCAGATCAGCACCTGCTGCTCGCCGAACTTGGCGGCGGTCTCGGCCTTGTTCAGCCCCTGCAGCGCGCCGTAGTGGCGCTCGTTCAGGCGCCAGCTGATGCCCACCGGCGTGTACATCGCGTCCATGGCGTCGAGCGCGATCCACAGGGTGCGGATGGCGCGCTTGAGCACCGACGTGAAGGCCACGTCGAAGGCATAGCCTTCGCGCTTGAGCAGCTCGCCGGCCTTGCGGGCCTGCTCGCGGCCGGTTTCGGTCAGGTCGACGTCGGTCCAGCCGGTGAACCGGTTTTCCAGGTTCCACTGGCTTTCGCCGTGACGCATGAGGACGAGTTTGTACATGGCGGTGTGGGCGTTGACTGGGTTAAGGTTGGCAAGTCGGGGCATTTTATAATTGTCCGGTTATGCACCCGCTTACCGGCTCCGAGCCTGCAGGACTCATCTCCGTGGATTTCTTCCTTAGCGACCCGAACAATCTGTTTATCCTGGCCGCGGCCGTCGTCTCTGGCCTGATGCTGCTGTGGCCCGCCCTGACCCGCGCGCGCGGCGGTGCGGCCATCTCCGCCACGCAGGCGGTGCAGCTCGTCAACCAACGCCAGGCGGTGATCGTCGACGTGCGCGACGCACAGCAGTACGCCGCCGCCCACATCGCGCAGGCGCGCAACGTGCCGCTGGCCGAGATCGAGCAAAAGGCTTCGTCCCTGCCCAAGAACAAGCCGCTCGTGGTCGTCTGCGACCACGGCCGCGACTCCGCCAAGGCGGCCGCCAAGCTCAAGCAGCTCGGCCATGCCGAAGTGTTCACGCTGGAAGGCGGCCTGCGCGGCTGGGTCCAGGGTGGACTGCCCCTTGCCGGCAAGAAGGCCTGACCCAGACCGAAGGAACACGCCATGCAGAAAGTCCTGATGTACAGCACGGGGGTTTGCCCGTTTTGCATGCGCGCCGAAATGCTGCTGAAGCAGCGCGGCGTGACCGAAATCGAAAAGATCCGCATCGACCTCGATCCGGCCCAGCGCGAGGCCATGATGCAGCGTACCGGCCGGCGCACGGTGCCGCAAATCTACATCGGCGAGACGCACGTCGGCGGCTTCGACGATCTGTCGGCGCTGGATCGCGCCGGCAAGCTCATTCCCCTGCTCAACGGCGAGAACCCGGCGTAACGCGCCGGGCGGCCCGCCCACCCCAACCAGGAATCTGCAATGTCCGAACAGAACGCCCGCCAGGCGGGCAACGAACCGACCTTCAACCTCCAGCGCGTCTACCTCAAGGACCTGTCGCTGGAGATGCCCAATGCGCCGCGCATTTTCCTGGAGCAGGAAGCGCCCAAGGTGGAGGTCAACATCAACGTCGGCGGCCAGCGCCTGGCCGAGACCATCTTCGAATCGACGGTGACCGTGACCGTCACCACCCGCATCGGCGACAAGGTCCTTTACCTGGTCGAGGCCACGCAGGCGGGCATTTTCGAGCTGGCCAACATTCCCGCCGAGCAAATGGATCCGCTGCTGGGCATCGTCTGCCCCACGATGCTCTATCCCTACTTGCGGGCCAACGTGGCCGACGCCATCACGCGCACGTCCCTGCCGCCGCTGCACCTGGCGGAAGTCAACTTCCAGGCGCTGTACGAGCAGCGCCTGGCCGAATTGGCCGCCGCGCAGCAGCAGGCCCAGGGTGGACAGGCGGGCGGCGGCGGCGCCGGGATCATCCTGCCCCCCGGCGTGTCGCGCCAGTAAACCACGAGGTCGCGCCATGACGCAGCGCCTGCGGCCCGTCCCGGGAGGCTTGCGCCGGCCATGACGCACGCGCCCGCCGATCTGCGCGTGGCCGTGCTGGGCGCAGGCAGCTGGGGCACAGCGCTGGCCATAGCCGCCAGCGCGCGCTGTCCCACCCTGCTGTGGGCGCGCAGCCCGCAACTTGCCGCCGACATGGCGGCACGCCGCGAAAACGCCCGGTATCTGCCGGGCATCGCGCTGCCCGAGGCGCTGGCCTGCAGCGCAGACATCGACGAACTTTTCGCCCATCTGGCCGGCGCGGACCGGGCGCTGCTCATCCTGGGCGTGCCCGTGGCCGGGCTGCCGGATGCCTGCCGCGCGGCGGCCGAAGGCGCGCGCCGGCACGGGCTGCGTCGTACTGCGGTCGTGTGGACCTGCAAGGGCTTTCACCCCGAGGACGGCCGCCTGCCGCATGAGGTCGCCGCGGCAGCGTTTGCCGGCCGGGATGACATCGCAGCCGGCGTGCTGTCCGGACCATCGTTTGCCAGCGAGGTCGCGCGCGGCCTACCCGTTGCCCTGACCATCGCCTCCGACGATGCCGGCGTGCGCGACGCCACAACCGCCGCCCTGCACGGCGGCGCCGTGCGTGTCTACGCCAGCAGCGACGTGATCGGCGTGGAAACGGGCGGCGCATTGAAGAACGTCATCGCCATCGCCTGCGGGATTTGCGACGGCCTGGGGCTGGGCATGAATGCGCGCGCCGCGCTGATCACGCGCGGGCTGGCGGAAATCACCCGCCTGGGCGTGGCCCTGGGTGGGCGGGCGCAGACCTTCGCCGGCCTGACCGGGCTGGGCGATCTGGTGCTGTCGGCCACGGGCGACTTGTCACGCAACCGCAGCGTAGGGGTCGCGCTCGGCCAGGGCCGCAAGCTCGATGACATCCTGGCCGCGGGCATGACCGCCGAAGGCGTGCGCTGCGTGCAAGCGGCGCTGCAGCGCGCGCGCGCCGCGGGCGTGGAAATGCCCATCAGCCAGGCGGTGTGCGACGTGCTCTTTCACGGCGTGCCGCCGGCGGCGGCGGTCTCGGCCTTGCTGGCCCGCGAGGCGCGCGCCGAAATCCCGGCCGCAGACCCGCGGGGATGACAACACAGGAGGGAGCAACCATGTTCGACGCATGCATCCACGCCGCGGCGCGCACCTTGCGCCGCGCGGCGGCGCTATTGGCCGGCGCGGCATTGGCGCTTGCGGCCGCCGGCGCCCAAGCCGCCTGGCCGGAACGGCCGCTGCGCATGATCGTGCCTTTTCCGCCCGGCTCCTCGCCGGACATCCTGGCACGCACCATCGCCGAGCCGCTGTCACAGTCGCTGGGCCAGCCCATCGTCGTGGAAAACCGTCCCGGCGCAGGCGGCAACATCGGCACCCGGCTCGCGGCCAAGGCTGAGCCCGACGGCTACACGCTGCTTTATACGATCAACGGGCCGCTGGTGACTGCGCCCACGCTCTACAAAAAGACGTTGGGCTATGACCCTTTCCGTGACCTGGCGCCGGTCACCCTGGTCGCCACCAGCCCCAACGTGCTGGTCGTCAACGTCGATTCGCCCGCTGATTCGCTGCAGGCCTTCGTGCAACTGGCCAAGTCCCGCCCCGGGGCGCTGAACTACGGCTCGGTCGGCCCAGGCAGCTCGGCGCACCTGGCCATGGAAATGTTCAAGCACGAAGCCGGCATAGACCTGCTGCAGGTGCCGTACGCGGGCTTCCCGCAGGTCATCAATGCCATCATCGCGGCAGACGTCCAGGCCGGTTTCATGGTGCCCGCCATCGCCATGCCCCAGGTGCGCGCCGGCAAGGTGCGGGCGCTGGCCATCACCAGCCGCCAAGCCAGCCCACTACTGCCCGGCATCCCGCCCATGACCGAGCTGGGCTACCCCGACTTCGAGTCGATTTCCTGGAACGCCATCCTGGTGCCGGCCGGCACGCCCCAGCCCGTCATAGACCGCCTGAACAAGGAGCTGTCAGGCATCATCCGCAGCGACGCCGTACGCAAGTTGCTCGACGCCCAGTACTTTTCGGCGGCCGGCTCTTCGCCGCAGGAGTTGGCCGACCTGATGCGCACCGAGAAGGCGCGCTGGGACGCGGTGATCGAGCGGCTGGGCCTGTCGCTGGATTGACGCGCGCGCAGCGGCGCGGCCACGGGGCGGCGCCGCTGCGCCAGCACCCAGGCCGGTCACGGGACGGCACCAGCGTAGCCCAGCTGGCGCCAAGCCTCGAACACGGTGACGGCCACGGCGTTGGACAGATTCAGGCTGCGCTGGCCCGGCCGCATGGGCAGGCGCAGCCGCTGGGACTCGGGAAAGCGATCCAGGTGCGCTGGGTCCAACCCCGCCGACTCGCGCCCGAACACGAAAACGTCGCCCGCCCGGAAAACCGCCTGGTCGATGCGCCGCCCTGCCCGCGTGGTCATGGCGTAGATGCGCGGCGGTTGCGCTTGGCAGGCGGCCAGCGCTTCGTCCAGGCTATCGTGCACCTTGACCGGCTGCCATTCGTGGTAGTCCAGGCCGGCACGGCGCAACCGCGCATCGTCAAGCTCGAAGCCCAAGGGTCGCACCAGATGCAATTGGGCGCCCGTGTTGGCGCACAGGCGGATGGCGTTGCCCGTATTGGGCGGGATTTCGGGGTGGACGAGCACGACGTGGATCATGGCGACATTTTGCCAGTTGCCGCCCGCGTCGCCGCCGCTACCGGGCAAGACGGGCGCTCTGGTAGGGCGTGCGCGCCGCAGCCAGCGCCAGGACGCTATCCGCGCCGGCATCGATCAAGGCGCGCGCCGCCGCGTCCATCGTGCTGCCGGTGGTCATCACGTCGTCGACCACAGCGACGCAGCCTGAGACCGGTCTCACGCAGGCATACAGGCCCCTTGCGCCCCGGCGGCGTCCCAGCCGGCCCTGGTGGGTCTGGCGGCCTTGCTCGCGCGTGCGTCGCAGCCACGGCACGACGGGCAGGCCGAGCTCGCGGCCCAGGGCGCGTGCGATTTCGCCGGCCGGATTGAAGCCCCGCTTGCGCAACGATGCGGTAGCGGCGGGCACAGGCACCAGCGCGGTCGGTGCGGGCAACGGCGGCAGCGCCCGGCCGACGGCCTGCGCGATCAACTGCGCAAGCAGCGCGGCACGCGCCAGCCGCATGCCGGCCTTGAGTTGATGGACCAGCGCATCGGCAGGTGGCAGATAGTCGAATGCGCATACTGCGCGGGCAAATGCAGGCGGCCGCACGGCGCAGTCCGGGCAAGCCGCGCGGCCCGCGGGCAGCGCCAGCCAGCAGCGCGGGCAGCGCGCCACATGCGCCGCGTCCGCCAGGACGTCTGCCGCGCACCCGGGGCATAGGTTTCCCCCGCGGGCAGCCATGCCACACAGCGGGCAATCGGACGGCAGCGCCGCCGCAGCCTGGCGCAGCCGCATGCGCACGCGCGACGTCGCCTGCGCGCACAACGAAAACATCGCTTGCACGGCCTCGGCTTGAGCAATAATGCGCATAACAGTCCCGTGTTTGCGGCCAGTTCCGCCATTACCGCACATCCTGCGCGTCGCTGCCCGCGCGATGCGACATTCATGTCCCAGCCAAACAGCCGCCTGCCTTCGCTGCCCATCGATGCCTCGCACGTCGCCATGCAGTTCGCCCGGCGGGGCGATCTTTCCGAGGCCCAGTTCCTGTATGCCGAAATCGCCCGGCGCATGGGCGACCGGCTACGCATCATCCGCCTGCAGCCGCAGGCCGTGCTCGATGCCGGATGCGGCGCGGGCGACAACCTGCCGCTGCTGCGCGAGCGCTACCCGGACGCGGCCTATACCGGGCTGGATCATTGCGCGCCGCTGCTTGCGCAAGCGCGCGCCCGCTATGCACCCGAAGGGCTGGGCGCGTGGCTACGCCGGCTCACGGGTCAACGTGCGCCGGTGGAGTTCATCCATGGCGACCTGGCCGCCACCGGCTTGCCGCCCGAATCGCTGGACCTGGTCTGGTCCAACATGGCGCTGCATTGGCATCCGGCGCCGCACGACGCGTTGGCCGAGTGGCGCCGGGTGCTCAAGGTAGGGGGATTGGCGCTGTTTTCCTGCCTGGGTCCGGGCAGCCTGCGCGAACTGCGCAAGGCCTTGCAGGACGCGGGGCTGTCCACCGCCACGCCCGGCTTCGTGGACATGCACGACTTCGGCGACCTCCTGATCGAGAACGGCTACGCCGATCCGGTGATGGACCAGGAAACGCTGACGCTGACCTATCGCACGCCCCAGCGCCTGCTCGAAGACGTGCGCGCGCTGGGCGGCAACCCCGCGCGCGGGCGGCGCGCCGGGCTGGTGGGAAGAAGCTGGATGGCGCGCCTGTGCGAAGCGCTAGAAGCCCAGCGCAACGGCGACGGCGTCATCCCGTTGAGCATCGAAGTGGCCTACGGCCATGCCTGGCGGGCCGCGGCGTATCGCGCCGCGCCCGGCGAGACGCGCATCTCGGTCGGCGCAATCGGCCGGCGTTGAAGGCGGGCGGCCGGCCGGTCAGTGCAGCGGCCCCTGCGGCACCAGCCCTTCCGGCGTGGCAAGCGCCTGGACGCCGCGCAAGGGTTCGGAGGCCGCGCGCACGCGCCGGCGCGGCTGTTCACGCAGTTGCACGCCGTCGCGTCCCGACCGGAAAGCCTGCACCATGGCATCGACGACACCGGGCAGGTCCCGCAGCTTGCCGTACTGGGCCCGCAGCCAGCGCGCATCGTTGCCTTGGCGGATGGCTTCGTCGCGCAGCACCGCCAGCAGATCGGTCGTCCCCAGCTCGTCGGCCACCGGCATGAGCTGCTCCAGCAGGCCGCGCACATGGTCGACCAGGCGCAGGCGCTGGCCGTCGGCGGCCACATAATTGCCGTGCAGCCCGAAGCGGCAGGCTTGGAAATGGTTGCTGCGGTAGGCCAGCCAGGCGCCCTCCTGTGGCGCGGGCTGGCGCATCGCCCACACCGCCAGCGCTTGCGCGAAGGCGGCCAGCTGGCAGGCCTTTTCGACCGTCAGCGGCGTGTCGCACACGCGTATCTCGACCGTGCCGAATTCGGGCTTGGGCCGGATGTCCCAATACAAGTCCTTGATGCTTTCGGCCAGGCCGAACGCACGCAGCTGCGCCAGGTGGGCCTCGAAGCGGTACCAATCGGTGACGTCGGGCGGGATGTGGCCCGACAGCGGGAAGTTGTTGACCGCGTTCAGGCGGCAGCACGAAAACAGCGTATCGACGCCTTCGTAATACGGCGAAGAGGCCGACAAGGCAATGAAGTGCGGCACGAAGGGAGACAGCCTGTGCGCAAGGGAAATGGCTTCGTCGCCCGAGGCCACGCCAAGGTGGATGTGCTGGCCGAACACGGTGAACTGGCGCGCCAGGTAGCCGTACATTTCGGCCAGGTACTGAAAGCGCGGGCTGTCCGAGATGGCACGCTCCTGCCAGCGCATGAACGGGTGCGAACCACCGCCGGCGACCGCGACGCCGACCGCGTCGGCCGCTTCGCACAAGGCGTCGCGCATTTCGCGCATTTCGGCCAGCAGGCCGACCGGATGTTCGTGCACGGATGAATTGAGCTCTATCATGGACCGCGTGATCTCGGGCTTGACGCGGTCGGCCACGGCATGGTCGGCAAGGTGCGCCAGCACTTCCTCCGAGGCGGCGGTCAGATCGAACGAGTGGGGATCGATCAGTTGCAGTTCGAGTTCGATGCCCAAGGTATTAGGCGTCGATGAAACGAACGGGATCTGTTCCATCTCGGTCTCCTGTAAATGGCGGATGGGAGCCGGCCGTTTTGTTGTGCGAGGGCGATCCCATGGCTTCGGTTCGGCACGGCGGACTCGCAGTGTAGCCGCGCCATGCCGGCGAATTCTTTGAAAATCGTGACATTTGTACCGGCTATGGCGGAAGATGACGAATTTTCCCGGCACGGACGCGCGAGCGTCCACTTACAAGCCAAGATTCGTGCGGGTTGGCGGACGGGACTGTGCGCCAGCCCGCACACGCCAACGATTTCCAGGGTGCCCGGGTTATTCCCTATTCGGGTATACACCTAGGCCAGCGGCCGGCCCAGTGGTGGCCATACCCTTTGAGATGCGCCGTGACGGCCGGCTGGGGCGGCGCCGCGTGCGGCGGCCGGGGACAGCCGGCCGATTCGCGACGCGCGATTGCCGATGGGCTCAGGCGCCGACCGCGAAGGCCGCGTAGGCCTTGTAGAACATGTACGCGGCCAGGCAAAACAGCAGGTAGGCGAAGACGCGCTTGAGCGACTTGACGGGCAGGCGGTGGGCGGTGCGCGCGCCCAGGGGCGCGGTCAGCACACTGGCCACCACCAGCGCGAGCAGCGCGGGCCAGTAGATGTAGCCGAACATGCCCGGCGCGAGGTCAGGCTGGCGCAAGCCCGAGATGACATAGCCGACGGTGTTGGCCAGCGCGATCGGAAAGCCCAGCGCCGCCGAGGTGGCCACCGCGTTGTGCAGCGGCACGTTGCACCAAGTCATGAAAGGCACCGACACGAAGCCGCCGCCGGCGCCCACCAGCCCAGACAGGAAGCCAATGCCGGCGCCGGCCGCGGAAGTGCCCAGCGGCCCGGGCATCTGGCGCGAGGGCTTGGGCTTTTTGTCCAACAGCATCTGCAGCGCCGAATAACCGACGAACAGCGCAAAGAACAGCGCCAGCCAACCCGTCTTGAGCGCGGCGAAGACCGCGCCGCCGGCCAGCAACCCGCCGAGCACGATGCCCGGGGCGAAGGCAGCCACGAGTTTCCAGCGCACCGCTCCCTTGCGGTGGTGCGAGATCACGCTCGATACCGAGGTGAACAAAATCGAGGCCATGGACGTGGCGATGGCCGCGTGCACCACCAGTGAGGCATCCAGCCCCTGCCAGGTCAGGAGCAGGGTAAGGAAAGGCACGAGCAACATGCCGCCGCCTATGCCGAGCAGGCCGGCCGCAAAACCGGCAATCGCGCCCAAAAGGAGCAAGACGCCGAGAAACAAGGGATCCATGAATGCGCTTCCGTCGTTGATGCGATAAAACCGTCCAATATACTGGCGGTCATTGCCTGCGGCCAAGCCGGCCGCGCGCAAAAACACCAAACCCTACCATGAACACCCCCGATACCGAAGTGTTGCGCCAGGCGCTGGCCTGGCTGGGCCAGGGCCAGGCGGTGTACCTGGCCACCGTCATGCAGACATGGGGATCGGCGCCGCGCCAGCCCGGCGCGCTGTTGGCGGTCAGCGCCGACGGCCGGGTGTGCGGATCCGTGTCCGGCGGCTGCATCGAGGACGACCTGATCGACCGTGCCAAGCGCGGCGCGCTGCCGGCCAAGCCGGAACTGGTCAAATACGGCGTCACGGCCGACGAAGCTACGCGGTTCGGCCTGCCCTGCGGCGGCACCCTGGAGCTGCTGGTCGAACCCTTGGCCGGCGCCGGATGGCTGCAGGCCGTGCTCGATGAAGTCGTCGCCCATCGGCTGGTGGCGCGCACCCTGGACCTGGCGACCGGGCAATCGACCCTCGCGCCGGCCACGCCCGCCGACGCATCGGGCCGCCAGGGGCAGGCCTGCCGCACGGTCTACGGGCCGCACTGGCGGCTGCTGATCATCGGTGCCAACCAGACCGCGCGCATCCTGGCCGAGATCGCCACGGCGCTGGAATTCCACGTGATGGTGTGCGATCCCCGCGAGGAGTTCTTCGCACAATGGCAGCTGCCCGAAGTGGAGCTGCGCACCGGCATGCCCGACGACACGGTGCTGGAAATCGGCGTGGACGCGCGCACGGCCATCGTCGCCGTCACCCACGATCCCAAGCTGGACGACATGGCCTTGCTCGAGGCGCTGAAATCGCCCGCCTTCTATGTCGGCGCGCTCGGCTCGCGGGCCAACCAGGCCAAGCGGCGCGAGCGCCTGCGCATGTTCGACCTGCAGGACGACCAAATCGACCGCCTGCACGGCCCGGTCGGCCTGCCCATAGGCAGCCGCACGCCGGCCGAAATCGCCGTGGCCATCGCCGCCGAACTGGTCCAGGTGCGCAACCGCCAGGTTATCGCGGCGGCAAGCGCCAGCGCCTGCGCTGCTTCGGCCTGACCGGCCGCACGCCACGCCAGCCCCGCGCTTGACGGCATAAGCGCGGCGGCGATGCGGCCCTACTTGCGCCAGAACCCCGGCGTAAAGAGCACCAGCACGGTGAAGAATTCCAGGCGGCCGATCAGCATGGCGAAGGTGCACACCCAGGTCTGGAATTCGCTCAGGCTGGCGAAGCTGCCCATGGGCCCCAGCGGACCCAGGCCCGGCCCGATGTTGTTCAGTGACGCCAGCACCGCCGAAAACGCCAGCACCGGATCCAGCCCCGAGAGCAGCATCAGCGCGGTCAGCAGGCCCAGCGACAGCCCGTAGACCATCATGAAGGCCAGCACCGATGCCAGCACGCGCGGCGGCACGATGCGCCCCGAGACGCGCACTGGCGCGACCGCGTGGGGGTGGACGATGCCCACCATTTCCTGCCGCGCCTGCTTGACCAGCATGACCGCCCGTATCATCTTGATGCCGCCACCGGTGGAGCCCGCCGAGGTCGCGAAGGTCGACAGCACCAGCATCACCATGGGCGCGAACAGCGGCCACTGCACATAATCCGTGTTGGCATAACCCGTCGTGGTCGCCACCGAGATGGTATTGAACATCCCGTAGCGCAGGGCCTGCAGGGGCGAGTCGTAGACCTGGCGCCAGTACAGGAAGGCCGTCACGAGCAGCCCGCCGCCCAGCACCGTGACCAGGTAGGGGATGGTCTGGGGGCATGCCAGGTACGGCCGCAGGCTGCGGGTGCGCAGCACGCTGAAGTGCGTGGCGAAGTTGACCCCGGCGATCAGCATGAACACCATGGCCACGATTTCAACCGAGACGGAATCGAAGGCCGCAAACCCCGCGTCATGGGTGGAGAAGCCGCCCAACCCCATGGTGGTGGCCATGTGGCACCAGGCCTCGAACCAGTCCAGGCCGGCGGCACGATAAGCCAGCAGGCACAGTACCGACAGGCCAAAATACACCGCGTACAGGGCCTTGGCGGTGCCGGCGATGCGCGGGGTGAGCTTTTCATCCTTCATGGGTCCTGGCGTTTCGGCGCGGAACACCTGGTGCCCGCCCACGCCCAACAGCGGCAGCACCGCGACGGCCAACACCAGTATGCCCATGCCGCCGACCCATATCATGGTCGCGCGCCAGACATTGATGGAGGCGGGCAGCTTGTCCAGGCCGGACAGGATGGTGGCGCCGGTCGTCGTCAACCCCGACATCGCCTCAAAGTAGGCGTCGGTGAATCCCAACGGCGTGCCGGCGCGGTGGAAATAGATCAGCAGCGGAATCGTGGCCAGCGCGGGCAGCACCACCCAAACCAGGGACACGAGCAGGAAGCCGTCGCGCGGCCGCAGCTCACAGCGCCCGCGCCGGGTCCCTGCCCACAGCACCAGGCCGATGGCCAGCGCCACCAGCAAGCCGTCGACGAAGGCATCGAGCGCATCGTCGCCGCCCCACGCCGCCACGGCCGTTGGCACGGCCATGGTCGCGGCAAACACGACCATGGTAAAGCCCAGCATGTTCAGGACTGCGAGCAGGCGGCGCATGGCAGGCGGCAGGATCCTAGAAGAACGAGGCGGAGACCTGGAACAGCTTCTCCACCTTGGGCATCTGGCGCCGGCTAGGAACGAACACGATGACGTGGTCGCCGGATTCAATGACGGTATCGGGGCCCGGCATGATGATTTCGTCGCCGCGCGCCAGCGCCCCGATGCTCGCGCCAGTAGGCAGCCGGATGTCGGAGACCTTGCGGCCGACCACCTTGGACGTGGCGCGGTCGCCATGGGCGATGGCCTCCAACGCTTCGGCCACGCCCTGGCGCAGGCGGTGCACGGCGACCACGTCGCCGCGCCGGACGTGCCGCAGCAGCTCGCTCATCGTCGCCTGGGAGGGCGAGACCGCGATATCGATGTGGCTGCCCTGCATCAGTTCGCCGTAGGCCTGGCGGTTGATCAGCGCGATGACCTTGCGCGCGCCCAACCGCTTGGCAAGCAGCGAAGACATGATGTTGTCCTCGTCGTCGCTGGTCAGCGCCAGCCACGTATCCATGTCCTCGATGTTCTCGCGCTCGAGCAGCGCCTCGTCGGTACCATTGCCGTGCAGCACCAACACGTTGTCCGGCAGCTGGGTGGCCAGGTACTCGCAGCGCGACTGGCTACGTTCGATGATGCGCACGCTGTAATTTTCTTCGGCCAGCATGCGCGCCAGGCGCATGCCAATGTTGCCGCCGCCGGCGATCATCACCCGGCGCACCGCCTTTTCGGCCTCGCGCAGTTGGCGAACGGCGCGCCGCGCGTGCCGCGTGTCGACCACGACGATGATTTCGTCGCCACCCTGCAGTACGGTTGCCGCGCCGTTGGGCAGCGCCCGGCCGTGGCGCAGCACCTGCACCACCCTGGCCTGCACGCCGGGCAGGACGTCGTCGAGCTCGTCCAGGCGCCGCCCGGCAGCCCGACTGCCGGCGGCCACGCGCGCAGCGATGACGCTCACGCGTCCGCCGGCAAACTCCACCACCTGCAGCGCCTCGGGAAACTCGATCAGGCTATGCAGGTAGGTGGCGACGCTGCGCTCCGGGCTGATCAGTGCATCGACGCAAAAGCCTTCGTCGCCCATCAACTCCTCGAGCTCCGGATATTCGGGCGAGCGGATGCGGGCGATGCGGCGTGGCACGTTGAACAACTGCCGTGCCACTTTGCAGACCACCAGGTTGATCGAATCCGAGGCCGCGCACGCGATCAACAGGTCGGCCTCGTCCGCGCCGGCCTGGCGCAGGACCGAAATCTGGCTGCCGTCGCCTGCGACCGTGCGCAGGTCGAAGCGTTCCTGCAGGTAGGCGAGCTTGTCGGCGTCGGTGTCGACGACCGTGATGTCATTCTGCTCGGACACGAGGTTTTCGGCCACGCTCGTGCCCACGCGACCGGCCCCGACGATGAGGATCTTCATGAGCCGCGCTTGCGTGCCGACTCGATGCCCAATTGCTTGAGCTTGCGGTAAAGGTGGGTGCGTTCCAGGCCGGTCTTTTCGGACACCCGGGTCATGCTGTGGCTTTCGCGCCCAAGGTGATACTCGAAGTAGATGCGCTCGAACGCGTCACGGGCCTCGCGCAAGGGTTGGTCCAGCGAAATACTGCCCAGCAACCCCGACAGCACGGGCGAAGGTGCGGGCGCAGGCGACGGCGCCGCAGGCACGCCGTTGCCGGCCGGCGTGGCGGCGACCGCTGCGGCGGGTGCCGCGCCCGCTGCAGCCGGCACCGCGGGCGCAGACGCGGGTGCTGCCGCAGGCGCAGCGGGCGTAGCCGCCACGGCCGGCGCCACCACGGGCGGCGTGATGCGTCCGCGCGCCAGCGCCGCGCCGATGGTCTTGAGCAAGCGCTGCAGCGTGATGGGTTTTTCGAGAAAGTCGACGGCGCCGATACGCGTGGCCTCGACCGCGGTGTCGATGGTGGCGTGGCCGCTCATCATGATGACGGGCATGTCGAGCAGGCCCTGCGAGGCCCATTCCTTGAGCAGGCTGACGCCATCGGTATCGGGCATCCAAATATCGAGAAGGACGAGGTCGGGGCGGCTGCGCAGCCTGGCCTCGCGGGCCTGGGCGGCGTTTTCCGCCAGCTCCACCGTATGCCCTTCGTCGTAAAGGATCTCGGACAGAAGCTCGCGAATACCGACTTCGTCGTCGACCACCAGAATTCTGGCCATAAACAATCACCTATTGGGTAGCCGAATTATCGTTTTCCTGGGCGGCAAGGTCCAGCCCATGCGCCGGCGCAGCCAGGCGCGTCAGCAAAATGGAAACCCGGGCGCCGCCTTCGCGACGGTTGGCGATGTCCATGCGCCCGCCGTGCTCATCGACGATTTTCCTGACGATGGCCAGCCCCAGCCCGGTGCCATGGGGCTTGGTCGTCACGTATGGCTCGCAGGCGCGCTGCAGCACCTGCGGCGAAAAGCCGGGACCAGAATCGGAAACGGTCAGGCGCACCGCCGGCTGCTCGGACCCGTCGGCCCGGCGCGCCTGCGCAAGCGCGGTGGTAACCCGCACGACGCCGGCCTCACCCTGGTCGGCCACGGCGTCGCGGGCGTTGGCCAGCAGATTGTGCAACACCTGCCTCAGCTGGGTGGCGTCGCCTTCTATCCTTGGCAGATTTTGGTCCAACTCGACCTCCAGCCGCAAGGCATGGCCGCCGCGCGCGGCGCCGCCGTCCGGATCCCAGCCGTAGAGCGTCAGCACGTCGGCAGCCAGCGCGTTGAAGTCGATGGGTTCCATGACTGCGGGTGGCGTGCGCGCGTACTCGCGAAAATCGTCCACCATTTGCTTGAGCGAGGCCACCTGGTTGACGATGGTGTGGGTGGCGCGCTCGAGCATGCGCGCATCCTCGGGCGAGAGCCGGTCGGCCAGCTTCATCGCCAGGCGCTCGGCCGAAAGCTGGATGGGCGTGAGCGGGTTCTTGATTTCGTGCGCCAGCCGGCGTGCCACCTCGCCCCATGCCACGGTCCGGTTGGCCGATATCACTTCGGTGATATCGTCGAACACGACCAGGTAACCGTTGCCGCGGCCGTCGACCTTCAAATGCGTGCCGCGCGCAAGCAGCGTGACCGTCGGCGCCGCGCCTTCGGCCGCGGCGTGCGAAAGCGTGATCTCGAACTGCTGTTGCCAGTGCTGGCGCTCCGAGCCCACCGCATCGTGCGCGGCGAAGGTCTCCCGCACCACCCGGGCGAACGCCAGCATGCCCTCGACGGTTTCCAGCGGCCGGCCGATGACGGCACGCAAGTCGGCCTGCAGGATGTCCTGAGCGCCTTGGTTGACCATGGTGACGCGAAAGCCCTCGTCGAAGGCGATGACCCCCGAAGACAGGTTGGCCAGCACGCTTTCCAGATAGACGTTGGTGCGTTCCAACTGGGCGCGGTTGCTTTCGACCATGCGCCGCGCTTCGTCCAGCTGGCGCGTCATCGCGTTGAACGAGCGGGTGAGCTGGCCGACCTCGTCGCGCAGCGGTGGCTCCGGCAGGGGCCGGTAATCGCCCACGCTGACGGCCTGCGTGCCCGCAGCCAGCGTCAGCAGCGGCCGCACCAGGCGCTTGGACAGCGACAGCGCCACGGCGATGGACGCGAACACCGCCAGCAGCAACGCCAGCGTCAGCGTGATGCCGTAGAGCTTGCGCAGCCCTAGCCGGGACAAAGCCAGCTCCTGGTAATCGCGAAACCCTTCCTGGACGCGGTTGGCGTTGCGGGCAATCTGTTCGGCCACCGGCTGCACCAGCTGCAGCCAGCGCGGTTCAGGACCTGCGCCGAGCAGGCTTTCCAGGCGGCCGGGCGTGGAAAGCGGGATGACCACGCGCAGGTGCAGGCCGGCGCCGGCCCCCGGCAGGTCCGGCGTGTCGGCCTCGGCGGCCGCGTAGCCGCGCGCCAGCCGCAATTGGTCGATGACCGTCGACGGCGGCAGCTCGGGCAGCAGCTGCCCATACATGCTGCTGGAAAACGCCACCATGCGCCCGCTGCCGGTAAACACCATGGCCTCGGTCACGCCATTGGCCTCGCGCAGCCGCGTCAGCACCAGCGGCACATTGGCATCCGAAGTGTTGTTCAGCTCCACCGCCATCGAGCGCGCCCGCGCCTCGAGCTCGGCCAGCTGCGTATCGAGCGCGGCGCGGCCGAGGTTCAGGCCGGCCTCCAGCGCGCTGTCGACCCGCACGTTGAACCACGACTCGATCGAGCGCGACATGAACTGCACCGACAGCGTGTAGATGAGCGCGCCCGGCACCACGCCGATGAGCGCGAAGGCCAGCGCGAAGCGCGCCGTCAGTCGCGCGCCGAACTGCCGGCGCCGCAGCTGCCGGGCCAGCTTGACCGTCAGGCTGAGCACCCAGACGAACATCGCCAGCGCGAAGACGCCGTTGAGCAGCAGCAGCGTGTCGTGGTACTGGGCAAAGCGCGAGGCATTGCCCGTGGACCAGGCCAGCAGGCCGAGCAGCGCCAGGCCGCTCATGGCCCCGACGATCAGGATGATACGCACGAGCCGGTTCATTGCCGCGCCTCTGACACCGCGAAGCTGAACTGCGCCCAGGGCGTGGCCAGCGACCAGGAGCTGCTGTTGAGCGCATTGACCTGGAAGGGCCGCGCCAGCTGCGATGTATCCAGCCTGACGCGCAGCCTGCCGTCATAGCGCGTATCGCGCTCGAACACGGAAGAATCGGCCACGCGCCAGCCGCGTATGCGCCGCACCTGCGACATGGCCTCGTCCAACGACGCCACGGGCAGGCTTAGCCGCCCCGTGCCGACGCGCCATTGGCGCGTCAACGCGTTGTAGGCGACATGCCAGGTCAGCGTGGTTTCCACCACGGTGCTGTCGAACCACCACCAACGCTCGCGCTCGATGACGAGGTCCGCCGTGAAGTAAAGGGATACGCCGCGCTGCGCCGCCTCGCGCAACTGGTCGTTGAGCGTGATGTCGACGTCGGCGTCGATTTCGAGCCCGCCGTTGCGCACGGCAGGCTCTATGCGGGTGATCCTGGGTTCGTCCGCCCACGCTGGCGCCCAGGCCGCGGGCCCCAGGCACAGCGCGACCAGCAGCGCAGCGAACACTCGCACGGGCATCATGGGTCAGGGGAACGAAATGCAACAACGATGACGGTATTCTTCGCGATTCAGTGCGGCTTGGCAAACAAGGCGAAGAAAAAGCCGTCGTGGGCGCACCCGTACGGATCGGATGCGTCACCGGCATCGGCCGGCAGCAATTGTCCCGGCGCCTGGCGGCGCAACGCCTCGGGATGGCGCTGCATGAACGCCTGCGCCTGCCGCTCGCCCTCTTCCGGAAAGACCGAGCAGGTCACGTACAGCAGGTGCCCGCCCGGTGCCACGATGTTCCAGAGCGCGTCGACGATGCGGCGCTGCAAGCCGGCCGTGCGGCCGACGTCGTCAGGACGCCGCAGCCAGCGGATGTCGGGATGCCGGCGGACGATGCCCGAGGCGGTGCAGGGCACGTCGGCCAGCACCGCGTCAAAGGGACGGCCGTCCCACCACGCGCCCGGGTCGGCGGCATCGCCCGCGCGCAGCACAACGTGCGGACCGGCCAGGCCCAGCCGGTCCAAGTTCTGCGCCACGCGCGCCAGCCGCCCGGCATCGGCGTCCAGCGCCAACAGTTCGACGTCGGCCAGCTCCAGGATATGCGCCGTCTTGCCGCCCGGCGCGGCGCAGGCGTCCAACACCCGCATGCCGGCGCGCAACGGCAGCAGCGGCGCGGCCAGCTGGGCGCCGGCGTCCTGCACCGACCACCACCCCTGCGCATAACCGGGCAGCTCCGTCACGGGCCGCGGCACGGACAGCACCAGGCCGTCGGCGAGCACCGGATGCGCGGCAATGCCGGCCTGGGCGAACGCTTCCAAGACGTGCTCGCGCCGCACGCGCCGGCGGTTGACGCGCAGCGTCAAGGGCGCCGGACGGCCGGACGCCTGCAGGATCGCCTGCCATCGGTCCGGATAGGCACGCCGCAGCTTGTCCACCCACCAGCCCGGATAGTTCCATTTGGCCTGCTCGTCGTCGGCGATGGCCGCCGGCAACGCGTCGCGCTCGCGCAGGAACCGCCGCAGCGCCGCGTTGACCAGCGCCTTGTACGGCCGCAACGACTTGTGCGCGGCCGCGGCCCGCACCGCCTGGTCCACCACCGTGTGCGGCGCATAGACCGGTTCGCCCGGCTGCAGCGGCCCGCCGCACTGGTGGCGGGCCGCTGCCTCGGCCAGCGACAGCGCAGCCAGCAGCAGGCCGTCGGGCAACGCCCCGGGCGGACGGCGCGGCACGAGCTTTTCACGCAGCGCCGTGGCCGTGCCCAAGGTGCGCATGGCGTGGAAGGCCACGGCCTGGGCGGCCGGGCGCAAACCGTCGGCGACTTCGGCCAGCGCGTCATTGAGCGATCGGCCTGCGCGCACGGCGGCAATGCAGCGCGCGGCAGCGAGCAGCACGTCCGACAGCGCGGGCCGGTGATGGGGTTCTTGCATGGCGCGCATTGTAGGACGCGCGCTGCCCGACACCTGGCGTTGCAACCTGTCACGCAGTCGCCGGCGTGGGCACCTACTCTAGCGGTCAGGTCACACGGCGCGACCGGCCGGCGCGCACACGCGCGCAGCGCGCGGCCTCGCACACGGAGGTAACCCATGACTCGCGGCGGCAAGATCCTGGCCGGCATCCTGGCCGCATCGGTGCTGCTGCCCGCCGCGCTGGTCGCCGCAGTCGCCACCTTCGATTGGAACCGTGCACGCCCCCTCATCAACGAAAAGGCCAGCCAGGCGCTGGGCCGGCCGTTCGCCATCCGGGGCGAGCTGCGCGTGGACTGGGCGCGACGGGCCGATGAATCCGGCTGGCGCGCCTGGGTGCCATGGCCACACGTGCAGGCCCACGACATCGTCGTGGGCAATCCGCCCTGGGCCGAGGGCGACTTTGCCGTCGTGCGGCGCGCAGGCTTTGCGTTGGCACCCGTGCCGCTGCTCGCGCGGCGCATTCGCATACCCGGCATCCATGTGTCAGGCCCGGCCATCCAGCTGCGGCGCGAGGCCGACGGCAAGGCGAACTGGCAGTTCGACCTGCCAGAAAGCGGCCCGCATCCGTCGGCCTGGCAACTGGACGTGGGCACCGTGGGCTTCGACCGCGTCCGGATATCGTTGCAGGACGCCGTGCTGGACGCTGCTGTCGATATCGCGGTCGAGCCCCTGGGCGCGCCCATTTCGCTTGCCGAGGTGCTGGGCGCGGCGGGCCAGGCGGCCGCGGCGCCGTCGGCCCCCGGCGACTACGCATTCGGCTGGCAAATCGACGGCCGATACCAAGGCATGCCAGTGCGCGGCGAAGGCAAGGTCGGCGGCGTGCTCGCCCTGCAAGGCGGCGCGCCGTTTCCCGTGCAGGCCGACGTGCAGGCAGGACGCACCCGTGCATCGGTCGCCGGCACGCTGACCGATCCGCTGGACCTGGCCGCGTTGGACCTGAAGCTGGCGCTTTCGGGGCGCACCCTGTCCGACCTCTATCCGCTGACCGGCATCACGCTGCCCGATACGCCGCCCTATGCCACCGACGGCCACTTGCGCGCGCGCCTGGGAACGGAAGGCTCGACCTTCGACTACCAGGGCTTCACCGGCCGCGTCGGCAAAAGCGACCTGCGCGGGGACCTGCGCTACGTATCAGGACCGGACCGGCCCAAGCTGACTGGCAAGCTGGTTTCCGACCAGCTGCGGTTGGCAGACCTGGGTCCGTTGGTCGGCGCCGGAGCCGCCGGCCAAGACGCCGACGCCGGCCGCGCCGCGAAACCGCGGCAGCGGCCCGGCAAGGTGCTGCCCGTTCAGGCATTCCGCACCACGCGCTGGCGCGCCATGGACGCCGACGTCGCCTTCGACGGCAAGCGCATCGTGCACAGCCGGCGCCTGCCGCTGCGCGACGTGTCCGGCCACCTGGTGCTGGATGACGGCGTGCTCACCCTCGACCCCCTGCGCTTCGGCGTGGCCGGCGGTCGGCTGGACGCGGCGCTGCGCCTGGACGGCGCCCGCAGTCCCATGCAGGGCCGCGCGCGCCTGGCTGCCCGGGGATTCAAGCTCAAGGAACTGCTGCCCGATTTCGAGCCCATGCAGACCAGCCTGGGGGAAATCAACGGCGACGCCGCGCTGGCCGGATCGGGCAATTCCGTCGCCGCGCTGCTGGCCAGCGCCGACGGCGAGCTCAAGGTGCTCATCAACGACGGCGCGATCAGCCGGGGCCTGACCGAGATCGCCGGCCTGAACGTTGCCAACTACGTCGTCACCAAACTGTTCGGCGACGACGAGGTGGTGATCAATTGCGCGGCTGCCGACATGGCACTGGACCACGGCGTGATGACCCCGCGCCTGGCGGTGTTCGACACCGAAAACGTTTTGGTCGAGGTCAGCGGCACGGTGGATTTCGGCAAGGAATCCTTGGACCTGGATATCCGGCCGCACAGCAAAGGCATACGCATCATCTCCCTGCGCTCGCCGCTATATGTGCGCGGCAGCTTCGCCGACCCGCAGGCTGGCGTGCAGCCCGGCCCGCTGATCGCCCGCGGCGCCGGCATGGTGCTGCTGGGTGCGCTACTGACCCCCGCGGCCGGATTGCTGGCGCTGATCGCCCCCGGCGCCGACGACAAAGACAACCAATGCGCCACGCTGCTGCGGCAGATGCGGCGCGAGCCGGCCGCCGGCGGACGCTAGCCCGCACGGGCGGCGGCCGGCGGCGGGCTCTACAATTGGGCGTTGCGCCATTTCCCGCCGTGCGCCCGGCGTCGTGCCGGCCGCCGCCCAGACCTTTTCTTGCATCCATGAACGTTCAGCATCAGCGCCCCCGCGTGGGATTCGTTTCGCTCGGCTGCCCCAAGGCCTTGGTCGACTCCGAACGCATCCTGACCCAGCTGCGCACCGAGGGCTACGAAGTCGTGCCCACCTACCAGGACGCCGACGTGGTGGTGGTCAACACCTGCGGCTTCATCGACAGCGCCAAGGCCGAATCGCTGGAAGCCATCGGCGAGGCGATGGCCGAAAACGGCAGGGTGATCGTCACCGGCTGCATGGGCGTGGAAGCTGACGCGATCCGCTCGGTCCACCCGGGCGTGCTGGCGGTCACCGGGCCGCAGCAGTACGAGGAGGTCGTGCAGGCCGTGCACGAAGCCGCCCCGCCCGCGGCCGACCACGACCCCTTTGTCGACCTGGTGCCGCCCCAGGGCATCAAGCTCACGCCACGCCATTACGCCTACTTGAAAATTTCCGAAGGCTGCAACCACCGCTGCAGCTTCTGCATCATCCCGTCGATGCGCGGCGACCTGGTCAGCCGGCCGGTGGGCGAGGTACTGGGCGAGGCCGAGCGGCTGGTCAAGGCCGGCGTCAAGGAGCTGCTCGTGATTTCGCAGGACACCAGCGCGTACGGCGTCGACCTGAAGTTCCGTACCGGGTTCTGGAACGGCCGGCCCGTCAAGACGCGCATGACTGAACTCTGTGCGGCGCTGTCGGAGCTGGGCGTGTGGACGCGGCTGCATTACGTCTACCCGTACCCGCACGTCGACGAAGTCATCCCGCTGATGGCCGAGGGCAAGATCCTGCCCTACCTGGACATCCCCTTCCAGCATGCCAGCCCGCGCATCCTCAAGGCCATGAAGCGCCCGGCCTTCGAGGACCGGACGCTGGCGCGCATCCGCCGCTGGCGCGAACAGTGCCCGGACCTGACGCTGCGCTCGACCTTCATCGTCGGCTTTCCCGGCGAAACCGAGGAAGACTTCCAGTACCTGCTGGATTGGCTGTCCGAGGCGCAGCTCGACCGCGTGGGCTGCTTCCAGTATTCCCCGGTCAAGGGCGCCGCTGCCAACGAACTGGACGGCCACGTTCCCGACGAGGTCAAGCAGGAGCGCTGGGACCGCTTCATGGCCCACCAACAGGAAATTTCTGCCGCGCGGCTGCAGCGCCGCATCGGCACGGAGATCGACGTGCTGATCGACGAAGCGGGCGACGAGCAGATCATCGGGCGATCCAGCGCCGATGCGCCCGAGATCGACGGTTGCGTGTACGTCGATGCGCCTGCCGACGGGCGCAGGCTGCGCCCCGGCGACATTGTCCGCGTACGCGTGACCGACGCCGACGAGTACGACCTGTACGGCGAACCGGTCTGATTTCGCGCCGGGCGGCCTTCAGTCGAGCAGATCGGCCAGGTCGTCCGCGTGCTCTTCCTCGACGGCCAGGATCTCTTCCAGCATGCGGCGGGTCGTCGGATCCTTGTCGCCGATGTAATCGATCATTTGCCGATAGCTGTCGATGGCGATGCGCTCGGCGATCAGGTTTTCCTTGATCATCTGCTCCAGCGAATCGGCCTCGACGTACTCGGAGTGGCTGCGCTCGGCCAGACCCTGCGGCGACATGTCGGGCGCGCCGCCCAACTGCACGATGCGTTCGGCGATGCGGTCGGCGTGCTCCTGCTCCTGGGCGGCGTGCTCGGCGAATTCGGCTGCAGCCGGTTCGGCGTTCAGCCCGGACGCCATGAAATAGTGGCGCTTGTAGCGCAGCACGCAGATCAGCTCGGTGGCCAATGCCTCGTTGAGCAGCTTGAGCACCGTGCCCCGGTCGGCCCGGTAGCCTTCGGTGACGGCGCCCGACTCGATGTCGCGCCGGGCCTTGGCCCGGATGGCCTGCACATCCATCTTGAAAGGCTGGCTGAAATCCTGCGCTTTGGGCGTGTCCATGCGTGGGCTCCTGTCGTGGCGGG
>Ga0207865_100169_pt1 | contig 79714 bp, 75 predicted proteins | sample HigsolmetaAR204D_FD_184836 | JGI IMG/M metagenome (GOLD analysis project Ga0207865, IMG submission 184836) | Ionic liquid and high solid enriched microbial communities from the Joint BioEnergy Institute, USA - AR20-4-D (SPAdes) (version 2) ... | reverse complement strand
TAATCAGTTCTAATTTTTCTTTTACAAACTGACGAATGGCATTTTCCAGTTGATTTGCCCAGTCGACATTCGGTATACTTCTTTTAGACATAGGTAGGGTACTCCTTTCTCTGGAATGTGTTGTGGCTAAATCAGAGAATACCCTACCTTTTTTCTTTTGGTCTAGCAAAATGCTTTACACAAACTTTTATACATCATCGTTGTTCTTGAATGATTTCATGCAAACGGATAATTTCAGAAGCTAGATCCTTAATTGTTATCGCATTCATAAGGTGATCTTGGGCATGAACCATAAACAGACTTACTTCCGTCTTATTCCCCCTCGTTTCTTCCTGTATGAGATGCGTTTGTACCTGATGGGCGTTCACCAGGTCCTTTCCCGCTTCCTCGATTAACTTTTTGGCCGAGTCGATCTGTTGTTCAGCCGCCAACTTGATTGCATTCATGGCTTTGCTGCGGGCATTGCCGGCATGTACAATGATATCCATAATTACGTCGATATTCTTCAAATTCTACAACCCCTTCTTTTCTATCCGTAACCTCTTGCTGCTATCTTTATTGTGAAATGAAAACGCTGACAATTACAGAGGATGATTTTCCATTATTAATGGCAATTTCTTGCCGGTTTTCGAAGGGGTATTCTCCTTTATTGAAGCATTCACAGGTCTTCTATCATTGAAAGTAAATAGATTGATGATTATAAAAAAAAGCTATCATTTTCCAAACCCAGAAAATGATAGCTTTCCGTTGCACAAAATAATTTTTGTAAATCGGCTAATATTTTTGCTTGTGGGTACAGCCTTGAAGCAAGGGTATAAAACCGGCTTTGACTCACTCCTGTCTAATCATAGCCATGATTTTCTACATTATATTCATATACGGATTACGATTCGAATAAAGCAGTCCTATGGTTTTAAACAAACTTGGCAGACATATTCATTTTGTCGGTTTTGCTTAGGGTGCGATCATTAGTTTTCCAGATTTTGTAACAGCATTGCAACACTTATATGTATGAGCCAAACAAGCTGCCCGCTCATTTAACCGCGTGCCAGAATTTTTACTTATTAGCCGGGCAACCGCACGGCTCCTCCGCTGTTTCATCCGCCTTTTTCTTTTTTAGTTGTTCAATCGTTTCATACAGCACAATGATCTCCTTCGCCAAATCCCTCACCGTCAAAGCGTTCATCAGGTGGTCCTGGGCATGGACCATTAGAAGGCTCACTTCCGTATTCTTGCCGCGGACCTCTTCTTGGATAAGGCCGGTTTGCGCGCGATGGGCATGCAGGAAATCCTCATCCGCTTGGCCGATCAGCTGTTTGGCCTCGTCAAATTTTCCTTCCTGGGCCAGCTGAATGGCCTTCATCGCTTTACTTCGGGCATTGCCGCCATTGGCGATGATTTCCATAATTATTTCCGTATTTTCCAATGTGTCCATCTCCTTTTCTGTCCGGCGTCTACTTCTCGGATTTCTGTTCCCGTTCATTTATCATATTTCATTTGTCTATCTTGTACATAAACAAAAAACTCCGCAAATTCCGATCGGCGTCCGGCTTCCGATATTGCCCTCCGACTCATTGGCCTTTCAACGCATTCTTAAAAGCTTCAAACGTTTGGCATTGCAACAGCCGATGGATGAGCGGGACATTGTCCAGCAGCTTTACCAATACCTGATACATCGGTTTTAAACTGTCTTTTTTATTTTTATCCACATTCAGCAAGAACACCAATTGAACGGGACGATTTCCCCATGAAATCGGTTTCGTCAACGTTACGATGCACCAAAATGTTTCATCGGTTTGCGGTTCAATCGGATGCGGAATGGCCACTAAATTGCCGAAGCTGGTCGGTGAAAATTTTTCCCGCTCCATTACGGAATCGATATATTGATCGTTAACCTTTTTGTCTTCCAGCAGTTTATTACCCAAAAAACGGATAACTTCCACAGGCGTCGTAAAATCCATCTGTAAAAAAGTGTACCGTTTCCGCAAGTACTGATCGATCACCGAAACTTCATGATTCATCACCTTTTCAATCTTTTTTACGTCGCTTTCCCCTAAAATGGTGCTTACTTGAATCACAGGGACGGGCAATTTTTCTTTGATCGGAACGGTGCTGATAATAAAATCGATATGGTTGAAGGATTGTTGATTCAAATTATAATATTCCGTCGTCCCGATAATATCCAGCTCTTCGTTAAATTTATTTTTTAATTTGTAAAAAAGGAGCTGCGCGGTTCCCAATCCCGATGCGCAGACAATTAAACAGCGGGGGGTTTTGTTCTTCCTCTTTTTTTGCCTTTCTAACGCGACTTCAATATGGAGGGCAATATACCCGATTTCATTCTCGTCAATTTTTACATGAAACCGTTCCTCCAACACTTCGGAACCGATGACGGCCGCTTCAAAAGAAAGGGGATATTTCGTCTTTATTTCCTCTAAGAGCGGATTTCTCAAATTCATTTTATATTTTAGCCGATTGATCGCCGGCTTTAAATGCAGGCATAACGCCATGAGCAATTCCTCGTCCCCGTTCAAATGCAAGCTGTACTTGTCATCGATTTTTTTGACCATTTCCTGGGCGATACTTTGTATTTCCTCATCAATGAATGCATTTATTTCTTCGCTTTTTAGTTGCGGTGGAACCATTTTTGTACCTTGCAAGTGAATGGATATATAGGCCACTTCATTTTTCGGGAACGATACATGAAGCCGTGCTTCAATGTCTTTCACAATTTCTTTCGCTACGAAAAATTCCTTTTGATTTTCCAGCTGCTTTATTTCTTCGTTGACCATCCTGACCACTTTTTCTTCTCGAATCCGCTTACATGCGATGGCAATATGAGTGATCAGGTTATGGAGGCTGATATCGGAAATAATAATATTATATTTCCGCAATTTTGATAGAATAACATTTTTAATCGTTACCAGCTCTTCTTTCGGAATAATGGAAATCCAGTTCTCGGTCTGATCGACGATACTGTGATGATCATTAAATATATACTGGGAGATGCAAAACCGGATTTGCATTTCATCGCCCAATACTTTTAAACCATAGTAGGGCCTTTGCTCAAGCTTTAAATGATATTTGCTGAGGATGTGGCGGACAGTCTTTAGGTCGCTCTGTAAGGTGGAACGGCTGATAAACAGTTCATCTGCGAGTTCTTCCATTTTTACGTAATCGGGCTGGAGAAGCAATTTTTCCATGATATAGCGGACGCGGTCTTCCGACTCCGTCGGTACAAACGGTTTTTCCGTTTCATAGGTTTGCCAAAATTTTTTGAACATTTCTTCATCGTCGATTCGAAGTTTGTAGCCGGTGCCGCGATAAGATTCAATTTCCGCTTTATAATTTTTCAATAAATTATTTACTCAACTTTCGCAGCTTAATTTTACAAACAAACCCTTGATATAACTGGGCAAACTCAAAATCCATTGCTGCAGTTGACTCAAAACGACAGACTGATCTCGTTTGGACTTGGCTCCCATAAACTCCATGAAAAATACGATCAGATGCTGCAACGCCGTTTTCAAATCCATGTCTCGCACTTCATCAGAAAACAGGAAGAACAGACCTCCCAATGACCGTACATCGTTCTCGTGACGACGTTCCCATTCCATCACGAGATAACGCGTAAAGACGATGGTGGTATGGCTGATGAGCATATCAAACGAACGGCCTTGAAACTCCGTTCCCAATTTCAGATAGGACTTCGCAAATTTAAAAAAGGTTTCGATGCTCCAACGCATGCCGTAGATGCGAACGATCTCGGCATCTTCCAACGAAAGGTCGGTGCTGAGCAACACCAACCAATCCCGTTTCCGGTTGCGATGTCGTACAAAGACGAGTTTCACCGGCAGACCGCAGGCGGTTTGGACGATGACCGAGCCCTGAATCTCCTTGTCTTTATGCTTGGGTAAAAGAGCATAAAGTTCCTTGAGTGTCAGGCATTGTCCATGGAACCGATATCGCTGCTTCATGGCCTTGACCATCCCGATGACAGGCAACCCTTTCGCCGTCAGTTCTCGTAGCAATGGCGCTTGAGTAAACCAGCTGTCCATCAGGACAACGTCCGCGCTAAAACCAGCCTCAAGCGCGCGGTCAAGCAGGGCAACAACCGCATCCGGTTTGCGCGAGAGCGCCTCCATCCGGCGTTTGTAGCCTGGCATGCGCTTGGACAAACGTTCCTTCATTTCGCAAAATCGATTGGCCAATTTGGCGGAACTGAGCATGACAAAATCGATGGGTACGAAGCTGAAGCCATCCGACCACCCAAGCGTAAGCATGTTGTAACCGCGCGTATAGCGCCCCGTCGTATGATCAAAGACACGGGCCAACAATTCAGCCTTTTTGCTACGATCCCGCCGCAGAACGGAATCATCGACGATAAGCACCCGAGTGCGGGAACGTGAGGTCAGCGTATCGAAGTGCTGCACGATCTTCAGACTTAAGGAATGCAAAAAACGACGCCACGCAAAACGAGGATGGTTCAAGAACCGATAGACCACGTCCTTACCAGGTAAAGATTGGCGACGCTCACTTTGAAGCAGGCGGAACCAGTTACGGCCCTCAAACACAAGAGAAAAGATCAACTGAAAGATCGTGAGACTGGACAAGCCGAATGATTTGGAAATGCCGGCTTTCCGCAACAATTGTCCAATTTGTAAGGCAGCGAATGCAGCCGAAATTCGTTCTTGACCCTTTTCAGACAGAGAGTTGTGTTGTACCATTGAGTTACGCACCTTTCTGTTTGGATTGGTAAGGTTTAGCAACTTCCATTTTACCAAACGAGAAAGGTGTTTTTTTGTCAAGAACAACATTTTTCAAAGAAAAATCCTTATTTCATCAAGGGTTAAAGTCAATTTTCAAGGTGCGAAAGTTGAGTTATTTATATCTTTAATATCATTTCGGACGGTTTTCGAACTGACTTGCAATATGGATGCCAGCTGGGAACTCGTAAAGGGACCTTCATTGGAATTTAGTACTCGTATCAATTTCAGCCAGCGGGAATTCATTTTCGGAAAACCTCGCAAATGTTTTATTCGCTATTAATATAGCATTTTTCGACAAATGGCGACAAGGCGAAGGCACGGAGGCCCCTTCATTGGTGAATGCTCTAACGAACACTTACCAATGAAGGGGTTTTGCCTACAAATACGGAATCGCCCAGCGACGGAAGCCCATTCCCCTTTTCGCAAGATGAACCCGAAATGTTCCGACCCGCTTTATGCCGCCCGGGATGGTTTTTCATTTCGCAGGATCCAAAGGTACATCCCCATCGATACGAGTACGGAAAATGCCGCGGTGAGATAGATGTCCCGGTAGCCCAGCCAATGGCCGATTTGGCCGAAGGTCATGGCCCCGATCCCGATTCCCAGATCAAAAAAGGAGAAAAAGGTGGCGTTCGCCATTCCCCGGCGGTTTTTCGGCGAACTTCCGACCGCCCAGGCCTGCAGGGCGGGCTGAACCGCACCGAATCCCATTCCGTAAAGGAAAGCCGCGGTGAACAACGCCAGACTGTTCGGGAGCCATGAGAGCAGGAGCATGGCCGCACAAATCAGCGCGGTGCCGGGCAGAAAAACCGCAATATGGCCCCTGCGGTCATAAATCTTTCCGGAAAAGATCCTGGACAGCATGAGGGCTGCGGCATAAATGATAAAATACCATTGAATGCCCGCAACCCCCTTCTCGTGGGTGTATAAAGGAAGGAAGGTCGCGATTCCCCCGAATGTGACCGTAATGAAAAAGATGAGAAGGGAAGGTTTTAAAGCGTTCTTTTCATAAAAATCCCACTTCACGGCGGCGGCCTTCCCCGGCTGCCATTCCACCTTCTTATACCGAATCAGGGAAGACAATAAAAAGGCCGTCAACCCCAAAGCCGCGCATATGGAAAACAATAAAGGAAAGGATATGTGCTCCGTCAGCACTAGCCCGAGAGAGGGACCGAAGGCCAAGGCGAGATTGCCGGAGAGCCCGTAATACCCCAGTCCTTCTCCCCTTCTGGAAGCGGGAATCAGATCCGTCGCGATCGTGCCGGCGGCCGTCGTCGACAATCCCCAGCCGGCCCCTTGAACGATCCGCATGGCAAACAGGAGGATAAGGCTCGTGATCAAACTGTAGGATCCTACGGAAATGACAAAAATGGCCAGCCCGGTCAAATAAACCATCCCCCTTCCCCTCGATTCGAGGGCATGACCGGCATACGGACGGACGGCAAGGGCGGACAAGGTGAAAATGCCGACGACCAGACCGATGAGCTGGTCATTCCCGCCGAGATGTTCCACGTATAACGGCAAAGTGGGCAATGTCATTTGGAAGCCCAAAAACACAAAAAAATTGGCAAGACAGATCAGGACGAAGTCCTTGGTCCAAATCCGCTCCCTTCCCAAATTTTCCTTCTTTAACGCGCCCATTTGTCCTTGGTCCACGAAGAAACGCCCCCGTTGAAAAATGATGTCTGTATCATTATAGCATATCCTTTTTCCCGGAACGCCCAAGAAACCCCCGGCCGCCACGAACACCCCGCGGTTCGCCCCGTTTTTTGGCCGCATGATGCCGCGTGAATCCGAAAGACGACGGAAAAAATTCTTTCCTTGCAACACGGATTGCCGATCCTATATTTTCTTAATATTTAAACTTTTTCGCGCGTTGAAAAAGAGTAAAAAATCATTGCTGATTTCTTACTCTTTTCCGTTTAAGGAGGAACCATGCCATCCATTCCCCATTCGTTTATCGGTTTTCATATTCTTTTTTATATTGTTCGAACTCCCTTTCCGAACAATAAACAAAATGGCCGGGAGCCACTTCCCGCATTTCCGGCCGATCCTGATCCGTGTACTGATGGACGCTCGGATCGTACGGGATCCGTTTGCGGCTCCTTTCATAGTCCGGATCCGGGAGCGGAATGGCGGATAACAGGGACTTCGTGTATGGATGCAGCGGATGCTTGTACAAATCGTCGCTGGGGGCCAGTTCCACCAATTTGCCGAAATACATGACCCCGATGCGGTCGCTGATATATTTCACCATGGAAAGGTCATGGGCGATAAACAAATAGGTCAATCCCTTTTCCTTTTGCAGCCGTTTCATCAAATTGACGACCTGCGCCTGAATGGAAACGTCCAAGGCCGATATCGGTTCGTCCGCGATCACGAATTCGGGGTTGACCGCCAATGCCCGGGCGATCCCGATCCGCTGCCTTTGCCCGCCGGAAAATTCATGGGGATAACGGTTGGCATGTTCTTCGTTCAAACCGACCGTCTCCAGCAGTTCGACGACCTTTTCCATTCTTTCCGTTTTGTTCTTGACAAGGCCGTGGATATCCATGCCTTCGGCGATAATGTCGACGACCTTCATCCGCGGGTTTAAGGAAGCGTACGGATCCTGGAAAATCATCTGCATTTTCCGGTTCAATTCTTTCAGTTCCTTTTTCGATTTGATCCGGTGAACATCCTTGCCCTGGTATAAAACCTGGCCTCCGGTCGCATTGTAAAGGCGGATGATCGTCCTTCCCGTCGTCGATTTTCCGCAGCCCGACTCGCCCACAAGCCCAAGGGTTTCCCCCTTGTAAATATAGAAGCTAACGTCGTCGATCGCCTTGACCATGTTGGGCTTGCCCACGTTAAAATATTTCTTTAAATGTTTCACTTCCACAAGTTTTTCAGCCATTTAGAGACCTCCCTCGACCAAAACAGGATGTTCGAATGTTCCTGGCAAAACGCGTCTGCGCTGCTGAACAATTTTCGGAGGCTCTACTTTCGGCGCATTCGGATGCAAAAGCCAGGATTTGACGAAATGGGTCTCGGACACTTGGAACATCGGCGGTTCCTTTTCAAAATCGATCTGTAAGGCGTAAGGGCTTCTTCTCGCGAAGGCGTCTCCCACCGGCGGTTTGGTCAAATCGGGCGGACTGCCGGGTATGGCATGCAGTTCTTCGCCATCGTTGGCGTCCAAGCTCGGCATGGAGGACAACAATCCCCATGTATACGGATGCCGCGGATCGTAAAAGATTTCGTCGGACGTCCCGATCTCCACAATTTGTCCGGCATACATGACCGCGACCCGGTCCGCCATGTTGGCAACGACGCCCAAGTCATGGGTAATGAAGATGATGGAAGTTTCCAGCTTCTCCTTCAATCTTTTCATCAATTCCAAAATCTGCGCCTGAATGGTCACATCCAAGGCGGTCGTCGGTTCGTCGGCGATCAGCAATTTCGGCCTTGCCGCCACGGCGATGGCGATCATGACCCGCTGCCGCATCCCGCCGGAAAACTGGTGGGGATATTGGTTATAACGGCTGGCCGCATTCGGGATCCCGACCATATCCAACAGTTCGATCGCCCTTCGCTTCGCTTCCTGTCTCGAAACCTTTTCATTTTTCATGATCAATTCGTCAATTTGGCGTCCGACCCTCATCGTCGGATTCAAGGACGTCATCGGATCTTGGAAAATCATGCTGACGACGTTCCCGCGGATCTTTTCCATTTGTTTTTCCGTTTTCGGAACGATATCCTCACCGTCCAAAATAATTTGCCCTTTTGTGATTTCCGCGGGGGGCGTCGGCAGCAATTTCATAATCGCTTGTGCGGTAACGCTTTTTCCGGACCCGGATTCGCCGACGAGGGCCAGGGTTTCCCCCTTGTTCAGATGAAAATTCACCCCGCGAAGGGCATGGACGGTTCCGGACTGGGTATGAAATTTCACTTCCAGATCTTTGATCTCCAAGATTTTTTCCATCTCATGTCACCTCCTATTTCCGTAAGCGCGGGTCGATGGCATCACGCAGACCGTCCCCGATGACATTTAAAGCAAACATCGTCAAGCAGATGAAGGTGGCCGGGAAAAACAATCTCCACGGATAGTATTCCAACGCCGGCAACCCTTCATTGGCCATCGTTCCCCAGCTGGCAAGGGGCGGATTCAAGCCCAATCCCAAGAAGCTCAAAAAGGCCTCGGTGAAAATCGCCGAAGGGATCGTCAAGGTCAAGGTGACCAAGATGGGACCCATCGCGTTAGGGATCACGTGTTTGAATAAGATCCGGCTGAAACTTGCGCCCAAGGTCCGGGCGGCCAAAACGAATTCCTGGTTTTTCAGCTGCAGGACTTGTCCCCGCACAATACGCGCCATATTGATCCAGCCGGTGACGGTCATGGCGAGGATCATCGTCCAAAGTTCCTGTCCGAAAACGACCATAAACAAGATGATAACCAACAAGTAAGGAATGCCGTTTAATATGTCCGCGATCCGCATCATCACTTCATCGACTCTTCCGCCCTTATATCCGGCGATGCCGCCCCAGACGACGCCGATCAATAAATCGATGAGCGCGGCCACCACACCGATCGTCAGGGATATTCTCGCGCCGACCCAAGTGCGCACAAACACATCCCTTCCCAGATCATCGGTGCCGAACCAATGTTTCGCGGAAGGCGGCTGGTTGGTGTTCATCAAATCGTTCGTATCGTAGTCATACTTGCTGAACCACGGCACAAAAATGGCCATTGCCACGAGAACAAGCAGCAGGAAAACGCAAAACATGGCCAATTTGTTTTGCCTGAACCGGTAAAAGGCATCTCCCCAAAAACTGATGCTCTTCTTCTCGATTTTTTCCGCTTCTTCCAAATTCTGCCGGACGAGAACAAACTTTTCTTTTTCCCCGACGGATGACGTCATCTTGATCATACCCCCTCTTTCGCGGATACTTTGATGCGCGGATCGATCAGCCCATAAACGATATCAACCAACAATACGGCAAGCAAGAGGATGATGCTGTAGAAAGTGGTCACGCCCATGATGACCGTATAATCCCGGTTGGTAATGCTCTGCACAAAGTGGGCGCCAAGACCGGGGATGCCGAAAATTTTTTCGATGACAAAGCTTCCCGTAATGATGTTGGCGGTCAGCGGGCCCAAATAGGAGATGACCGGAAGAAGGGAATTTCTTAAGGCATGGCGGTAGACGATGACCCGCTCGCTGAATCCCTTCGACTTCGCCGTCTTGATGTAGTCATTGTTCAAGACTTCCAACATGGTCGACCTGGTCAAACGGGCAATATAGGCGAGCGGCATCATGGCCAGCGCCAGAGCGGGAAGAATGGTATGCTTAAACGAACCCCATGTGGCGATCGGAAACCATTGCAATTTGATGGCAAAAATATATTGCAAAACGGCGGCCATGATGAACGACGGAACGGAGATGCCGATGACCGCGAGGCTCATGGATGAATAATCGACCCAGCTGTTCTGCCTGACGGCGGCGAAAACGCCCAGCAAAATCCCAAAAAAAACAGCGATAAATAACGCTTCGAGGCCAAGATACAAGGAAACCGGAAAACCGTCCGCGATGAGATCGTTCACCGTCTGTCCCTTATATTTAAACGAGGGGCCGAAATCCCAGGTGGCCACTTTGACCAGATATTGGGCATATTGCTTGTACCACGGTTGGTCAAGGCCGTAATGGGCGTTCAGGTTCGCTTCAATTTCCGGGGGAAGCCTTTTTTCGGAAGTGAACGGGTTGCCCGGGGCAATCCGCATGAGGAAAAAGGTGATCGTGACGATGACGAACAAGGTAAGCAAAATGGATGCGAGACGCCTGAGAATATATTTAAGCACGCCTAACCACCTCCGTTTTAACTAAGTAAAGGGTATATGAGCGTGGCCCATATACCCCAATTGAACAAACTCATTTTTATTCGAAGTAAGCCCATTTGAGCTGTACGTCTCCCAGGCCAGAGATAGCCACATCTTTGAGGTTGTCTTTTTGTACCCAGGCATTGGTATAGAAGTAAATCGGCGCGACCGGCATTTCATCCATGAAGATTTTTTCCGCTTGTTTCAACAGTTCAAGGCGTTTTTCAGGATCCCGTTCTTTTTGGGATTGGATCAACAATTGTTTGAATTGCGGGTTTTCCCAACGGGTGTCGTTGTTTCCGCCGTTCTTGTCGCGGAAGAGTTCAAGGAAGTTGATCGGGTCGTTGAAGTCGCCCAGCCAGCCCATCCGTCCGACCATGTAGTCGCCGCGGTGAAGTTTTTCGATATAAACGGCCCATTCTTCGTTTTCAAGTTCGGTTTTGATCCCGAGGTTCTTTTTCCACATGTCTTGGATGGCCTGAGCGATCTTTTGGTGAGCTTCATCCGTGTTGTAAGCGATCTTGATGACCGGCAATTCGGACACATCTTTGTAGCCCAGTTCCTTCAAGCCTTCTTCCAGAAGTTTTTTCGCGGTTTCCACATCGTTGTCCTTGAAGTAGCCTTTTTCGTTTTCAGGGAACATGGAAGGCGGAACTGCGGCCATCGCCGGGATTTGCCCCGCTTTCGTAATATTCTTTACGATCGCTTCACGGTCGATGGCATAGGCCAATGCTTTACGAATTTTTACATTATTTAAGGGTTTGACTTCCGTATTGAATTTGTACCAGTACACGCCGGCGATCGGCTTGATGTTCAAGATGCCTTCTTTTTCCAGCTGTTCGATGGAATCGGTCGGCAATGCCGAGAACGGCGCGCCTGCCCAGTCGAGTTCGCCTTTCTTGAACATGGACAGTTCCGTATTGACGTCTTCGATCATGTGCATCGTAATTTTTTCTAATTTTACGTTATCTTTATCCCAGTATTGGTCGTTTTTCACGAGTTCGATTTTGCTGCGGTGTTCCCAGGTCACCATTTTGAACGGACCGTTGGAGACGTAATCTTCTCCGGCGTCTTTATACCAGTCCGGGTTTTTCTGGGCGATTTTGCTGTTGATCGGCAAATACGTATAGAATGCGGTTAATTCCAGGAAATACGGAGTCGGTTGTTCCAAGGTGACGACCAGGGTTTTGTCGTCCTGGGCCTTGACCCCTACGGAATCCAGCGGAGCCTTTCCGGTGTTGGCGGCTTCACCGTTTTTCAAATAATAGAGCTGATAGGCGTATTGGGATTCGTTTTTCGGATCGAGCGCCCATTTCCATGCGTATTCAAAGTCGTGGGCGGTTACCGGGTCGCCGTTGGACCATTTGGCGTCGCGGAGCTTGAAGGTGTAAACCGTCCCGTCTTCGGATACTTCATAATCCTCAGCCATGGCCAATTCCGGTTTGCCGTCCAGCCCGATGCGGGTCAAACCTTCAAAGGTGTTGCGAAGCACGGTACCGGAAGTGGTGTCATTGGCCAAGCCCGGATGCAGGGAAAATGGCTCGGTCTTGATGTTCACCCGGAATTCCTGCTTGGGTTTTTCTTTTTCGGATCCCCCATCACCGGCACTGTTTTTCCCGCCGCAAGCGGAAAGAACCGTGCCTAAGGCCAAGAGCAGGGTGAGAAGTAACGCAAGCTTCTTCTTCATCGATTTCCCCCCTAGTTTGTTTTAAATCTCCATTTTCTGAAGATTTATATATATTATCATTATAATCGATTTTTTCTTTTTTTCAATATAATTTTTTTATCCGCTCTTGTTATAAAATGCAGTAATCGTTTCACGGATTAATATTTTTTTAATAAAATTTTCGATAAGTATATATCGATTTTTTTTTGCGATATTTCCATAATGGCAGAATTTTAATTCGGAAAAAATAATATTTAAAAATAATAGCGAAAGGGGTTTCATGGCTTTTCCTAGAATGGGGCAGCAAAAATTGGAAGCGAAATTTCCGTCCCGTTTCCGCTTTTTTCTTGGACAGAATTACTAGCACCAAGCAGTGAAAGGGTTTATGATGGTTGCATTATTGATGATGGTTGGTATTTATGCGTCTTGACTAAAATAAAAATTAGGATCTCGTTTAAATCTCCATTGTTTGACCTGTTCAGCTTGGAAAAGACATGGATGGGGCATAACTAACCTTTGGTGTTAGTTATGCCGTCCAAGTTTTTTTGCAAATCCTGAATCGATAAAATGGGATGATTTCTCGCCGGTTCCCGCCCATTTATTCCTTTTCGGCGGCGGGGATATTGGGGTATAATAATAGAAGCTGAAAGGGAAGTGACAAAGGAGGTAATAAGATGCGGTTAATCCTTATCCTCGGGGTGGCCATTGCCTTTTTGACAGCGATTCTCACATCTGGGTACGAAGACAAACCGGGCACTTTTTAAACAAGGGGCTTCGGCGGCTTCGAGTCCCGCCCGTTCAACGGCAAAACCCACAGACCGCGGTCTGTGGGTTTTGTGCCGTTTTATTTTCCCGTCGCATTTTCTTCCTGAAAAACGTCCGCCTCCGCCGGCAGTTCCGGACCGGCGATTTCCAGCCCCGGGAAGTTTTGCTGCCGCAGCGCTTCGTAAACCAATATGGCCGCCGTGTTGGATAAATTCAAGGAACGGACGTTGCCGTTCATCGGGATGCGGAGGCATCTTTCCCGGTTTTTCCGCAGCAAATCCTTCGGAAGCCCGGTCGTTTCCTTTCCGAAAATGAAATAATATTCCTTCGCCGGATCGCGGAAATCGCATTCGCTGTATGTCCTCTTCCCGAATTTGCTGATGTAATAATGCTCCCCGGTGCCGTTTTTATGAAAAAATTCATCGAGGGAATCATAGTAAAAAATTTTTACGAACGGCCAGTAATCCAGCCCCGCCCGCTTCAGCATCTTGTCATCGGTGGAAAAGCCCAGCGGACGGATGAGATGCAAAACGGTGTCCGTCGCCGCACAGGTTCTCGCAATATTTCCCGTATTTGCGGGTATTTCCGGCTGGTAAAGGACGACATGGATTCCCACCAATCATTCACCTCTTGTTTCAAGCCTGCTCGTACACCCGGACGGTCCGGGCAATCCTAAAATGCCGTGCCGGATCCGTCCGCCCCGGCATCGGAACGGAACCCGCCCCGCTGCCAGGACCATCGCCCGGATGCCGCCGTTTTATAATATTAGTGGCGGGACGGGTGCCCTCCCGTTTCCGGGAACGAAGGTTCCGCCATGGTTCCCCTTCCTTTGGACCGCACCGGCAGGTTCGCCGTTCCGGCCCGGGGCCAACCTTTGCGGCCAAAGCCTGCCGGGTCTGCCGAAGGCCCTTCTTTTGACCGCAGCCGCGAGCCGCTTCTCCCGCCCGAACTCCGGGCCGCCTTCCTTTTATAAAGAAGCAAGACGAATCCTCTTCAAACATCCCGTTTTAGATCTTGTTGAATCCTTTTTTCTTGATGTAATCATGCACGTACAGGCGCTCATTTTTCATCAGGGTTTTGACCGCCTGCCCCGTCCAAGTATCGGCCCGCAGGCCTCCCGTCCGTTTGCGGTAATAAGACCGGACGGTTTCGTTGTATGCGCGAAGCTGTTCTATGTATTTGTTCTTATCCTTTTCGTACCCGTTTTCGTGGTAAATATGTTCCAGCGCCAAACGGGGTTTTTGTTCGTTTATTTTCGCCGGGTAGCCGACGGTCAGCCCAAACAGCGGCAAGACAAAATCGGGAAGATCCAAAATCCGGCTGACCTCCTCCAGGTCATTCCGCAAACTCCCGATATAGCAGATCCCCAACCCCATCGATTCCGCGGCCAAGGCGGCATTTTGCGCGGCGAGGGCCGCATCGATCAGGGCGACCATAAATAATTCCGTGCTTTCCAGGTTCTTTGCGGCCTGCTCCCCTTCCATCTCAAAGGCGATGCGGTGGCGGTACAGGTCGGCGCAAAAGACGAACAAATGCCCGTTTTTTGCCACATGCCTCTGATTGGAGGCGATTTCCGCCAAGCGGGCCTTCTTTTCTTCATCGGTCACCCCGATGATCGAATAAGCCTGCAAAAAGCTGGATGTGGAGGCCGCTTGGGCGCATCGGATGATGGTTTCAATCTGTTCCTTCGTCAGTTTTTTCTCTTCAAAATCCCTGATCGAACGGTGGGAAAGGATGGTTTCTACGACAGGATTCATGACGTATTCCCCCTTTTTTATGTACGTTTCTCGAAAAAATCGCCCCGTTTTCCCGGCGAAAATGGGGCGGATGTGGCTCGTGCCATCATTTTACTTCAAAAGGCATCCCGCAGGCAATTTCGGCGCCCTGGCTTTCCTGCACGCCCCCCGGCGAAACGTCACCCCGCTGCGGAGGCGGAATCGGCGGGCCAGCGCCGCCCAGCTTTTTCTAAGCGGACGCTCCGGAGGCGGAAACCTATTCTTCCCTGTCATCGACAATGGTCACGAACGTGTATTGGATGTTTTCCGTATAGGCGGATGAATCTTCGTATGACCAATAACGCATGCGGCTGTTCGTCGTATGGGCATTGACGAGGGGCATGCCGTCAGCGTCCTTCGCCGTTACGATCGTGGAATGGTCAAAGCGGCCATTTCCCTGGAAATCGTAAAAGATCACATCCCCCAGCTTCAGTTCGGCGGGATGGGCCACCCGTTTTCCCCTCAAACCGACTTTCGACGATAATAAATACTGGCGCAAGGAATGGGATGTGGACCAGCTGTAGCTCCAATTTTTGTTTTGCATCCACCATCCCTTGCTCCGGTACGGGTAGCCCCGCATCGGCGCGCCGCCCGCATAAAGGCATTGGGAAATAAAATTGGTGCAGTCCACGGCAAATTTTTCAAACCGGGGATTGTAGTCGTTCCACCAGCGTTCGGCATACTGGACCGCCCGCAGCCGGTCGTAAATGAAACGCAATCTTTCCGCTTCCTCCGCAAACTCGCCCGCCAGCCGGTAATCGGCCTCTTCCTCCGCGGGTTCCTGCTCCTCGTCGGAAACGAAGACATTTTGATAGAAAGTGGCCACCCGGTTCTCCACTTCCTGCTCGAGGTAATAGCGGTTTTTCTGCTTGATGAACAGCGATAATTCCAGATCGTAATCCACCCGCTTCAATTCGGATTCTTCCCGGATCCCGTTGATTTTTCCCCTGGCTTCCGCCTTGATGATCTCCGCACCCCGTTTTTTCATCAGCTGCTTTTTCCGGGTGATTTTCCCGCAGCCCGTCAGACGATCGTCGACACATTGTTTCACCCGCCTTGAAGCGGCGTTTTTGATGTGCTCCAGCATGCGCCTCACTCCCCTTCTACTATGAATGTATGTAAAAGGGGCGGGGCGTTGAACTTTTATTGCAGCATTTTCAACGCTCGGCCGATTTCCGCCAACACCTGTTCCGATTTTTCCCTATCCCGGGCGGAGGACAAAATCTCCTTCGCCCTTTCCCCTCCGATTTTTCCCAACGCCCAGGCCGCCGTCTTCCGGATCACTTCCCGGGGATCTTCCGCCAAAACCTTCCCCAAGTCCTCAACGGCAGTCACGTCTTTAAAATGGGCAAGGGCGATAATCGCGTTCCGCTGAATCGGCTTTTTCCCCCGCCAGGCGCCGGACATGTGTCCGAATCTTTCCTTAAATTCCCGGTTCGAGATCGACAAGAGCGGCTTTAAAAGCGGCTTTGCCGCCTCCGGATCCGGTTCGAATTCCGGATGAAAATGAAAATCTTTTCCTTTGTTATAAGGGCACACGACCTGGCAGGTGTCGCAGCCGTACAGCCGGTTGCCGATTTTTTTGCGGTAGGGTTCCGGGATGTCCTCTTTCGTTTGGGTCAAATAGGAAATGCATATTTTCGCATTGATTTGGCCGGCACGGACGAGGGCGCCGGTGGGACAGGCTTCCAAACATCGATTGCAGGATCCGCACCGATCCTCGATCGGGGCATCCGGCTCAAAAGGAATATTCGTAATCAATTCCCCCAGGTAGACATAGGATCCGAATTCCGGGGTAATGATGGCGCAGTTTTTCCCGCTCCATCCGATCCCCGCCCGCTCGGCCACCGCCCGGTCGGCGAGGGGCCCCGTATCGACCATCGGTTTATACCGGGCGTCGGGGACTTTGGAACGGATGAACTGCCCCAGTTTTTCCAGCTTGTCATTCAACACCCGGTGGTAGTCTTCCCCCCAGGAAGAACGGGCAAAAATCCCCCTTCTTTCCTCCCGGTTGCCCCGGACGGGGTTTTTCATTTTTGAAGGGTAACAGACGGCAATGGAAATGATCGATTGGGCGCCCTCCAAGGAAAGCCGGGGATCGGTCCGTTTTTCGATGTCCGGCTCTTCGAAGCCGGATTGGTAATTCAATTCCCTTTGCCGGATCAGCCGGTTTTTTAATTCGGTGAAAGGATCGGCGGTCGTAAACCCGATTTTGTCGATGCCGATCTCCTTGCTGTACGCAATGATTTCCTTCTTCAAAGTGTTCAGCGCTTCCATCGCCGGTTCTGCCCCCTTCCGTCCCTAACGTCATCATAATATTTTCCCCAAAAAGGAAAAAACGCAATGCTTCGTTCTTTCCGAAACGAAACACTGCGTTGATGCAATATGTATGAAATAATTTCAGCAATGTTTATAATAACACGGCAAAAATGATTTGTAAACCGTTTTTGTCATAAATTGTGCTTTTTTTCCCATTCCCCTGCGGGTTCGGGATATTACCGGGAGAAACCTTCGTCCTCCGCCGGAGGCTCGTGAAACCTTTTCCGGTTCGAGTCCTCGCGAAAGGGTCCGGATCCTGGCGGCCGGCCTTCTGATCCGGGCGGCAATATCCGCCATATCGGGAACGGGAATCAAATGAAATGGGGGCTCCGTACGGTGTCGGATCCGGTGCATGGGAAAGCAGTCCTTCCGGAACCGCCCGGTTCTCCACCTTTCCGCAAAGCTCCCCTACACATGCCGGGGGTTGCTTTTCCCCCACTGCCGAAAAGACCGCGGAAACCCGTCGAATGTGCCCCGGCTTCCGTCCCGGACGCCCCCTCATTTGTCCTTTCGCGGCCGCCCGGGATCCTCGCCGAAGCCCCGTGCCGGGGCCCGAACTTCCCGGCGGGATATGGAAAACGGAAAGACCGGCCGTTCATCTTCCGGGCTTTTCGTCTCCATCTCCTTAAATAAATCCGGGAATCGGGATTTCGGCCGTTTATCTTCCGGGCTTTCCGTCCCTTCACTTTTTCACGCTTTGGACATAACGTTCGCGGAACACTTGCATTCCTTCATCTTCGTTCAAATTCTTCAAATCCCGGTTCGTCACCTTGCCGTTTCCCATCTTCACGACATAGACATCAACGGTCTTTTTCCCCCACTGTTCGTAAACGTCTTTCACGGTTTCAAAATATAAATCAATTTTGTTTCCTTTGATGGCGCCTCCCTTGTCGGCGACGACCCCATACCCGTATTCGGGGATGAAGAGGATGGTCCCGAGCGGGAAAACATTTAAATCCGCCGCAATGGTCGAGTATAAATCCCTCTTGACTTTTACCCCCGAATAGGTGATGCCGAAATCGGGATCCCCGGGCCGCTTCCCCGTGGATTCGTAACCGGCGGTATAACCCGTGGCGACGACTTTCACCTTCGGGTACTTTTCCCAGTCAAACGCCTCTTCCAAAGGGGGGACTTTCCCTTGGATGGAGGTGCTCGATGAAATTTTCGTTTCTTCCCGTTTTTCTTGGTTTAATGTTTTATAAGATAGATTGACTTCTTTCAACGCATGGATGTATGGAAGATCATCGGATGAATATCCGCCGTAATTCGCTTCCTCAAGCAAAAATCCCGCGGCTTCCGCTTTAATTCCCGTCCATTTGATCCCCGTCAATGCCTGAAATGTCGTCAAAAAGGCGGCGACAAACAGCACGGTCATGACGATCCTTCTTAACCATCTGGATAAAGTCGGCATAAAAATTCACTCCTCCCGAATCTATTTCTTTCCTAAATTGGCAAGAAATATTCACGGGAGGAGCTGAAATCTTTGCTGGCAAAGGATATTTAAAACATTTGATAGCCTTTTTGGCGCAGGATGCGGATGGCAATCCCCGAGAGAACGGCCCCGGCAAACCCGGACAGCAAAATGATCACATCCGCCGCATGGAGGGAAAGGATCCGCTCCCACAGGCGGCCAAGGGATTCCCCCGGCTTGGTGAAGTATTCATACCATTTCACCTGATCGATAATGAAGATGACGACGATCGGATAAAGGGCGGCCATCAGCCACGTCATCCGCAGCACCATGTTCAAGATAAAACCGATGCCGAAAAAAAGAACGAAAAACAGCAGCACGGAAACCGCCATTTGGATGATCGTGATTTGCACGGCAAATGCTCCTCTCCTACATGCTAATTTTAGTTTACTGAAGAAAAAAGGCGCCCGTCAAATCACGCGAAGGCGGTTTGCGTCCCTTCCGCCCGCATCCGGATGAAGGATCTCGGATGGCCGGTAACGGCGGAAAGGCTCCACGGGGAGCATCCGTCTCTTCCTGGGGTTGCGTCCGTCCCTTTGCCGGAGATCCGCTTTCCGCCGCCATGGGAAGCCTCCGTTTCTCCCGGGGAATGCGTCGGAAAAGGATTTCCCTTCGCTTAGGGGACGCGGAGCCGCGGACCGGGTCCCGGAAACCGGATCTCCCTTCGCCGGCTTGCGGCTTAACCCGGAAAAAAAGGCCGGCGTTCCGCCGGCCGATTTTTTTCCGGATTTATAACAGTTTGAACTTTCCTTTTTTTAGGACGAGCGGAAGTCCGCCGACCAAATAGAGGGCGCGGTTGTCCACCACTTTTTTCATGAAGGCCGCCTTAAAGCCGGTCAATTTTTTCCCGAAGACGATGGCGACGGCGTCTTTTTCGCCCAAAGAACAAACCGTCCCCTTGTTGTCAAAGACGAAATCATCCAGTTCTTGATTGCGGATTAAAGCGGCGATATTCTTCGCGGTATGTTCTCCCTGCTGCATGGCGATCTGCGCCGTCGGCGGATAGGGTCGGTTCGTTTCTTCATTGATGACGAGCGAGCAGTCGCCGATGACGAAAATATTTTCGTGCCCGGGCATCCGCAGATACATGTCCACTTTGACCCGGCCTCTCATGTTCTCAAACCCGGATTTTTCAATGACGGAATTTCCCCGGACCCCTGCGGCCCAGATCACGGTGCCAGCCTTGATGAGCTCCGTTTCGTTTTCCCCTTTGCCGACGACGACCCCTTCCGGCGTGCATTCTTTAATCGGCGTGGAGATGCGGAACTCGACGCCTTTCTTCTCCAGCAGGGAGACGGCGTAATTGACCAGTTCGGGATCGAATCCGGGCAGGATGACCGGCGCCGCTTCCACGCAGATGATCTTCACTTTCTTCGGATCGATGTCGTATTCTTCACACAGTTCGGGAACGCGGTTGACCAATTCCCCGAGGAACTCGATGCCGGTAAAGCCGGCGCCGCCGACGACGATGGTCAAAAGTTCCTCCCTTTTTTCATCCTCCGCCTTGTAGGTGGCGAATTGGTATTCAATATGCTCGCGGATTTTTCTGGCCATGTTGACATTGGTGATCGACAGGGCATGTTCCTTCAATCCTTGGATGCCGAAGGTTTCCGATTCGCCGCCCAAGGCAATGACCAAATAATCGTAATGGAGTTCGCCGCCGGCCAAAATCACCTTTTGTTCGTCCGCCTTGATTTCCTCGACGGTATCTTGGATGAATTTCACCCGGTTCGTGTTGACCACGTCGCGGATGCGGTAGCGGACCCGGTCGTGATGCAGCGTGCCGGCGGATGCTTCATGCAGCCACGTCGTTTCATAGTGGTAATCGTTTTTGTTCACCAAGACGATGTCCGCTTCGTTGGGGTGCAGCAACTTCTGCAGTTTGACGGTCGCCATCAGGCCGCCGTACCCCGCGCCTAATACAACAACAGCTGGTTTCTTTACCATCTTTCACCCTTCTCCCATACTTTTGATTCAAAAATGCTTTCCATTTTCTCCCTTCGCCGAATCGGGGGAAAGTTTGTGTAATTCTTCACTAACTAATTCATAAAATGTTACTAATTTTTTCACAAAAAATTAACATCTGTTTCAAATCCATCATAGCCCTTTTTCCTAAAATTTTCAATATCCCTGCTTCAATATTTTTTCCCTTTTTCCGGAAACGCCATCGGCCTTCCTATTATTTGCTTTTGTAACAGTTGTGTTAAAATATAGGGGGTAAAAAGGAATGGAGGGATTTTTTTGAAAGAAGATAAACAAATTTATGACATAACCGTGATCGGCGGCGGTCCCACCGGTCTTTTTGCCGCTTTTTACGGCGGGCTGCGAAACGCCACCGTTAAAATCATAGAGAGCTTGCCCCAGCTGGGCGGCCAACTGGCGGCATTGTATCCGGAAAAATATATCTATGATGTGGCCGGGTTCCCGAAGATCCGGGCCCAGGATTTGGTCAACGCCCTGATCGAACAAGCGAAAATGTTCAATCCGACCGTCTGCCTGGAACAATCCGTTCAAAAGGTGGAAAAGCTGGACAACGGCATTTTCCGGCTGACGACGGACAAGGAAATCCATTATTCAAAAACCGTCATCATCACCGCCGGAAACGGCGCCTTCCAGCCGCGGCGGCTGGAACTGGAAGAAGCCAAACAATATGAGGGAAAAAATCTCCACTACTTCGTCACCGACCTCCAATATTTTTCCGGGAAAAGGGTGGCCGTCTTCGGCGGGGGCGACTCCGCGGTCGACTGGTCGCTCATGCTTGAGCCGATCGCCAAAAAAGTGACGATCATCCACCGCAGGGACAAGTTCCGTGCCCATGAAAGCAGCGTGGAAAAGCTGAAAAATTCCAATGTGGAAATCAAAACCCCCTTTGTCCCGGCGGAGCTGATCGGAGACGGGGAAAAAATTGCGCAAATCGTGCTGAAGCATGCGAAAGAAGAGACGACGGAAGTCCTCGACGTGGACGAAGTGGTCGTCAACTACGGTTTTATCTCCTCCCTCGGTCCGATCAAAGACTGGGGCCTTGATATCGTAAAAAATTCCATCGTCGTCAATTCGAAAATGGAAACGAACATCCCCGGCATCTACGCCGCAGGAGACATCTGCACCTATGAAGGGAAAGTGAAGCTGATCGCCACCGGGTTCGGCGAAGCGCCGATCGCGGTGAACAACGCCAAAGCCTACATCGACCCGAAAGCAAGGGTGCAGCCGGTCCACAGCACTTCCCTTTTCGAACAATGAGGAACAGATCAGTTCCAATGTTTTTGGATCGTCAAGATTTCGCGCCTCCCGGCCGGGAACGCCCGCGGGCGGGGCGGGCGCTTCAATGCCCGGACCCGAATACTGGATGAAGTCCAAACTCGGTTTAAAACCGGATACCGGATCCATTCCATAATTTGTGCAAAAACCCGGAATCCGGATCAATTGCATAATTTGAGCAAAACCCGGAATCCGGATCAATTCCATTATTTGTGCAAAATATCGCCGCTAAGCGATTCCAATTACGTAAAGAAAATGTTCGCCGACCGGGAGTCGAATTTTTCACAATCACTTGGACTTGGCCGAATACTGATTCCGGAATGAAAGTTCCGGAAACAAGATTCCCGAAGCCGGCACCTGCCTTCAAAAAGGGAATAAAACATGCGGCGCAAGGCGGGGAATCATGCATCTTTCCCCCGTTGCCGCAATCGGAAACCGTCCGCAAAGCGTTTTTCTTCAAGTATTTGCGGACGTTTTTTATTCCAGCCAATAAAAAATGGATACATCGGTTAAGGGCGCTCTCCTCGGGGAAAAGTCCGCGTTTTTAAAACCGTCCAGTCCTTAAATGATTTGAACACAGGCGCAACTGACTTCCCATACGGGAAGTTTTCTCTTCTGCCTTCTCCAACTGTGCTTGCTATCTTTTCAAAATCGTTTCGGCGGGTCCTTCCTTCCCCGATTTTGCCGACAGGAAATTCGGTGCGGACCTTGAACGTTTTTAAACGTTTCTTATCCGCCCCGTTTTCCGTCCCCCTTGCCCCGTCCAAACAGGGTTTTCATGACGACTGATCCGGATCGGCCGCTAATCCGGCGAACATGGCACTTGCTCCTTTTCCATCCAGCTACGACCGTTGTTCAGGGAATATGATCGATTTTCGAATTATAAGGCGCACGGTCTTTGTCCGTTCACCTGTTGTAGGGGCCTGATTTTGCCCGCAAATATTTTATTCATTCTGTTGCCATGCAGGGTTGGAGCATATCGGCGGATCTTCTGCGTCTACACCCGCCTGTTATATCAAAATTTTTTGAACTGGATTCGACAGCCAGGGCAGGGCCGGGGCCTCCTCTTTTGTCATACTGTTGTCAGAACTTCTTTTTTACGGGGTTCCGGAGGGATTGTCTGCAAGAGACCGCTGGTTCAAATCACCTATATTCCCGGTAAGTACGGGGTCTAAGGCCCGTTGTCAGGAGCTCCGGCATTCCCCGCCCGATGGCCATGAGCCGGCATGGGAGGTTCATGGTTCAACTTGATATTATTTCCGCCATAGAAGGTTCATGGATCAACATGGATGGTCCTCTGACCGCCTTGAAAGGTTCATGGTTCAAGGTGGATGGTCCTTTGACCGGCATGCAAGATTCATTGTTTAACCTGGATGGTACTTGACCGGCATGGGAGGTTCATTGTTTATCATCGAAGAGGAATGTTCAACATTCATGGATTTCCGGGCCGGTATGTCCAACATTTTTCTTCCCTTCGTCCCCCGGCTGTTCAACAACCAAGGAAAAATGTTCATCATTTTTTGCCAAACGTTCAAAGAAAGGTACTCTTTGTCCAAAATCCCGGGTAAAACGTCCGACATTCATTCCGGGTTACGGCACGGAGTGTCCAACATCTTAACCAGAACGTTCAACATCTGAAAAAAAACGTCCAACACCGCACGGGACTGTCTAACATTTTCAAAAAAATGTCCATCATTTGAAAATTTTTGTCCAACATGGAAAAAAATTTGTCCAACATGGACGAAAAAATGTCCATCATCGCGGAAAAAACGTCCATCACCGCATGAAAAATGTCCAACATCGTTCCCCAGCGAACGCATCCCGGATGAATTGAAATACGCCGCCTCTGGTTTTCTCCCAATAGAACCGGAGGCAGATTATCCTTTAAGGTAAGTGCCGTACAGAATGGAAGATGAAATCGCCGGGCGGGACAAAACCAACAGCGATCATTGGTCACCCCGCCAATGGAAGGGCCCGATTTTTCCCAAAAATATTTTACTCTTTCGCAAATGAAAGATCCGGACGCTCCCGTCCGGATCCCATCTTTTTAAGGTAAATGACTCCTCCCTTTTAAGGCTTGTTCCCATAGGATCATCCCTTCCCCGACAGCATAGAAAGGATGGAAAAGGCCGGCGATTTCCATTTATTCTTTCCGCCTCCGGTTTCCATTGAAATGAAAAAACCTGAGTCCTTGGCATAGCGGACCCAGGCCGATTCCCGCCAACCAGGCAGCGGCTTTAAAAGGGATTTTCTTCCTTTTTCCATATATTGAAACGCTCAGCATTTTTCCGGCGTACCCGCCACCTTCGCCGTGCGGAAGGAAGCCCCGCAGCCGCAGGACGCTATGGCGTTCGGGTTGTCGATCGTAAAACCGCCGCCCATGAGCGTTTGCTTATAATCGATTTTCGTCCCTTGCAAGATCGGTGCGCTCGTTTGATCGACGAGCACCTTGACCCCATGTTGTTCGATGATTATGTCATCCTCATTGACATGATCGTCCACTCCCATTCCGTAGGAGAGCCCGCTGCATCCGCCGCCTTTGACGGAAATGCGCAAGTACGCGTCCTCCATGCCGTTTTCCTTCAACATATCCTTGATTTGGTAGGCGGCGGCCTCCGTTAACCGGATGACGTCAGCCATCGTTTGAACCTCCCTTCCACGTTTCTCGTTTGCCATCTTATGAGATAGTATATCCCTTTTCGCCGGGACGCTCAACGATTTAAAACGACGGTTCTTCCCTGGGCGGAGATATATATTTGCGCCGGGCAATTTTTCCGGGACGCCCGACGATTTAAAACAACGGTTCTTCCTCGAGGCGGTGATAAATGTTTTCCACCAGCTTTTCCGGATCTTCCCCCGTGACGATCTCCCCGTTCACGAGGGCGAATAAATGCCCGGCGCAGAATTCGCAATGGTTTAAACAGCTGTATTCGATCACATCCAAATTCGGATCGTTTTCCAATATCTCCAAGGCCCGCCAGGACCCGTTCGCCAAATTGCTCATGCAAAATTCAATGATCGGATTCACCGTTCTCACCTCAAAATCTTTCCGCAAAACCATGTCCTTTGTTTAAGAATGCTACCCGAACCCGGGCTCGCGGTCAATGATTTTGCTTGATTTGCATAGGGGTCATTGTTTAAGCCGCATTTTTTGTTATAATTTTTTGTGAGTGTTTACAAAACTTTTTTAAGATAATAATCATTCAAAACTGGAGATTGCTGATAAAGGGGATTATGCACATGAAAAAGCTAGTCGTGTTGGGCGGCGGTTACGGGGGCATGACTTTGCTGCAGCGCCTTCTTGCCAAAGGGCTGCCGGAAGGCCATTCCCTCCTGCTCATCGACCGGACGCCGTACCACTGGTTAAAAACGGAATTTTATGCGCTGGCTGCCGGCACGATTTCCGATCACCACATTCGGGTTCCTTTCCCCGAAAGCCCGCAATTGGAATATTTATGCGGCCACGTGGTAAAAATTGACCTGGACAACCGCCTTGTCCATTTAAAAGATCAGGAACCGGTCAAATACGACGAGCTCGTGATCGCCTTGGGATGCGAGGACAGGTACCATCAGGTGCCGGGCGCGAAAGAACACACCCACAGCATCCAGACGATCGAAGCCGCAAGGGCCGCCTACCAGGCCATCCATAATCTCCCGCCGAAAGGGAAAGTGGCGATCGTCGGGGCGGGCCTGAGCGGCGTCGAACTGGCAAGCGAACTGTGCGAAAGCCGGCCGGACCTGGAGGTTTTTTTATTCGACCGGAGCAAAAGGATCCTTTCCGCTTTCCCGGAACGGCTGAGCAATTATGTGGAGTCCTGGTTTCGGGAACACCGCATCCATTTGGTCCGGGAAGCGAATATCACCAAAGTGGAAGAAGGGGTGCTGTACAACCGCGGGGAGCCGGAGGATTTTGACGTTATCGTCTGGACGGCCGGCATCCAGGCCAATAAGATCGTCCGCGACTTGGACGTGGAAAAAGACGGCGGCGGCCGCGTCCTTTTAACCCCCCACCATACCATCCCAAATTACGACAACGTGTTCGTTTGCGGCGATTGCGCGAGCCTCCCCTTCGCCCCGAGCGCCCAATTGGCGGAACGGCAGGCGGAACAAATTGCCGATGTTTTGCTCAAACGCTGGGCGGGGGAACCGCTGCCGCCCGAACTGCCCCGCATCAAGCTGAAGGGAATTTTAGGATCCCTCGGAAAAAAGCACGGCTTTGGACTGGTTGCCGACCGCCCGATCACCGGCAGGGTGCCCCGGCTGTTAAAATCCGGCGTGCTGTGGCTTTATAAATTCCATAACGGGTAATTCAGCCGCCGGAGGCCGGATCCGCTTCCGGCTTCTCCGGAAAATTTGCCCCGGCGCCCCCGCCGACCGCCCGCAGCGGATGGAAGGCACGGCGCCTTTCCCGCCCCCTTCCGTCCTTTCATCCGCTATTCTTTCCTTCTTCCCGCAAAGCCATGAGTCCCCGCCAGGCATCCCGTCCGTTCCCTTTCCCCTTCCCGGTCTTTTTCGTCCCCAAAATTCCTCCCCGCCCGGCCGTGAAAAAGGCTTTCCCCAAAGCAAACGGCGATTTTCCAAACCTCCGATCGAATCACGGACGGTTATGGAATATTTTTCCTCAGAAATGAAAGGGTTTTCCAAAATTTTCTTTAAAAAATTGTTATAGACAAAGAAAAAAATGTGGTATAAAATTAGTTCTGAATATTCTATTTATTGGTCTTTTTAAAATAGAAAAAGGGGGATTTATATTGTTTAATTTTAGAAAATTCTTACTAATCTTTTTGGCATCATGTCTTGTTTTTTTTACCGCCGCATGCGGCAATTCAGAGAAAGGTTCATCGTCCGGTGATACGATCAAAATCGGACTGAATCTCGAATTGTCCGGACAAGTCGCATCCTACGGAAGCTCCGCAAAGGAAGGGGCCGAACTGGCCGTTGAAGAAATCAACGCGAAAGGCGGCATCGACGGGAAAAAACTGGAATTGGTCACCGTCGACAACAAATCCGACAACTCCGAATCGACGAGCGCGGCCATCAAATTGACCACCCAAGAAAAGGTGGTTGCGATCATCGGCCCGGCAACCAGCGGCGCGGTCATGGCGGAAAAAGACGTGGCGACGGAAAATAAGACGCCCGTCATCACCCCTTCCGGGACCAATGAACGGATAACGGTCAACGAAGACGGTTCCGTCAACGAATACATGTTCCGGACGTGCTTTATCGATCCGTTCCAAGGAAAGATCGCCGCGACCTTCGCCGCCGACGAATTGAAACTGAAGAACGCGGCCATCTATACCGACAATTCCAGCGATTATGCGAAAGGCCTGGCGGCCGCCTTTAAAGAAACCTTCCTTGAAAAAGGCGGCAAGATCGTCGCGGAAGAAGCTTACGCCGCCAAGGACACCGACTTCCGTTCCACGCTGACGCGCATCAAGGCCGCCAAGCCGGATGTCGTCTTCATTCCCGGCTACTATGAAGAAGTCGGTTTGATCATCAAGCAGGCCCGGGAGCTGGGAATCGACGTGCCCCTGATCGGAGGGGACGGCTGGGATTCCCCGACATTGGTTAAACTCGCCGGGAACGAGGCTTTGAACAACGCTTACATGCTCGCCCACTACGCTTCCGACGATCCGGATGAAAAGATCCAATCCTTCGTCGAAGCTTTCAAAAAGAAATTCAACGGGAAATCGCCCAACGGCTTCAACGCTTTAGGGTATGACTCGGTCTACTTCCTGGCCGACGCCATCAAACGGGCCGGCAGCCTGGACGGCGAAAAAATCAAGGACGCCCTCGCGGAAACCAAAGGATTGGAATTGGTTTCCGGGACGCTGACGGTCGATGAAAACCACAACCCGATCAAAGCCGTAACGATCATGAAATTCGAAAACGGCACGGCGAAATTCCATTCGAAAGTCAATCCGTAATGCACGAGGATTTTTCATAGGCAAAGCGGCACCGGTCGTATGGGGGAATTATTCCCCCGCTCCTTTTTTATGCAAGAAAATTCGCTTCTGGGCCGGAACAAACGGATATCCCTTTCCGTCATCATCTTTTTCATGCAAGGAAAATCGCTTCTGGGGGGAACCAACCGATGGAATTGATTCAGCAATTGATCAACGGCATTTCACTGGGGAGCATATACGCGTTGATCGCATTGGGTTATACGATGGTATACGGCATCATCAAATTGATTAATTTCGCCCACGGCGACGTGTTTATGGTCGGCGCCTTCACCGGGTTTTATCTGATTACGGTCTTCCATCTCCCCTTCGTCCTGGCCCTCGTTCTGACCATGCTCATCACCGCCCTGCTCGGCGTGGTGATCGAACGGGTCGCCTACAAACCGTTGCGGAATGCGACAAGAATTGCGGCTTTGATCACCGCCATCGGCGTATCGCTGCTCATCGAATATACGACCATTTATTTGCGGGGCGCCCAACCGGCGGCCTATCCCGACGATATCATTCCGAACAAAACCATTGCGATTTCCGGGCTGACCATCAGCAGCCAGTCCATCGTCATTCTCGCCGTCTCGGTGACGTTGATGATCATCCTCGAATTATTCATCCATAAAACCAAAACGGGAAAAGCCATGCGTGCCGTTTCCGTCGATGCGGATGCCGCCCGGCTGATGGGAATCAATGTGGACCGGACGATCTCCGTCACCTTCGCCATCGGTTCCGCCCTGGCGGGGGCGGCGGGTGTCGCCTTCGGGATCTACTACATCAAGATCGAACCGTTAATGGGCATCATCCCGGGATTGAAGGCGTTCATCGCGGCGGTTTTGGGCGGAATCGGCATCATCCCCGGCGCCATGGTCGGAGGAATGCTTTTGGGCATCGTCGAAGCCCTCGTCAGCGCGGCGGGTTTTTCCCTCTGGCGCGACGCGGCGGCCTTTCTTATCTTGATTTTGATCCTGCTGTTCAAACCTTCCGGGCTGTTCGGCAAAAACATCAGGGAGAAGGTGTGATTCATGAAAATCAACAAAAAATTTTGGATCCCGTTTTCCTTGGCCATCGTTTTTTACGCGGTGGTGCAATTTCTCCTTTCCTCCGGAACGTTGAATCCGTATTACGAAAACACCTTGTTTCTCATTTGCATCAACCTCATCTTTGCCGTCAGCCTCCATCTGATCATCGGCATCACGGGGCAATTTTCCATCGGCCATGCGGGATTCATCGCCGTCGGCGCCTACGTTTCGGCCGTTTTGACCATGAAAATGCATCTCCCTTTCCTGCTTGCGATCGCTGCCGGCGGGATTGCTGCGGCGATTGCGGGAATATTGATCGGCGTTCCCAGCTTCCGTTTAAAAGGGGATTATTTGGCGATCGCCACGTTGGGATTCGGTGAGATCATCCGCATCATCCTGTTAAACATCGACTATGTCGGCGGCGCCGCCGGAATGAACGTCTCCCGTTTAACCAATTGGACGGTCCTGTTTTTTTCCGTCCTCATCACGATCATCGTCATCAACAACTTCACGAAGTCAACCCACGGCCGGGCATGCATCGCCCTGAGGGAAGATGAAATCGCCGCGGATGCGATGGGAATCAACACCACGTATTACAAAGTCATCGCCTTCGTCATCGGTTCCTTTTTCGCCGGGGTGGGCGGCGCCTTGTACGCCCATAATTTCTACATCATCCAGCCGCAGGTTTTCGGCTTTTTAAAATCCTTCGACATCTTGATCTTCGTGGTTTTGGGCGGCCTGGGAAGCCTTTCGGGAACCGTCATCTCCACGGTCCTGCTGACGATCGTTTCCATCTATTTGCAGGACTACCCGGAAACGCGGATGATCCTGTACAGCATCGTCCTCATACTGACGATGATCTTCCGCCCGCAGGGCTTAATGGGGACAAAAGAATGGACGGATCTGTTTAAAAAATACGGAAAAATGGGGGGCAACCAGAATGGCAAACAAACCGTTGCTTGAAATGAAACAGGTCGGCGTCCAGTTCGGCGGATTGAAAGCCGTCTCGAACATCAATCTCGAAATTTATGAAAACGAACTGGTGGGGCTCATCGGGCCGAACGGGGCGGGAAAAACGACCATCTTCAATCTGCTGACCGGCGTGTATCCCCCGACGGAGGGAGAGATCAGACTGCAGGGGGAATCCATCGTCAAGCTTCCCCCGTATAAAATCACCCAAAAAGGGATCAGCCGCACCTTTCAAAATATCCGCCTGTTTAAAGAATTGACGGTCTTGGACAACGTCAAAGCGGCCTATCATTCCTTGGCCAAACATTCCATCCTGAGCTCCGTCTTCCGGCTGCCTTCCCATTTCTCCGGGGAAAAGGAAATCGAAGAGAAGGCCGTCTCTTTCTTAAAAATTTTTAACCTGGATTCGAAAAAGGACGAATTGGCAAAAAATCTCCCCTACGGCCAGCAGCGGCGGCTGGAGATCGCCAGGGCCCTGGCCGCCAACCCGAAGCTCCTCCTGCTGGACGAACCGGCGGCGGGCATGAACCCGAAGGAAACCCAGGAATTGATGGAGTTGATCCGTTTCATTCAAAGGGAATTTCATCTGTCCATTTTATTAATTGAACATGACATGCCTCTTGTGATGGGCATATGCCAAAGGATCATCGTTTTGGATCACGGGCAAAAGATCGCGGAAGGTTCCCCCGAAGAGGTCCGAAACGACAAGAGAGTCATTGAGGCGTATCTCGGAGAGGAGGTCGTGTCATGATCCGGGTAAAAAATTTAAACGTGTATTACGGCCAAATTCACGTGCTGAAGGATCTGTCCCTGGAAGTGAACGAAGGGGAAATCGTCACCTTGATCGGCGCCAACGGCGCGGGAAAAACGACCTTGTTAAAAACCATTTCCGGCTTGATTAAACCGAAATCCGGCTCGATCACCTACAAAGGCCGGGAAATCCACGGCAAACCGGCTCCGACGATCGTAAAGGCGGGAATCTCCCAAGTTCCCGAAGGACGCCGGGTGTTCCCCAACTTGACGGTGGAAGAAAATCTGGAATTGGGGGCATATCTCAGAAAAGATAAGGCGGCGGTGGCCCAGGATTTCAAAAAGGTTTACGACCTTTTTCCCCGGCTGGCCGAACGAAAAAAACAATTGGCCGGGACCCTGTCCGGCGGGGAACAGCAAATGCTGGCCATCGGCAGGGCCCTGATGTCGAGGCCGTCCCTGCTTCTCTTGGACGAACCGTCCATGGGGCTGGCCCCGCTGCTGGTCAAGACCATCTTCCAAGTCATCCGGGAAATCAGCGAAAGCGGCACGACGATCCTGCTGGTGGAACAAAACGCGAATTTGGCATTGGGGATCGCCGACCGGGCGTACGTATTGGAAACGGGGAAAATCGTCCATTCGGGGAAGGCGAGCGACATCTATAACAGCGAACAAATTAAAGCCGCGTATTTGGGGGACTGAAGGGGCCTGCGGCCGGAAACGGCCCATCTTCCTTCCGGGAACGAACGGCGGCCGGGCAAACCGACGGGGGTTTCCGCTGGCGAACAAAAGGGCGACGGGCAAGGAAATGTCAAACTTCCTTTTTCAAGGATTCTTAACCGGCGGACCCTTAGGCGATCCGTCCCCGTTTGAAACGTCCCGTTTTTCCGAAGGGACATGCCCATTTCTTTGGCGGGAGGTTCGCGGATGGAACGCTCCCGCAAATTTTTTCCGTCCTTTCCTTTCCCGGGAAAGGGCCCCTTATCGGTGGATGCAGAAAAACGGTCATTCCATGGATTTGCTTTACAGGGAGAGGGCTTTTCGTCCCGGCCGCAGACGGAATCTCCTTTTCCGCCCCTTTTCTGTCGGAACCGCCCGAAAAAAAAGGCGGCTATTTGCCGCTTTCCGTTCCCGGTTTGTATCCGTATTTTTCCAATTCGGCGAATATCTCCTTCAGGCGGGGATTCCCTTCGCCCACGACCCGGTCTTCAATGACGACGACCGGATAAAACATGTCCTCTTCGATCACTTTCCGGGCGAACGCCCGCTTTTTCCCTTCGTCCGGGGGATTGAACAGATCCACGTATTCGATGGCAAACGGCTGGCCCGGAAACTTTCGGGCAATGGCCGCCTGCAGCCATTCAAAGGTGTCCCTGGACGACGGCAGATTGACGCAGGACGGGCATATTTGTTCGGCGCCGTAAACGACGATCTCCACTTTCTTTTCCATGGTCCATCCCCTTTATGGAAGCCGGCGGGCGGCATTTTCCAATAGATTTTTTCGTTGAACTTTATTATACTATGAATTAGGAAAGGAGTCGATGATATGGCAGATCGGGAGATCAAGGAACAGGTTCAGGAAGTGCTGGATAAACTGCGTCCTTTTCTGCTTCGTGACGGCGGTGACTGCGAACTCGTCGACGTGGAAGATGGTGTGGTCAAACTGCGTCTGCTCGGCGCCTGCGGCACATGCCCCAGCTCGACCATCACCTTAAAAGCCGGAATCGAAAGGGCGCTGTTTGAAGAAGTGCCCGGAGTCGTTGAAGTGGAACAAGTCTTTTAAAAAATCCATGTCAAAATAAAGGAAAAGCTTATTGGTTCATCATCCAATAAGCTGTTTTTTATTTTTCGGACAGTCCGCACCGCCTTGCGGAATTTTCACCGGCAACATGCGGGAAATGGCTTCGGGATTTTAATCGGTAAACCCCGCGGACACCAGGTAAAATCCGCGGACGGCCGGCGCTTTTTCGGATCCGCAGGGAAAGGCGGGCGGGGCTTCCTTTGTCAACCGGCCTTCCGTTGGAACCTGCGCGGGCCGCGGTGCCGGCCGGGCGGACGGTCACCGGCCGCGAAGCTGAAAACCCGATTTTCCAACCCGCCTCAGCCGGAGTTCAAAAGAGCGCGGCCCCTCCTCAACCGAAAGAAAGGGATTGGCGTCCTGTCCCCACGTTTTACCAATGCTCCGTTCATCATTTTCCCACGCCTTGTCCGCAAGGAACTTTGGCATGGTTCGCACCCCGGCAAACCATAGCTTCCGATCTTCGAAAAGCCGACTTCCCCCGGTCCGTTTCCGTCAGAGGTGCGATCTTTGCAAGACCGAAGGATTGACCACATTCACCGGCGGCCTTCCGGACAGGACCGCTTCCAAATTCTCCGCGCATCTTTCCATCATCGCCCATCTCGTTTCCGTCGAGGCGCTGCCGATATGGGGCAAAGGCACCACCTGTTTCATTTTCAAAAGGGGATGGTCCGGACGGACCGGTTCCTCGGCGAAAACATCCAGCCCGGCGCCGGCAATTTCCCCCTTTTCCAGCGCCTCGATCAAATCCTCTTCCACGGCGACCGCGCCCCTCGCCACATTGATGAAAAAGGCCGAAGGTTTCATCTTTTTAAACGCTTCCCGGTCGAACATTCCCCTCGTCTCATCGGTCAGGGGCGTCAAGCAGACCACGTAATCCGATTCCCGAAGCAAATCGTCAAAGGATCTGTAGACCGCGCCCAGCCGTTTTTCCGCCTCCGGTTTCCGATGCCGGTTATGATACAGCACCTTCATGGAAAAACCCCGGGCCCGCTCGGCCACCGCTTCGCCGATTTTCCCCATGCCGACAATGCCCAAGGTTTTATGATGGATATCCGTGCCCGCCATAAAGAAAGGGCTCCAGCTCTTCCAGCGGCCGTTTTTCACGCATTCCAACGCTTCCCCCAACCGCCGTCCGGCCATCAGGATCAGGGCCATCGTCAAGTCCGCCGTCGTGTCGGTCAAAATATCCGGGGTATTGCATACGGCAACGCCGAGTTCCGTCGCCTTGCCGACGTCGATATTGTCATAACCCACGCCGAGATTGGCGACCACCTTCAAACGCTTCGCCGCGGATAAAAGCTCTTCATCGATCCGGTCGGATAACATGGCGAATAACCCGTCCGCCTTCGCCGCTTCCCTGAGCAAAACATCCCGCGGAACGGGCCGTTCTTCGCTCGGCCAAACACCCACTTCGGCAAAACGCCGCAGTTTTTCGATGATCTCCGCCGGCAGCTGCCGGGTCACATAAATGTACGGTTTGGCAGTCATGGCAATCTCCTTTCCCCTGCAAAGTCCGTTCCCTGATACGAAATCCGTCCGTCGGTGATCCCGGATCCGTCCGTGAAAAACGCAACGGAATCCCCTATTATTTTAACCAATCGACCCGCGGCAGCCAATGGTTTTGCATCCGGATTTGCAAATATTCGATCAATTCCGCTAAAAATTTTTCATATTCCCCGCTCCGTTCCACCATCACCTCCAGTTCCCTTTCTTTTTTCAGCCTCTCCCCGTCGGATTCCGCCGTAAAACAGCCTTCGGCACATTCCAAAAAATGGAGCGGGAGAAGGAGGCGGGAATAATACAGGCGGCAAAAAAAAGGGGACAATGGAACGGCGGACGCATATTCCCGAAGCAGGCGGGAAATCATTTCCTTATACCTTCCCGGGAAGCGGAAAAAGGCGTCCCGGGACCATTCGGCAAGATCCCGCGACGGATGGTCGACGACCCAATCGAAGGGGTTTTTCCAAACGGATTTGCCCCTCCAGGCCGAACAGCCGAACCGGTGGTGACAGATCGCCGGAAGATCGCAATCCCAAGGACGCTCATCATAAAAGGTCTCCGTGAAATACTGCATGGCGTTTTCGCACAAACCGGAAAAATAGGGAAAGGCCTCCGCGAACAATCGTTCAAATCCGCGCCCCGGCGCCTTCCCTTCCATGGTTTTCCATACCGCATCCAGCTGCTCCAGACGCCTCTCCCACATTTCTTTCCACAGGCCGTACCGGTTCAGCGCCTTGCCGCCGGCAAAATTCCTGCCCCGGCGGTGGAAGCCGGCCAATTCCCGGCCGAGATCGCGGATTTCACCCAGATTCCGGAGGGGGATTCGCAAAACCAGGCACGGTTCGCCCCGATATGCTATAATATAATACCCGTCCTTCGCCGGCAAAAATTCCGGAACATGCCTCTCCCCGAAGGAAATGAGCCAATTGGCCATGGCGTAACGTTCCTGAATTTCATCCGGCGCCTCTTCCGTCCTGATCCGGATATAGACCTGATCGCCGCTGCGAAAGGCCGGGCAGCCGTCCAGGGTGAAAAACCCCTCAGGCGTGATTCCGTATTGCTGCCGGATAAAAGAGGCATCCATTTCCATTTCCTTTTCCTCCCCGGTTCCCGCCAATAAAAGTCCAATACCTTTCTACCCATTGTATGATCCCCTCCTTCGGACTATTTCACATTTTGTTCCAGGGGGATTATAATAAGGAAAACGAAGCGGTTTTCTCCGCCCCGTCCCATGATGAAGGGCGGAGGCCAAAACCTCGCCCGTCCGGATAAAAATTCCTGACTTTCCATCATATTGAAAAGAAGGTGATTGCCATGTCCGAACAAAAATTCATGCCGTTAAAGGAAAATAGAGCAAAACAATTGCTGAAGGAACGGGGAGTAACCGTCGATGACATCGCCGAACTGGTGTATTTTTTGCAAAAAAGCTATCATCCCGACTTGAAAATCAAGGAATGCAAAGAAAACGTGGAAGCGGTATTGGAAAAACGGGAAGTGCAAAACGCCGTTTTGACCGGAATCCAGTTGGACGTATTGGCGGAAAAGGGGCTGCTCGATGAACCGCTGCAGACGATGATCAAAATGGATGAGGGCCTTTACGGCGTAGACGAGATCCTGGCCTTCTCCATCGTCAATGTCTACGGTTCCATCGGCTTCACCAATTACGGTTATATCGACAAAGTCAAGCCGGGAATCTTAAAAAAATTAAACGACAAAAGGAACGGCGATGTGAACACCTTTTTGGACGACATTGTCGGGGCCATCGCCGCCGCCGCATCCAGCCGGCTGGCTCACCGTTCCGTGGGCGCCGAATGACCGCGCAAGAAGTTCCCCTCCCCTTTCCGTTTCCGGGCTTTCCCCCAACCGATCGGAAGTGCGTATAAAAACCCGCGGGACCATTTCCCGCGGGTTTTTGCCGGACCAAAAAGAGATTCTTCGTCTCAAAGAACCGTCCATTCGTCCAAGGAATCGACGGCGTAAGTCGGCATTTGCTCCACCTTTTGCAAATCTTCTTTTTTCGTGACGCCGGAAAAAACCAGCAGCGTATCGATGCCCGCCCGGATTCCGGCCAGGATGTCGGTGGCGTAGTTGTCGCCGACGAGCAGCGTCTCCTCTTTTTTTGTGCCCAATACTTGCAGCGCCTGTTCGACGATGATCGGTTCCGGTTTTCCGATAAATACCGGTTCCGTCCCGGTGGAGACGCGGACGAGGGCTGTCAATGCGCCGTTGCCCGGCATCAGTCCCCGTTCCGTCGGCAGCGCGATGTCGCCGTTGGTTGAAATGAACCGGGCGCCGTTCCGGATCGCCAAGCAGGCGACGGCAAATTTTTCATAGGTCACTTGCCGGTCCAAGCCGACGACGACGCATTCGGCGTCCTCCCCGGCAAAGGCGAATCCTTTTTCCATCAGGGCCAGCTTCAGCCCCTCTTCCCCGATAAAATAAATCTTCGCATCCTTCTTCCATTGGTAAATGTAATTGGCCGTGGCCATGCTTGTGGTGAAAACCGAATCCTTCGTCGCCGGAATGCCGAATCGGTTCAGCTTTTCGGCCACTTGTTCGGGCGGTTTTGTGGAATTATTGGTGACGAACAAATACGGGATTTTTTCCTCGGCCAGCCGCCGGACAAACCGGACGGCCGCATCGATCCGTTCCTCTCCCCTGTACATCGTTCCGTCCAGGTCGATTAAATAACCGCGATATCTTTTCATCGTCGATCTCCCCAGCCTGTTATGTATGTTTATGAAAATTATTCGTTTTTAAATGCGGAAACCGGTCCAGACCCATGTTTCAAATAATCCCTGACCCGGTCCGGAAAAGCGGCAAAAGACGGCGCCGCCTGGCGGATCATCCTGTGCATCTGGCCATGGTCGATGGCCAAATACTCCTGCATGATCGTCTTTCGCATCGGAATGACCGATTTGAAATCCTCCGCCATCTTCTTGGTAATCACTTTCTCATCCGCCAAAATATCAACAATGTCGTTATAACTTCCCGGATCCCGCATGATGAAGCCGTCGATCAGGGCGTTGCCCGCATCCAGAAAGGAATCGATCAATGTCAACACAATCCTCTCCAAGGCTGCTTTCTCGATCTCCTTATCCGGAGATCGGATGGAAGACAGCGTCTCCAATTGTTTTTCCATGTATAACAGGGTTTCTTCAATTTTTTTGCGGTCAACAAAGTACAACGGCTCATTCCTCCTTTTCAAGAACTTGTCGTTCGAGAAGATTCGGCTAGCTATATGATAACACAATCCCGGCCCTTTCCGCATGCCGCCTTTTGCTTCCCCGGCAGGGGCCTCGCCCGTGCCCCGAAAGAAAATCTCCTTCCGCAAAAACTTCCGGGTTTCAATAAATCGGATCGCGGACGCTTAACGTCTCTGAGGCCGAGAAACGCCTGACTTGCGGATTTCATGTTTTTTACCTCATCAGCGCCAAGGTTCATGCAAACCCCTGCGGCAAAGGCGAAATTTGGCCAATAAATATAAAATTTCCGGGAAATACTAGCCATATCCGGCGTTTGAAAGGGATGAACGGAATGGATCGAAAGGATCCGGAGCAATCCGGGGAATTTGCCAATGTTGAAGTCGGACGGGAATACATCGTTCCGGAAGAATTTCCGGAGGGGCCCTATGGCGCCCCACGGGGAAAATTCGAAAGGATCAAGCCCGGGAAAAAGGGGAAAAAAGGGCAGAGGGTGTACAGCGCCTTCAATTATGAATACAAACAGCTCCATGAAAACCTGCCGAGGCAAATGGACGGGGCCCACCCTCCCCATGATGAAAAAGGGGAATAAAATTCCCCTTTCGGAAAAACAAGAAAACGGATGAAAGGTCGGGCCTTTAGGGACAAGCTCTCGACTTCGGCGGACACTTTAAGGGAAGGATCTTGAGTTTCGATGAAGGCGGAAACCAAACCGCCGAATCTTTTCCCTCCGGCCGAAAAAGAAAGGGAAAAAGAAAGGACGGATCCCGTTGGAAGATCCGTCCGTTCCCGATTATTTTTCCACCTTTTTTAATACGAAATAGGGACAGCCAAAATTGCAGTATTCGTATAAATATTCCGTCAAGGTGCTGATCTTCGTATCATAGGTCGCCTTCTGGTTGTTGTCGTCAAAAAAGCCTTTCAGCCGGAGCTGGCCGTAACCCCAGTCGCCGACAATATAATCATAACGGAGCAAAATATCGCTGAAACGGTCGCGGAATGCCTGCTCATTGAATCCGTTTTTTCTTTCCTCCACCAATTCGTAATAAACATTATGAATGCTTAACAATTTCATGGTCTATTTCGCACCTCGCTTCCCATGATCGCGGATTCCACATTTTTCTATCAGGAAAAAAGCCCCTTTTGCAAATGCTAAATTCAGGAGGTGATCCAATGAAAACTTTCATTTCCCTCTGCCTGATTTGCGCGTTCCTGTGCGGATGCAACAAAAGCGCCGGACATCCCGGCGTGTACGAAAGAAACGGGACCACGGTCGACGTGAACGACCAAAGGCCGGATCTGTACAATTACGTCGATACCGGAAACGGGGAACGGATGGATGACTTCGGATTCGTCCGGCACGTGAAAAGCCCTGTCGCCGGTCAAAACCCGGCCAACAAGCCGGTGTTCATCAACCGGGAGAAGTTGGCCGACATGATCAGCCGCCTCGTGGTGTCCCTCCCGGACGTAACGGATTGCAGCACTTTGGTCACGAGCAAGGAAGCGTTGGTCGCCTATACGACCGGCTCCCGCGACCGGCGGCGGGTGGCCGAACAGGTGAAGCGGACGGCCATGTCCGTCGTGCCGCGGCAGTACGAGGTTTATGTGACGGACGATCCTTCGTTGCGCAAGGAAATCGAAAATTTCGCCGGCTTGGACTCGGACAGCGGAGGAATCGATAAGGTTTTGAACCTTACCATTCAACGGATGATCGATTCCACGCCGCAGGGAACGGAACCGCCAGCGGGGGGCGGATGAGTCCGCCGGACCCCCGTTCCGGACGGCAGCGGATGATGCCGCATTTCTTATAAAGAATTATACTTTTCCCCAGGAAAAATTCAATCCTGAAGAGTTCCGCCGGCAAAATGCCGTCTTTCTTCATCTCCGCTCACTTCGTTCGCAACCCATGATAACGGCCTGTCCTGCAACAGGACAGCGCCCGATCAAGCAAGGAGGAATCAGCTTGCGAATCAAGAAACTGTCCGTCCTTTTCATCCTTTTTTCCGCCATCTCCTGCCACCCCGCCCAGGCGGCCGCCCCGGACGGGGAAAAGGCACGGCTTGAAAAAAGGATGGAAGCCTATCAATATATGGGAGCGGCCACCCACATTCCCTGGTATTATCTGGCCGCCGTCGACCAATACGAAAGGAACATCCGGCAAGCGCAGCGTCATTCGCCCAAGCCCGAAGGGATCATCGCCATTCATATCCCAAAAGAAAAATGGGCGGGATGGTTCAATCCCGACCCGGATGACAAAAACCCGTTGTCCATTTTGGTTTTCCAAGGTTTCGGCAGGGACGGGAACGGCGACGGAAAAGCCGATCCGTCCGACGGCGCGGACGTCCTTTATTCCTTTGCCGACTATCTCCTGCAATACGGACCCGACGACGAAAACATCCGAATCGCATTGTGGAATTATTATCAGCGGGACAAGACCGTCGGCATCATTTTGAATATTGCCAAGCTTTTCAAAACCTACGGGCGGATCGACCTGCAGCAGAAGCATTTTCCCCTTCCCGTTTACGCCCGGTACAGTTACCGGGACACGTGGGGGGACCGGCGGGGGTGGGGCGGAAGAAGGATCCATGAAGGAACGGATATTTTTGCCCATTATGGCACGGAAGTGTATTCCACCTGTTACGGGGTGGTCGAGATGAAAGGCTGGAACAAATACGGGGGCTGGCGCGTCGGCATCCGCGACATCAACAATACCTATCATTACTATGCCCATTTGAATCATTTTTCCAAAAACATCAAAATCGGGGATGTCGTCGAACCGGGCCAGCTCATCGGCACCGTCGGCAGTTCCGGATACGGGCCGAAGGGCACGGCAGGAAAATTCCCTCCCCACCTCCATTACGGGATGTACAAGGATAACGGACGCACCGAATGGTCCTTTGACCCCTATCCGTATTTAAAACGTTGGGAACGGGAGACGAAGGCGAACAAAGGAAAAAAAGGCTAGTCCCCTGCCCCGATCCCAACGCAGCAAATGCCTTCCGGAAAGGCCGGCGGCCGGCCTTTCGACATGCGGGAGAGAGGATGCGGGAGCTTTCCCGGGTTGGCCGGCCATCCGGGCGATAACCGTCCGGGCTTTTCATCCGGAAGCCATAGTCCGGACCGCCGTGGAAAAATGCCACCCTATCGCTTTGGAAAATCGTCCTCCCTTTTGTCCCGCTTTCCGCCGCGCCGCGGACTTCTGCGGCATATGGAGGGCATAGGGCGTCCAAAGGGAACAAATACGGGAAAGACAAATCCCCGGCATCCCGTTCCCCATCGGAAACCCGGGGTTTTCTCCGCGGCGTTTTTTGAGGGCCGGCACCCATTCCTCCCTTACTTATGGGAAACAATGGTGGAATCAACTTCCGCGAGGAGCCGGTACTCCCTTCCACCCGCCTTACTCTTTCCCATCGGGGATTTGGATCGAAGGGGGCGTGTCACCGCGATTGTTGTAAAACTGGGGAACATCCCCTTTAATGTATCCCATGGCGAGGGGGATCCTTTTTTCGATGGTCGTGATTTCCGTTTCAAAGGGGACGATAATGCGAATGCCGATCTTCACATGGAGCCGGATTTCCACCCAAATATTGTTGATTTGATGTTCTTCCCGGACGGTTTCAATATCGTTTTTCACATCGGCGATGGCCTGCAGCTTGACGGGGATATCCGGACCGAGACTGCCGATGATGATGTTATCGAAGACCCGGCCCATCGGGATGTAAAAGATGATCCCGTCCTTCGCCGGATGGACATCCTTAATATCCCCCTCCAGGGGAAGTTCCGCCGCTCCCCCTTCCATCGCATTGATGCTGTTCAGGATCGAATTGGTGATTTTCGTCGAATATTCCACCGCTTTCTGGGTATTGAACCGGTAAGTCATGACGCTCCCCGATTGGTCAAGGGGCACGATTTCCATCATATCGTCCAGCCGAAGGCCTTCGCCGATCTGATCTTCGATGGCCTTGTTGATCAGGTTCGTCGCCAAATTGACGGATTGGGACTCGGCGTATTTCATGACCGGCGCCTTCATCCGGTCATTGACGATCCACAGCCCGACGGCGCTCGAAAGCACAAAAAAAACGAAGGATAACAACAAAATATATCGTAAAGGAAGCGGTTTTCTTCTGATGCGGCGGCGGTATAACGCCAACGGAGAACACCCCCTTACAAGCTATATGTATGCTCGCAAAGGGGAAAAAACAACGGTTTGAAAAATTGCCGACCGGAAAAGGAAAACAGGCCCGATACGGAAGGAAAATTTTCGGAAGGCCGCCCTTCCCGGTCGCAAAAATTCCGAACGGAAAAAGGAAATCCCCGTCAGGAACAAAATCTTCAGACAGCGCAACCCTTCCGGCAAAAAATTCCAACCGGAAAAAGGGAGAATGCCCGTGTCAAATTTCGGGCCGCAGACAGCCCTTCGGGGAGGAAAAGAGGCCGTTTCCGCGCGGCAACATTTAGGCCTTCAAAAACCGCACGGCTAACAAATATTTCGGGCATCGTCCGCCGGAACGAAAATTCCAGCCACAAAGGGTAAATACCCCTTCCGGAACGCTTGCGCCCTTTCGACGCATCCTCCCGAAATGGAAAGGAACCAGCCGCAAGCCTGTTGACGACGCGGCTATCTTCCGCCGGGACGGGGCAGTCTCCCTTCGGCGCCAATACTCCCCCACCCGAAAAAGAAAAGGCACCGGCAGCAACCCTTCGGGGGCACGGCCGCCTTCCACCCGGTCCTTTTAATCATCTTCCGGCAGCGGAAACATGGTCCGCAATTTCCACTTCAAAACATCCCGAATGAATTCCGGCAAAAAGAAACGCTTTTCGGCCCGCATGATGGGGGGATAGAAACGGGCGATGGCGAGCATGTCGAGCGTCGCCACCGTATACCTTCGTTCCGGTTCGATTTCCGCGCCGTTAATCCGGATTTCCGCGGAGGCGCCCTTCCCGGAAATTTGGATGTTATCGAAGATCATTTTCCCGAAGATTTCGCCCCGGAAGCCGAACCCTTTGAGCGCCAGCGTCAAATAGGGGTCTTCCGCCATTTGGGCAAGGACTTCCTTCAATGCCCCTCCCTTCATGCTCACCGTGCAGGGATTGATCGGATGGGGGCAAATTCTATGGATATCATACTCGGTAACGATCCCTTCCGGGAGATCATCCAGCAAAATGCCCGCATTGATAAAAGCGCATTCGGCCTTGCACCATTCGGTTAAAGCTTTGCACAATAGCCGGTTCAGCTCCGTTTCCCGGAACCAGTCCGACTTCAGGCGGGCCGGCAGCTTCGCCACCGGGGCGGATAACAGTTTTTTTCCGTCTTCCTCCAATTGTTCGACGAACCGTTTCTCGCCTTCCGCCTCCGCCAGCCCTTCCGTCGCGATCAGCATCGCCCTTTTGCGGACGGGCTTCCTTTTTTCCGGATCGAACGCCAATTCCACCCGGCCGATGTTCATCCCGTATTTTCCGGTGCAGCACAACAGGGTTTGGCCGATCTCCTTTCCCCTTTCTAAAACATGATGGGTATGGGCCCCCAGAACGACGTCCACCTCCGGGAATTCCTGGGCGATCCGTTCATCCTCGGACAACCCCAAATGGGAGAGGACGACGATCAGATCCGCTTGTTCCTTCAAGAAGGGCAGCCATTTCCGCAGCTCGGCAAAAGGATCGCCCGCCACCCAATGCAAAGGGCGGTAAAAATTGCTGTAATTGATCGTAACCCCGATCACGCCGATCTTCGTTCCCCGCCGAGTCTCATACAGACGGTAAGGTTTCGCCCACGGCGGCCGGCTCCCGTCATCAAAAAAGAGATTGGCGACGAGGCAGTCGAACCGGGCCTCCCGGTACAGTTCCATCAAATCCTCATGGGACAAGGTGATCCCTTCGTTGTTTCCGATCGTCACCCCGTCATAGCCGCATTCGTTGAGAAGCTTGACGTTCCCCTTTCCCATCGTCCCTTCCGAGTAGGGGTGAAAACGGTCCACATGGTCCCCGACGTCGAACAGGAACATGGACTCGCCTCGCTGTTCATGGATTTCCCTTCGCCTTTGCAATTCCTTCCGGATGCGGGGCCAATTTTCAAAATGGCTGTGCAAGTCGTTCGTATGATAAATGTAAATCTTCTCAAGCATTTTATTCCCTCTTCGCAGGTTTTTCGGGGGCTTCCCCGGTGCAGGCAACGATTTTGGAATCGCACGGGAATCCCCCGCACATTTTACGTTCTCTACTCCATATATACCAAAAAATTCGCCCTTACGGAAACGCGGAACGCACCAACCGGATAATCAGGGCGAAAGGCGTCAAGAACATCCGGTTCAGATACGGCCGTTTTCTGCCCGGATGAAACAGAGGCATGTTATCGATCAGGATGAAAATGTCTGAGCCGTCAGGGAGCGTCATTTTGTTCACAAGCCGCCTCCATCCCCTCCCTTCTTTTTCGGAAGAAAAAAAGACCTACTCAAATGAATAGGCCCGCCTTCATCGTTTTCCATTTTCCTGAACTTTTCCTTCCGCGCCTTTTGGAAACAACAGATTCGCCGGTCGCCGGACATAGGGATGGCAGCTTTTACCGTTTTCATTCCTGCCGGCGGTTGACCGCGAATTTGACGACCGGCCATTTCTCCTTCCGCAGCGCGTTGATCAGTTCCGGCCCAACATGCAGGTGGGCCCGCACGAGCTCTTCCGGGGTCAGCGCCATCCACCGGTTCAGCGACACATCGGCGTAACGGTTGCTCTTGAATATCTCAAAAAACCAAAGGCTTTGGTCGCCGATGTTCTGGATGTAGTGCCCGTAAGCGCGCGGGATATAGCGGACATCGCCGGCCCGATAATTGAATGTCCGGGCCGTGCCATTCGCGGCGGGAAACGGTCAGCGGATTACCAGATACGGCCTCATCATTTCATAATCCTCGTGCTCCAAGATATGACAGTGCCATACATACAGCCCCGTATAAGGACCAAACCTCATGATGATTCGGGTTACCTGGTTCGGATTGGCTCTTACGGTATCCTTCCATCCCCGTTCTTGCGGCTCGGGAGGGATCGGCGGGCCCGTATAACGGATGACCCCCTCCTTTTTAAACCTTTCGACATCGAAATCCCGCCGGTCCAATATTTGAAAATCGATCAGGTGAAGATGAATGGGGTGTGTATCCCCCGTTAAGTTGATCAGGCACCATATCTCCGTTAATCCCAACTTTGGAGTTTCTGTTACGGGGGCATCCCAAGGTTTATTATCCAGCAGCATCCATTCACGGCCGTACGGATCCTGCCGGTCATTTAATGTAAGATATCGGATCTTCGCAGCCGACCCTTCGTTTATTTTCGGAAGCGGCAGCAAAACAGCCGGGATCTCGCTCGTATCCACGCCGGACAGGGGAAGAGACACCCGAAACTGCATCACCGTCCCAGTGTGTTCGTCCGGCGGATCGCCGGCCGGAAAAGGAGCGGGGGCGTCATTGGTCATGGTAATCTTTTTCCCCGCCAGATTGGCAAAATCAATGATCACATCCGCCCGTTCCGCCGGGGCCAGCGTGATCTCCCTGACGCCGATCGGATGGGGCATGAATCCTCCATCCGTCCCGATCTGATAAAAAAGTTGTCCGGAATCAAGCTTCAGCCGATAAAAACGGGCGTTCGACGCATTTAACAGCCTGAAGCGATATTTCCGGGGTTCCACTTTGAGATACGGCCATACTTTCCCGTTTACGAGGATGGTATTCCCGAAAAATTCGGGAACGATCGAGGTTTCCAATCCCGGGACCGGTTTTTCCGGCTGTTCAGGGTAATATAGGGATCCGTCTTCCTTAAACGTCTTGTCTTGGATCATTAGCGGGATCTCGTATTTTCCGCTTGGCAAATTCAAGCGACGTTCCCGATGATCCCGGATCAGATAGAATCCCGCCAGGCCGGCATACACATTGAGCCTCGTGATCCCGAGCGCATGGTCATGATACCAGAGGGTGCAGGCCCGTTCGGTATTATCATATCGATAGATCGGCTTTCGGAAAAATGGCCCGGTTTGTTGGAATCCCCTTGTAAACCAGGCCTCCGGATAGCCGTCGCTTTCCCATTCGACGCTCGCCCCGTGTACGTGTACGACCGTCCGTACTTCCGGCACATTCCCATGGGCGCCGTGCACCGTGCGGTCCACCGGCAAAAGATGTTTGTCCGGAAGCCGGTTGATCCATTGGATAAACACCCTTTCTCCGCTCGTTGCTTCGATGGTGGGACCCGGATAGCTGCCTTCAAAACCCCATACGGTCGTATCGTTTAATTCCCGGTGGAGGGATTGCTTAAATTCGGTCATATTCACTTCATAATACGTATGGAACGGATCCTTCCACCGCGGTTGTAAAACGGGAGGGACGGGAAGCTCATCTGCAAATTTGGAAAGTCTCATCGTTCCACTCCTTCATCACCCGATGATGATCATAGCCTCCTTTCTTATAAGGTATATGGATGGCAAGCCCGGTATGACCAGATTATCATTTTTGCCGATCATGAATCGGGCGATGGCACGAACAATGAAGGACGATGCTGTCCCGGCGTCCGTGCGATTGTGTACGGAGGGGCGGTCCGGCGGATAGCAGCCCTCAAATCAAAAAAGAGAATGAATCGATATCCTGAATGCGCGGGAGTGAAACCGGTTTGTTCAAGATGATGAAAAAAGTTCCGAGAGAGGAATTCATCCGAATGACAGACCGGCAAGCAGATGATGCCGCTTGGATCCGGGAGCAGGATGTCAAATGTACATCCGAACGTTTGGGGGTTGAAAGCATAAAATGACCGCTGACACCGGCCTCCATGCGACCAAGAAAATTGCGGACGGATCGCTGGAGTCGTGTCAGCGGCACCAAATCAAAATCTAAATTTTTGCGGGCAAATTGTGGGTGCAGCGGACAAGAATAAACGCTGCACCCATGATATGACAAGGATTACCCGATGCTTCCTTCCATCTCGAATTTGATGAGACGGTTCATTTCCACCGCATATTCCATGGGAAGTTCCCGCGTGAACGGTTCGATGAAGCCCATGACGATCATTTCGGTGGCTTCCTGTTCGGAAATGCCGCGGCTCATCAAATAGAACAATTGTTCCTCCGATACCTTCGAAACCTTCGCTTCGTGTTCCAGGGAGATGTTGTCGTTTAAAATTTCATTGTACGGAATGGTATCGGAAGTCGATTTGTTGTCCATGATGAGCGTGTCGCACTCGATGTTGGAGCGCGCCCCGTCGGCCTTCCTGCCGAAATGGACGAGCCCGCGGTAAGTGACTTTGCCGCCTTGGCGGGAAATGGATTTCGACACGATGGTCGAGGACGTATTCGGCGCCAAATGGTACATTTTCGCCCCCGCGTCTTGATGCTGCCCTTTCCCGGCGAAGGCGATGGACAAGGTCATGCCCCGGGCGCCTTCCCCTTTCAGCAAAACGGAAGGATATTTCATCGTCAGCTTGGAACCGATGTTTCCGTCGATCCATTCCATCGTGGCGTTTTCTTCGCAAACCGCCCTTTTCGTGACCAGGTTGTAGACGTTCGTTGACCAGTTCTGAATCGTCGTGTAGCGGCAGTAGGCGCCTTTTTTGACGATGATTTCCACGACGGCGGCGTGAAGGGAATCGGTCGTATAGATCGGGGCCGTGCAGCCTTCCACATAATGGACGCTGGCGCCTTCGTCGACGATGATCAGGGTGCGCTCAAATTGTCCCATGTTTTCCGAGTTGATCCGGAAGTAGGCTTGCAGCGGCGTTTCCACCTTCACACCCGGCGGAACGTAAATGAAGGAACCGCCTGACCATACCGCCGAGTTGAGGGCGGCGAATTTGTTGTCCGTCGGCGGGACGACGGTGGCAAAATATTTTTTGAACAGCTCTTCGTTTTCCTTCAATGCGGAATCCGTATCTTTAAAGATGATCCCCAATTTTTCAATATCTTTTTTCATATTATGATAAACGACTTCCGATTCGTATTGGGCGGAAACCCCCGCCAAATATTTTTGTTCCGCCTCCGGAATCCCGAGCCGATCGAAGGTGCGCTTGATTTCTTCCGGCACCTCGTCCCAGGACCGGCTGGTGTGGTCGGACGGCTTCACATAATAGGTGATTTCGTCGAAGTTCAGTCCGGACAAATCGCCGCCCCATTGGGGCATCGGCCGTTTATAAAAATGGTCCAGCGCCTTCAGGCGGAATTCGAGCATCCATTTCGGCTCGTTTTTCATGCGGGAAATCTCTTCCACGACTTCTTTGGTCAATCCCCGCTTTGCCCGATAGACGGCGACGTCCTTATCGCGGAAGCCGTATCTATATTCACCGATTTCCGGCATTTTCTTCGCCATCGATCATTCCTCCTTTTTTAATGGTCTTTCAACCCTTTTTCCAACGCTTTCCACGCCAAAGTCGCACATTTGATGCGGGCGGGAAATTTCGCTACGCCCTGAAGGGCAACCGCATCTCCAAGGGCTTCGATTTGTTCGACATCTTTGCCTTGGATCATCTCGGAAAACATTTCAGCCAGACGGAGCGCCGATTCGGTGTCCTTTCCCCTGATCGCTTCGGTCATCATCGACGCGGAGGCCATGGAAATGGAACAGCCTTCCCCTTCAAACTTGACGTCATCCACTTTGCCGCCGTCGATTTTCATCGTCAGGCGGATCCGGTCTCCGCAGGTCGGATTGTTCATGTCCACCGTCAGGCTGCCGTCCTGCAGAACCCCTTTGTTCCTCGGCCGCTTATAATGATCCATGATCACTTGCCGGTATAAGGTTTCCAATTGGTCAAATGACATCGTCGAAAAACTCCTTTGCTTTGCGAAGCCCTTCAATGAACCGGTCGACATCTTCAAAGGTGTTGTAAAGATAGAAGCTGGCCCGGCCCGTGGCCGTCACGCCCAGCCATTTCATCAGCGGCTGGGCGCAGTGATGGCCGGCGCGGATGGCGATTCCGTAAGCATCCAGCACGGTCGCCACATCGTGGGCATGGACGCCGGAAAGATTAAAGGCGATGACACCGCCCCGCCGATCGGGATCCTTGGGGCCGTACCACTCGAGGCCTTCGATCGTCTCCAACTGTTCCATCGTGTAACGGATCAGCGCCCGCTCATGCCTTTCAATTTCCTCCAACCCGACTTCTTCCAGGAAGTCGATGGCCGCGCCCAAACCGATGGCATCGGCGATAATCGGCGTGCCGCCTTCAAATTTCCAAGGCAGCTCCTTCCATGTCGATTCGTACAATCCGACCGTATCGATCATTTCCCCGCCGAATTCCACCGGTTCCATCAGTTCCAGCCAGCGCCTTTTCCCATATAATACGCCGATTCCCGTCGGCCCGCACATTTTATGTCCGGAAAAGGCGTAAAAGTCGCAGTCCAGATCGCGGACATCCACCTTTTTGTGCGGGGTGCTTTGGGCGCCGTCGACGACAACCACCGCTCCGTGTCGGTGGGCGATCGCCGCGATTTCTTTAATCGGGTTGACCGTTCCCAGCACGTTGGATACATGGGTGATGGCCACAATCTTCGTCCGTTCGGTAATCGTTGCCTTGACATCCTCCAAGTCGATCGTCCCGTCGGCCTGAAGGGGGATATATTTCAGGCGCGCGCCGGTGAATTTTGCCGCCTGCTGCCAAGGGATCAGATTGCTGTGATGTTCCATGCAGGTAAGAACAATTTCATCCTCCGGTTTCAAAAAAGCTCGGCCGTAGCTGGAAGCGACGGTATTGATGGCCGTGGTCGTCCCCCTGGTGAAAATGATTTCTTCAACGGACTCGGCATTGATGAATTTTCTCACCTTTTCCCGGGCGGCTTCATACGCCTCCGTCGCCTTCGTCCCCAGGGTATGCACCCCCCGGTGGACGTTGGAATTGTAGGTTTTGTAATAGTGGGTGATCGCGTCGATCACCGGCTGCGGCTTCTGGGAAGTGGCCGCGCTGTCCAAATATACGAGGGGATGGCCGTTGACTTCCTGGTCAAGGATCGGAAACAGGGAACGGACAGCTTTAATATCCATTTTATTTTACTTTCCTTTCTATAACCTCGATCAACTGCTTTTTAACCCCTTCAATGGGCAATTGGTTGACGACCGGAGCGAGGAAGCCGTGGATGATCAGCCGTTCCGCCTCCGCCTTGGGAATTCCCCGGCTCATCAGATAATAGAGCTGAATCGGATCGACCCTTCCGACGGAAGCGGCGTGTCCCGCAAGGACATCGTCTTCGTCGATCAACAGGATCGGGTTGGCGTCCCCGCGGGCTTTTTCGCTCAGCATCAAAACCCGCGACTCTTGCTGGGCGTTGGATTTCGAGGCGCCGTGCTCAATTTTTCCGATCCCGTTGAACACGACGGAAGATTTGTCCTTGACGACGCCGTGCTGCAAGATAAATCCTTCCGAAGCTTTGCCGAAATGGATCACCTTGGTGGTAAAGTTTTGGGTTTGTTCGCCCCTGCCGACAACGACCGTTTTCGTATCCCCGTAGGATCCGTCGCCGACAAGCAGTGTGACGTTTTCCGAAACGGTATTGCCGTCGTTCATCAATCCCAGCGCCCATTGGATGGAGGCGTCCTTCCCGGCGACCCCGCGCCGGTTGACGTAGGCGGTAACCCCCTTCGCCAACGTTTCGACGGCCCCGTAAACGATCTTCGCGTTCGTGTTGGCGATCACTTCCGAAACGATGTTGACGATGCCGTCGGAAGCTTCCCGGAGGGAGATGTAATTTTCCACGTAAGTGACGGAACTGTTGTCATCGGCGACGACCAGGACGTGGTTGATCAGCGGCGCGTTTTCGTCGTGGATATAAACGGCTTGCACCGGTTCCTCGACCTGGACGTTCTTCGGAATGTACAGGAACGCCCCCCCGTTAAACAGCGCCGCATGGAAAGCGGTCAGCCGGTGATCGTCGGCCTTGACGGCTTCCGTCATAAAATATTTTTTCACCAAATCGCCGTGCTCCTTCACGGCGGTTAATATATCCGTAAAGATGACCCCTTGGTCGGCCAATTCCTTCGACAGGGATGCGTAGATGGGCTGTTGGTCGTATTGGACGTAAAGATTTTTTGCGTTTTCCAGATCGATCAAGGATTTGACCTTTTCCGGCAATTGTTCGATCCCGCCGGCAGGGGCCTTCTCGGAAACGTGCTCGGTGAAACGGGTAAAATTCCATTTGTCGATTTTCGTCTTATCCGGTTTGGGAAGCTCCAGCTGGGATATCCGTTCATAGGCGTTCAGGCGAAAAGTTTTCAGCCATTCCGGTTCCGACCGCCCTGCGGAAAAGGACTCCACGTATTTTTGGTCAAACGGATTTTGTACATCGATCGTCATCTTCATCCTCCTAACCCCTAGGCTTCTTGCCCGACCTCTTCATCTTCCGTTTCGTCTTCAATGCCGAGTTCCTTTTTGATCCAATCGTATCCTTCCGCTTCGAGGCGCAGGGCCAATTCCGGACCGCCGGATTTCACGATGCGGCCTTGCATCATGACGTGGACGTAATCCGGCGTGATGTAGTTTAACAGGCGTTGATAGTGGGTGATGATGATGCAGCCGAAGTTTTCGTTGCGCATCGAGTTAATCCCTTTGGCCACGACTTTCAAGGCGTCGATGTCCAAACCGGAGTCGATTTCGTCAAGGATGGCGATTTTCGGTTCGAGCATCATCAGCTGCAAGATTTCGTTCCGTTTTTTCTCCCCGCCGGAGAACCCTTCATTGACGTAGCGCTGGCCCATGTTGACATCCATTTCCAGCAATTGCATCGTTTGATCCAATTTTTTAATGAACGGCATCAGCGGGATTTCGTTTCCTTCTCCCCGGCGGCTGTTGATCGCCGTGCGCAAAAAGTCAGCGTTCGTGACGCCGCTGATTTCGCTCGGATATTGCATGGCCAGGAAAAGACCGGCTCTGGCCCGTTCGTCCACTTCCATCTCCAGAACATCTTGCCCGTCGAGGGTGACGGTTCCCTTGGTGACTTCATACTTCGGATGGCCCATGATGGCCGCGGAAAGGGTCGATTTTCCCGTGCCGTTCGGGCCCATGATGGCGTGGAATTCGCCGGTTTTCACTTCGAGGTTGACCCCTTTTAAAATTTCTTTGCCTTCAACGGCAACATGCAAGTCTTTAATGATTAATGTTGAACTCGCCATGTCTATACCTCCATTATTCCATTCAATGTTCATTCTCAATTTATTCTCATTACAATATTATAACAAATGAAAAGTATATTCAACTTGCCGGGTTAACTTTTCCACGGATGCAATCACCAAGATGTGGACGGAAAATGGTTTCCGCCGTACATGGAGACCCTTGAATCCTTGCCGAAGCCTTGGCCGGATGGCGGTTAAAGGCTTGGCCGGCTGTTTCCCTTCTTGTCCGGCGGCCTGGGGCCCGCCCCTGCCCGGGTCCGGTTTCCTGAAAAGGCCCGCGGGAACGGGATTTTCCGGATGGGTTCGGGCCGGGATCCTGAAGCCGAATGAAAACGGAACGGCCGGATTGGGGATTCCATTTTATTTATCAACGATGAATGAAAGGGAACGAAACCAGGGAAATCAGCAAAGATTCTGTTTAATCCATTTTATCAAAAATCCGGGATCTGCGGGGAGACTTCGAGGCTTGCGGATGCTTTGATCTTATTATTTTATCAGAAAACGGGATAAAAGAAAGTGCCCCAAAATCCATTTTTGGGACACTCGTCAGTGGAATCATCTGCGTTTTATTTCTTTGCGAAACCCCGCTCCGCCCGGGCCCCGGAAACGGGACGGTTTCCGCATCGGGCCGGACGGTCTTGGCCCTTAAGACGCTCCCGGAGCAGGAACACACCCTTTTTATTTATCGACGGGAACGACCGCTCCGCCCCATTCTTCCAGGATGAAGTCCTGAATTTCCTTCGAATGGAGGACATCCACCAGCGTCTTGATCTCTTCTTTGTTTTCATCCCCCTGGCGGACGGCGATGATGTTGACATAGGGCGAATCCGAATCTTCGATGGCAATGCTGTCCTTCACCGGATTCAATCCGGCGTCGAGGGCGTAGTTGGAATTGATGACGACCGCATCCCCTTCGTTGTTCTTGTAGATTTGGGGCAGCAATTCCGGGGCATACTCGTAGTTGAATTTCAAATGTTTCGGATTTTCCGCAATATCTTTTACGGTAGCCGTGACCTTGTCAACCCCGTCTTTCAGTTTAATTAGCCCGTTTTTCTCAAGCAATGTCAAAATGCGTCCGTGGTCGGGCACGCTGTTGCTGATGATGATCGTCGCCCCATCGGGAAGTTCATCCAGGGATTTGTACTTTTTCGAATAAACCCCGATCGGTTCGATATGGATCCCGCCGGCATTGGCAAATTTGTAGCCGAATTCCCTCATTTGCGCTTCCAAATAGGGAATGTGCTGGAAGTAATTGGCGTCCAAGGATCCGTCATTCAAGGCCGGATTGATCAGTTCATATTTGCTGAAGGTGCGGATGTCCAGATCGATGCCTTTTTCTTTCAGGATCGGTTTGGCCTTTTCCAGGATCTTGGCGTGGGGTTCATTCGTCGCCCCGATGACGATCTTTTTCAATTCCCCTTCATCGGAACCTCCGGTTTTGTCGGATTTCCCGCAGGCCGCAAGGCCGAAAATCAAGGATACAGCGAAAAGTGCGACAAGCCATTTTTTCATGAAAAATCCCCCTTTGTATTATTGTTTCAATCCTTATCGGATCAATTACCCGCTTCAAATGCCGCCGAACCCTTGATCCGGCCTTCCCGTCCGAAGGGATTTGCCGGATCTTGATCCTTTCCGGAAGCCGGAAAGACCGGGCCGGTGTCCCGCCATTTCCGGCAGTTTTCCGGGACCCATCCCCCGTCCTTGCGGCGGCCGTTCATCGTTTATCCAATTTTTTCGTTATAAAATCCCCGATAAATTGGATGATAAAGACGATGAGTAAAATCAACAGGGTGGCGAAAAAGGTCACATCGTTTTGATTTTGCGAAAATCCGTCCAGATACGCGTAGTCGCCGAGGCCGCCGGCCCCGATGACGCCCGCGATGGCCGTATATCCGACGAGGGCGATGGCGGTCACCGTAATGCCGGAAACCAATGCCGGCATCGATTCGGGCAGCAAAACCTTAAAAATGATCGTGAAGGTGTTTGCCCCCATCGCCTTTGCCGCCTCAATCACCCCCTTATCGATTTCCCGCAGGCCGATTTCCACCATCCTCGCATAAAAGGGAGCGGAACCGATGATCAATGCGGGAAGGGCGGCGTCTGCCCCGATCATCGTCCCGACGAGAAATTTCGTAAAGGGAATCAATAAAACGATTAAAATGACGAAGGGAATGGAACGGAAAATATTGATCAATCCGGAAATAATGCCATAGATCCATCTGTTTTCCCACAGATTGCCCTTCGAGGTCAGAAACACCAATAATCCCAAAATAATTCCAAGTAAAAATATAAAAATAATGGAAATTCCGGTCATATAGAGGGTTTCCCATGTCTTTTGCCATGCTTTCGCCAAATCCACATTCGGAAATATGGCGCTAAACATTTTTCATCACCTCCACGCCGATCTGTTCCGCCGATAAGATCTCAAAGGCCTTCGCCAACGCTTCCGGATCTCCGGCCATTTGCACATACAGGAAACCATAGGCGCCGTTTCTCGTTTGCGAAATGTTTCCATGCAGGATATTGATGTCCAGACCGGTTTCCCTGATCAGTTTGGCGATAATCGGTTTTTCGACGGATTCCCCGGCGAAGGTGAGTTTGACCAATTTTCCCTCGGGATATTTGCGGAAAAGATGTTCGATGGCTTCCGACGGTTCTTCCGTTTCGGTAACCTGCCGGACGAACTGTTTCGTGATTTCCGCTTTCGGCCGTTTAAATATTTCCAAGACCGGGCCGACCTCGACGATTTTTCCCGCCTCCATCACCGCCACCCGATGGCAGATTTTGCGGATGACATGCATTTCATGGGTGATGAGGACGATCGTCAAGCCCAGTTTTTGGTTGATGTCGACGAGCAGCTCCAGAATCGAATCGGTCGTTTGCGGATCCAGGGCCGACGTGGCCTCGTCGCAAAGCAGCACCTTCGGATTGTTCGCCAAAGCCCGGGCGATGCCGACCCGCTGCTTTTGCCCCCCGCTCAGTTGGGAAGGATAGGCATCTTCCTTTCCTTCCAAGCCGACCAGTTTAATCAGCTCATCGACCCTTTTTTTCCGTTCCTGTTTCGGCACCTTGGCAATTTCCAACGGGAATGAAATATTCTCCCGAACCGTCCGCGACCAGAGGAGATTAAAATGCTGGAAGATCATCCCGATCTGCTGCCGGGCCTTTCGCAATTCCGCGCCGCGGATATTGTGGATTTCCTTCCCGTCGATAATGACCGAACCCGACGTGGGGGTCTCCAATCCGTTCAGCAGGCGGATAAGGGTGCTTTTCCCGGCGCCGCTGTAACCGATAATCCCGAATATTTCTCCTTCTTTGATCTCCAGATTGACATGGTCAACCGCCGTAACATCTCCGTTTTTCGCCGGAAAAATTTTTGTTAAGTTCTGCACGGAGATCAAAACGTTCCACCCCTTTCCCTGTCGCCATCCATAAAAGGAAAGCGCCTTTCCACAATGAGCAGAAAGGCGCACGATTACGAAACAATCGATTACCTCTCCCTCATCTCTCAAAGTGAATCGCTTCACTTTGTGTGAATTGGCACCATTTCAATGCATACGCATTGACGGTTGCCGGGTTTCATCGGGCACATCCCTCCACCTCTCTTGATAAGAGCTAGGTACTGCCTTATTAAATTTTCATGATGATTGAAATTCTATCACCCTTCTTAAGCCATGTCAATAAAAAAATGAAGGAAAACTTCAATCGCCGCGGCCTTTCGGCAGGAAAAATCCCTTCCATTTTTTGGACGCCGGAAGGGCCGATCGGGTCCGCCCTTTGGCCGCACGGACAGCCGGGTCCAAACGGATCGGACCGCTTTTCCCGGCCGCCGGGGCCGGCCGGCGATATGCGCGGCATCACCGTTTGCGGACGGCTCATTTTTCCTTTCACCGCCCATCCTTCGCGATGAATCCCGAATGGCTGTCCATACAGCGGGGAAAACCTCCTTCATCCGCGGATGAATCCCCCTTTCCGCGGCCCGGCCGGGCCGTTCATTCGCCAAAAACCTTTCCTGAAGGAAATCGCTGCCCGGATGGCGAATCATGAAAAAAGTTGAGTTAGGATGCTTTCCCCGCCAACTGCAGCCGTTGGGCCGGGATTCTTTCTTTTTTAGGAGGTTTTCGTATGTGGAAAAGAGAAATGGCGGATACCCGCAGGGGAAAGTTCGAGATATTCACCCGGGGCGAGGGCAGCCCGCTCTGCATTACCCATTTCTATAGCGAATTCAACGAACGGGGCTATTATTTTGCCGATGCATTTACCGGCCATTTCAAAGTTTATCTCATCAACTTGAAAGAAGCGGGAAAGTCATGCAAAGCGGATTCGGAGCGGGAACTGGGCATGGAAGAAACATGCAAGGATTTGGAATCCGTCCGGGAAGCGCTCGGTATCGAGAAATGGGGATTCGCCGGCCATTCCGCCGGCGGGATGCTCGGGCTGGTCTATGCGGCCATTTTCCCCCGTTCCTTAGCAAAAATCTTGATCGGCGGGGCCTCCGCAAGCAAGGATTACATGGAACATGAAGGCAGCATGTACAGTCCGAAAAGCCCATTGAACAAAAGGCTGAAAGCCTTGTTTTCCATCCTGAAATCCCCGTCATCCGCGAAGGAAGAACGGGCAAAGGCCATGAGGGAATGGACGGAAATGTCCCTTTACCGGCCGGAGAAATTCGAGGACTATTTTTCCAGACCGAGCAGCGGCAGGGTCGTGCAAAAAAGATTGGATTACTTTTCGTTTCACGAATTGCCCAACTACGACATTCGGGAGAAATTAAAACATGTCCCCGTTCCGGCCTTCATTTATTGCGGCAAATACGATGCCCAATGCCCGCTCCCGTTCTCGGAAGAAATCCATCGGTTGCTGCCGGATTCCAAACTGTTCGTGTTCAACCAAAGCAACCACGTCCCGTTTTTGGAAGAGGAGGATTTATTCAAGGAGATGGTGCGCCAATTTGCGGAACTGGGCAATGGGTAAAATTTGCTCATGCTGTTTCGGCGGCCGCATTCGGGGAACCCATGGGGCCCGTCAGATACGTTTTATAGAAGGGATAAGTTCGTGAATCGGCAGCCCGTTTCTCGGAATAAAAACCAAAACGGGATTGACGCCGCCAACGCCGGTGAATTCTATGAGGATAAAATCTTCGTGGCCAGCATTCTGGCGGCGGACAGCCCTTCCTTTGTAACCGGTATTACGGAACCGATTGAGTTCACCTTCTTGTTCACATCGCCGCTGTTGTACTTTATCCATGCGGTCTACACGGGATTGGCCGGCGCCGTATTATATCTGCTTCATATCAGACACGGTTTTTCCTGGGGGGCCGGCGTCATCGACTACGTATTGAACCTGGGATTGTCTGACAACGGCTTAATGATCATTCCGGTTGGGATCTGCTTCTTCGTATTGTATTATTTGACGTTCTACTTCCTTATTAAAAAGAAAAATATTCCCGTCATGGGACAAGTTGAGGACAAAGTGTTCGCCGCGGACGCGGGGGAAGAAGAGCAGTCATTGAAACTGACCCATTCCAATTATGAATACATGGCCAGAAAAATTGTTCAATATATCGGCGGCAAAGAAAATATTGTTTCTTACGAAAACTGCATGACTCGAATCCGTTTGGAGCTGAAGGATACTTCCCTCATCGACGAAGAAAAAATTAAACAAACCGGGGCCCACGGTGTCATTAAAGTCAATGACCGTTTGGCGCAAATTGTCATCGGCCCCCAAGTCACAAACGTGATGAAAGAATTTGAAAAAATCGTGGAAGAATCATAAAGCCGGCGTTTGACGGAAAGGCAGGCACTTCACCATGTGGAGTGCCTGTTTTATTGGACGGGCCCTTATATGGGATGCTTCCGCGGCGGAAATCCCTGTTCCCAAGGGGCTTGAGGCAAAGCGGCATCCGGCAGGCGGCATTTCCCATCCTTTTTCTTCAAAAGCCGATTCTTTATTGTAGGGATGTTGTCATAGTGTTAATATGGGAAGGGAAAGGAATCTGGCAAATCCCGCGGCGCGGCCGTGAAATTTGTTTTTTCAAAATATTCTTTACTTAATTGGTTCCTCAACAAACGCTGCCTGGCCAATAGGAAAACTTCTTGCAGAGGAGTGGTGTTCATGCGACTGACGAAGGAGGAATTGGAGATTTTGGCGATCTTGGAGGAAAACCACCGCACGCCCGTTGAAACGATCGCCATGCAAGTCCAGACAACCCCGGAGAACGTGAAAAAAATCATCGAAAGATTGGAAAAGGAAAAGATCATCGTCAGCTATCCGGCCCTCATCGATTGGAACAAAATCGACGGCAAGGAGCATGTCGTCGCCATGATCGGTGTCAAGGTCACGCCGAAACGGGGAGTCGGATTCGACGAAGTGGCCGAACGGATTTACCGCTACCCGGAGGTGACCTCCCTCTACCTCATGTCCGGGACTTATGATTTTTCGGTCACCGTGGAAGGGAAAAACTTGAAAGATATCGCCACCTTCGTTTCCGAAAAACTGGCGACGATCGAAAACGTGGTCTCGACTACCACCCATTTTTTGTTGAAAAAATATAAACATGACGGGGTCATCATCGAGGGAAAACAAGATAAGGACCGGAGAATGGTGATCACCCCATGAAAAATCCCGAAAGCTATCTGTCCGAAACAGCCGCCCGCCTGCGGCCGTCCGGCATCCGCAAATTTTTCGATCTGGCGAGCAATATGGAAGATGTGATTTCCTTGGGCGTCGGCGAACCGGATTTTGTCACGCCTTGGGGCATTCGGGAAGCCGCCATCGCTTCCTTGGAAGAAGGATATACTTCCTACACGGCGAATGCGGGACTCATCGAACTGAGGCGGGAGATCTCCGCCTACTTGCAGAAAAAAATCGGCGTCAAATACGATGCCGGACAAATCCTGGTCACCATCGGGGCCAGCCAGGCATTGGACCTTGCCTTCCGGGCGATGCTCAACCCGGGCGATGAAGTGCTGATCATCGAACCGGCTTTCGTTTCTTACGCCGCCCTCGTCACCTTGGCCGGCGGAAAACCGGTAACGATTCCCGCCCCCGCCGAAAACGGATTTAAAATCACGCACGAACAACTGGAATCCGCCATCGGCCGCCGTACGAAGGGGATCTTAATCTGTTCGCCCAACAACCCGACCGGCACCTGCTTCAACAAAGAGGAGCTGGCGGCCTTGGCCGAAGTCATCGAAAAACACGACTTAATCGTTTTTTCCGATGAAATTTACGGAGAATTGACTTACGACGGGGAATACGCGAGCATCGCCGCCATCGGCGGCATGAAAGAGCGGACGATTGTGATCAGCGGCTTCTCTAAAGCCTTTGCGATGACGGGCTGGCGATTGGGGTATGCCGCCGGTCCGAAACCATGGATCCAGGCGATGCTGAAAATCCATCAATATGCGGCCATGTGCGCCCCCCATATGCTCCAGCACGGGGCGATTGAAGCCTTGCGGAACCATGAGGAAGACGTAAAAAAAATGCGCGACAGCTACCGGAGAAGGAGGAATTACCTCGTCGCCGCCCTGAACAAAATCGGTCTCGACTGCCATATGCCGGGGGGAGCCTTCTACGTCTTTCCCTCCATACAAAAAACCGGCCTGACTTCGGAGGCCTTCGCGGAAGAATTGCTCAAAAAGGAAAAAGTGGCCGTCGTTCCGGGGAACGCCTTCGGCGAAAGCGGGGAAGGATACATCCGGTGTTCCTACGCCACCTCCATGGAACAGCTGCAGGAAGCCATCCGCCGCATCGAAAGATTCGTCGGAACCCTCCTGCCGGGGAAAAAAGGCGGGAACGAAGGGACGGCCAAGGCGGAATACATGAACGTCTGAGCGGGATCGATCCGGCCGCATGCCCGGACCGGCCGCCGAAGCATGCAGAACCTTCAAGCCTCGGCAAAGCTTTCCGGGGCGCAGGCAAAAGCTGATGACGAGGCGGACCCAAAAATGGAAATTAAGACATCCCTGAACAATCCTCGGCTCCTGTCCCCGCTCCAAGCCGCATCCGGCCAAATCCGGCGGCGCCGGAAAAGGAACGGGCACAAAAAACGCGCAAAAAAAGCCGGGTCCCTTGAACGCATGAACCGGGACCGGCTTCCAAACATTTCTCCCCTTCCGATGACGGGAAGCGGCGGGCTATAAAAATTCCCTTTTCACCGCGATATTCGCCCGCAAAAGAACTTGGGCCACATGCCTGTCCGGCGCCGCCGCGACTTCCCGGTAGGATCGGTCGATGTATAGATGTTTCGCCTCGGGAAACTCCCGTCTCAGCTTTTTTCTCAGCTTTTCCCCCGATTCGTCGGCATCGGTCAGGATAAACAGCTCCCTGCCGGGCAAGCGGTCCGTCCATTCGTCGATTTTTCCGATCCCGATGGTCCCGTTGGTGCAGATGACCTCCACCGGCTCGTCAACGACGGCGAGCACCTTCCTTTTGTCGGTCTTTCCTTCCACGACGATGACTTTCCATTCCGAATCCGTCATGCTGATCACCTTTTTTCATTCTTCCCCTGCGCCGCGCGGAAAAAACGCCGCCCGTTTCCCGCTGAAAGAAGAGCGTCTGAAGAAACAGGTGCCCGAACGGACTTATTCTTTTTCGCTGATCCATTCACTGTATTCATCGGCCGATAAAAGCTTCTTCAGTTCGTCGGGATCGGAAGGTTCCACAACGATCATCCATGCCTTTTCGTAGGGGGACTCGTTGACAAATTCCGGATGGTCGCCCAGTTCTTCATTCACTTCGACCACTTTTCCGCTGACCGGCGCATACAATTCGGATACGGTTTTTACCGATTCCACGCTGCCGAACGGCTCACCGGCCTTGACTTCCGTTCCCGCTTCGGGAAGTTCGACGAAGACGATATCCCCCAGCTCCGATTGGGCAAAATCGGTGATGCCGACCCGGATCCGGCCTTCTTCCACCTTCACCCATTCATGTTCTTTCGTATAGAGAAAATCCTTCGGTGTTTCCATTTTCTCTTACCCCTCCACATCCGTATATCATCCTGAATTTTTTTCCTCTCATCCGCGGGAATTTGTATCCTGCGGCGGCCTTTGCATGCGAAATTGGAAATCCGGCCGCTCCGATGGACGGCCGTCCTACCCCTGCTCCGGGGATTTAAGGCAGCCAATGCTTTTCAAATTCCTCTTCCGAAAAGCCGACGGTCACCTGCGAACCGTCGGTCACGAGCGGCCGCTTTATCAGCATGCCGTCCGATGCCAGAAGATCCAGCAGCTCCGATTCGGAAGCCGTCTTCAATCGTTCCTTGACGCCCAGCTCCCGGTATTTTTGCCCGCTCGTGTTAAAGAATTTTTTCAATTCCAAACCGCTTTGCCTGTACAGTTTTTCCAACTCTTCGCGGGAAGGGGGATTTTCCGCGATGTGGACGGCCCGGTAATCCACCTGATGGTCGTCCAGCCATTTTTTGGCTTTCCGGCAAGTGGAACATTTCGGATACCAGTAGAACGTGACAGCCACAGGTTCATCACCTTCCGATACGTACTAAACCCATTATATCATTTCCGCGGGGAAAGCCAATATTCGATCGTCCGGCGGCCGCCCCTTTCCTGCTCAGGCGGATAAAAAGCGAGGGGGCGAAAATCCTTTAAGGAAACAGGAATAACGCCTCCCCGGCAAAAGAAAAAGGCCCGGACGAATCCGGGCGCCGGGACGGAAAGCTTCAAGCGATTTCCGCCTCGAAAACTTTCTTGTTCAGCCGTCCCAGAAGGTATGGAAGGCTTCACACGACGTATTTTTCCGCTTCGATGATCCGGTCCGCCGCCTCCCGTTTTTTCGGAATCACGTTGACGGGATCGCGGCGCGTCAATTTCCGCAAAGCGGATAGCATCAACCGCTGCTGGTCGCCTTCGGATACGGCGAGCAAGGTTTCTTTCGCATCCAGTTCGAGCTTGTTAAAGGCTTCTTCGCAGAAGATTTCCGTATACAAAATCTTCTGTCTGCTCTTTTCCGGCCCCTCTTTGGCGATCGCCTTTTCCGTCCGCAGCAAGGCCGATTCCATGGCGTACACGCCGGAAACCATGTCGGCGAGATTGACCAGGATTTCCTGTTCCTTTTCCAGATCGTTGCCGAATCTTTGCGCGGCCAGCCCGGCGGCCATCAAGGTGATCTTCTTGGCGTTTGCCGTCAAATATTTCTGCAGGGCAAGGGGCTCGTTCGGGATCTCCCGGGGCGCAAGCATCATCAGCTCTTCCTGAAGCGCCTGGGCTTTTTCCAGGAGCGGGAGTTCGCCCCGCAATGCCCGCTTGAAGAACGTGCCGGGAACCAGCAGGCGGTTGATTTCATTCGTGCCTTCGAAAATCCGGTTGATCCGGGAATCCCGGTAGGCCCTTTCAATTTCGTAATCTTGCATAAAACCGTAACCGCCGTGGATCTGCACGCCCTCATCGACGACGTGATCCAGCGTTTCCGTGGCAAACACCTTGTTCAAGGAGCATTCGATGGCATATTCGGCGATGGCTTTGGCAATCTCTTTGCCGTCCTTGGCCTGTTCTTCGCTCAGGCTGCCCAGCCGTTGGTCGAAAAGGCCGACGGTCCGGTAAACGGAGCTCTCCGCGGCGTAAATCTCCGCGGCCAGCGTGCCGAATTTTTCCTTCGTCAAATGAAACTGGGCGATCGGCGTGTTAAATTGCCGGCGTTCTTTGGCATATTTGACGGTGATTTCAAAGGCGTGTTTCGCACCGCCGACGGCCCCGACGCCGAGTTTGTAGCGGCCGATGTTCAAGATATTGAAGGCGATGACGTGGCCGCGGCCCACTTCCCCGAGGAGGTTTTCGACGGGAACGGGGACGTCCTGCAAAATCAGCGTCCTTGTCGAAGAGCTTTTGATCCCCATCTTCTTTTCTTCCTGGCCGGTGGAAACCCCGGGGAAATCCCGTTCCACGATGAAGGCGGAAAACTTGTCGCCGTCCACCTTCGCATAAACGATGAACACATCGGCGAATCCGGCGTTGGTGATCCATTGTTTTTCCCCGTTTAAAATGTAATGGGTGCCGGCTTCGTTCAACTTGGCGGTCGTTTTCGCCCCGAGGGCGTCGGACCCCGATCCCGGTTCGGTCAGCGCATAGGCGGCGATTTTTTCGCCGGTGGCCAAGGCCGGCAAATATTTCCGCTTTTGCTCTTCCGTGCCGAACAGGACGATCGGCAGCGTGCCGATGCCCACATGGGCGCCGTGGGAGATGGAGAAGCCCCCCGCTTTGGACATTTTTTCGGCGATCAAGGCCGAACTGATTTTATCCAGCCCCAGTCCGCCGTAATCTTCCGGGATATCGGTGCCCAGGAGCCCCAATTCCCCGGCCTTTTTTAGAAGCTTTACGGAAAGGTCGAATTCGTGGTTCTCCAGCCTGTCCAGCACCGGCAGCACTTCCTGCTGGACAAAATCTTCCGTCGTTTTGGCGATCATATGGTGCTCCTCGGTAAAATCCTCCGGCGTGAACACCTGTTCCGGCTTGATTTCGTCGATTAAAAAGCTTCCGCCCTTCACGGCTTGATCCGTTTGATTCGCCATAAATATTCCTCCCCCTTGTTTTTCGCATTAATCCAATAACTCGAAAACTCCCGCTGCGCCCATCCCCCCGCCGATGCACATCGTCACGATGCCGAATTGGACGTTCCGCCTTCTCATTTCGTGGATCAGCGTCAGCGTCAATTTCGTCCCCGTGCATCCGAGGGGATGGCCCAAAGCGATGGCCCCGCCGTTTACGTTGACGATCTCTTCATCGAGGCCGAGTTCCCGGATAACCTGGATGGATTGGGAAGCAAAGGCTTCGTTCAGTTCGATCAGCCCGATGTCTTCCAGCTCCAATCCGGCCAGTTTCAGCGCCTTCGGCACGGCCTCCACCGGGCCGATGCCCATGATTTCCGGACGCACCCCGGCGACGGCGAAGGAGCGGAATTTGGCCAGGGGCTTCAGCCCCTCCGCCTCCGCCTTTTCCCGATCCATCAACAACACGGCCGCCGCTCCGTCGCTCATCTGCGACGAGTTCCCCGCCGTCACCGTCCCGTTGACGGAAAAGACGGGCTTTAATTGGGAAAGGACCTCCACGTTCGTCTCCGGCCTGACCCCTTCGTCCTGGGCAAAGGTGACCGTTTTTTCCACCAGCTTGTTGTTTTCCACGGTCCGGACCGGGACTTCCACGGGGACGATCTCTTCGTTGAACTTCCCTTCCCGAATCGCCCGGGCGGCCCTTTGATGGCTTCTTGCCGCAAATTCATCCTGGTCCCTCCTGGTCACGCCGAACCGCTTCGCCACTTCTTCGGCGGTATGCCCCATGCTCATATAATACTCGGGCGCTTCTTCGGCGAGCCGGGCATTCGGGCGCACGACATGCCCCATCATCGGAACGAGGCTCATCGATTCGACGCCTCCCGCGAGGACCGCCTCGGCGTGGCCGAGCATGATCCGTTCGGCCCCGTAGGCGATCGATTGCAAACCCGAGGAGCAATACCGGTTGATGGTAATGGCCGGAACGGTATGGGGAAGGCCGGCCAGCGCCCCTATGTTTCTGGCGATATTCAAACCTTGTTCCGCCTCCGGCATGGCGCAGCCGATGATCAAATCATCGATCGGGCCGTCGTAGTCTCCGGCCCTTTTCAGCGTTTCCTTTACGACAAGGGCGCCCAAATCGTCGGGCCGCATGTTTTTCAGCGCGCCCTTCCTCGCCTTGCCGACGGGCGTTCTTGCCCCGCTGACAATCACAGCTTCCTTCATATTTCTCCTCCCCTTTGCGGATCGATAGAATCCTAGCCCGAAAAAGAGACGGATCGCGCCGGCGAGACCGGTGCCGCCGGATGCTCCGGCCGGAAGGCCGGATCCGTCCTCCCGCTTTCCCGGCCGCTGAAAGCCCTTTCGGAAATGCCGACGCCGTTTCTTTCCGGGTCTTGTCTTCAGTTTCTCAGCGGTTTGCCTTTCAATAACATATGCTGCATTCTTTCTTGGGTTTTCGGTTCGCCGATCAGGCTCAAAAAAGCTTCCCTTTCCAGATCGAGCAAATATTGTTCGTCCACTTCCGTACCGAACGGGACTTTCCCTCCGGCGAGGACATAGGCCAATTTTTTGGCGATTTTCAGATCGTGGTCGGAAATGTAGCCGGAGCGGTGCATCGTTTGCGCCGCCAACAGCATCGCCGCATAGCCCGTTTCCCCGGCGACGGGAATCTTTTTGCGGGCTTTCGGGCGGAATCCCTTCTCATATAGCTCCAGCACCCTTTGTTTCGCGTCGTAAAGCAGATGGTCGGGATTCACGCTGATCGAATCTTCCGGCGACAGGAAGCCGTTTTCCCTCGCTTCCTCGGCGGAAGCGGACACTTTGGCCATGGCGACCGTTTCAAAAACCTTCATCACCACATCCTGCAAATCGACTTTGATCCCTTGGGGCAGGCGTTCCAGATGCTTCACGTACAATTCTTTGCTGCCGCCCCCGCCGGGAATCAGGCCGACCCCCACTTCCACAAGGCCGATATAGGTTTCCATCGAAGCCTGAATCCTTGGCGCGTGGAGGCAGACTTCCGCTCCGCCGCCCAAGGTCATGTTGAAGGGAGCGGCAACCACCGGTTTTTGGGCGTATTTGATCCGCAGCATCGTCTGCTGGAATTGGCGGACGACAAGATCCAGCTCATCGAAGTTTTCGTCCTGCGCCTCCATCAGCATTAAGGCGATATTGGCCCCGACGCAGAAATTTTTCCCCTGGTTGCCGATGACCAATCCTTTGAAATTTTTTTCCGCTTCCTCGACGGCGGCATTGATCATCTGGATGATATCCATGCCGATGGCGTTGTTCGGCGAATGGAACTCCAGGAGGGCAACGTCATCCCCGAGGTCGATCAAGCTCGCCCCGGCGTTTTTCTTGATGACGCCGTGTTCCTCCTTCCACAATTTCAAATGGATCGTCTTTTTATTCTCCCGGACCTCCTTGTATTCCCCTTGATGGTAATAATACACCTTGCCCTTTTCCGTTTTATAGAAGGATTTGAACCCTTTGGCGAGCATTTCCTTGACCCAGCCGGGAACGGCATAGCCTTCCTTCTCCATCCGCTCGACGGATTTTTCCAGGCCGATGGCGTCCCAGGATTCGAAGGGCCCCAGTTCCCAGCCGAACCCCCATTTCATCGCCTGGTCGACGGCCACCAGATCGTCGGCAATGGCGTAGGCCCGTTCGGCGGCATAGATCAGGGTCGGGGCAAAGATGTTCCAAAGCAATCGTCCCGCCCGGTCGTCCGCATAAACCAATGCCTTCAATTTATTTTTCGCGCCCCTCTGCTGCTTCGCCGCTTCGGTTGAAGCCGTTTTCAATTTTTTCCGCGGGACGTAATCCATCGCCCGGATGTCCAATTCAAAAATTTCTTTTCCCTTCTTCAGGTAAAAGCCTTGCCCGCTTTTTGCGCCGAGCCAGCCCTTTTCCAACATTTTTAAAACGAAGTCCGGGACCTTGAAGACTTCCTTTTCTTCCCCTTCCACCTGGTGGTAGACGTTGTTGGCCACGTGGACGAAGGTGTCCAAGCCGACCACATCCAGGGTCCGGAAGGTGGCGCTTTTCGGTCTTCCGATCAAAGGTCCGGTCACCGAATCCACTTCCCCGATGGAATACCCCCCTTTCACCATCTCCCGGACGGTAACGAGCAATCCGTATGTGCCGATCCGGTTGGCGATGAAGTTGGGCGTGTCTTTGGCAATGACGACGCCCTTCCCCAAGACGTCTTCCGCGAAGGTTTTCATGGTTTCGGTCACTTCCGGATCGGTCTCCTCCGCCGGAATGATTTCCAGCAGCTTCAAATAGCGGGGCGGATTAAAGAAGTGGGTCCCCAAAAAATGCCTTTTGAAATCTTCCGAACGGCCTTCCGCCATCTGTCGGACGGATATCCCCGAGGTGTTGGAGCTGACGATGGATCCCGGGCGGCGATAACGGTCGACCTTTTCGAATACCGATCTTTTCACTTCCAAATTTTCCACGACCGCTTCGATGATCCAGTCGGCTTCCCGGATGCGGGGCAGATCGTCTTCCAAGTTCCCCGCTTCAATGAGCTCCAAATTTTCCTTTTTCGTTAAAGGAGCCGGCTTTTGTTTCAGCAGTTTGGCTTTGTTCGTTTCCGCGATCCGGTTGCGGACCGCCTTATCCTGCAAGGTCAGCCCCTTCTCTTTTTCTTCCGGCGTCAAGTCTTTCGGGACGATATCGAGCAGCAATACCGGTATTCCGACATTGGCCAAATGGGCGGCGATTCCTGACCCCATCACGCCGGATCCGATCACGCAGGCTTTCCGGATCTTTCGTACCATGGTTTCTCCTCCCCTTCGCATTTGAATGAACGCTCATTCATTCAGGCTGAAAAAAATAAAATCCGTCTTATTTTAAATATATAAAAGATTTTCCCTGTTCGCAATATCGGAAAAAGGAAAAAACTTCACCGAACCAGCGCACGGTTGCGGTGAAGCGGATCAAAAAATATCGCCTTTCTGCCGTTTTTCATCTTTTAAATATTCCCTTCAGCACGAACCATACGTTGGCCGGGCGTTCGGCCAAACGGCGCATGAAATATCCGTACCAATCGGTCCCGTAAGGCACGTACACCCGCATCGTGTAGCCTTCCCGGGCCAGCTCCAGCTGCTTTTCGTTCCGGATGCCGTAAAGCATTTGAAACTCAAAACGGTCCTTCGGGATATTCAATTCCTTCACCAAATTTTTGGTATATTCGATGATTTGGTCGTCATGGGTGGCGACGGCGGTGTAATTGCCGTTTTCCATATTCATCCGGATGATCTTTTTAAAGTTTTCATCCACGTCCTTTTTTAAAGGAAAAGCGACTTCTTCCGGTTCTTTGTACGCGCCCTTGACGAGCCTTAACACCGGAGAATAGGCGTTCAAATTCTCAAGATCGTGTTCCGTCCGATACAGATAGGCCTGCAATACGGTGCCCACATTGTCGTATTTTTCCCTCAGCTTCTTATAAATGGTCAACGTTTTTTCGCAGCGGGTATGGTCCTCCATGTCGATGGTGACGAAAACATCGTGTTCCTTCGCCTTATCCAAAATCCTCGTCATGTTGCGGAAGACGACATCATCGGAAATGTCCAGGCCCATGGAGGTTAATTTTACGGACAATTGGGCGTTCAATTTCTCCTCGCCGATCCTTTCCACCGTTTCCACGCAATGGTCCGCCATTTCGTTGGCTTCCCGTTCATTTTCCACAAACTCCCCCAAATAATCGACGGTAACCGCCAAGCCGTCTTCATTCAGCTTTTTGATCACGCGGACCGCCTCGTCGAGGGTTTCGCCGGCGACAAAGCGCTGTGCGCCCAAGTGCAAGCCATATTTGCGGGCAAGCCTCGTTAAAAATTTATTGGTGGACAAAAATTGAAAAAAATTCTTCATCAATTTTTCCATTTGCATGCCCCCTAAACAGAAAAAAATGATGTTGTTTTTTGTTTTGTACCGGCACTTTCCGAATACCCAATAAATAATTTTATCATTCTTTGCCATAAAAACCATATACAGTTTTCACCAAACCTTCCCAATTTCTTCCGGATCCTCCCCTTTTGCGGAAAAAGCGGGAAAAGAGGAAAAAGATAGGGACAAACCTTGAAATCGGGGGAGCCAAGCGGCAGCGCGGCGGCCGGAAAAAGGGCCTCTTTTCGCGGTGTTTTTCGCTTGCGGGAGGGTGCGGGAGATATGCCTGCCTTATTTTCAGAAAAAGCGTCACCCCGCTGACCATCTTTCCCCCGAAGTACCCGGGTGTTTAGCAAATTTCCGAAAAGAAAGTGCTTTGCAACAGGGGCTGCGGTGCCCTCGATTCCGGGTGTTTCTCTCTTCTTCCGGGAATGGTATACTTTCTAAAAGAGGATTAGGCCTAATCATGGGGAGGGCAAAAGATTGGCGAAATCGAAACTGCAATTTTGGACGGTGCAAATCTTATTAACCGTCGGAATCATCTATTTATGCACGAAAATCTCTTTTCTATTCGAACCGATTTTCATTTTTTTCTCGACCTTGTTTTTTCCCATTTTAATTTCCGGGTTTCTGTTTTTTATTTTTAACCCGATCGTCACCTTCGCGGAAAAATTCAAAATCCCGAGAACCGCGGGGATTTTGGGAATCTATGTGGCCTTTATCGGGCTCATCGCCCTGGTCATCGCCTTCGTCGGGCCGATTTTGTCAAAACAGATCGCCGAGTTTTTCAAAGATATCCCGAGGTACGTCAGGGAAATCCAACGTCTGACGGTTCTCATCGCCGATTCGGAAGCCTTCCGATGGCTTCAGTCCCAAGAATATTTTTCCATCGAAAAGATCGGGGAGACCTTCTCCGCCTTTATTACCGATCTCCCCGTCAAGTTTACGGCGGGCATCGCCAACATCGTCGGGATCATCACGAATATCGCCTTGACGACCGTCACCGTTCCGTTCCTCCTGTTTTACATGCTGAAGGACGGAAGGAAGATGCCCCGGCTGATCGTCCGGATTTTGCCGGCAAACTACCGGGACGAGGGGCTCGCCATCTTAAAAGATCTGACGAAAACTTTGTCCGCCTACATCCAGGGGATCGTCACCGTCTCCTTGATCGTCGGGACGCTGTCTTTCATCGGTTTTATGATCATCGGGCTGCCCTATTCCCTGCTGCTGGCCTCCATTGTGGCGGTGACCAACATCATTCCCTACGTCGGTCCCTTTCTCGGGGCGACACCCGCGGTGATCATCGGCCTGTTCCATTCCCCGATGATGGCCTTGCTGGCGGTTGTCGTGATCGTCGTCGCCCAGCAGATCGACAGCAATTTGCTGTCCCCGCTCATCATCGGCAAGCAATTGGAAACCCATCCGGCAACGATCATCATCCTTTTGCTGGTGGCGGGGAATCTGGCGGGCATCCTCGGCATGATTTTGGCCGTGCCCGTCTACGCCGTCCTGAAAACCATCACCTTGAATATCATCCGGCTCTACCGGCTGTACCGGCAGCACCAGCTGGCTTCGGATAAGCTGGAAATGTAAGGCCGGAGGCGGCCAAGTTGGGAGCGCAGTCAGTGCTCGTATTTTCGAAGGAATGCGTCTGGAGATGTAAGGCAGGAGGCGGCCAGGGGGCGGTTTTCCCGGCCGGGCTGTTTTCCTGCGGGGAACACCGGAGTCCTTCGTCGCCGGTCCGCTTCACAATTTTAAGGCCTCGGCGGGAAGGCTGCGGATGAAAACCGGATGGAAGGCGGAAGAGCGCATCCTTATTCCGAAAAGGGCGGCCCGTCCGCTCCGGGATGCGGGAGCGGAAAGGTTCTCCCAAGCCGGGCCGGGTTCCGGCGGGGCACAAGGAAGGAAATCGGTTCGGGCGATTCCGGATGAAAACCCGCCGCGCCAGGATATCCGGGCGCAAAGCCGGGCAGCGGGCCCGCACGGCCCGGTCCCGCCTCTTATCATCCTTGGGGAAGGATGCTGATCCCGCTTCATCAAGTGAAAAATGTTTCCGCCGCGAGGACGGCGCCATCGAATGCCTGCGGCCCGGGAAAAACACATCGGTGATCCCCCTGCAGCATCGGTATCTCTCCCGCGGCAGACGGCGACCGGCTGAACCGCGCCCGCAAAAAATCGGGCCGCCTGACCGCGGCAAGGGGCAGGCACGCCCGGTTTTCCTCTGTTCCTGAGGAAGGAAAATTTTACCGTTTGTAAACGGCCGTTTTTTTAAAATATGGATTCCCTTTTATTCAGCGCGCAGGGGACCGACGGTCCGCCCATCATAGCGGAACCCTGCCAAACGGGGAACCCCTTCCCCCGTTGCGGGCCGCAAACCGTCAGCGATCCCTTTTGCTTTTCAACAAGTCCTTTCCGGATATGCCCGGTTGGGTCATTTCAAAGGGATCCAAAATTTTGTTGATCTCCTCTTCCTTCAAAATTCCCTTTTCGATGCACAGGCTTTTGACGGATTTTCCCGTTTCCAGCGCCTCCCGGGCAATGGCCGAAGCCGTCTCATAGCCCACGTGGGGGTTGATGGCCGTCACAATGCCGATGCTTTTTTCCACATATTCTTTCATCTTCGCTTCATTCGCCCGAATGCCGTCCAGGCAATACTTCCGGAACACGGTAAATACGTTCGTCATCATTTCAATGGATTGCAGCAGATTGAAAACAAGCACCGGTTCCATCACGTTCAGCTCAAACTGTCCGGCTTCGGAAGCCAAACAAATCGTATGGTCGTTGCCGATCACCTGGAACGCCACCTGGTTGACGACTTCGGCCATGACCGGGTTCACCTTCCCCGGCATGATGGAAGAACCCGGCTGCCGCGGGGGCAGGATCAATTCCCCCAATCCCGCCCGCGGTCCGGAAGCCATCAGCCTCAAATCGTTGGCGATTTTCGACATGTTGATCATGCAGCCCTTCAAAGCCGAGGAAACTTCCACATAAGCGTCCGTATTCTGCGTCGCATCGACCAAATGATCGGCTCTCCTCAACGGCAGCCCGCTGTTTTCCCTGAGAAACTCGAGGACTTTTTCCATGTAGACCGGGTCGGCGTTCAACCCGGTGCCGACCGCCGTCGCGCCGATGTTCACTTCGTAAAGATGCTGGCGGGACGTGCGGATGCGGCCCATATCCCGTTCCAGCACCCGCGCGTACGCCTCAAATTCCTGCCCGAGCCGGATGGGCACCGCATCCTGCAGATGGGTTCGCCCGATCTTCAGTATATATTTGAATTCATCGGCTTTACGGTAGAAAGACTTCGTCAGTTGCTCCAACGCATCGAGCAGCTTTTCCAGCTTCTGCAAAACCGCGATATGGATGGCGGTCGGAAAAACGTCATTCGTCGATTGGGACATGTTGACGTGGCTGTTCGGACTGACCGTCCGGTAATCTCCTTTTTCCTTTCCCAAAATTTCCAGGGCCCGGTTGGCGATCACCTCATTGGCGTTCATGTTGATCGACGTGCCGGCGCCCCCCTGGATCGGGTCGACGATAAATTGGTCATGCCACTTCCCGGCAATAATCTCCTCCGCCGCCCGGATGATCGCGTCGGCAACGGGCGGCGAAAGCTGGCCGATGGCCAGATTGGCCTGGGCCGCCGATTTTTTGACGATCGCCAGCGCCGTGATCAAACTTTTATCCAGCTTTTGCCCGGTAATCGGAAAATTTTCCACCGCCCTCAATGTTTGGATCCCGTAGTAGGCATCCTTCGGAACGTCCTTTTCCCCCAAAAAATCCCTCTCCGTCCGAAAATCCTTCGATGGCAATTTTTTCACTCCTGATCCATTCTTTTTCCCGAATTTCCAATGATATTATAAATCTTTTGCACAAATCTTTCATCGGATGCTCACCGGGTCCGTACCGTTCCGGTCCGTCAACCGCCCGCAAGTTTCCGACTCCGCCGCCACCGTTGCCATCCTTGCAGACGATGTCCGAAATACGGAACGCCTCCAAAGGATATTCTTCGGCCCGGCCGGCGGTGCGGTTTGCTGTCCATTTTTCAACGGTTTTTATATAATGGGGTTGAATTCAATCCATAAGGATGTGGCAACATGGGTCTTTTTTCCAAAAAAAATAAGCCGGGGAAACTATATTTTTGCACCAATAATTTAAACCGCTTTTATGACGATGACGCCTTCGACCGCCTGGAAAGCTTCGTCGACGAACACGGGCTGAAGGTGCGGGAGATGGACTGCTTGAGCTACTGCGAAGAATGCGAGTGCTCTCCCTATGCCCTCTTCAATAGGGAATTTATCGCCGCGGACACTCCCGATGAACTGATCGAAAAATTGAAACGGCGTGTGTCCGAGGCCTGATTCCTGCCGGCTTTTCCCGGGCCGGAGCCAAATGCAAAAGGGAAACCGACGGAACAGCGGGGGTTTTACCGGCTTGCTCCCGCCGAATGGTCCCGGGCCTCCGCTTCCGCAAAAAATGCCCGTTTTGCCGGATGATAGACCATCCAAGCCAGCAATAGGCCGATGGACAAACAGACGAAGGAAGCCAGGACGATGCTGGAACGCAGCGGGAAAAGATCCCCGGTAAAGCCGATCAGCAGGATGAACAAGATTTGCAAAAGGCTCTGAAACAGCCCATAGATGCTGGAAATCCGGCCCATCATATCCTGGGGGAAATGATTTTGAAAGAACGTGAGAACGCCCGTGCCGGAAAAGGCGTTAAAAAACCCGAGCAGCAAAAATCCCGCCGCAATCGCGAGAAAGGAATAGGAAAAGGCATAAATGATATAACCGGCGGCCACCAGCAGATGCCCGACGGCGATCATCGTCCGCACCGAGATTTTTTGGGCGGTGCGGGAAAGGACCATCGAGCCGGCGACGTAACCGATCCCCGTCACGCTGATGAGCAGCCCGTATTCGCTTTCCGAAAGGCCCACCACTTTTCGGGCAAACACCACTTCCTGGGCATCCATCCCCAAAGCGATAATCATAAAGAACTGGGCAAGAAAGTAAACGGTGACGATGTACGGATGGTTCCTGCTGAAACGGAGCACCTTTCCCCAGTCCTCCGCGAAAACGCGGAAATGGATCTTCCGTTTTTCCGCTTTTGGTCCGTCCAAATCCGGCAGGAAGAAAAAAACGAGAGCGGAACAGGCAAAGGAGACGGCGTTCAGCAGGATGGCCACCTCGGGGGTGCTGATCAGCAAAAGCATGCCGGATATGGCGGGGCCGATCAGAAAGGCGCCTGACGTCACGAGACTGCGGTAGGCATTAAATTTTTTCCTGTCTTCCGCCGGGACCAATTTGGTGATGTATGTAATCGAAGCCGGGTTGAAGAAGGCTTTGGCGACGGCCAATAAAAACAGGATCCCATAAATCAGCCAGACGGATTCCAGCAAGGGAATCGCGGCCGTTAAAACGGCGCGGAAAAGATCGGTTGCGATCAAGAGCCAGCGTTTGTTGAAACGGTCGATGAACGTGCCGGACCAAAATTGGGTGAGGATGGCGGCCAGCGGACTCATGATCCATAACCCGGCTACCGCCGCCGCGGAATCGGTCAGCCGCAAAATGAATACATTGATGGCCACCAGATAGATGAAGTCGCCGAAGGTCGATGTCCCCAGCCCGATGAAAAGCAGCCACTGTTTTTTCCTCTCTCCCATCCCGTCACCTTCCGTTCTCCCAATCATTCCATCCGAACCGCATGCGAAACGAGCCATAAAGCTTCCGGAGAGCAAAAAAAATCCCAACCGGGTTCCCAAATCGGATTTGCATCCAGCATCCGCTCTTTCGGCGCAAAAAGCGAAAGCTCAATCGCCCGGTTGGTCTTCTTCCGGCTGCTCCAATTTTTTTCTCCTTTCGATCCGGTCCTCTTCTTGAAGAAAGCGGACAAAGTTTTCCATGGCCAAAGCCGGTTTTTCCTTGATCCTCCGAATATAGCGGGTCTTCACTTCCTCGGAAACCGACCGGCTTTTGGTGATCCGTTCCACCATGTATTGCATGCCGATTTTTTCAATTTCTTTTTTGTTCAGCCTCGTTTCCTTCCACAGCGCCAGCCCAAGGGCGCCAAGGACGGAATAGACGAAGAGCAGCCCGTAATCCCGGCCCCCGTCGGGAATGAAAAACAGGAGGTAAACGATGTTCAAAAAGGAAATCCCGATCAGCGGAAACGTCCAAAACATGTATTTCGACGTTTTCCTGGCCAGGGGAAAGATTAATTTTTGGATTTGCTCCAATTCCTTCCGGATATACTCGGGAAAACTGTTCGCCAAAAAATTGTCCAAACTTCATCATCCCTCATCAAAAATTCCTTGGAACACTTCCGTCCCTATGAAAAAAGACCTTCCTCTTCCGCCAGGTAAGGTCTTGCCAACAACCGAATCTGTTGCCGGCAAAGCCGGGAGTAGAACGCTCCGTTATGACGACTTTGCCGTGAATGATACTCCCCTGTCCGCTGTGAATGATGAATGGCCGGGTCATTTTTTGAAAAAACCGGTGACGTCGGATCCCATCCTGCCAAAGCGCCCGGAAACCGATCCCTTACCGCTTTCTTGATGGAGACGGTGGGAGTCGAACCCACGTCCAGAAGCATCGCCGCTTAAGCCTCTACGAGCGTAGTCGGTATATTCTCTTTCGCGGTTACTTCAGCCTACCGACAGGCTTCCGTAACGCTAGTCTGGGAAGATCTCTTCCTTTGCCCTCAGACGGCAGGCAAAAGGCGTAGCCCATTCCTATAAGTCCCTGACCCTTCACATGGGCGATGAAGGGAGGAACCGCTCTTGGCGATTAAGCGGCAAGAGCGAGGTTAGCTTGTTGTTTGCCAGTTATTCTTGGCACGGCGTTTTAACGAGATCGCCAACTCGGCTCGCAGCTTAAGCTCGATCTGCCCCTGTCGAATCCAAAACGTCCCCGCGATTCAATTTTCAAAGGAAAAGGAAGAACCTTTGCAATCTTAATTATAGCATAATCCCGTACGGGATCAAAGGATTGAACAACCTGTCTTTACATATATTGCCTTTCTTTGAAGGCCCGTTCGATGTCCCGTTTCGCTTCTCTCTTCTTCAATTCTTCCCGCTTATCGTATTTTTTCTTCCCCTTCGCCAGGGCGAGGGTGATTTTCGCAAAACCGTTTTTCAAGTAAATTTTTAACGGGACGAGGGAATATCCCTGCTCTTTCGTCAGCCCGATCAGCTTGTTGATTTCCTTCCGGTGCAAAAGGAGCTTCCGCGTGCGGAGGGGATCGTGGTTAAAGCGGTTTCCCTGCTCGTACGGGCTGATGTGCATTTGATGCAAAAAGACTTCCCCGTTTTCAATCTTCGCATAGGAATCTTTTAAATTGACCTTTCCGGCGCGAATCGATTTGATCTCCGTCCCCTGCAGAACGATTCCGGCTTCGTAGGTTTCTTCGATAAAATAGTCATGGTGCGCCTTTTTGTTCTGGGCGATTACCTTTCCGTCGCCTTTCGCCATGCAGATTCCCCCTTCGGTACCCCTACATTTTAGCAAAAAAAAATTTTTTTCACAATAAACAAAACGCCCCTTCCGTATGACGGAAAAGGGCGGATCCCCCTTCAGGAAAAGGGGGAGGGACATTCGGGCCGCCGGCCGACAGGCGAAAAGGCACCTGGATGGGAGATCGAGCCGCAGCCCTCTTTCATGAACAAGTGGCATCCACTAAGCGAGGGACACGGGACGGATGAGCGCTCCGCCGCTTTCCTTTATCCCCGTTTTTGCCTATGGTTGTGCTTCCGCCCTTTTCCCTTCTCTTTTTCCCGCGGATGGCCGGACAGCCAAATTTCGCCGGCGCCTTTCCTCTTCTTTCCTTTGTCCGCGCGGAGCACCTTCACCTTCCGGTCGCCGAGCCCCTTCTTCCGTTTGATGCCGACCACTTCAAAATCGATCGATCTTTCATCCTTGTTGACCTGCAGGACGCGGACCGTAATTTCATCCCCGATCCGGTACACTTTTCCGGTCAATTCTCCGATCAAGGCATATTGTCTTTCATGGAAATGGTAATAATCATCATACAAATAACTGATGTGCACCAGGCCTTCAATCGTGTTCGGCAGCTCGACAAAGAGGCCGAAATTGGTCACCGAGCTGATGATGCCGTCGAATTCCTGGCCGATCTTGTCTTGCATGAATTCCGCTTTCTTCAGGTCTTCTGTCTCCCGTTCCGCATCCTCCGCCATCCGTTCCATCTTCGACGTGTGTTCGGCGATCTCCGGCAATTTTTCCCGCCATTTTTCCACCGATTTTTCATCGATGGCGCCTTCCAGCAAATAGGCGCGAATGAGCCGGTGGACGACCAGGTCGGGATAGCGGCGGATCGGCGAGGTGAAATGGGTGTAATATTTCGCCGCCAATCCGAAATGGCCGACGCTTTCCGGGCTGTACTTCGCCTGCTGCATCGAACGGAGCATGACGGTGGAGACGATCATTTCCTCCGGTTTTCCCCGGACTTCGTCGAGGATTTCCTGCAAGGCGCCGGGATGGACGTCGTTCGCCCGTCCCCGGACGACGAGCCCGAAATTGGTGATGAATTCGAAAAACCTTTGCAGTTTTTCCTCCTTCGGATGTTCGTGGATGCGGTAGATAAAGGGGAGATCGAGCCAATGGAAATGTTCGGCGACCGTTTCATTGGCGCACAGCATGAATTCTTCGATCAGCCGCTCGGCCACGGAACGTTCGCGGATGACCACGTCCGTCGGCTTGCCCTTTTCGTTGACCACAATCTTCGCTTCCTTGAAATCAAAATCGATGGCTCCCCGGTTCATCCGTTTGTTCCGCAAGATCTCCGCCAGTTCGGCCATCGTCTCCAGCATCGGGACGATTTCCCGGTATTTTTCCCTGAGCGGTTCATCCCGGTCCACCAAGATCCGGTTGACGTCGGAATAGGTCATCCTTTCCTTCGTCTGGATGACGCTTTGGAAAATTTCGTGGCGGACGACCTCTCCCTTTTCGTCGATCTCCATTTCACAGGAAATGGCAAGACGTGGGACCCTCGGATTTAAAGAGCAGATGCCGTTGGACAGGCGGTGGGGAAGCATCGGGATCACCCGGTCGACCAGATAGACGCTCGTTCCCCGGTTGAAGGCTTCCCGGTCGATGGCGCTCCCTTCCTTGACATAGTGGCTCACATCGGCGATATGGACGCCCAACAGATAGTGGCCGTTGTCCATTTTTTTCACCGTTACCGCGTCGTCCAAATCCTTCGCGTCTTCCCCGTCGATGGTGATGATCGTTTCCCCGCGCAAATCCCTTCTTCCCGCGAGATCCCGATCCTGCACTTCGGAAGGGATTTGTTCCGCTTCCGCCATGACTTCCTCCGGAAATTCATGGGCGAGCCCGTGCTTATGGATGATCGACAAAATATCCACGCCGGGATCGTTTTTATGTCCCAATATTTTTACGATTTCCCCTTCCGCGCTTTTCCGGCCTTCGGGGAAGGCGGTGATTTTCACCACGACTTTGTGCCCGTCGACGGCCCCTTTGGAAGCCTCTTTCGGAATGAAGATGTCGCCGTTAAATCGTTTGTCATCGGGGACGACAAAACCGAAATATTTGCTCTCCACGTAGGTTCCGACGACTTCCGAAAAGCCCCGCTCGAGGATGCGGATGATGGAGCCTTCCGGCTTTTCCCCGCTCGATTTGAAGGAGACGCGGACAAGCACCAGATCCCCGTGAAGGGCGTTGTTCATCTCCCCCGGCGGGATGAAAATATCGTCCATCCCCGGCTCGTCGGGCGTGACAAAGGCGTAGCCTTTCGGATGGCCGGACACCCGGCCGCGAACCAGATTCATTTTTTCCGGTACGCCGTAGCGGTTGCTTCTCGTGCGGACGACCAACCCCTTCTGCTCCATGTAAACCAGGGCCTTGACGAATTGTTTGAATTCGGCGGCGTCCTTCACCCCGAAGGCTTTCTCCAATTCGCTGGCCGTGAGCGGTTTGTAGGCTTCCTCCCGCATGTAGTCCAGCAATTTTTCCACCCATTCGGAAGTTTCCATGGAAAACTCCCTCCTTTCTTTCCTTTTCTTCTTAAACATCTATAAAGGGCGGACCGGCCAAATCACCTGCTTTTGTAAAATCCTGCCTAATGCCAAGGGAGCACAGCACCCCGGAAAAGGAACGGCTTTGCGCCCCCTTCTTTTTTACACGAATGCCTGGACTTCATCGGCGGATCGACCGGGGAAAGGGAGCGGCCCTGCCGGTCGCCGCAATTGCTGATCTTCCGGTTTGCCGCCCGGTGATAACGGGCCGACCTTTTCCGACCGGCCACCGTATCCTGATCATCGTCGGTCCGTCCATGTGCATACGGGGCCCGGCATCCTTGCCATCCCGGCCGCCAACCCGGCAGGCGCAAGACCCGTTCCGCCTTCCCGCAATCGCAGCTTCCCCGCCCGCCCCTTTCGGCAACGGAAGTTCCCAGCCGCGGTCAGGCGGCATCCATTCGGGCGGATTAACGGATTAACGGGAAGCTTGCCAATCCAACCCTTCCAAAAAGCGGAGCACGTCGTCGTGCAATTGATCCTTTTCCACGCCGGTCGTCAGAACATGCCCCGATCTTTCATACCACTTGATTTGTTTTTCCGCGGAAGCGACGCCGTTATAGATGACGTCGGCGCTCCCCGGATCGATCATCTCGTCATGCCTGGCCTGGGCGACAAAAACCGGAGCGTAGATCATGTCGAGACTGTCCCGTACTTCTTGAATCAACGCCTGGATTTTTTTCAGGGAGGAGAGGGGTTTTTGCCGAAGGGCCTCCACCTCTTTACGGACGGTTTCTTCGTCCTTCCCTTCCTTTCTTTTGTATTCCCGCGCGAAGTTCAAAACCCCGTGAAGCATTTTTTCTTCCCTTTGAATCGCCATCGGGGCGCACATCGTGACGATCCCTTTGACGGGAACGGTATAGCCCAGCTTCAGGGCAAAAACGCCGCCGAGGGACAGGCCCGCCACGGCGATTTCTTCATACCCCATATCTTTTAAGGAATGGTAGGCGCTCAGCACGTCTTCCCACCAATCGTCCGGGGTAAATCGGAAAAGTTCTTCCGGCGGCACGCCGTGGCCCCGGTAGATCGGCGCGTGGGAAGTATAGCCCATCTTTTCCAGAAACCGGCCGAGCATACGCACATCGGCGCTCGTGCCGGTAAATCCGTGAAGCAATAATACGGCCCGTTCCCCCGCTTGAAAGGTGAACGGTTTCGGCGGTACGATTTTCACGCGCATGCATCCTTTCATTCATCTATAAGGTTTGCCCCGTCCGGGCCGATTTATCCCGGAACCGGAAAAAATTTCAATCCTTTTGTCCGAGGATATGCCAGAACGCAAGGCTTTCCCAAGGAAAGCCGTTCAAAGGAGCCTGATCGACCGCAGCATCCGGAATCTTGCTCCCATCCCCGAGGAAAACCGTTCAAAGGAAGCCCGAAGCGGGCGGGGGCCTCTCCGGGTAGCGGAGGCAGAATTTTTTAAAAGGTTGCCCGAAAAGAAGGACGCCCACGCCCGTTTTTTTATCCCTTGTTCGGACCAAGGGAAACCCTTTTCGGTGCCGTTTGCCCCCAAATAAAAAACCTGACCTGCAAACTCGGCCAGGATTTCGCGTTTTCACAAGCCAAAATAGGTAACGGCGATCGTCAAAAGGAAGAACAGCACAGAGAGCACGATCGTGATCCGGTGCAAAATCAGGTCAATCCCCCGGGCTTTTTGCTTTCCGAAAAGCTGCTCCGCCCCGCCGGTGATGGCACCCGACAGCCCGGCGCTTCTTCCCGATTGCAACAAAACGACGGCAATCAGGCTGATGGACACAATGACCAATAATACAATTAATACCTTGTGCAACAAAACCTTCGACCTCCCGAAACGGACATTCCTGCCATTATTCATATGTTAACACAAAATATTCCATAAAACAATTGTTTGATCAAGAGAGCTTTTTGCGATGTAGCGATTTTGGGGTCTACGTCGCCAAATTTTTTTGCTTGATATACGGATTTTCCGCAAAGAGGCCCTTTTGATCGGATCCTAAATCCAACATGTTTCTCCAGCTTCCCAAAAAAGGGCATACGCCACCCGTTATCCACAATTCGCATTTGTGGATTTTTTCTCCTTCCCGACTTATCCACTTGTGGATAT